>Ga0118677_10004408_pt1 | contig 25676 bp, 20 predicted proteins | sample AliMusrvi5mmetaG_FD_86154 | JGI IMG/M metagenome (GOLD analysis project Ga0118677, IMG submission 86154)
CGCCAAGGCGGGAACCAGCTCGACTTCCGCTGCTACCAGCTCTGGTCCCGACGCGCAAACATGCAAAGTCGGTATGACCGTCCCTTTGATGGTTTTTTCTATTGGCATCAATTCCACGATGCCATTGTTCACAGTCATCTTTGCCCATCTGCTGACGCGCGACGACCGCATCACGCCGTTAAAAGCGCTGGGTGTTGGCATCGGTTTTGTCGGCGTAGCCGTCAGTATCGCGCCCAGTGCAGGCGACCTCACCGGTGAATTGCTCGGATGTCTGGCGGTCATCGTGGCTTCCGCATCCTATGCCATCGCCACTGTCTACGTAAAGAACAACCTGACGGGGGCAACCGATCCTATCGCGACCGGGGCAAGCCAATTGCTCATGGGGTTTGTGTGGCTGTTGCCGCTGGCACTGCTAACGGGCGCAACATCGAATCTGTCGACGATACCGGGTGACTCGATCCTGGCGATCATCATCCTGGGCCTATTCGGCACGGGCATCGCCTATCTGATCTACTACCTCTTGATCCAGCGCGCAAAGGCCTCTCAGATGTCTCTGGTTACCTATCTTCTTCCGATAACGGCGTTGGCGTATGGAGCGTGGTTTCTCAGCGAGCCAATCAGCCCTTATTCTCTGGCCGGGTTTGCGTTGATAGTCGCCGGGATTGTGCTGGTGAATCGCGCCAATCAGGCAAAACCCCGTGCTATTTCAACCCTGCCGGCATCGTCTACAAGGTAGTCATCCGCCTCTGTGTATGGTCTGTGGTCGTTTATAAGTACGCCCCTCACATAGTCGCCCCCTTCTTGATTTCTGGCAGCTATCTTTGTGAAATCTAAGTAGAATGTCCTATATGCAGTAAATAACATATATTATCTAATCAATTTCATATTAACACCCTGACTTATCCCAGATAACTTATCGCAATTGGGCGGAAGGGGATAAAAAACACTTGCGATATAGAGATGATAGAGGTATGATCTAAATATTGAGTGGGTTAAAGTGGGTCAAAGTGGAGCAAATATTTGGCTGCCATCTGGTGCCCCAGGTGAGGTAGCCCACTAAATAGAAACCATGTTTTTAGGTGACTTCAGACATACGCTCGACGAGAAAAGTCGCATCACGTTGCCGGCGAAATATCGCCTGGAACTGTTGGCTGGCGTAGTCATGACTACTGGTTTCGATCATTGCCTGCTGCTTTTTCCGCAACAGGGATTTGAGCGTCTGGCTGACAAGATCGACAACATGCAGTTTATCGGGCGAGAACAAGCAGCATTGCGGCGCAAGTTTTATTCCGACGCGAGCGACGCAATTCCTGATAAGCAGGGCAGGGTGATTATTCCCGATGAGTTGCTCGAATACGCCGGGATTACCACCAATGTTGTGATTGCCGGCCTCGGTAAATATATCGAGTTGTGGAATCCGGAGGCGTGGGCACAGGCGCGTGTTCAGATGCAGGAGTACGCCGCTCAGCAAGACCTGTGGTCAAAGCTGGGCATCTGAGCCGTCAAAGATGCACATATCCGTCTTGTATGAAGAGGTTATCACGGCTTTGCGGCCTCGATCTGGCGGACGGTATCTGGACTTAACAGTTGGCGGCGGTGGACATAGCGAGGGTTTGCTCGCGGCGAGCAGTCCGGACGGACTGGTGCTAGGCACGGATGCCGACGCAACTGCGATTGTGCGTTCGACGGAACGACTGGCTCGATTTGGTTCGCGGATTGTATTGCGACAGGCTTGGCTGGATGAGGCGCCTGACCTGGCGCGCAAAACCGGTTTTAGCCCGTTTGACGGGATTCTGGCTGATCTGGGTTTGTCGTCGAACCAACTTGAGGATGCGGCGCGCGGGTTCTCATTTATGCGCGATGGCCCTTTGGATATGCGGTTTGACGCTAGTCGAGGCATGTCGGCGGCGGAGATAGTTAATAGTTCTGACGTGACGAGTTTGATCGCGTTGTTGCGCGAGTACGGCGAGGTTGAACGCGCCCGCCAGGTGGCCGAGGCAATCTGGGCAGCCAGGCCGGTTATGACGACAGGCCAGTTGCGCGACATTGTGTCAGGGATTGCAAAGAGCCGTGGGCACATCCATCCGGCGACGCAGGTTTTTCAGGCGTTGCGGATTGCGGTGAATGAGGAGCTGCGCCGGCTGAGCGATGCGTTGCCCGATTTATTGGACATCCTGGCGCCGGGCGGCAGACTCGCCGTAATCACCTTTCATTCGCTGGAGGATCGTATTGTGAAGCGCGCCTTTCGCGAGATGACAGTGGATAACGCTGTGCAACCGGGCTTTGGTGCGCCGGTCTTGAGCGCGCGACCAGGCGCGATGCTGGTAAACAGGAAGCCGATAGGGCCCGGCGAGGCTGAAGTTTCCAGTAATCCGAGAGCGCGCAGCGCAAAGTTAAGAGTGATTGAACGAATGCAGCGAATCGCATAAGGCGCGACCGCACTGCAAGTGATGCTGATTTCATATGCTTAGGCAATTCCGTTATCCGACAAACCGACAGGCGTTAATGATCGCGATTACCAGTGGTATCGTGCTGATCACCATGGCTATCACCTGGCTCGTGGTTTCAACGGACACAGCGCTGCTCAATCGCAAACTGCGCCTTGATGATTTTCACCAGGAACAAATACGTCAGGAAACAATGACGCTTTGGCGACAGATTGGGGATGTCACATCTACGCAGGAGATGGAACGGCGAATGCGTGAAGCGGGTTTCACGCAACCACAAAGTCTCGAATACATGGTGCCGCAGGCAGTCACAACAACCCTGACCTCCACTATCCAAACGGGGGGAGGTGTTCGATGATTTCGTCGCGTCGTCTCCTTATTCTTGCCGTGATTATCATAGCGCCCGTCATCATGGTGCTATTCCGAAGTTCGCAAATCCAGATTATTGAAAGCGCTTCGTATAGCGCGCAGGCAAAAGAATTGCAGGTGCGCCAGGTGGATGAGCCTGCCCCGCGCGGCATCATCTATGACCGCAATGGCAATGTGCTGGCCGTCACTCAGCGCACTTACCTGATTCGCATCGATACCCGGTACATCAGCGAAACAGAATCAATCTCATCAGCGGTCAAAGAAATCGCGCCGATCCTTGGCCGACCTGCTGCTGAAGTGCGGCAGAAAATGGAGACAATGATTGCCGCCAACAAGCCCATTACCTTTAATCACACTGTAGTGCTTTACTCCGGATTGGCGCCAGAGATCCAAGTCCAGCTACTGAAAGCACTCACGCCCTCAATCCTGTATAACGGTGTCATATTAGAACCCACGTGGACTCGCGTATATCCACAGGGGCCGCTGGCTGGCGCAACGATTGGATATGTCACACTGGAACCGCGCGGCGCGTCGGGAATCGAGGGATATTACAACCGCGAGTTGATGCCTATCGAAGGCGCGCGCATTGTGCGCGAGCCATACGACTTGATCACGGTGACGCCTACCATCCCGGCGTCAAACCTGGTGCTATCGGTCAATCCTATTTTGCAGAGTTATGTTGAAAAGCGCCTAGCGCAGGGTGTCGCGGAATACAAAGCAAACGGCGGCTCGATTATCGTGATGGAGACTCGCACCGGTGCGATCCTCGCGTCGGCGTCAACGCCCGGATATGATCCGAACACCGCCATGGCGACATATGCGGCGGATAACGGCAAACGGTTGCGCGATCCGGGAATCACAGATCTGTATGAGCCTGGCTCGGTGATCAAGTTGTTGACAACCGCTGCTGGTATTGAGGCAGGCGTGATCACCACGCGTTCGACCTACATGGATAACGGCGCGTACCTGGTGAGTGGGCACTTTATTCGCAATTCAGACCTGGCGGCACACGGGCGAGTGGACATCCTGTTTATGCTCCAGCACTCATTGAATGTTGTCGCGGCGCAGATAGCAATGGATCTTGGCCCCGAAGCGTTTTATAACCGTTTCAAGCTGTTCGGCATCGCGCGCGCGAGTGGAGTGGATGTGCAGAGCGAAGCAGTTGGGCAGATTCGCACACCCGCCGACGCAGACTGGTCGAAGCTGGATTTGGCCATCAACGCCTTTGGCCAAAGCATGTCTGCGACGCCGCTGCAGGTGTTGAATTCGATCAACGCCATAGCGAATGACGGCGTCCTGATGCAGCCGTATTATGTGCAGCAGTGGCTGCAGCCTGACGGTCAGGTAATCAATAAACGTCCGGTAATGGTTCAGCGTGTCATCTCGGCCGAGACTGCCCACCAGGTTAAGCTGGTGGCTGAGGAGGCGACGCGCACCGCAACGCCTCAGGCGATCCCGAAGGGATATACCGCTGCCGGAAAGACCGGCACGGCGACATGGTATCTGCGCGGCATTCCGCAGAAAACAACGATCGTGACTTACGTGGGTTGGCTGCCCGCGCAGTCGCCAGTGATTACAGTGCTGACGAAATTCGATCAGCCTCAGACGGATCAGTTCGCCGCAAAGACTGCGTTGCCGGTATTTCACGATGTCGCCGAGCGAGCGGCTCAGATACTGGGCATTCCGCCGGATGTGATTCAGAACCAGGGGGCGAAGTAAACACATCATGCTGACCCTGGCCGATGTATTTCTCAGTCTGGGCGATCCGATTATCAGCGGCATCGCTGGACGCCTGGCGGGACTGGAGAAGATGGCAGTGCGTCAGGTTGTGATCGACTCTCGCCGCGTATTGCGTGGCGACCTGTTTGTGGCGCTGCCTGGCGAGAATGTTGACGGCCATTTTTATGTTGGCCACGCCCTCGGTCGCGGGGCAATCGCCGCGTTTGTTCATCAGGATATCGCGCTTGACGCCATCCCCAATGCGCTCTGGGTGGATGCGCGCGCAGCCTCGTTCCCAGGTTGTTTGCAGGGGTTCCATTATCAGGAGGGCGCGGCGCTGATCATCCGCGTGGATGACTCGCTGACCGCCTTGCAGCGCCTGTCGGCTTACTGGCGCGCTAAGTTCACGCCGAAGCTGCGAACGATTGGGATTACGGGCAGTGTGGGCAAGACAACCACGAAAGAATTGATCGCGCAGGTGCTGAGCACCCGTTACAACGTGCTGAAGAACGAAGGCAACCTGAACAACGAGATCGGGGTGCCGCTGACGTTGCTGAACCTGCGACCTGAGCATGAAGTAGCCGTGATCGAAATGGGCATGTATCAGCGCGGTGAGATTGCGCTGTTTGCGTCTCTGGCGCAGCCACAGATAGGAGTTGTCACGATGGTCGCGCCGGTTCATCTGGAGCGCCTTGGCAACATCGAGAATATCGCGCTGGCAAAGGCCGAGTTGGTTGAGGCGATTCCCGCCGATGGCGTCGTGGTGCTCAATGACGATGACGACAGGGTGCGCGCGATGGCTGCGGTCAGCAAGGCGCGCGTGATCACCTATGGTTTGACGCCGCGCGCGGATGTCTGGGCCGATGAGATCGAGAGCTACGGGCTGGACGGCATTTCCTTCACACTGCATCAGGCGAACGAGGCGTTCCCGATGCGTGTGCCGCTGCTGGGGCGCCACAGCGTCCATACCGCGTTGCGAGCGGCGGTCGTTGCCCGTGTCGAGGGGTTCACCTGGGAGCAGATTCTGGAGGGCTTTTTATCGCCCGCGCCGCAGTTGCGTCTGGCAGTGGCCGCGGGGCCTTTTGGTTCGCTGGTGCTCGATGACACCTACAACGCCAGCGAAGAATCGACGATAGCAGCGCTGAACCTGTTGAACGACATTGACGAAGGCGCGCGCATCGCGGTTCTGGGCGACATGCTTGAACTCGGCGACGCCGAGGAGCAGGCGCATCGTAATGTCGGGTGCCGGGCGGGATTGGTGGCGCACACTATTGTGGCTGTGGGAACACGGTCGAAGTGGATTGCCGAAGAGGCAGTGGCCTGCGGCGCAGCAATAGAAAGCGTTCACCACGTTCCGGATAACGCGGCGGCACTGGCTGTGTTGGGAGAGTTAATCAAGGAAAAATCGGTCATCCTGGTGAAAGGATCGCGCGGAATGCGAATGGAAGAGATAGTGAGCGGACTGTCTGAAATGGCAGGTCTGGCCTGGCAGGATAACAAATAGATGGGACTTTCGTTGCTCATGGTCAGTGTGGCTTGCCTTGTGGCAATCCTAAGCGGGCGACCGTTGATTCGCCTGCTCAAGCGTTGGCGCATCGGCAAGCAGATCCGCATTGAAGGCCCGTCCACGCATCAGATCAAGACCGGCACGCCGACGATGGGCGGCGTGATGTTCGTGGCGCCGGTGCTCATCATGATCACGGGTATGTACGTCTATACGCGCGTGGCCGCGCGCGTCGGGTTTGATTTCGGCGGCGTGGTGCTCATCGGTAAATCACTGGTGATGCCCATGGCAGTCATGCTTTTGTATGCGATTCTAGGCGCGATTGACGACTATATGGGCGTGCGTGGTGTGCGACGCGGCGAAGGCATGCGTGGTCGCACCAAGGCTGTGATCCAGTTGATTATCGCGGTGATCGCAGCAGTCGTGATGAACCAGTATCTGAAGATAAGCAAGATGGGCGTTCCAGGACTGGCGACGCCGATCGAGCTTGGCTATCTGTGGATACCTGTGGCCGTGTTTGTCATCGTGGCCACCACAAATGCGGTGAACTTTGCTGACGGACTCGACGGACTGGCTGCGCTGATCAGCGTGGTCATGTACGTCTCCTATGCTGTGATTGCCTACATGCAGGGTCAGGTCTTCCTGACCATGTTTTGCATGGTGACGGTCGGCGCTCTGCTGGGTTTTCTGTGGTTCAACGTTCACCCGGCTGCGCTGTTCATGGGGGATACAGGCAGTGAGGCGCTAGGCGGCGCGCTAGGTGTTGTCGCTTTGATGACTGGTCAGTGGTTGCTGCTGCCAATCATCGCTGTGATACCGATGGCAGAAGTCATCAGCGTGATTCTGCAAGTGGGTTATTTCAAACTGACGAAAGGAAAGCGCCTGTTCAAGATGGCGCCGATTCACCATCATTTCGAACTGCTTGGCTGGAGCGAGACGCAGGTGGTGCAGCGATTCTGGTTGATCGCGATACTGAGCGGTCTTTTTGGCGTTGGTCTGGCGGTATTTGGCAATCCGTAAAGAGATGTATTAGAAGCAATGAACTGGCTTAATCGTCGGATCGTGATACTGGGAATGGCGCGGCAGGGACTAGCCCTGGCGCGTTATCTCGCTGCGCATCGGGCGTGGGTCACACTGAGCGATATGAAGCCGGCCAGCGCGCTTGCCGCAGAAATGACCACACTGAGCGATGCACAGAGCGAGGGCGCGATCACCTTTGCGCTCGGCGGCCACCCATTGACGTTGCTGGACGACTGCGACATGCTATGCCTGAGCGGGGGCGTTCCAATCGACATGCCAATTGTCATTGCAGCCCGGCGCCGTGGAATTCCGATCAGCAACGATTCGCAGATATTCTTTGAGGTTTGCCCGGCGCCCATCCTGGGAATCACCGGCTCTGCTGGTAAGACGACTACGACTACCCTGGCAGGCGAGATGCTGCGCGCGGAATACGAGAGTGGTTCTTCTGCGAAGCTGCAGGGAGAAACGCCCATCAAGGTGTGGGTTGGCGGCAATATCGGGAACCCGCTGATCGCGGATCTGGCACAAATCAGCGCGACTGACCGCGTCGTGATGGAGCTGTCATCGTTCCAGCTGGAGCAGATGACGCGCAGCCCCCACATCGCATGTGTGACGAATATCACGCCAAATCACCTGGATCGGCATGGGACGATGGAAGCATACATCGCGGCAAAAAGCAACATTCTTAAGTATCAAACTGCCGATGACTGGGCGGTGTTATGCGCTGATAACCCGGCGGCTGCAACGCTGACGACTGCCGCGCGGACAGTCTTTTACACGCTTGGGAATGAGCCTGACGCTGATGGCGCATGGCGCGATGCCAATGGGAACTTGCGCATTCGGATCAGCGTGCTCGACATGGATGCGACCGTGTGCAACACATCCGATCTGTTGCTGATGGGCGATCACAACGTGTTGAATGTGCTTGCTGCGAGCACGCTGAGCGCTCTTGCAGGCGCGTCGGTCGAGTCGATGCGAACAGTGGCAACGGGCTTCCGTGGCGTGCCACATCGCCTGCAACTGGTGCGCGAACTGAGAGGCGCGCGTTATTACGACGACTCAATCGCCACGGCGCCGGAACGGCTGATGGCGGCATTGCGCTGCTTCCAGCGACCGGTGGTGCTGTTGTGCGGCGGTCGCGACAAGCATCTGCCGTGGGCGGAAGCGGTTGAACTGATGGCAGGGTCCTGCCGGCACGTGGTTCTGTTTGGCGAGATGGCCGGGCTGGTGAATGCCGAAATTGACCGTCAGAGCGTCGCAGTTCAGGCGACAACGTGCCGCAGCCTGGATCAGGCGGTGGCTGTCGCGAGTCGCGTGACGCAGCCAGGCGATGTGGTTTTGCTATCGCCAGGCGGAACAAGCTTTGACGAGTTCAAAGACTTCGCGGAACGCGGCGATGTGTTTGTGCAACTGGTGAATCAGCTAGGCGAGTAATCGGCGAGTTATGGAGTGATCAGGATGGCAGCGATACAACCTTTTCGAACATTACGAGGCTTAAGGACTTCGATATCGAGTCTGGCTCAGCCGCCGAGTGACACCGAACCACGGACAACAGATTGGATTCTCATCAGCGTAGTTGGAGCGTTGGTAGTTCTGGGCCTTTTCATGGCCTATAGCACAACCTTTTACTGGTCAGTGAGCGAAGACGGGAACCCGATGGGCTATTTCTTAAAACAGTTGGGGTATGCCGGCATCGGGGTTGTTCTCTTCATTATTCTGAGCCGCGTTGACTATGGTTTTTGGAATCGCATGGCTCTGCCCGCAATCGCTGTCACAGTGATTGCGCTGATCGCGGTTCTAGTGTTTGGCACACATCGGTTTGGCGCTCAAAGAACCTTGTTCGGGGGTTCACTGCAACCCAGCGAGCCAGCGAAGATCATCATCCTGATGTACGGGGCGGCCTGGCTGGCTTCTCGTCGCAAACAGGTAACTAACATCAGAGTTGGCCTGATTCCGTTCGTGTTCTTCAACGCATTGATTGTGGGGTTGATTGCCCTTGAGCCGGACATCAGCACCAGCATAATCATCCTGCTGGCTGCGTCAGCGATGTTTTTTATGGCAGGCGCCAGCGTCATCCAAATCATCCTGTCCGTCGGAGCGGCAGCGGGCGTTGCTTATCTGATGGTGACTTTTGTTCAGCACGCCTCCAATCGCGTCGCGCAGTTTATGAATGGATTTGAGAGTGTTTACCAGATCAAGCAGGGGCTGATCGCGATTGGCAGCGGCGGGATATTCGGGTACGGCATTGGATTAAGTTATCAGAAGTTTGGCCTGTTGCCGGCGCAGAACACGGACAGTGTTTTTGCTGTTGTTGCAGAGGAAATGGGATTGCTCGGCGTGGCGTTGATACTCGGTTTGCTGTTGGTGCTGGCGTATCGCGGCTTGCGCATTGCGCAGAGAGCCGACACCCTGTTTGGCGCGTTCTGGGCCGTGGGCATCATCATCTGGATCACGATGCAGGCGCTGCTTAACCTTTTAGCGATGAACGGTTATCTCCCGCTGCCTGGTATCCCGGTGCCATTTATCAGCTATGGCGGATCCTCTTTGATCTCGGTGCTGGCTGCATGCGGTATTCTGGTCAGCATATCCAGGGGGACGAAGATTCTATCGAATAGTAGTGACATTGATGAAGGCGAGGAGGAGCAGCCCCGTGGAGGCATTACCGAAAAAGTTGCGAGTGCTAATTTCCGCCGGCGGGACAGCGGGACACGTTCTGCCCGCACTAACCGTTCTAAACAGGTTGAAGACAGCAGCACAGAGATCATCGGACGAGATGTCAAATTCAGGCCAAGACTTGGCCGAGGGTCGGACACAACGGGATCTGGAGGCTCTGTTCGTTGGAGAAATGGGCGGTATGGAACGGGAACTCGTGACGCGCGAGGGCGTTAGGTTTGAAGGCATCCAGGCCGGCGCCATGCATGGCGTCGGAGCGATGCGCATGGCGCGCGGCGTTGGCAAGTTGCTCGCGGGAATCGCGGGCGCTTTTGCCATTCTGGGCAAGTTCAAACCGGACGTGGTTTTCCTCACCGGCGGTTTTGTCGGTGTGCCGGTGAGCGTTGCGGCCTGGCTGCGACGCATACCGGCGGTTGTGTATCTACCGGATATTGAACCTGGCCTGGCGCTTAAGGTGATGGCGCGGTTTGCGACAAAGGTCGCGACGACGGCAGAAGCGTCTGCGCAGTTTATTGCGCGGACGAAGATGGTGGTAACGGGTTATCCGGTGCGCGAAGGATTTGCCCGCGTGACGCGAGAACAGGCGCGCGCGCATTTTGGCATCGGGCTGGATGAGAAGGTGCTCCTGGTCGTTGGCGGCAGCAAAGGGGCGCTCAGCATCAATCGAGCTATTACTGCGAATCTGCAGGCGCTCCTTGGCGATGCCGGTATTCGTGTGATCCATGTCACCGGCACGCGTGATTGGCAAGAGGTGCGCGCGGCGCGTGAGGCGTTGACGCCTGAGTTACAGGAACGCTATCTGGCGTTTGCGTATCTGCATGAAGACATGGCGGACGCGATGGCGGCAGCGAACCTGGCAGTATGCCGCTCCGGCGCATCGTCGCTGGGTGAACTGCCATTCCTTGGCCTGCCGGCGGTGCTGGCGCCGTATCCGTATGCGTGGCGATACCAGAAAGTGAACGCGCAATATCTGGTTGATCGCGGCGCGGCGGTGTTGCTGGAGGACGCGAGACTTGGCGCCGAGTTGGCGCCGTTGGTGACGCAGTTACTGGGAGATACAGAGCGGTTATCCGCGATGCGCCGCGCTTTGCTCACAATGAGTGGGCGCGACGGCGCAGGCGAGATTGCGCGGCTACTCATTCAAGTGAGCACACAGGTGCAGGCGGCGTGAAGAGGCAACCCTGGAGTAATCGGGGGCGCCGAATCACAGGTGCAGCATGATCAACGCGAATCTGGTTTTTGTCATGTTCGTCATTATCTTCGGGCTGGTTGGCGCCATGCGCGGATGGGTGCGCGAGGTGATCGTCACGGCCAGCCTTGTCCTGGCGCTGTTTGTGCTGAACCAGTTGGGCGACAAGTGGAACGCGCTGATTGCAGGCCTATCAGCGACGCGCAGCGCTGAAGGGTGGTTGTTGCGCGCATTGCCGCTGTTCCTGATCGCATTCTTTGGCTATCTCGGTCCGGCAGTGGTGCGCAATCGGTTTGAGCAGAATGCTCGCGGGAAGATCGAACAGGGCATTCTGGCTTTCATCATTGGCGCAATCAACGGCTACATCATTTTCAGCACGATCGCGTTTATCGCGTTTCATGCGGGGTTGATGGATCCCCCGACGACTGGCGCGGTAAATCCGGCGCCGTTGTTTACTGCGCCACCAGGTGGATGGGGCCAACTCTTCTTCCTGAAGAGCGCAGCGATTACGGTGCTATCGGGAACCACGCTGGTCGTGGTTCTTATTGCGGTCTTTCTGTTTGTAATTGTCGTTATTGTGTGAGATTGTGTGAGTTTTTCGTCATGAAAATACACATCATGGGTATAGGCGGAGCAGGCATGAGCGCTATAGCGCGGGTTCTACATGCGCGCGGCGTCACTGTGACAGGCGACGACCGAGCGCACTCGCCCGTTCTCGATGCACTGCAGGCCGAAGGAATCCAGACCTTTGTGGGGCATGACCCGGCGCATCTGGACGGCGTCGACGTTCTAGCTCCGTCCTCGGCGGTGGCGAAGACCGAGCCTGAACTACTGGCGGCGCGCCAGCGGAATATACCCGTATGGCATCGCGGCGATGTGCTGAACATGCTGATGCAAAATCAGGGCGCCGATCATCCGACCATCGGCGTTGCTGTCGCAGGCACGCATGGCAAGAGCACGACGACGGGCATGATTGCCACGGTGCTCGAAGATGCCGGGCTCAACCCTTCGTACATCATCGGCGCCACGCCGGCATCCCTGGGTGTTAATGCGCATGCTGGAACGGGCGAAGTGTTTGTTGTGGAAGCGGATGAATACGACCGCACGTTTCTGCATCTTGAGCCAAAGATTGCCGTGATCACCAATGTGGAATTTGATCATCCCGACATCTATAAGGATCTCAACGACACGATCGATACGTTTGCGCAGTTTGCCCGGAGCATCCCGGAGGACGGCGCCCTGATCGTGTGCGCCGACGATAGCGGCGTGAACGAGATGCTGCGACGCGCTGCCCCGTTGCGCGCGCCGGTGCTGGACTATGGATTTACACGCGGCGCATGGCGCTGCTCGAACGCGAGGCCTAATCCGATGGGCGGCGCTGAGTTCTCGATCGCCGGCATTGGCGGGCAGGTCGCGAGTGTGTCTTTGCGCGTGCCGGGGGAGCACAACGTGCTAAATGCGACGGCGGCGCTGGTGACCGCGGATGCGCTGGGCGTGCCTTTGGAGCAGGCCATCTCGTCGCTTGGCCGGTACAGCGGCGCGGGCAGGCGATTCGAGTTGCGCGGTGAGCGGCGCGGCATTCGAGTGTTTGATGACTATGCCCATCACCCGACGGAGATCAAGGCTACGCTGAATGCCGCGCGCATGCGCTTTCCGGTTGCAAATATCTGGGCGATCTGGCAACCGCACACGTACAGCCGGACTATCGCCTTGATGGATGAATTCGCAACCGCATTTGCAAATGCAGATCAAGTCATCGTTCTGCCGATTTATGCGGCGCGCGAGCGGGCGGAAGATTTCGGGTTTGCGGCGAATGCATTGAACCCGATTGAGTTGTCGCGCCGCATCAAGCACAAACATGTGCGCAATGCGGCGACGATGGGTGACGCACTCGGTATGCTGGCGTCGCAGGTGCGCCAGGGTGATGTCGTGATAACACTGAGCGCCGGCGACGGAAACCTGGTGGGCGAGCGGCTGCTCGAGATGCTGCGATGACGATCATGGATACGATCGCGCTGATGAGAGATCGGGCAAGGCGCAATGAGCTGCTTGCCAGGCATACGACCGCGCGTATTGGCGGTCCGGCAGATCTGCTGATCGAAGCGCGGACGGTTGATGAACTTGTGGCGCTGGCGCAGCGGGCAGAAGAGGTCGGCATGTCGCACATCGTGCTGGGCGGCGGCGCGAATGTGCTGGTGAGCGACCTTGGCATTCGCGGGCTGGTCATCATCAATCGCACCAAAGAGTTGAAGTTCACTATCCGCGATATCTCCGCGCGGCTTGAGGTGGATTCTGGCGTCGTCCTTGCCACTCTGGCGCGTGATTGTATCGAACGCGGACTGGCCGGTTTTGAATGGGCCATCGGCGTGCCCGGCACTATTGGCGGAGCTATCGTTGGCAACGCGGGCGCCCACGGCACAGATACAAGCGCCAACCTGAATATGGTGAAGGTCATGCGGCGCGGTTTTGCGCCAGAGTATTGGACGCCGCGCCAGTTGGCGTTCGGGTATCGCAATAGCGCATTAAAGCAATATGCGCCGGGTGATCGTCCGATCGTTTTGTCCGCGCTGTTTGACCTGAAGCGCGACCACCGCACCAACCTGGAGCGACGGTCTGCCGAATATGTCGCCAAGCGTAAAGCATCGCAACCGCCTGGCGCAACAATGGGCAGCATGTTTAAAAATCCAACGGGTGATCACGCCGGGCGGTTGATTGAGGCGGCCGGCTTAAAAGGGACTGTCAAGGGCGGCGCGATGATCTCGCCGATCCATGCTAATTTCTTCGTCAATTTCAATGGCAATGCTACTGCGAGCGATTTCAAAGCGTTGATTGATCTGGCATGTCAAACCGTGCTGGCGCGCTTCAACGTAGCCCTTGAGTTGGAGATTGAGTTGCTTGGAGATTGGGACGCGCAGAAACCGGAAATCGGAGCTTAATGTGACAACCAGCAACGACAATCGCAAGTTAAAAATAGCGGTGCTCTATGGCGGACAGAGCGGCGAGCATGATGTCAGCCTGATGTCCTCCGCGTCCGTGATGGAAGAACTGGATGACAGCAAGTACGAGGTTACACCTGTCTACATCAACAGGGAAGGTCAGTGGAGTATTTCATGGGAGATGCTGCGCGCGTTCGATGTGGTGTTCCCGGTATTGCACGGGCCAATGGGCGAAGATGGGACGGTGCAGGGATTGCTCATGTTGCTCGGCGTGCCCTTCGTGGGGGCAGGCGTCGTCGGATCAGCCGTGGGCATGGACAAGGTCATCTTCAAGGATGTGATGCGCGCGCACAACATGCCCGTGGCGAACTCCATTGTCGTGCTGCGACATGAGTGGCAAGGGGCATCCGCGGCCGGCGATGCTGAGAAAATTGCTTTACAACAGCGGGATATCGTGGAGCGCGTCACGCGTGAACTGGGCTGGCCTGTGTTTGTGAAGCCCGCCAACATGGGCAGCAGCGTGGGTATCAGCAAGTGCAAGACGCCGGCTGATCTGCCTGCGTCGATGACCGAAGCATTGAAATGGGATCGCAAGGTGCTGATTGAGGCTGCCATAGCGAAGGCGCGTGAGTTGGAGGTCAGCGTGCTTGGGAACGATGTCCTGCAAGCGTCAGTGATTGGAGAGGTTCGACCGCGCCGCGAGTTCTATGATTACGCAGCCAAGTATCTGGTAAGAGGAGAAGAGGAGTCTGAACTGATCATCCCCGCGCAGTTGACCGAGGATCAAGCAAAACGCATTCGCGCGCTCGCCATCGAGGTTGCCCGCGCTGCTGATGTGCAGGGAATGACGCGCGTTGACTTTCTGATGGATGGCGTGACGGGCGATATCTTTGTCAATGAGATCAACACGATCCCGGGTTTTACTTCGATCAGCATGTACCCGAAATTGTGGATTCACTCAGGGCTGACGTATGCGCATTTGCTCGATCGTCTTATCGACCTGGCGCGTGAAAGGTGACTGCTAAACTTATGGAGCAACGATACCGACCGAAACGAGGCGCACAGTCTCGATCAAGATTTGATGTGGCGACAAACAGCCTGCAGGCAAAGCGCGCCGCGCGCGCATCGGCTGGCGCAGGCGCGCCGCTGACATTCCAAAGGGGTTTGATCCTCGGCGTGTTGATTGTGGCGTTGTTGGTTCTATTCACAGTATGGTTCGTTGGCGCAGACTTCAGGGTGCATGACGTTGTGGTGCAGAACAACCAGGGCGTGCCTGTTCAGCAAATTATCGGCGCGAGCGGGCTGCAAGGCGAGCACATTATGTTTGTTGACCTGAATGCTGCCGCGAAACAAATCGAAGCGCTCCCGGGCGTGAACGCGGCGCAGGTCAGTTGCACGTGGAGGGTCGGCTGCGAGATTCTGATCCAGCCTTCTATCGGCATCGCGATGTGGCAGAGCGGGACAGATATCGCGAACAGGGTGTGGTCGGATGAGCAGGGCAGGGTACAGAAGGCGCTCAACGACACGCCGGTAAAAGTGAATATCAAAGTTGAAGATGGCAACGTTCCAATGCTTGCGGCGCCCATCAATGAAAAGCTTGCGCGCGCGATCAAAGAGCTTCTGGTTCTTCAGCCGAAGGTGATGCGCTATACATACACCAGCCAGTATGGGCTCATGTTTACGGATTCGCGCGGATGGAAGGTCAGGCTGGGAGTGGCTGAGCATGCCGGCATCATGCGCGACAAATTGACTCTGATGAAAGAGATCGGTGATCAGCTCGTTGCGAGGAATGTCACGCCAAAAGTAATCGATGTGCGTTTTGTTGAAGCGCCTTTTTATGAGAAGTAATGATGGCAGAACCCAGGGTAATTACCGCAATTGATGTAGGCAGTTCCAAAATCGTCGCGCTGGTTGGCGAGGCCGGCGCCGAGTTTGGCGCGGGGCGCCCCGGCGACTTTAGCGTGATAGGTGTTGGCATTGTCCCATCGCGCGGTGTGAAACGTGGACAGATCATCAACGTCACTGAGGCGACGGCTGCCATCCGCGAGGCGGTGGATGGGGCGGAGCGTTCGTCTGTGAATAAGATCACGAGCGCCATCGTCAGCATATCGGGAAGCCACATTACATCCCAGAACAGCCAGGGGGCTGTCGCGATTGGACGCGGCGACCAGGGCGTGAGCAGCGAGGATGTCAATCACAGTCTTGAAGCCGCACAAGCGATTACGGTGCCGAACAATCGCGAGATCATCCATGTCATCCCGCGCCACTTCCGGGTCGATGAGCAGGATGGCGTGCGCAACCCGATGGAGATGCTGGGCTTCAGGCTCGAAGTGCAGGCGCACATCATCACAGGCGCGACGACTGCGATTCACAACCTGTTGAAGTGTTGCAGTCAGGCGCAGGTGGACGTTTCAGAACTGGTTCTGGGCCCGCTTGCATCTGCGGAGGCTGTGCTCACATCGACCGAGCGCGAGATGGGCGCCATCGTCGTTGACATTGGCAGCGGCACAACGGATGTTGCTGTGTTTATCGACGGCGCGGTGTGGCACACCAGTTGTCTCGAAGTAGGAGGTTCGCATTTCACAAGCGACCTGGCAATCTGCCTGCGGCTGCCGCTTGAGACTGCCGAGCAGGTAAAAATCGCGAATGGGCATTGCAATGTCAATGATTTGCCTCCAGATCAGCCGTTTGTCGTGGCTGGTTTTGGCGATGAACAACGGGTCAGTGTGCAACGCCACGATATAGCAGAAATCCTGCAGGCGCGCGCTGAAGAGTTATTCGGACTCATTATGAAGGAGGTGAAACGCAGTGGATATGATGGGCTTTTGCCGGCAGGACTGGTCGTTACCGGCGGCGCGTCGCAGTTACCCGGACTTCGCGAGGCGGCCCGGGAAGTCACCGGGTTGCCAGTGCGGATGGCACAACCAAAAGACTTGCAGGGTCTGGTTGATTCGTTGCATTCACCGGCGTACTCGACCGGCATCGGTTTGCTGAAGTGGGGTATGCACGACGTGGTGGCGCGACCGTCCAAGCGGCGTCGTCCACCGATTAAGTTCAATCTCCCTATTGGCGGGTGGCTGCGAAACCTGCTGCCGAAATATACGTGAAAGATTGCTGAGACTGTCTAAGCAATTAGCCGTATTGCCATAGGCGATTTCTAAGAATATTGTGGATAAATTGTGGATAATTACTTGACATTCGGGATAGGATCACTAAAATTCGTGAACACCCATGGACAGGTAATAGGATAGGTAATATTTAGCGCAAAAAGTCAGTTGCGAGGGGCATAAAATGGATACGTTTCTGGATACACAGTCAGTAAATGCCGAGTCACCGGCACAAATCAAAGTTATTGGTGTTGGTGGCGGCGGTCAGAATGCTGTAAACCGCATGATCGCTGAAGGTATGGTCGGCGTGGAGTTCATTTCGGTGAACACCGATCAGCAGGCGCTCATGCTCAGCCATGCGCCCGTGCGGGTGCGCGTGGGTGACAAGGTGACACGAGGACTGGGCGCCGGCGGCAACCCCGAACTGGGTGAGAAGGCGGCTGAAGAGTCCTCGGATGAGCTGTACAGCATCATCAAGGGTGCCGACATGGTGTTTATTACCTGCGGGATGGGCGGCGGCACCGGCACAGGCGCCGCTCCTGTCATCGCCCGCATTGCGAAGGAACTGAATGCGCTCACCATCGGTGTAGTCACTCGACCCTTCTCGTTTGAAGGAACGCCGCGTCAGCGCGCCGCAGAAGCGGGTATCGAGAAGCTTAAAGAGCACGTGGATACGTTGATCGTGATTCCGAACGATCGATTGCTCGATATCGTCGACAAAAAGGCCACACTGATGCAGTCATTCCGCACGGCGGATGATGTGCTGCGTCAGGGCATCCAGGGTATCAGTGAAGTGATCACGGTGCCTGGGTTGATCAACCTGGACTTTGCAGATGTGCGCACGATCATGTCGGAAGGCGGCGCTGCACTCATGGCCGTCGGCACAGCCAGCGGCGAAGGGCGGGCGCGCACAGCGGCGGAGCAAGCGATCACCTCGAACCTGCTCGATGTCACGATTGACGGCGCTCGCGGTATCCTGTTCAACATTACCGGCGGCCCCGATCTCAGCTTGTTTGAAGTCAACGAGGCTGCGTCCTTGATCAAGACAGCCGCGCATCCGGACTGCAACGTGATCTTTGGCGCCGTGATTGATGACGGGATGAAGGATCAAATCCGCATCACTGTCGTTGCGACAGGGTTTGATCAGACCGCCGCTGTGCCGCGCCGCATTGTGCGCCCACAGACGACAGGGGTTGCGTCGCGCCCAATTGGCGGCCCCATTGGAGGCGGACGCAATAACCCAAAAGTAGAGCGTGAGGTTGTAGAACCCGCGCATGCGCCTGCGCCGACTCGACAACAGCCTTTTGATCCAGACAATCAGGACCTGCCGTCGTTCTTGCGTCGCCGGTAGAAAGAAACGCGTTTTGCCCTGGGCGAGTGTTGTGTCCGCACTCGCCCAGAACCTCATTATGTGAGTTAGCCCTCGGCACGCCTCTCACTCGCCCCTCTTGTAACCACTACCAGTTCCAGCTTTTTTAACATTTCCTGATTGACAAAGAGAATCAGGGAGCATACAATTTGTGTCCCTCGCGGCCATATGTAGGGCTATGCGAAATAGCTACCGCCATATATGGTGGTTATTATGACACAAAGGGGAGACCATCAGCATGAAATGTCCAGTTTGTGGATCAAGCAGTACTCACGTGATCGACACGGCGCGTGAACCGAGCGGCGGCATACGCCGCCGGCGCGAGTGTAAGGCCTGTGAGAAACGGTTCAGCACCGTTGAACGGATAGTGGAGACAATGCCGCTGGTGGTCAAGCGTGGCGGTCGCCGCGAAGCTTTTGACCGTGACAAGATTCTCAGCGGTTTGCGAACTGCCTGCGCAAAACGACCCGTGTCAGCAGATGACATTGAGCGTTTGGTAGATCAGGTGGAAGCGCAGGTGCTTGCACTCAACAAAGCAGAAGTGCTTGCGCGTGATGTGGGGGATCAGGTTTTAAATGCGTTGCGTAGTCTGGATGAAGTAGCTTACATCCGATATGCCAGCGTGTACCTTCACCTGAAGGATCTGGAAAGTGTTAAGCGAGAGATTGAGAAACTGCTGGCTGAACGTTAGCAGATAAGAATTGCGCTGGCGATGACCGGGCAGGGATTTCGCGTTGGCGACGCCCCTCTTCTAAATCCGCCTTTTCTCCAGTGATGAAAGGAAATTATGAAAGTCAAACGACGATTTACGCAAGCAGGATCTAATCCATATGCATCCATTGAATTTGCCAGGCGCAGTTCAGTGATTCGCAATCCGGATGGATCCACTGTGTTCGAGATGCGCGATATCGATGTGCCGGCCAGCTGGTCGCAGGTAGCCGTGGATATCCTGGCGCAGAAATATTTCCGCAGAGCCGGGGCGCCCAATGTCACCGTCCGGCGTGATGAGCCCGGCATCCCCGAATGGCTGCAACCCAGTGTCCCGTCCGAGGGCGCGACATCGGTTGGAGAACGCGACTCGCGCCAGGTGTTTCACCGTATGGCTGGAACCTGGACTTACTGGGGTTGGAAGCACAAGTATTTTGATACTGAGGAGGACGCCCGCGCATTCCACGATGAACTGTCCTACATGCTGGCGCGCCAGATGGCGGCGCCCAATTCGCCGCAGTGGTTCAACACCGGATTGAACTGGGCGTATGGGATTACTGGCCCGTCACAGGGTCACTACTACGTGGACCCCGATAATGGCGAACTGACACGCGCGATGGATGCCTATACGCACCCGACGCCGCATGCGTGTTTCATCCAGTCGGTCGCCGACGATCTGGTTAACGATGGCGGCATCATGGATCTGTGGGTGCGTGAGGCGCGCATTTTCAAGTATGGCAGCGGCACGGGCAGCAACTTCTCATCGCTGCGCGGCGAGGGTGAACCTCTGAGCGGCGGCGGCAAGTCCTCAGGGCTGATGTCGTTCCTGAAGATCGGTGATCGCGCTGCTGGCGCCATCAAATCCGGGGGCACGACGAGACGCGCCGCCAAGATGGTGATCCTGGATATGGATCACCCGGATATCGAGCGCTTCATCGACTGGAAAGTGGTTGAAGAGCAAAAGGTCGCGTCCATCGTTGCCGGCTCAAAGACGAACAACAAGTTTCTGAACGCGATCATCCACGCCTGCCAGAGCGCGGGCGATCCCGCCATCCGGTATGATCGCAAGAAGAACAAGGCGCTGGCGCAGGCCATACAGGCTGCGCGCGCAGTGTTCATTCCAAACAACTACATCGAGCGCGTGGTCCAGTTGGCAGAACAGGGCTTTACCAGCATCGAGTTTCCTGAGTATGACACCGACTGGAACTCCGAGGCGTATGCGACGGTCAGCGGTCAGAACTCAAACAACTCCGTGCGCGTGACGAACGACTTTATGCGAGCGGCCCAGAACGGCGAGGACTGGAGCTTGTACTGGCGCACGGAGATCGAAAAGGCGAAGCGCGCCAACCGCGCTCCGAAGCCAAAGAAGACGCTCAAGGCTGCCGGTTTAATGAAGCAAGTGGCGTATGCCGCATGGGCGAGCGCTGATCCCGGCATCCAGTTTCACACGACGGTGAACGAGTGGCACACGTGCCCTGCCGATGGGCCGATCAATGGATCAAACCCGTGCTCGGAGTATATGTTCCTCGATGACACGGCGTGCAACCTCGCCAGCCTGAACCTGTTGAGCTTCTATGACGAGACTTCAGGCCTGTTTGACATTGAAGGCTATCGCCATGCCACACGCTTATGGACCATCGTTCTTGAGGTCAGCGTATTGATGGCGCAATTTCCCAGTCAGACCATCGCGCAACTGTCGTATAAGTACCGCACGCTGGGGCTGGGGTATGCCAATCTGGGCACGCTGCTGATGGTGCAGGGTATCCCTTACGACTCACCGGAAGGTCGCGCGATCTGTGGCGCATTGACCGCGATCCTGCACTGCGGGGCTTACGCCACATCGGCCGAAATGGCGCAGGAGCTTGGCACATACTCAGGTTACGAGCGCAACAAGGCGCACATGTTGCGCGTGATTCGCAACCACCGCCGCGCCGCCTATAACGCGCCACGCGATGAGTACGAGGGTTTGTCGTTAGCGCCGCTGGGTATCGACCCGGAGTACTGTCCAACGGATTTGTTGAAGGCAGCCCGTGAAGACGCTGACCGCATGGCGGCGCTTGGTGAAAAGGTTGGTTACCGCAATGCACAGGTCACCGTTATCGCCCCGACTGGAACGATCGGGCTGTTGATGGATTGCGACACGACCGGGATCGAACCCGACTTCTCGCTCGTGAAGTTTAAGAAACTTGCCGGCGGCGGGTATTTCAAGATCATCAACCAGTCGCTGCCCCCGGCGCTGCGCCGGCTGGGTTACACCGATGCGCAGAGCGAGGATATCGCGCGCTACGCCAAGGGCAGCGGGTCGCTGGTAGGTTGTCCATACATCAACGCACAGACGCTGGCGACGAAAAAGTTCGACGACGAGGTGTTGTCGAAGATCGAGGCGGCACTGCCGGGCGCGTTTGAGATTCAGTTTGTCTTTAACAAGTGGACGCTTGGTGAAGACTTCTGCAAGCATGCACTGGGGTATACGGATGCACAGTTGAATGACCCGAAGTTCAGCATCCTGCAGGCGCTGGGCTTTACCCGGGCGCAGATTCAGGCCGCCAATGACTATGTGTGCGGCACCATGACGATTGAAGGCGCCCCGCATCTCAAGCCCGAACACTACCCGGTGTTCGACTGCGCCAACAAGTGCGGCAAGTATGGCAAGCGCTATATCCCGGCGAACGCGCACATCTACATGATGGCTGTTGCCCAGCCGTTCCTGTCAGGCGCGATATCGAAAACCATCAACCTGCCAAACGAGGCCACGGTTGAAGATATCGAGCATGCCTACGTCTTGTCGTGGCAGGTGGGCGCGAAGGCTATCGCACTGTATCGCGACGGTTCGAAGTTGTCGCAACCGTTGAATACGGGCAGCGATGGCGACGAGGAAGAGGAATCCACAGCGGTTGAGGCCGAAACGCCAGCCGAGGAAAAACCGGCCGCGATAAGGATTGCCGAGCGGGTCGTGGTGCGTTATCTGGCGAAGCGCCGGCGGCTGCCTAACAAGCGCTATGGTTATACGCAGAAAGCAAAGATCGCCGGGCACAACGTCTACCTGCGCACGGGCGAATATCCCGACGGGTCGCTCGGCGAGATATTCATCGATATGCACAAGGAAGGCGCTGGCTTCCGCAGCTTGATGAACTGCTTCGCGATTGCGATTTCACTCGGCCTGCAGCACGGCGTCCCGCTGGACGAATTCGTCGATGCGTTCATCTTCACGAAGTTTGACCCAAGCGGCATGGTGCAGGGCAACGACCACATTAAGATGTCGAGCTCGGTCATCGACTACATCTTCCGCGAACTGGCGATTAACTACCTCGGTCGCGCCGATCTATCACATGGGGACGATCAACGCGCCGAAGTCGCGCCAGAGCCGGAGTATGAGAGCGAGGAGGTCGTTATCGAAGACAGCATTAAGGAACCCGTGATGACGCCGTCAAAGGAACACGTGCCGTCACACAATGGCAACGGACATGGTCACAACGGTACGACCGATGTCGCCAACGGCGTCAGCAGTAGTGACGTTGTGCAGACTGCGGCGACAAAGACGATTGCGGCTGCAGCTATCAAGGTTTCGTCTGGAATCGTGGTGCTGTCGGACACCGAGAAGGCGCGCCAGGCGCGCTTGAAGGGGTATGAAGGCGACCCATGCCCTGAATGCGGTTCGTGGACGATGGTGCGCAACGGCACGTGCCTGAAGTGTGAATCGTGCGGCAGCACGACGGGATGCTCATAAGAAGAGATTAGAGATTAGAGATTGGAGTTCTGAAACCCCTGCGAAGGTTGGGCTTGCAGGACACAAACTCCACAGATGACCCTTCGCAAGGTTGGTTGCGCGTGACGCCAACCTTGTGAAGGGTGTTGGGTAGGATTCAATATCCGCAAGCCCAACCTTCGCAGAGAGCGACAGGCTGCTTTACAATCACCTCATGAGTGCTTTCCCACCATTACGCCCAACACCAAAAGCCGAACCACGTCAGTATCTCGATCTGGATCTGACGTGGTTGACGAACGAGGCGCGCAACGACCCCGCAACTGCACAGCAGATCGTTGAGGCATTTGCCGAGCGCGTTCAGACGTTGCAGCGTCAGACTGACGAGTTGCGCGCCGATAATGCGCTGCTCAAACGCTCTGGCGGTCAGCAGACCACCGTTGAGCAGGTGCAACGCCTGAAGGCGAACCTTCGTGATATGCGCAATCTGGCTGTGCGCAAGGGGTTGGATCAGGATGTGATCTCGATGGTTAGTTTCATGGGACACGGCGTCCAGCTCGCGGCGCCTGCGCCGATGGAACAAACCCTGACCGTAGTGACATCGCCCGAGGAACCTGTGAGCACGCTCAAGCCGATCTGTCTCACAGGCGGCACCTGGTTCGGCTCTTTGATGGCGGTTACCTCTAACATGCGCCTCTCACTCGTTAATGGGTTGAGCCTCCGCTACAGCGCAATGCTCGATTGGCATGACGCCCGCCCGATCATGGGACTGGGACTAGGGCGCGCGGAGCGAGTTGAAGCGATCTGCAGTCTTGATGAACTACGCCCGCCGCACGATATGATTCTTGTCACCCGGCAGGGGTGGGCGCGCGTCATGTCCTGGTCGCACATCGAGACGATGGCGCTGTCAGGACAGTCGATGACGCTGCCTGGAACAGGCGACACACCGGTCTGGTTGGGCCCTGGTGACGCCGACGGCGATTTGTTACTACTCACCCGGGCGGGACGATGGACGCGTTTTCCAATTGGGATGATGCCATCAATCGGATGCGCCGGAATCTCGCTCGAACAGGGAGACGATGTTGTCTGCGCTGTTGTGCTTGATAAACACAACCCGGCTGGCGCCGTATGGTTCGTAAGCGCAGATGGCGCTGTCTTTGCCATTGCATCCGCCGGGCTGCCTGCGCACAAAAAGCCTGGCGCGAAGTCCACCGCAGTCGCGCGAAAGTACGTTGGCCTTGCCTGTTTTGCTGTCACAACACGCAAGACTGAGTTTGCGGCGCTGCTCTCAAACGCGGGCGACCTGCATGTTGTGAGCATGAAAGGATTGCCTATCGCCTCCAAACCCGCTGACGCCCAGCCGCTGCAGGTGTCGGGACAACGTCTTATTGCCGCGACGTTGATATAACGCTGGAGTACTCAGAGATGCAGATAGGGATTGACTTCGGAACGACCAATACCGTAGCAGCGATCATCGGCCCGGACGGCAAACCGGTCGTGCTTCCACTTGACCCCGAGGCGCCGGAGTCAGGCACGTTGCGCACGCTGCTCTACGTCGAACGCGACGGGTTGATTCACATTGGCAGCGAGGCAATGCGGCTGCATCGCGATCAGAATGTGGGGCGAATCCCGCGATTTGCCAAGGCCTGGGTCGGGGTGATCGATATTGAAATGGGCGATGCTGTCGTCAAGGGCTATGAGATCAAGGGTGGGGCGATGTCAGTCGAGGTGTTTGCCGATGTGGATGCGGACGCCCCCGGACGATTGCTGCACTCGTTAAAGAGCCCGCTGGCGACTGAATATGCAGGCACCAAAGTGTTCGATCACGACTATACGCTCGAGGAGTTGATCGCCGAGTTTCTTGTGCGGGTGCGCGAGCGCATCGAAACGCTCACAGGGAATAGCGTGCGGGAGGCAGTGTTTGGAAGGCCGGTTGTGTTTGCAGGCGCTCACCTGGATGCGGACAACCAACGCGCGCAAGAGCGCCTGGGGCATGCGGCTGAACTAGCGGGTTTTACACGGGTCGTATTCGAGCAGGAACCCATCGCTGCCGGCCTGGCATTTGGCGCGAGCCGGGCGCTGGCGCAGGATGCGCTGGCGCAGGATGCGCAGGACGCGCGCGCACTGGTGTTTGACTTTGGCGGCGGCACGCTCGATATCGCGGTGCTGCAGATGAGCGTGGATGGGTCGCAGCAAGTCCTGGCGACCGGCGGCGTCGCCATCGCAGGTGATCACTTCGATCAAACCCTCTTTCGACGCGCCATCCTGCCGTGGCTGGGGGAGCGCGTGAAATGGGGGCCGCAACGACTTGACATGCCGACGCATTTGATGGACGCGCTCGGCGACTGGCAGGATGTTGTGACGCTGTGCAACGCTCCCACGCTCGCACATCTGCGGCAGATCCATGCCGATTGCACCAGCCCGATCCGCATCCTGGCGCTCGAAGACTTTATCTTCAAGGGATATGCGTTCGACCTCTATTCGCGCATCGAACAATGCAAGCGAGAACTATCGGCGCAGCGATTCGCGGTGACTGCTTTTGACAAAGAAGCGATCTCGATCTGGCAGCCCGTGACGCGCGGGCAGTTTGAGGCATACATCGCGCGGGATGGGCGGGCTATACGCGATATGGTTCAGGAGACAATCGATCGCGCAGGTCTGAGTGTTGATCAAATTGACTATGTGATCCGCACCGGCGGCTCTTCATCAATCCCGTACTTTGTCGATATGTTGAGCCAGATGTTTGGCAAGGCGCGCCTGACCGAGTCTGATTTGTTCACGAGTGTGGCCAGCGGGCTGGCGGTGCGCGCCTCACAACTCTAGGTTTCGCGAATGATGATTATTGAGAAAATAGGCCGTACAGACGCATAGCTACAGAGGGCGGACACGCAGGTCCGCGCCCTACGTCATACATATACGTAGTGGCCGACCT
>Ga0118677_10004409_pt1 | contig 25672 bp, 26 predicted proteins | sample AliMusrvi5mmetaG_FD_86154 | JGI IMG/M metagenome (GOLD analysis project Ga0118677, IMG submission 86154)
GACATATCCTTTGGTACGAGCTTCTTCGATGGCGTTGATGAGAATCTTTGCGCCCTGCGGCATTTCACCGCGAATATATATGTAGGCGACCTTCGCGCCAACGGCGTAACACGAGATGAGAATCCCCTCGATCAGCATGTGCGGATCGTAATGCACGATTTGCCGGTCCTTGAACGTCCCCGGCTCGCTCTCGTCGCAATTGCAAACGAGGTACACCGGTTTGCCGGTACCCTTGGCGAGGAAACTCCACTTCAATCCGCACGGGAACCCGGCGCCGCCGCGGCCGCGGATTTCGCTGTTCTTGACCTCAGCGACGATTTCTTCCGGTTTCATCCCGAGCGCTTTGCGCCACGCCGTGTAACCGCCCTCGCGTTCGTAGTCGGCGAGTGAGCCGGTGTAGCTGGGCTTGGTGATGTTGGCGAGAATGAGGCGTTTTTCGAATGGATGCGGTGCTTGCGGCGGTGGCAATTGCTGGATGGCGAGCGCACCGGTCGTCTTGATGCGTTCGATGATCGCGTCGAGTTTCTCCGGCGTCACGCGCTCGAACGTCTCATCGTTGATCATCATTGCCGGGCCGGTGCCACAGAGCGCGAGGCATTCGACCGTCGAGATTGTGAACAATCCGTCCGTCGTGGTTTCGTCGCGACCGACACCGAGTTTCGTCCGCAACAGTCCGAGCAACCCGCCGCAACCGGCCAAGTCGCACGATAATGTCCGACAAACCTTGATGTGGAACTTGCCACGCGGTTTCTGCGTGAACATCGGGTAGAACGTCACAACTTCCCAAACGTTGATCGGCTGGAGACCAAGCTTGCCGGCAATCCACGTGACCTGCTCGTTGCCTAGAAAACCGAAGTGCTCCTGCAGCAGATGGCAGAGCCACAACACTGCCGCCCGTTTCTTGTCCGGCGGATAGTGCGTGATGATCTCGTCGATGTGACGATCGAGTTCAGCCGGTATCGTCATCGGTCACACTCTCCCATCACAAAATCGAGGCTGCCGAGAATTGCAACCATGTCGCTGATCATGTGACCCTTCGATAACAACGGAACAAGTTGTAAATTCACAAACGACGGAGCGCGAATTTTCAGACGGTGCGGTGTGCCGCCGCCACGGCTGACAATATAGAAGCCGAGTTCACCTTTCGGATTTTCCGCGCTGAAATAAACTTCGCCGGCCGGAGCGTTAATCCCTTCGGTAACGTTGATGAAATGGTGAATCAACTCTTCCATCTTCGTCAGCACGGCTTTTTTCTCCGGTAACACGATTTTTGCTTCCGGCGCGTTCCATTCGCCGCCGGGCATGGTGTCGAGAGCTTGTTGGATGATGCGGATGCTTTGACGCATTTCTTCCATGCGGATGAGATACCGGTCCATACAATCTCCGATGGTGCCGGTTGGGATGTCGAATTGGAAATTTTCGTAGCCGCCGTATGGGCGCGCCTTGCGGATGTCCCACTCGACGCCGCTGCCGCGCAGGATTGGACCGGTCGCGCCGAAATCAATCGCATCCGCCTTCGACAACACGGCAACGTCACGATTGCGTTCGACGAAGATCTTGTTACGCGTCAGCAGCTTGTCCACCTCGTCAATCGTTACCGGCAACTCGGTCAGAAACTTCCGGCACATCGGAACAAAGTCGGCCGGCATGTCGTTGGCGAGGCCGCCGATCCGCGTGTAGCTCGTGGTAAAGCGCGCCCCGCAAATCAACTCGGCGAGGTCGTAAATCTTTTCGCGTTCCTTGAACGTGTACAGGAACACGGTCAACGCACCGATATCCATGCTCATCGCGCCGATACCGAGCAGGTGCGAACTGATCCGTGCCAGTTCCGCGCAGACAACGCGGATATATTGGCACCGGGGCGGTACGTTGATCCCGCAAAGTTTTTCAACAGCGTAGGCGTAGGCGACGTTGTTGGCCAGCGGCGCGAGGTAATCAAGCCGGTCGGTGTACGGAATGAACTGCGTCCACGTCATGTTCTCGGCGATCTTCTCGTCGCCGCGATGGAGATAGCCGACCTCAGGCCAGCAATTGACGATTTCTTCGCCGTCGAGTTCGAGCACGAGACGAAATACGCCGTGCGTACTGGGATGGGATGGCCCCATGTTGAGAATCATTCGTTCGCCGCCAAGATCACCTTCGAGCGCTTTCTGGGCGCGCGCAGCGGAGTCAATCAACTCCATCTCGTGAATCGTTCCCACGTCAGCTCGCTCCCTTTTTATCCTGACGCTCGCCCGCTGTATCAGTCTGGCGCGGCTCACGGTTTGCCGCAGTGCGCGCGCCGGGCGCGGTAACGAACGGCCCGCCAAGCATCGGCGCGGTCGCAACCTGACCGGCATCCACGGCGGTCGCCGGCAACTCTGCCGGTAGACCGGCCAACGGGAAATCTTTGCGCAATGGATGGTACGGGTATCCTTCCCACATTAAGATACGTTTCAAATTCGGGTGATTGCGGAACCGGATCCCAAACATGTCGAACGCCTCGCGTTCATGCCAGTCCGCTGTGCGCCAGACGCCGGTGACGCTGTCCACGATGAGGTCATCTTCCGGCACACGAACCTTGAGGCGGAGATGACTGCGATTCGTCAGCGAGCAAAGTTCGTAAACTACTTCGTAACGCGGATCGTCGCCGTAGTTGTCCACACCGGACAAATCAACGAGCATCGCGAACGTGCATTCCGTTTTTAGAAACGAGCAGACCTCGACAATCTTCTCGCGGTGCACCGTCACGGTGAGTTCGCCGCGAAACTCCACCGGCGCGCTCACCGCGTCGGTGAAGCGCGCGTGCAATTGCTCAGTTACCTCTTGGAGCGTCATTGGGCCGTAACTTTCGGGGCGTAATCGCCGCGGATAATGATCGGGCCACGCGGTTGCGCGTACGATGCGGCGCGCTGTTCGCGCTTCATGTTTTTCAGTGCCGGTTCCTGCTGAATTTGGCGCTGAATCGCCATCAAACCTTCCAAGACCGCTTCCGGTCGCGGCGGACAGCCGGAAATATAAACGTCAACTGGCATGAACTGGTCCACACCCTGCACCACCGCGTAACTCCGATACATCCCGCCCGTGCTGGCGCACGCGCCCATTGCCATGCACCATTTCGGCTCGGCCATCTGATCCCAAACACGTTTCACCACACCCGCCATCTTGTAAACACATGTACCGGCAACAATCATCAGGTCCGATTGCCGGGGCGAAAAGCGCATCACTTCCGCGCCGAACCGGGCGATGTCGAACCGGCTCGCGCCGGCCGCCATTAACTCAATCCCACAACAGGCCAAGCCCATCGGCATCGGCCAAATGGAATTTTTGCGCATCCAATCAATCGCCGCATCCACGCGCGTGATGATCACGTCCCGGCCTTCGACCTTCTGGTCGATACCGATCTCGATGCGTTCACTCATGGCTGACTTTCTTTGGCGTCCAGTCGAGTGCGCCCTTCTTCCAGCAATAAATATGGCCAACCTCTAAAATCAACAAAAACACCGCGCCACCAGCTAACATGCGGTAACCAATTTCGCCAAGTAATTGACGGTAAACGGCGGCCCACCCGAGAAAGAAAACCACTTCGATGTCAAACAGGATGAAAAGCATGGCGACAAGATAAAACTTCACGCTGAACCGCGTGTGTGCCTCCGTCTCCGATGGCATCCCGCATTCATACGGCGAGTCCTTGACGGGGCTATGAATGCGTTTCTTACCAAGAATGGTCGGCAGCACCAACATTCCGACTGCCATCCCGATTGCTACCAGCATCAATAACCCGACTGCGATAAATTGTTGTAATTCGTTTTCCATTTCGACCAGTGAAACACCGAGAATGTGGCTCACACCTGCGCCAACCGCTGTCGGCAACCTATCAAATCCGATTTCGCTTGCAAGAGATATTTGTCTTTAGCCGTCACGCAGGTTCCGGTATGGTGCCGGCATGGATGGCAACCCGGCCCTGATCGCCGCCCTGCGCCGCGAAATTGCCGGCGGCGGCGGACGGATTACCTTTGCGCAGTTCATGGAACTGGCGCTCTACCATCCGCAATGGGGTTACTATCTGAACGGCCAATCGCACATCGGACGGCACGGCGATTTTTTTACAAGCGTCAGTGTGGGACCTGTGTTCGGACGAATTTTGGCCCGGCAATTTCGACAATGGAACGCACCAGTGTTTGAGTTTGGTGGCCGGCATGGTCAACTCCGCCAAGACGTCCTCGCTGTCGCGCCGGGATTAGATTATCGGATTATCGAAGCTGGCGACTCAGTGCCGGCACAAATTACCGGCTGTGTGTTCTCGAACGAATTTCTCGATGCCCTGCCGGTGCATCGTCTATGTGGCAACCAGGAGGTTTACGTGACCGGCGATTTCACCGAAACACTCGGTCCGCTGTCCGACACCCGGTTACCCCGCTTACCGGCGGGCTACCGGTCGGAAGTGAATTTGCGCGCACTGGACTGGCTCACCGGGATTGCCGGTCGACTAACGCACGGCTACGTGCTGACGGTTGATTACGGGTTTGAGCGCGCGGAGTATTTTGCGCCACAGCACGCCGCCGGTCATCTCCAGTGTTATTACCGGCACACGAAATCCAGTAATCCGTATGATCACATCGGCGAGCAGGACATCACGGCACACGTGGATTTCACGGCGTTGATCGAGCATGGCCAAAAACTCGGCTTGGAACCGGTATTGTTCACTGATCAAGCGCACTATTTATTGCAGATCGGCGAAGCGGAGATTGCAGAAATCGTCGCGCGGGATGCCGGGAAGCTGAGCGCCGAGCGGAATGCGATCCACCAGTTGCTCCACTCGACGATGGGGACAATGTTCCGGGTATTGATCCAGCATAAGCAGTAGGTAATTGCTTTTTTCGGTAACAACCTTAAACTGATTGGCACTGCTGTGAAACGCATCCATAATCGAGTTATCGTGGCCGTTGGCTTTTGGCTGGCGGTGGCGATTTTAATTGGCATCGGAGTGGCGACACACCAGAGCAATTTGGATATTATACGCACAGGCGACCGCATTAAGCGCGCCCGCCACGTCATCGAAAACCTACCCAACATCCGATTTGCGCTGCAGGATGCGGAACAGCAAACACGCGAATTGATCAAGACGGATGACATGACGCATCAGGACGCGCGTTTGCTCGCCGCTGTACAGGTGAATGGCGCGTTCAATCGGCTCCGCAAGGCATCCGCCGACTGGCCGGCGCAAGGTCATCAAGATATTGCCGCATTGGAAATTCTGGCCGGTGACCGGTTGCGGCTTCTTGACGAGGCAGTACAACTGCGAAACACGCAGGACCGGGCAGCCGCGATTCAGCTTCTGGACACCGATCAGAGCCGGGCGCTGGTGAGCCAGATTGATGCCTCGATATACGCGTTGATGGAAACAGAGCAGCACGCGTTCATCGCCCGCGATGACGAATTGAAGGCCAAAGCGCATTTTTCGGTGGCGTTGTTTGTGCTCGGCTGTTTTGTGAGCTTGGGAATTTTGTCGGGTGTATTTCTTTATCTCAATGTGCAAATTGATGCGCGGCGGGCTGCTGAAACAGCACTGGCACGAGAGAAAGCGCTACTCGAACAACAGTACCGGCGACAAACCGCGCTCGCAAAAATCGAATTCGCTATTAATCAGCCCCACGAATTAAAACCGGCGCTGGAGCAGATTGTGCGCGCAGTTGTTGAACTCATGCCATCTGACGATGCGAGCGTAATCCTGTGGGATACCGGCGCACCACAATCAGTTGTCAACACCGGTCAATTGCCGGCCACATTGAAGGATCAAGCGACACGTTGGATTGCCGAACACAAACAGACACTCATCGTGCCGGCAATTGGCGACGACCTCTTCGGTACGAAAACAAACGAGCTTGGCGCGTACGCCGGTGTGCCGCTGTTGTTGGAGAACGACGTCCTCGGCGTGCTCTACGCGCTCGACCGCAAGGCCCGCCAATACCGGGGCGATGAAATGGACTTCCTCGAATCGCTGGCCGCACGCGCGGCTCTGGCGATTTCCAAAGTTCGCTTGTACGACCGACTGCAGGACATCAACCGCCTGCTAGAAAACCGGGTGCATGAGCGCACGGTTGAACTTATCGGGACCAACGAGCGCCTCCTTCACGAAGTTGAAGAACGGTTGCACGCGGAGCAGGCGCTGCACGATTTGTCGGGACGGTTGCTCCAGTTGCAGGATCAGGAACGCCGACATATCGCCCGCGAACTGCATGACGTGACCGCCCAAAACCTTTCAGCAATCACTCTCAATCTCGCGCGTTTGGAAAACATACTGGCCGGCGCCGACCCGAAGGCATTGCCGGTAATCAACGAGTCGATCCACCTCGCGGAAGATTGCCTGCGCGAAATTCGCACACTCTCGTACGTGCTGCATCCACCGATGCTCGACGAGTACGGCTTGCCCCGCGCGCTCGAATGGTACCTCGACGGCTTCGCCACCCGCAGCGGCATCCGTGTCGAGTTGCACGCCTTGCCAACGGTGGGCCGATTACCGGAGGAAACCGAGATGGCGTTGTTCCGTGTCGTGCAAGAAGGGCTGACCAACATTCGCCGGCATGCCGGCAGCCAGCACGCCTCGATTCAGTTGACACGCGATGACGGTTTCGTCATCTTGGAAATCAAGGACGACGGGCATGGGTTCCCAAAGCCAGCGGAAACCGGGACGCCACCGCCAGCCGTGCAACTGGGGGTTGGCATTACCGGCATGCGCGAACGGCTCCGGCAACTTGGTGGCCAGCTTGATGTAGAATCGAGCGCAACCGGCACAATTGTACGCGCCGTCGTACCGATGAAAGGTAACGAGACATGACACGGATTTTATTGGCGGACGATCACGACATCATTCGGCGCGGGTTGAAGGAATTGCTGGAGACCCATGCCGGCTGGGAAGTGGTGGGTGAAGCTAATACCGGACGGCAAGCCGTCGAGCTCGCTGCTAAGCTGCGCCCGGACATCGCAATTCTGGATTTGACGATGCCGGAACTGAACGGCCTAGAAGCGACCCGGCAAATCAAGAAGACGGTGCCGAAGACCGAGGTGCTGATCTTTACGATGCACGAAAACGACAATTTGATTCGTGACGTGCTCACCGCCGGTGCCCATGGCTACGTTCTGAAATCCGACGCCGCCCGGCATTTGGTGAATGCGGTGGAAGCATTGATCCAGCACAAGCCATTTTTTAGCGCGAAAGTTTCCGAGACAGTGCTGGATGGTTATCTCAAGGCCGGTCATGAAGCAGAATTGCCCGGCGAACCGCTCACGCCACGCGAACGCGAAATCGTGCAGTTGCTGGCCGAGGGTAAAAGCAATAAGGAAGTCGCGGACACGCTCGGCATCAGCACAAAAACTATCGAAACCCACCGGGCAACAATCATGCGTAAGCTGGAATTAAAGTCGTTTGCCGAAATGGTCCGTTACGCCATCCGTAACAACATTATCCAACCGTAATTTCTTGACTGATTGCCATCAGGGTTTTTCCTGCCAATTTCACCAAAAAAACCATCCCGGTCGCTCTTTTTGCTCCAAAAAATCCGATCTTGACGTAAACGACGGAGTTTTTGTGCCATTTTGTCGAAGTTTTACATAAATCATGGAGTTTTCGCTCCTTAAAATGTGACCGGCACGTCCGGCACCAGTTTTTTGTGCCATTTTGTCGAAGTTTTATGTAAATATCAGACTTTTTACTCCTTAAACTCCGTCCCGGACGTAAATGACGGACTTTTCGCTCCACAAAATCCAAGTCGGACGTGCCAGTCCGATTTTTCGCTCAGATTCGCCCTGATATTGCTTTCCCAGACCCGCTTTCTCCGCTATCTTACCGGCATGTTTGTTGACAAAGTCAGAATTCAAGCCAAGGCTGGCAACGGCGGTAACGGTTGCGTTTCATTTCGCCGTGAACAATTTGAAGATTCGGGCGGCCCGAACGGCGGCAACGGCGGCAGGGGCGGCGACATCATCTTGGTCGCCGATAAAAACATCACCGACCTGTCCGATTACCATTTCTCACCGCGCCTCGTCGCCGCCAACGGCGGCCACGGCGAGGGCAAAGACTGCTCCGGCAAGGGCGGCAAGAAGCGGTTTTTCAAGGTGCCGATCGGCACGCAGGTCTTTCACGTGAGCCGGCCGACGCGAACGCTCGGTTATTCACGGTACCGGCCCGCCGCGGCCACCACGGAAGACGATTTCAAGAATCCGTCCATGCTCGGCATCCCCCACCGGCCCGGCCGCGCCAAGGTCGCGCTCGCCGCCGTACAAGCCGAGGACGATGCCGAGACACTCGCGACGACGCCGGAGTTACCGGTTGAATTGCCGGAACGCGAACTCGTCGCGGATCTCATCGAAGATGGCCAGCAATACGTGTTGGCCAGCGGCGGCTGCGGCGGACGCGGCAACACGTCGTTCAAAAGCTCATCGCATCAATCACCGCGCGAGTTCGAGTACGGCGAGCCGGGCGAGGAACTCCAGGCCGAGCTGGAATTGAAAACGCTGGCGGACATCGGCTTGGTCGGTTTCCCGAATGCCGGCAAGTCCACCTTGCTGTCGAAGCTGACACGGGCGCATCCGAAGATTGCGGCGTATCCGTTCACGACCTTGACGCCGAACGTCGGACTGATCGATCTGCCGAATTACACGCGCATGACAATGGCGGACATTCCCGGCTTGATTGACGGCGCGCACACAGGCCGCGGGCTCGGCTACGATTTTCTCCGGCACATCGAGCGGTGCCGGTTGCTGCTGATCCTGATTGACATGGCCGGCGTGGACGCGCGCAAACCATGGGACGATTACCGGAAGTTGCTCGACGAGCTGAAACTTTACAACAAGGAACTACTCCAGAAACCGCGGCTGGTGGTCGCGAACAAAATGGACTTACCGGCGGCAAAGAAAAATCTGGCGGCGTTCAAGCGCAAACACAAAGTCCGCGTCCTCGACGTATCCGCCGACAAAGGCACGGGCATGAACAAATTGTTACTGGCACTGCGCAAAGCGTTGCCGTAAATTTCCGCCATGTACAAACTCATCGGCACCGATGGACGGATGTACGGACCGGTCACTCCGGAGCAGCTCCGCCACTGGATTGCGGAAGGCCGCGCCAATGCGCAGACGTTGATACAGCCAGCCGGCAACACGGATTGGAAACCGCTGGCGGAATTCCCAGAGCTGCTGCCTCCGCCGTTGGTGAACAATCCCCCGCTCCGCGTCGCCGTGGCACAACACACAAATGGCTTTGCGATTGCCAGTTTGGTGTTGGGCTTGATGGGATGGGTAGGCTGCTGCTGCGGGCCGGTCACTTGGATACCCGGCATAATCTTTGCGAGCGTGGCATTGTCACAAATCAGCCGGTCTACTGGAACGCAAACCGGCAAGGGCATGGCCTTGGCAGGCTTGTGGCTGTCCATTGCCGGCCTGTTGGTGGTGGCAATTTGGATGACCGCCTGCTGGATACCGTCATGGCACCTTTCCCGGTTTAGTCATCATGGACGGTACTGGTAATCGCGTTTGGCCGACAATTTGGTTGTTGGTCGCGGTTGGTATCGGCATTTCTTATTTTGTTCCGCCATCCTGTTTCCCGCCTTGCCCACTGCACTCGTTGACCGGCTTGAATTGCCCCGGCTGTGGCGCCACGCGCGCCGCGCATGAACTATTGCACGGTCACGTTAGCACCGCGCTGCATTTGAATGCGCTGTTTGTACTGGCGATACCGGTATTTATCTTGACCGGATTATTGGGCCGGCGCACGCTGGCAGCATGGAGTTTGAAGCCGACGATGTGGTTGTGGCTGTTAGGTGTGGTGCTGGTATTTGGAATCGGCCGGAACATTCCGGTCATTCCGTTCACGTGGCTGGCTCCCTGAGTCAGCTCAAAAAGGAAGCGCATGTACAAAATCATTGGAGCAGATGGTAAGGAATATGGGCCAATCAGTATCGAGCAATTACGGCAGTGGGCTACCGACGGACGAATTAACGCCCACACCCTCATCCAACCCGAAGGTGCGACCGACTGGAAAGCCGCTGTCAATTATCCTGACTTGTTGCCGCCGGTTGCCCCACCGATAGTGCAAATGACACCAATCTCTAACGCCACCAAACCACCTGGCGCAGACAAAAAGATCGCTGCTGGAATTTGCGGCATTCTCCTTGGGTATTTTGGGATTCACAAATTCATTCTCGGCTACACCGGTGAGGCACTCACGATGTTGCTGGTCACCGTATTGACATGTGGTATTGGCGGCGTGGTTATGTCTATCATTGGCCTGATCGAAGGGATCATCTACCTGACGAAGTCTGACGAGGAGTTTGTTGCGACCTACGTGACCAGCAAAAAGGGTTGGTTCTAGTTCACTGCGTTGGTGACGAGGAATTGGCATGGAACGACCACGCGCATACGTCTTGGTCGGGTTGAACCTTCTGGTTTTGCCGGGCTTAGGCACGTTTCTAGCCGGTCGGCGCGTCAGCGGTGTACTGCAAGTGGCGCTGGCGGTTTCCGGTTTCCTGCTCAGTGTCCGCTGGTTTTCACAACTCATGACCATTGCCACAAGTGCGGATGGATTCCCCGATCTTGACGCCCTGCCATTCCGGTCGATTGTCGCCGGCTTGGGCATCGTGCTCTCCGCCTGGCTCTGGTCGTTGGTAAGCAGCTTGCAGATTTTGCGCGCAGCGCGTAAAACCAAGCCGTGACTTTGCCACCAACACTGCAACCTGGCCAACGGCTCGAACTCGACATCACCACCGTCGCCTTCGGCGGCGACGGCATCGGACGGTTTGAGAACTTCGTCATCTTCGTTCCCTTTGTGATTACCGGCGAACGCGTCGAAGTCGAGATTGTTGATGTTCGGAAACGATTCGCCACTGCCGACCTCGTGCGCGTCATCACGCCATCGCCGCACCGCGTCACTCCGCGCTGCAAACTTTTCGCCAATTGCGCCGGTTGCCAGTATCAGCACATCGCCTATCCACACCAACTCGAACTTAAGCGCGCCCAGATCCGCGACGTCTTCCAACGCATCGGCAAACTGCCGGACCCGCCCATCGCGCCGGTCGTCGGCTCGCCCCGCGAGTACGCTTACCGGAACAAACTCGTCGTCCACGGCCCCGGCAAGCCCGGGTTCTGGACGCAACGCGGCCGCGCCATCATCCCTGTTGATAACTGCCCAATCGCCCGTGACGAAGTGAACGCCAAGCTCGCCGGGCCGTTGGCGGTGGATAAACATCTGACGATTCGTTCCAATTCCGCCGGCAAGGTCTGGACATTTACCGATCCGGCTCCCAACGAAGTCATCGAGGAAGTCATTCTCGGCAAAACATTGCGCGCGCCGGTCAGTTCCTTTTTCCAAGTGAACCGGGAAGTCATCGAGTTGGCGCTCCAACACACCAAGCAAGCGTTCGCGGCAAGCGGTTGCCGGGTCTTGGTGGACGCGTATTGCGGCATCGGCTTGTTTGCGCTGCTGCTGGGCGACATTGCCGAGCAGGTTTACGGCATCGAAGACGACACGCGCGCGATTCAGACCGCCAACGCCAATGCCGCCAATCTCGGCTTGCGCCGGTTCGACTTCTATCCCGGCAAAACGGAACGGCTGTTGTTCTACACGCTCCGGCAATGCAAATTGGACGAGACCTGCCTGATCCTCGACCCGCCGCGCTCGGGTTGCGCGCCAGTGGTGCTCAAGACATTGCGGGAACAGAAGCCGCGCAAGTTGATTTACGTTTCCTGCGCGCCGCCGATGTTGGCGCGCGACATCAAGACGCTGTGCAAGTTTGGCTACCGGCTGGAGCGGGTCACGCCGTTTGACATGTTTCCGCAGACGCAGCATTGTGAAGCCATTGCGGAGTTAACCCACGGAGGAGACTGATGAAGACGACACTGCAACGATTAGCAATCAGTGGTTGTGTGCTGGGTTTGGCGTGGTGGACGCCGGTCGCGCACGCGCGCCGGGAAATGCTGCTCGACGTCACGCACGGCCAGCAACCATCGGATACCGCGACCGATAAGACCTTCTTCAATATCGAGGAATGCAAAGGTTTGGGCGGTCAGGCGCTGAAGGTTGAATGTCCTGCCGGCGACAGTTTCGGCGACCGTGCGGCCAAGGTCGTGAATTGGAAACCGTTCACACAGGTGGAATTTATCATCTTCAACCCGTCCACCGAAGTGGTCACGCTGGGTTTCAATGTCAAACACTCGCGTTCCGTCAATTATCAGACCCGCATGGATATTCCGTTGCGGGTTGCGCCCGGCCGCAATGACTTGAAAGTCGCCATCAGCGGCATGGCGAACGTTGACGGCTCCGCGCCCGACCTGAACAATATCGTGCGTTGGTATCTGGCCAACACAAATGAGAAACCGATCACGTTGTTTGTTGGCGACATCAGTCTGACCGGTGATGATGCGCCGGCACCAGCAACTGCCGCCACGATTTTGCCTCCGACCGGTCTCCCGGGCGGCGTGTATCGCGTGAAAGGGACGATTGGTGGTCAACCGGTGGATTTGACTATCACGCCCGACGTGCCCGCGCCGGTGGCCACGCCACCACCGGCACCAACTGCGCCGCCGCATGCTGCGACTGGCGACCCGGCCCGGTTGGCGCGGATCCACGCGACGAAGATGCCGGAATTTCATACGCCAGTCATGTTCAACACGCCGGAAGCCGATGCCATTCTCAGCGCGCTGGAAGTTTATCCGCCGGACAATTCATGGAACCTAGTCGTGACCGATTGGCCGGTCCATCCGAATTCTCGCAACATCATCGCCAGCATCGGGGCCGACCGGCCGATGCGTTACAATTCTGACATGGCATTTGTAATTGTACCTGCTGATCAAAAGCGCCTGCCGGTACTAATCCCAAATCCCGCCGAGTCCGACAAAGGCCCGTTCCCGATTGCCGACAATACGCCCATCGAAGGCTGGCCTAGCGGTTATCACCGAGACCCGAAATACAACACCTTGACACTCGACGATGTGCAACGCGACAAGCTCAACCTCGACGATGATCGGCATGGCATCATCCTCGATCCGGTCAACCGAATGCTTTATGAGTTTTGGCAACTAAAGAAGACCGACCGCGGCTGGCAAGCATCCCAAGCTTCAACCTTCGACTTGAAAACCAACAAACTTCGCCCCGACGGCTGGACCAGCGCCGATGCCGCCGGCTTGCCGATCTTCCCGGCCACCGTCCGCTACGACGAACTCAAACGCGGCATCATCGAACACGCCCTGCGTGTAACGGTGCGCCGCACCCGCCGCGCCTACGTCCCACCGGCCACGCACTTTGCCAGTAAACTCACTGACGAAAACCTGCCCCGCATGGGCGAACGCCTCCGGCTCCGCCGCGATTTCGACATCACGGGTTTTTCACCAGAAGTGCAAACCATCCTCAAAGGACTCAAAACCTACGGCATGTTCGTCGCGGATAACGGCATGGACTGGGCGATCTCCGTCACGCCCGACGAACGCATCCCAGTGCTACATGAAGAACTGCGCCGCATTCTCGGCTCCAGTTTTGAAGTCGTTGTGCCGCCGGCACCATGACTGAGCCGCTCGACACGATCGCCGGTTCGGTCGAGAAGATTCTGTATACCAACGAAGAGAATCATTACACCGTCGCGCAACTTTTGCCGGAAGGGCGCGGGCGCGTTGAACCAGTCATCATCGTCGGCAATCTGGCCGCGTTAAACCTCGGCGAAACTGTGCGTGCGCAGGGCCGGTGGGTGAATCACAAGCAATTTGGACGGCAATTCGCGGTCGAGAAGTTTGAGTCGGTTTTGCCGCGCACAATCGTCGGCATTCAAAAATATCTCGGCAGCGGACTCGTCAAAGGTATCGGAGCCAAGTTCGCCGACCGGATTGTTGAAAAGTTTGGCGAACGCACCTTGGAAATCATTGACCAATTCTCCGGTAAGTTGCGCGAAGTGGATGGCATCGGCCCGGAACGCGCCAAACGGATCAAGGAGGCGTGGACGACGCAAAAAAGCGTCCGCGACATCATGATTTTCCTGCAAGGCCACGGCATCGGCAGCGCCCATGCGGCCAAAATCTTTAAGCAGTACGGCGAGACCGCCATCGCCGTCGTCCGCGAGAATCCGTACCAGCTGGCGAAAGACATTACTGGCATCGGTTTTCGCACGGCGGACGGCATCGCGTCGAAACTCGGGGTCGCGGCGGACTCGATTCACCGACTGAAAGCCGGGCTGGTGCACACCTTGGAACGCGCTGCCAGCGAGGGCCACACTTGTCTGCCCGGCGCGGAATTGATCCAGGCCGCCGGCGAACTATTGGCGACGGAAATCAAGCCCGTCGAGACTGCGTTGGACTTGCTGCTTGTGGCCGGGGATGCGGTGCGCGATGGCGAGTTCATCTACCTTGCCGGCCTGCACCATGCCGAGCGGAGCGTGGCGGCGCGCTTGACGGATTTGCGCGGCGCGAAGCTGGAGTTACCGGCGATTGATTTCCCCAAAGCGCTCGCCTGGGTGCAGCAGCAAACCGGCATCGCGCTGGCCGAGGCGCAGAAGCAAGCCGTGCAAACCGCGCTCACGGCCAAGGTCTGCGTGATCACCGGCGGGCCCGGCGTGGGCAAGACGACCATCATCAACAGCATCGTCCGCATCTTGCAGGCGAAGAAATGCAGCGTGCTGCTCGCCGCCCCGACCGGCCGCGCCGCGAAACGGATGAGCGAGGCGACCGGCGCGCCGGCCCAGACAATTCACCGGCTCCTCAAATATGCGCCGCACGAAGGCGGCTTCACCCACAACGAGCGCCGGCCGCTCAAATGCGATCTGCTGGTGATTGACGAGACGTCGATGCTCGACGTCCCCCTCGCCCACCAGTTGGTGAAGGCGATCCCGGCCAGCGCGTCGGTGGTGTTTGTCGGCGACGTGGATCAATTGCCATCGGTCGGCCCCGGCAACTTTCTCCACGACTTGATCGAGTCGGCGGTCCTGCCGGTCGTGCGGCTGACGGAAATCTTCCGGCAAGCCAAAGCCAGCTTCATCATCACCAATGCGCACCGGGTCAATGCCGGCGAGTTACCAGTGCTGGACGCGCCGGCGGAGAGCGATTTCTTTTTCATCCACGAAGAAGACCCTGAAAAAGTCTTGGCGACGATCAAGACGTTGTGCAGCGAGCGGGTGCCGCGCAAGTATGGGCTGGAACCGCAAGTGCTCACGCCGATGCACAAGGGCGTGTGCGGGGCGGAGAACCTGAATCGGGAATTGCAAGCCGCGTTGAACCCGACAGGCCCGGCCATGCAGCGTTACGGGCGGACGTACCGCATCGGTGATCGCGTGATGCAGCTCCGCAATAATTACGACAAGGATGTGTTCAATGGCGATCTCGGGCGAATCAAACAGCTCGACCTCGTGGAACAGGAGTTCGTCGTCGAGTTTGATGGCCGGGCCGTTCCCTACGATTTCACCGACCTCGACGAGCTGATCCCAGCGTATGCCATCACCGTCCACAAATCGCAAGGCAACGAGTACCCGGCCGTGATTGTGCCGCTGTTGACGCAGCACTACGTATTACTCCAGCGCAACCTGCTCTACACCGCCATCACCCGCGGCAAGCAGTTGGTTATCCTCATCGGCTCGAAAAAAGCGCTGGCCATTGCCGTCGGCAATAACAAAACCGCCGCCCGGTATAGTTGCCTGCGCGACCGGCTGCGGGCCCGGTAGTTTGAGATTGCCATTGACTTGACAGGGAGCTTTGGCATCATACAATGTATTCGTAGCAGTTACCCAAAATAACGACCGATGCCAAAACTTCATATTTTATCTGGAATTCTCGAAGGGAAAACCATCGACATCGTTGAAGAACGCGTTACCATTGGACGTGCGCTTGATAATGTGATGCGTCTTGAAGATGGCACTATTTCTCATCACCACGCAATGCTCATCACCGAAAACGGTGAGTTCAAGTTGCGCGATTTAAACTCTACCAACGGCACACGCATCAACGGTGCGCGCATTGTCGAATCCAAACTCAACAATGGCGACCAAGTCCGACTTGGCTCTGTCGAAATGCGGTTTGAATCCGACACTAAAAAAATTAGCCAGCCATTGCCGCCTGTACAAACTGGTATTGATCTGTCGCAAGTCGGTAGCGGCAGTGCGCCACCACCAGCATTTGGCCCCGCTTCGCCGTTTGCCCGCAAGAAAAGCACACAACGCAATCCGCTGGTGTGGGTTGTGTTAGGGTTGGGAGTACTCGCGCTGGCTGTGCTTGCACTCGTCGCCATCAAGCTCAGTGGCGTTAAGTAACCGGTCTTACTTCAACCATCTGGCAGCGGTGGTGGCCCAGTACGTCAAAACGATGTCTGCGCCGGCCCGTCGAAAACCGGTCAGCATTTCCAACACCGCTTGTTTTTCGTCGATCCAACCATTACCAGCCGCCGCCTTAATCATCGAGTACTCGCCACTGACGTTATAAACCGCGACCGGGTAGCCAAACTTCTCCTTAATGCGCCACACCAAATCCAAGTACGGCAAGCCCGGCTTGACCATGACAATGTCGGCACCTTCAGCAATGTCGAGCGCAACTTCCCGGAGCGCCTCGTTCGCGTTGGCAAAATCCATCTGGTAGGTTTTTCGATCCCCAAACTGCGGTGGGCTTTCAGCGGCTTCCCGGAACGGCCCGTAAAATGCCGACGCAAACTTCGCAGCATAACTCATGATTGGCGTGTCAGTGTGACCGGCCTTGTCGAGCGCGGCACGAATCGCAGCCACGCGTCCGTCCATCATATCGCTCGGCGCAATGATATCGGCACCGGCGTCGGCGTACGCCACCGCCGATTTTGCCAACAACACCAGTGTCGGATCGTTGAGTACTTTACCATGCCGGACCACACCACAATGACCGTGGTCGGTGTATTCGCAAAGGCAAACATCTGTGATGACAAGTAATTCCGGTAAAGCCTTCTTCAATGCGCGAACCGCCGCAGGCACAATCCCATTCGTCGCGTACGCACCACTGGCCTTCTCATCTTTCCGCTCCGGTATGCCGAATAAAATCACCGCCGGCACGCCGAGCCGGTAAGTGTGCTCGGCTTCCCGGACTAACTGATCAATTGAAAACTGAAATTGCCCCGGCATTGATCCGATCGGTTTGCGAATATTGCGACCGGCCCTGACAAAATACGGTTGGACAAGATGGCTGACTGACAACTCAGTTTCGCGTACGAGTGCACGCAATGCGGCATTTTGACGGAGCCGACGGGGACGAACAATCGGGAAGCCCATAACGATCAACTACCGTGGCTGGATTGTTCCGCGTCACGCACCAAAGCGATGACATCCACCGGCAAATCTAACGCTTCAAGCCGCTTCCGAAAATCAGTTTTGTGCAGGATACGCGATAGCCGCGCAAGTAATTGTAAATGTTCGCGGACATTAGGCGAACAAAGCAAAAAGAAATGCCGTACTGGCTGGCCGTCCATTGCTCCAAAATCCACACCAGCCACGTGCCGGCCATATGCCAATAGAGGCTTATTCACCAGACCAACGAGCGCGTTGCGCGCATGTGGAATTGCAATACCTTCGTTGACACATGTCGAGCACAGGTCTTCCCGCGCCTTCAACGCCTGATAAAACAACTCCGCATGCCGTTCATTGCCGGCCTCAATGACCATGCCGACCAGTTCGTGCAACACCGCATCCTTGTCCGCACCTTGCAATGCGAGATTCATGTGATCAACACTCATCGCACCAGCCACCGTCACAGGTTCTACCAGTCCGGTTGCCTCCACCGCTAATCGCTGTTCATTGACCGGCTGCGCCGCCTTCCATGCATCCACTGCCGTGCGGCTAAATCGCCAACCATTGCCAAACTTCTGCGCCGCTAATTCGCCATCCCGCGCCATGCGTGCGACTGTCGCTTCGGCTAGCCGCAGATACTGGGCAACTTCTTTAAGAGTCATCAATTCCGTTTCCATCGCCAGAATACTAGGCTGAAACCTTGACCGGTGCAAGGCCGGTCAAAACACCCGTTCCGCCACATCGGCTTTAATCCAGCCCTGCTGACCGTCGCAACGTTCCACGAGCCACCATTGTCCGCGGTCTTCCCGGATCAACACCTTCGTTCCCTCGCCCAACTGAAAATGTACCGTCGCATCCGGTAACGGCGCGAACCGCGCTTCCGCTCGTCGCGCCAGAACAATTGCCGGCGGCACGCTCACAACCCGATCCGTTAATGCTGCAACCGCCAGTGCCAATCCTATGCCGGCCACAACCGCCACAATCACCAACCCGGTCCGCCAACGCGGCCACCAAATCGCGCCGGCCACCAGCAACATTATCACCCACACGCCGGACACCACCCACGCCGACCATTGCCGGATGGTCCGGCTGACGGTCACCGATTTCCAAAATCGCGCCACCGGACGTGCCGGCACGTTCAGGTCCGCCACGCCCAGCCGTTCCTCGGCAAACCGTAAGTTCGCCAGAATGTCAGGGTCGCCCGGCGCGAGTTGCCGGGCCCGTTCGTAATCCAGCACCGCGCGCCCGAGTTCTTCTTGTCGGAAATGCGCGTTGCCGAGATTGAACAACACTGCCGCCGTCTTCGGCTGGATCGTTTCGTAAACCGCCGCCGCGTTGGCAAACTTGCCGGCATCATACAGCGCGTTCGCCGACTTGAAATCGTCGCCAGCCAGCACGCTTGTTGCAAAACAGAGGCTAACGATGCACGTTTTCCAATTCATCAATCACCTGCTCCACTTTCTGTTTCAACGCCGTCATGTCCGTTGCTGCCCCGGCAAACCGCGCCGCGTCGCACGCGTCGAACACCTCGCGCGCTGCCGCCGGCAAACCGCGCTCCTCGACAATCGCACCGGTAATGCCAGAAGTTGGGATATTGAGCCGGTCACCAAAATATTTCTGCAGCACCCGCTGCACGTGTTCCGGCGTGGTCGCGTTGGCAAGTTGTTTCCGGGCGTTACGCGCGGCCCGGCTTCGCCGCGCGTACGCCATGTCACCGGCCAACCGATCCTGCCGGCGTTTCCACGCTAGCGCACAGGCTAAGCCAAGCACCGGCAAAAGGTTCAACGCCCAGAATCCCGGCGTGCCGAAAAACACCGGCAGTGGTGCCGTGCCAAGGGCGCCTTTCAAATACACAATGTCCTGCCCGAGTTTTTCCGAAGGCCGAGCACGTTGGGTACCGGTCACGATGGCACTGTGGCCGGCCGTACCCGGATTGATGGTCACCGGCAACGGACCTTGAGTGATGGTTTTGTAGGCTTTCGCCACCGGGTCGAAAAACGAAAGACGAACCGCCGGGATTTCTTTGACCGCGATATCATTCGCGATGAGGACTTGCTGAAAAACGCGTTCGCCGGTCGTATTCAGTTCACTCGCTGTGGTTTTACTGCTCGGGTCGTAGGCTTTGAAATTATCAAGGCCGGTCAATCCCAGAGCTGGGACGTTGGCGATGTTGCCATTACCGGTCACTTTGATCGTGACGGTGATCGGATCGCCGACGGCAACCTCAGTCGGCTTGGCGGTATATTCGATGTTCCATTGGCCGATTGCGCCTGAAAAATCCGCCGGCCGGTCAGCCGCCGGTAATGGCTGCACTTCGATAGGCACGACATCGAGTGTGACCGGTACTTCACGAACTTCCACACGCCCCATCATTTCGTCGAAGATAGTCCGGTTACGCGATTGCGCGGTGAGTTGCGCTTTGATGACGCACGGGCCGAAGTTAAGCGTACCGGTGTGTGTCGGCGAGATCGCGCCTTCGATGACGTAGAGATTGTAGGCAACGCCATTAATGGTTTGTGGGCCGGACTTGACGTTGCCGTTGTATTTATAGCCGAGACCGTCGGCTTCGGCGCTGAACCCGCTGATGCCGCGCACCGGTAAGTTACCGCGCGCAAATACAATCACGTCGAGCGGTGCCGTCTGACCGAGGTAAAGTTGCTGCGAGTTGAGACGGACTTTGGCGAAGAGCGTGTCCTGCATCCCGGCTTGCGTACCGGGCTTGTCCACGACGAGCTTGATCGGCTCGGTCTTGTAAACTTTGCCGGCAACGTTCACATCGAGCGACGGTATCGTGAACTCGCCGGTCCGCGTCGCCGCAACTTGGTACGTCAATGCAACCGACTGGCTGGTCTGGCCGTTGACCCACGACATGCTGGTGTTCACCGATGGCCCAGCAATATTCAGACCGTCAATTCTCGGGAAGCCGACCTGCGGATTCGAGTGGGAACCATTCACATTAATCGTCAACGTGACTGCCTCGCCAAACGCGACATGCGCTTGATCGACCGTCGCGCTCACCGACACGTCGGCAAACAACGGCGCGGTCAGCAACAGCGACACGATGAAGATGGCGACTCTCATTTCACCAATCTTTCTCCGGTGCGCCGCGATCTTTCAAGTCCTTCATTTGTACTTCGGGGAAAAAATTCCAATTGCGCTCCTCTTCCCGGAGATTGTCGAGCATGGCTGCAGCCTGCTGCTTGCCGAGGTTGTCCTTGCCGGGCTCGGCCTTGGATTCCTGCGGTTGCTGCGATTGGCCTTGCTGTTGAGACTGCTGCGGCTTCGGCTGTTCCTGTTGTTTCGGATCCTGACCGGCTTGCTGCTTTTGCTGTTGCTGGTTTTGAGATTGATCCTGCTTCTGTTGGTCTTGCTGCTTCTTCAATTCTTCGAGCTTCTTGGCGACGAATGTCAGGTTAAATTTCGCATCCTCGTCTTTCGGGTCGAGCACCATCGCACTTTCGTAATCCTTGATCGCACGCTGCCAGAGCGGCTCGGCCTTGGTGTGGTCAACTTCGCCTAGCCGGTAAGCCGTGTTGCCTAGATTGTATAAGGCGCGTTCCTGCAACGCGCGGTCCCGTGACGCCGTGGCCTGCTCAAACGTGCGCGCGGCAACCGGTAAGTCGTTCGTTCGGTATGCACGGACACCGTCATTGTAAACAACTGGCGACTTGTCCGCGGCGTGACTGGTGCCGGCGCTGAGCCACAACACCGCCACGAGAATCACCACACGTTTGCGGTCACTCACAAACATCTCCAGCGCCAGCAACACCACCGCAATGCCGAGCGGCCACTGGAAGCGCTCGAAGTACCGCTTTTGCAATTGCTCCTCGTAGTCCTTGCGTTTCAACTGCGCGATGCCTTTCTCGTAAACTGTCTCCATCCCGAAATCGCCGGCTGCGCTCCGCACATAAATACCCTGCGTCTTCAACGCGAGCTGCTTCAACGTCTCTTCGTCGAGCCGTGACTTCACAACCTGGCCTTCTTTGTCCTTCAAAAACTCCATCGTCTTGTTATCGTCGCGCAACGGAATCAACTCGCCCTCGACCGTCCCGACGCCAATCGTAAAAATACGCACGCCCGCCTGCGCCAATTCCTCCGCCGCCGGTAACGCCTCGCCTTCTGTCTCCTCGCCATCGGTGATCAATACCACCGCCCGGTCGCGCCCCTCACCGGCTTCGAAACCTTTTAGCGCTGTCCGCAACGCCGCGCCGATGGCCGTCCCGCCGCGCGGAATCAATTTCGGCCCCGCGTCGCGCAACGTCAGCCGAAACGCATCGTAGTCCACCGTTAACGGACACTGCACAAACGCCGTCCCGGCAAACACGATCAACCCGACCCGGTCGCCCTGCAGCTTTGTCAGCAAATCCTCCACGGCGAATTTCGCCTGCGTCAGCCGGTTCGGCCGCACATCCTCGGTCAACATGCTCCGCGACACATCGAGCAACACGAAAATATCCACGCCTTTGCGTTTCACCTGTCGCCACTCGAAACCCCAACGCGGCTGCGCCCACGCCAGCACCGCAAACAAAATGCCGGCCACCAGCAACACCGCCTTCCACTGGCGTGCGACTGGTCGCACACTCCGCGTCAGCCGGTCTGCCAATGGCTCCGCCACAAATTGTGCCAATGCCCGGCGCCGCGCCCGGTAAGCCCACATGAGAAACAGCACAAGCATCGGCACTGCCGCCAGCCACCATAGCGAAGTTGGATGACCGAAATTCATCACGGCAACCTCCGCAGGCGTGTGTTCTCCAACGTCAATGCCAGCGCCAGGCAGCCCAGCCCCGGCAATAGAAACCAACGAAACAACTCCGTCCACTCCTCATACTTCACCGTCTCGATCTCGTGTTTTTCCAGCTTGTCGATTTGCGCGTAGGTGTTCTTCATCGCCGCCGTGTCAGCCGCGCGAAAATACTGGCCGCCGGTCGTGTTTGCCACGTCACGTAACAGATCCTCGTCCAAATCTGCCGTGATGTAACCGAGCAACCGGCCTTGCTCGTCCGCAACCGGTACCGGCTGCTGTGTGTTCGAGCCGGCGCCGATGGTATAAACGCGCACGCCAAATTCCTTCGCCGCCTTCGCCGCCTCACGGGCGGGCGGGTTCGGCACGTTCTCGCCGCCGTCGGTCAGCAACACGATGACCTTGCTCTTCGCCTTCGTGTCGCGCAATCGGTTCACGCCTGTTCCGATGCCGGCGCCGATGGCGGTATTGCCCTCAACCAAACCGATCTTCACCCGGTCGAGATTCCGATCGAGCCAATCATGATCAAGCGTTAACGGACTCACCACGTACGCGTGCGTACCAAACACCACCAACCCGATTCGGTCATTCGGCCGGTCGTGGATGAATTCGCGGACGACATCCTTCACTGCCGTGAGCCGCGACGCCCGTTGGCCGTTCTTCTCATAATCCATCGCTTGCATACTGCCCGAAATATCCAGCACCAACACGATGTCGATGCCTTCGGTTTTCACCTTCGACTCACTCCGGCCAATCTGCGGACGCGCCAACGCCACAATCATCAACGCCAACGCCCCACCTCGTAACGTCGTCAACAATACCGGTCCGACGCGCGACCAAAACGAACTCGCGCCGCTCGCCGGCAACATCGACGAAAATTGCAATCCGCCGCGCGACGACAACCGGCGTTGCCGCCAAAGCCAGACCGGCACCAACAGCAGGAGCAACAACAGCCATGGATCGTAAAATTTCATCCCGCTGATTCCCGGACAAAGTTCTCCGCCGCCGCAAACGCCCGCGCCATGTCATCCTTACCGGGCCGATGCCGAGCGAACTTCACCAAATCGGCTTCCACCAAAAACGTTCGCAGCAAAGCCATGTGTCGCTCCGGTAAGTGCGCTTCCACCAGAAACTCTTCCGTCGTCCGCTCCGGCGCGTGCAAGCCATACCGGCCTTCGATGAATTGCCGGACAATGTCCGCCAACTGCGTGTAAAACTCCTCCACCGGCAAGTTCATTTCACGGAGCCGTTGCAAGGCCGCCAGCGCAATTTCCAATGGCGTCGGTAGAGACACAGCCCGCTTCGCTTCAGTTTTCGGTTGCCGGCGCTTCCACCACCAGACAATGACGGTCACCAGCAAGAGCACGCCCGCGACCAACGCCAGCCACCACCAGTTGAATGGTACAGCCACGAGACCTTTGATGTCGCGGATATCCTCGACGGAGTTGGTCATGCCCGGCGTCCTCGCATTCGGAAGAATTTGACCAACGGCAATATGTAATCCCGGTCAGTGTGAATCTCAATCTGATCCACGCTGGCGGACCGGAACGTCTCCACTAGTCGAGTCAGTCGCGCGTTCGCCCGGTCGGCAAAGGCCGCGCGGACTTGCCGATCGAATGTGTCCACCACCGCACGCTCGCCGGTCTCTGCATCGCGCAATTCGACAAGGCCAACCGCCGGTAATTCTTCTTCGCGAGGATCGCAAAGATTGAGCACAACGATGTCGTGGCGTTTACCGGCAAGCCGGAGTTTCTTGTCGAAGCCGGTATCTTGAAAATCAGAGAGCACAAACGTGACGGCGCGGCGGTGTTGGACGCGGTTGAGGTAGTCGAGCGCGCCGGCAATGTTTGTGCCGTGACCGGTCGGCTGGAATGCAAGGATTTCGCGGACGACGCGCAGGACATGCCGGCGACCTTTCTTCGGCGCGACGTATTTTTCGATCCGGTCGGTGAATAGGATGACACCCACTTTGTCGTTGTTGCGAATCGCGGAGAACGCGAGGATGGCGGCGAGTTCGGCGGCGAGTTCGTTCTTGGATTGCCGGCCGCTGCCGAATTGACCGGAAGCACTGACATCCACGACCAACATGACCGTGAGTTCGCGCTCTTCCTTGAATTTTTTGATGAACGGATGCCCAAAACGCGCGGTGACATTCCAGTCGATGGCGCGGAACTCGTCGCCGGGAAGGTACTCACGGACCTCTTCAAATTCCATGCCGCGCCCTTTGAAGACGGAATGATACTGTCCGCCGAGCACGTCGGTGACTTCCCGATTCGTGCGGATTTCGATCTGCCTAACTTTCTTGAGAATCTCGCGTGGAATCACGGAACCGGGACTTCGTCGAAGATTCGTTTGATGATCGTTTCGCTCGTCATGTCTTCGGCCTCGGCTTCGTAGCTGACGATGACGCGATGCCGGAGAACATCCATGCCAATTGTCTTCACGTCTTGCGGCGTGACGTAGCCGCGGCCTTGCAGGAAGGCATATGCTTTTGCGGCGAGCGCGAGATAGATCGTAGCTCGCGGTGAGGCGCCGTATTGAATCAAGCTGGCTATGTCGATCTTGTAAGATTTCGGATCGCGCGTCGCAAAGACGAGATCGACAATATAATTCTTAATCTTGTCGTCCATATAAATGGAGTCCACCGTTTTGCGCGCTTTCAGAATTTGCGCAGACGTGACGACCGGCTGGACACTGAGCTGCTTGCCGGTCTCGGCCATGCGATCCATGATTTCACGTTCCTCGGTTTTGCTAGGATAGCCGATGGAAAGTTTGAGCATGAACCGGTCGATCTGCGCTTCCGGTAACGGGTACGTACCTTCCTGTTCGATAGGATTCTGCGTCGCGAGCACAAGGAATGGCTCCGGCAACTTAAACGTTTGGTCGCCGATGGTGACTTGGCGTTCCTGCATCGCTTCGAGCAATGCGCTCTGCACCTTCGCCGGCGCACGGTTAATTTCGTCGGCTAGAATCAGGTTCGCGAAGACCGGCCCCTTTTTGATGCGGAACTCGCCATCCTTGGGATTGTAAATAAGCGTGCCAATCACATCCGCCGGTAACAGGTCCGGGGTGAACTGCACGCGATGAAATTGCGTCTGGATGGCTGCGGACAGCGTTTTCACCGCCAACGTCTTCGCCAAGCCCGGCACGCCTTCGAGCAAGACGTGACCGTCGGCAAGCAAGCCGACGAGCAACCGCTCGATGAGATATTTCTGCCCGACAATGACCTTCCCGATTTCGCCGGTTAGTTGCCGGACAAATTCGCTCTCCCGTTTGATTTGTTCATTAAGCGCTGCAATGCCTTGATCCATGGTAATCCCCTGTTTTCAATTCAGACACATTGGCCGTCAATTTGTTCAACTTTTTGATTTCACTGACGACATGCGGAACGCATCGGCCGTCGTGAACCCTAGAATTTTACAAACGCTTATCAGCGACACGGCAGGCCGCGGCGGATCAAACCTGCTGGCGATTCCGCCGTGTCCGCCGGCGAGCGGCCCAGACAGTGATCCCACCGCAGAGCCACATCAGCAAGACATTTGGTTCGGGGATGACCAGCAAGGAGCCGATGCCAGTGAGTTGGTGAATCGAAGCACCTCCAAGCAGTGTAATATCCGCCAGCGTCCAGCCGTTGGAATTAACGAAGTATAGCGCCATGTTGTTGCTGATGATCAGCTGCGAGCCG
>Ga0118677_10004410_pt1 | contig 25665 bp, 25 predicted proteins | sample AliMusrvi5mmetaG_FD_86154 | JGI IMG/M metagenome (GOLD analysis project Ga0118677, IMG submission 86154)
CTGCTCCCGCTTCTCGAGAAGATCGCCAAGAGCGGCAAGCCGTTCCTGATCATCGCCGAGGACGTGGAAGGCGAAGCCCTGGCGACCCTGGTCGTGGACAAACTTCGTGGCACTCTGCAGGTGTGCGCAGTCAAGGCCCCGGGCTTTGGTGACCGCCGCAAGGCCATGCTGGAAGATATCGCGATCCTGACCGGTGGCAAATGCCTGACCGAAGATCTCGGCGTCAAGCTGGAAAACGTCAAGATCGAGGATCTGGGCCGTGCGAAACGGATCTCCATCGACAAAGAAAACACCACGATCGTGGAAGGCGCCGGGAAGGCTTCGGCGATTCAGGGTCGGGTTGCGCAGATCAAGCGGCAGATCGAGGAAACCACCTCGGACTACGATCGCGAGAAGCTGCAGGAACGCTTGGCGAAACTCGCCGGTGGCGTGGCCGTGATCAATGTCGGCGCCGCGACCGAGACGGAGATGAAGGAAAAGAAAGCCCGCGTTGAGGACGCTCTGCATGCGACCCGCGCCGCGGTGGAAGAGGGTGTTGTGGCCGGCGGTGGCGTGGCGCTGTTGCGCTGTCAGCCTGCGCTGGAAAAGGTCGAAGCCACCGGCGATGAAGCCATTGGCGTTCAGATCATCCGCAACTGTCTGGAAGCCCCCCTTCGCCAACTGGTTGCCAATGCCGGCTTGGAAGGCGCTGTGATCGTCCAGGAAGTCAAGAAGAACAAGGGTTCTTACGGTTATAACGTCGCGACCCAGCAATACACCGACCTGATCAAGGACGGCGTGTTGGATCCGGCGAAGGTGACCCGGTCGGCTCTGCAGAACGCGGCCAGCATCGCGGGATTGTTGCTGACCACCGAATGCATGATCACCGAGATTCCGTCGGATGAGAAGCCTGCGGCCGGCGGCGGCCATGGCGGCGGCGGCGGAATGGGTGGAATGGGTGGAATGGGCGGGATGGATTATTAATCATCCAGTCTGTTTCTGTTATTGACTAATGAACGCGGGGCGCGTATATTGCGCCCCGCGTTTTTATATGAGGGAACCATGAATACTGAACTGATTGAGAAAGCCAAACTGAAGATTCCGATGGTTCCGATGTTGATCAATGCGGTGTCCCGTCGGGTCCGCCAGCTCAACGCCGGTATGCGCCCGTACGTCAAGCCGATTGATGCCAATGAACCCAATGTGGATATCGCCCTTCGGGAAATCGGCGAAGGCAAGTTGACGGTGGAAATCGGTTTCTTTAATCCTCCGCGTGCCCAGTCCGCCAACCGGGCCTGAGCCCCCTGAGCGGAAGGCGGGTCCGTATGTCGGCCCAACCCGAGACGCACAAGACCTCAACCAATCGCAAGGCGTTACGCGATTTTTTCATTACCGACCGGATCGAGGCTGGAATCGCCCTGTGCGGGACCGAAGTCAAATCGATTCGTGACGGTCAGATTAATTTAACCGGCTCGTACGCTCAGATTGATGGGAATAATGTCACTCTGACCGGAGCCGAAATTGCCCCGTACAAATGCGGGAACCAATTCAATCACATCTCCAACAGGCCCCGGCGCCTGTTGTTGAACCGCCGTGAAATCATCAAGTTGACGGCCCAAATTCAGCAAAAAGGAATGACGCTCGTTCCCTTGAGCTGTTATTTCAAACACGGCCGCGTGAAAATAGAACTGGGGGTCGGCCGCGGTCGGCAGGATCCCGACAAACGCGACCTGATCCGCACCCGCGATGCCGATCGCGATGCCCGCCGCGAAATGTCCCGGCGGTGAGGTTATCTCCTCTGGCGATGGACCTGCGTCCGCAAGATGGCATCAAGCACTTCATCAAGTTTCTTGCCCACATCATCAGCCAGAAATCTCAAGACAAAATAACCATTTTCTTGCAGAAAAGCATCCTTTCGACGGTCACGCCGGTATGCGTCCGGGTCAGACAAGTGCTGAGCACCGTCAATTTCAATAGCCAGTTGGGTGGCTTGATCCAATAAATCCACCTCCATGCACCTGCATCCATCGAACGGTATCTGGAGTGTAGTATTGAGACGGAATCTCCCGGCTGTTTCCGGTAATGTTTCCAATCGCCGATATAGAAATGCTTCTGTTGCGCTTCGGGCTCGGGCGACACCCTGATCATCCGAAGTAAACGAGCGGGCGGCATAGACAAATAGGTTGCCAAGGTGGGTGTCTACCCCATCGCGAATCAATCTCTGTACGCTGGCGGCATAATCGCGCTTCCATTCAGGCTCAATGGGAAGAGGAACCTCTGGGGGCCAACCGGGAACAGCGCTGGCCGGAAGCAGTATCGTATATCCCACCGCCTCATATCCTCCACAGCGACGGTCGAACATCTTGGCTAGCATGGGTACATTGAGATCGGCGTAATCATAGATGCGGACTTCTTTTTTGCCGTCATGTAAGCGGTGCAGCCGCCCGGTGTATTGGGCGATGGTCCCGCGCCATGATACCGGCAAGGCTAGAAACAACGTGTCGAGGCGGGCATCGTCGAAGCCTTCGCCAAGAAACCGTCCGGTGGCCAATAAAACCCGTTCCTCGTCGCCAGGGATGGAAGCCAGCCTTGCCGCCACCTCCCGTAACGCCTTCGCTCCCATGCCGCCACGAAGGATGACGAGATTGCGAATTTCCGGCGAGAGTTTCTCAGCCAATTTATCGAGGTGTTCGGTTCGTTCTGTCAGGACCACCGGAGATCGCTTTTCACGGACGGCGGAGAAGACGTCCTCACAGATCAAACGATTCCGAACTTCATCCGCGATTAGTTTATCGTAAAGTTCATGGAAATGAATTCGGGCATCCGGATTGATTATATCGGGCTGATGAAACGAGGTGGGGCGAACCAGCACATTATGAATGAAAGGACGCGCTGCCGCTTGCTGTTTGGCGTCAACGCGGTATCGTATCGGTCCGCATTGCATCATGATGATCGGATGGTGGCCGTCTTTTCGGGTTACGGTGGCCGAGAGGCCGGTAACGTATTTTGCTTTGGCCTGGCGGGCAACCTGCTCAAAACTGAAGGCGGATAAATGATGGCACTCATCCACAATGAGGTGACCATACTCTCCAACGCGGTCATCCACCACGCCTTTTCGCACCAGACTCTGAATGATGGCCACATCCAAAGAACCATTGGGTTTCTTTCGTCCACCACCGATTTGTCCGATCGACTTGGCGGGAAGCCCCAGAAAAGTTGATAATCGTTCCCGCCATTGCGCCAATAATTGCCGGCGATGAACGAGAACCAGAGTGTTGACCCCGCGTTGAGCAATAAGCCAGGCAGCCAATACGGTTTTCCCAAAGGCGGTCGTGGCGGATAATATGCCAAAATCATGGATGGCTATAGCCCGAGCTGCCGATAGTTGCTCTGGCCGCAACTCGCCGTGGAATGTAACGTCCAGCGGTTTTCCCGCGAAGCGTTTATCAGCCCAAACCGTCTTGATATTCAGGGCTGACAGGAGTTTACGCACATCCTCTAAACATCCGCGTGGCAAGCCGATATGTTGGGGATGATCCTCGGCACAGGCGATGATGCGAGGTTTATCGAAGGTTGGCAGTCGCATGGCCTGGTCTTTGTAGAATTCAGGGTTTTGAAAGGCTGCCAGTCGGAGCAGGCGGTTGCGTAATCCGGGAGGTAAACCATCCTTGGAAATGTAGATTTGATTTCCAAGCACCAATTCCAAAGAAGCCGGTAATGGGCCGGCCAGGGGCGGATCATTTCGTCGTTTCGAAGGCGGCAGGTTCCATGGGGTATTATCAGCCTCATCATCAAAAACAAAGGGAACACCGACAACACGATCGCGACTAATAGCGGCGCTGACAATCGCCTCAATCTCAGGCAGGCCGATCTTTTTAACAGAGGATAGAAAAGCCCACTGATCTGCTTGCGGGATCAACTGTTCATCGAGGAACACGCTGTTTCCATGGTCGCGCGCTTGTTTCTGAAGCGGCAAGGCGATCAGGTTTCCCAACCCGCCATGGGGCAGGGTGTCCTGATTTGGAAAGAATCGATCATAGGAGTCCAGACCGATATCCGGTCGTCGTTCCATCGTTTCTGTCAGGATATGCGCGCCGAGTTTTCGAGCCAGCCCGGCGGGAATGGCATTCTCGAAAAACAACCACAGATGTCCGCCATTGCCGGATCGGGATCGTTCCAATGCCGTTGAAAGGCCTAGGTGAAGACAAGTTTCCAGAACCGCGTGCACATCGTCATGCCATGATTCCTTGTCGAAATCCGCCGCCAGGAAATAGCAGGTCTCATCCCGCAACATCGGATAAAGCCCCATCACAAAATCTCGTCCGGTCTCATCTTGTCCGGATAGGTGCTGACGGACCGTGTCATCTGTCACAGGCAGAAACCGGCGATTGGGACATTCCACGCATTTGACGGCGCGCTTATCGCAAAGTCCCCGCACCCATTCATTGGAACAAGCCGGTTGGTAGCCGGATTTGCCCGTCTTCCGGCTCTCGAATCGGCGAGGATAGACGTCTTCCCGGCCTCTGAAAAGAGAACGGAATAGGGCAATCTTGTCTTCGGGCGGGGAGTGGCGGGTGACAGTGAATTCCTGTTGTTTCACACCATTTGTCCCTCAGGCCCAATTACCATTCTAACAGAAGATCCCTGCTGGTTGCCATGCCAATAATATGCCATCGCAGGAACTGCTATTCAAGATGGATTCATTACAGATGCGCCTAACGTGGGTTTCGCCCTCAACCCCAAAGCTACCATATCAATTCCGATGCCGCCCCGATGAAAAGTGCGTATTTCTGTAATTGGAGCCGGGGTGCCCTCACCCCGCCCTTGCACCTCTCGATCCGGAGGGCCCACTTCGCCGACCAAGTGGCCGAACTCGCCCGCGTCATTCAGGCAATGATGCCTGGGGAAAGCCCGACTCCACGGTGCGCAGAGGGAGCGGAAGAGCGGGGTGAGGGCACCCCGGCTCCCAAAAAGAGACCTTAACAACTCATCATAATCCTCTGCGTCCATAAACAGCGGCCTTAAAAAACATTGACGCGGAATAAAACGGAGAACAAGATTCAAGCCATGAGTACCGAGGCTGAAATTAGGATCGAGGGTTTTCGCGCCTTGAGCGGGGCGCTTGGCGATGTGAAAGCCGAACGGTTTATCACGCTTACTGGTACAGTTACCCGGCATCCCTGAAACCGATTGTGGATGCATCATTGTGCGGTGATTTCCATGATGCCTTAACCGGAACGATTCAGTTGTGATGATAAAACTGCGATCTGCAATACATGCGGTTGAAAATTCAGCCACCGAAAGGTGATCGCAATTTCCGGGGTGGGCCGGGCGGTCCCTCGCACGGCCTCTGATAAAGAACGAAGAGAATGTCCCGCCGCAGGGACGCGCCGGGCCACCTCGGAAACGCACGCCAACTGAATCGTCCCGGCGAAGAGCCCGCCCTGAAGTTAAACGAAGCGCATACTTCAGCGCCCGCCGTACGGAGCCGTCGGGCCACCTAAAGAATTTTTTGGAATGACAGCCCTACAAAAAAACGCGCCTCACACGGCGCTACTACGAACGGGAGCCCAATTCGGTTTGAGTAGGCGCGCCCTACTTCGCCAAGGCTACGAAGGGCGCGCATGAGCGCCGTTTATTTGCCGCTTTGCCGCTTTACAGCTTTACAGTAATTCTGCTTTTCGGCATAATTAAACCATGAATGCAACTATCCAGATTAGCGCACGGGGCACAATGACGCTCCCTAAAACGCTTCGGAAGGCGTTGGGTGTCGATAAGGGTGGCGTCGTGATGGCCACTACCGAAAAAAATGGCATTGTTCTCCATCCTGCTGTCGCCTTCCCCATCGAATTATACTCGGACGCCCGGATCGCCGAGTTCGATGATGCCGATAAGCAATTGGCCAAGCACCTGTCGAGACCGAAGCCGTGAAGGTATTCCTGGATGCGAATATCCTTTTTTCGGCCAGCGACGAGATGAGCGCCACGCGACGGCTGCTTGATTTGCTGTCAGGTCGCGCAACCACTGTCACCAGTCCCCACGCTTGGGAAGAAACGCGCCGGAATCTGGCCCGAAAGCGGCCGCATCTCCTGCCTGGTCTCGAGATCCTCCGCCACACGGTTACTCTGACATACGCCTTCAAACTTCCCGGCGAGATTGAAGTGGCCGAAAAGGACAAGCCGGTTCTCGCTGGCACGATCGGCGCCGACTGTACCCATCTATGGACCAGTGATCGGCTGCACTTCGGCGCACTGTACGGCAAGACGCTCTACGGAGTCACCATTGTATCCAGCATCCAGCTTGCCGAGATTATGCAGGGATGACTTTTTTCCCTGAAACCAGGCGGAGACGGCTCGCTCTGAGATCTCGCCCTTGTTATGTGACAGTGCCTGACCTATTCCTTCGAATCGAATTCCAGCCAGACCATATCTTTGCTGCCCATCGTGAACGCTTGGGTTCTGATGGGCTTTTGAAGCAGGGGTTCCAAGTCTTGCCATTGACGCTGGGTAACGACCGCCATGGCGCGGGTTTGGCTTTGAATGAAGGCCCGCATTTCTTCCGGTGAATCCACGCGCAAGCCGCGCCGTTCGGCGTAGAGCGCCATAATTTCCCCGTCGATTCGATAGAGCAGAAGTCGCTGATCTTTGGCCAGAAACGTTTTCGCGCGCTCGCCCAGTTGAGCGGGGGTTTTAATGGGATTCAAGGCGGGAAAAACCACGGAACCTATCGCCATGAAAAGGACGATGAAAACGACACATAACCGGGTCAACCAGGCGGTAGGTTCCGTTTGCAATTTGCTACGCTGATTCCAAAGCCATAAAGAGGCGGCCAATAAACCTACTCCGAGGGGCACCAGGATGAGGGGGGAGAAGGGCAGCGAGGGGTAAAGCCATGCCAGGCATCCGGACAGGCCAAGGAGCAGGAACAAGCCCATCAATATCCAGGCCGGGATCACAATCCAAAGTCGGTTGATTTTATCCCAATCCTTCCAGGAGGAAGCGATCCACAGGGCGGCGGCCGGATAAGCCAGCAGGATATAGAGATTGCGCTTGCTCGGACTGAGGGAAAAAAACACGATGACAACGGCGATCCAGGCCAATAGGCGACGGTCCTGGGAGCGGACCGAGTTCCGGTATTTCCACGCTGCGAAAGCGGCCGGGAGAAAGAGGGCCCAAGGCAGGAAATCGACCGGGAAACAGGTCAGGTAATAAAAGAAGGGTTGCCGATGACCTAGTTCGCCGGCAGCTCTGCCGATATTTTGATCGAAAATCAGGTATTTGAAATATCCGTCCGGTGCGCCGGTTGCGGCGATCGCCAGCAGCCATGCGGCCGGGAAGAGCGCGGCCAACAACAGCCCCCAGAGCCAATGCCAGCGTTTGAGGGAAGCAGCTTCGCCGGCGGCCCAACTGGAGAAGGCGTAGACGAGCAGGGGGACAAGAAGAGCAACCGGCCCTTTGGCCAGGATGCCTACTCCCATGCAGACATAAGCGCCGGCGAACCGGAGATTGGAACGCCACCCGGTCGGGCCCGCGGTGAAGAGAAGATACAAGGCGAGCATTTCAAGACCACAGAGCAATGAATCGATTTGCCCCATGCCCACCTGGTGCCAAAACAGATAGGTGGTCATCAGGACCAGGACCGCGGCGGATGCCACCTCATTTCCATACCAGCGGCGCGCCAGCCGGATCAGGCACCACAAAGCAACCAGTCCTCCCAACAGGCTGGGAAGCCGTGCGGCAAGCCCGTTGATTTTCCCGCCGGTGAAAACCGAAGACGCCTGCATTAACCAGAACATCAAGGGCGGTTTATGGCCGTAGACCTCTCCATTTCGGTAGGGAATTAATTGATGACCGCTGTCATGCATTTCCGCGGCGACGTAGGCGTAGCGGGCCTCGTCCGGTTCCCAGAGATCGCGGCGCAAATATTCACCGCCCCAGAGAAGGGCGGCCAAAAGAATGAGGAAGGGGAGCCGGGTGAGATTTAATTTAATGTTAGAGAGCATGAGGTTTGCGTATTCCAGTAGAGAAATAACCATCCGACCGGCCGGAATCCTACAAATTTCCCGTTTTTTTGTCGCGCAAAATCGGGGAGTGTGGTTTTGTGGTTTTCATGGCGATTCCTGTGATTCCCGCTAACGATTCGATTTTTACCAGGTATTGATTCCCGATCACGTCCAAGCATTCATAATGGAATTCTTTGGGATCTAATTGGTCCAGTGGGTGGATGCTCCCTTTCAAAATCATTCCGTAGGTAACGGATTGTTGACGAAGGAAAACGAGCAGCGCTTCGGGTTTAGTAAAATAAAGAACAGGATGGGGACTAAAAAAGGGCGAGCCGTCCATGCCCACAATGGCCACCTTCTGATCCGTATACGAATGAATGGCCCGTGCATTGCCTTTGGAGCACAGGATCGTTCCCTGAATGGAATATTTGGCCATCCAGGTTTCACAGGCCCGAGAAGACGAGACAAGCGGGTCCAGTAAATCGGATTGGGATCCAGCTAAAACCAGAAGAACAGGGAGCACAAACAACAAGGGAACCGCCGGATTTCTTCGACGCACGAAATTAATCACGGCCCAGATGGCAATTAGCACAAATGCGCCAAATGCCAGGATCAACGCCCGGCCCATCGCAGGAGTAATCAACGCCTGCACAATGGATTTATTCCGAAAGGGAAGATATCCAAGAGGAGTGAACACCAGCAGAAGCAAAGTCCCTCCTGTGGCCAGCAATAAGATCCGCCTTTTTTGATCTGATGATACAGCCTCAATCAGAAAATCTGCAATAAGGAGCCCCAGAGCTGGAAACAGGGGGAAGATATAACTGGCCAGTTTGGAATGCCCCACTTGAAACACGCCCCAGACGACTAGCACCCAAATTCCCAGAAAAATCCGAAAAGGTGTCCGATTCCGTTTCATCGCGACAGCCCAGAACGCAAAGGCCGCGACCAGAAACAGGCTCCAAGGGAAAACCCCGCCGATCATACACATCAAGTAAAAATACCAGTTGTCGTTGCCTGAATGTTCCGCTTCCAGCAAGCGTCGGACATGGTCGTTGATGAAAAACTCATGGGTGAAAGCGGTGCCATAATGGACGATCATCCAGGCATACCAGGGAATGGCCAATGCCCCGAAAAGAAGGAGTCCGCCCATGAGCGCGGGCCGACCTAGGAACGCGCGAAATTCGCCTCTCAAAAGCAAAAATATAATCACAATCGTTCCCGGCAGGACGAAACCCAAGGGACCCTTGGTTAAGACGGCTAACGCTGAAAATACAAAAAATAGAAGAATGGCCGGCTTTCGTTTGTCCTTTTGCTCATATCCCCAGTAGAAGGACAATAACGCCAGCAGGATCTGGACTGAGAACATCATGTCAGTGAAAACGGTTCGCGACAAACCGACATACAAGGCTGAAGACATCAAGATCAGACTGGCCCAAAAGGATTTGCGCGCATTCTTGAAGCCGATCGTTCCCAATAGATATACAGCGCAGATGCCCAGTATCCCAAACAAAGAGGGGAAAAATCGGGCCGCCGCAGGCGACACTCCCGCCGGAAGAAAAGCCAAACGAAGGCACCAGTACAAGAAGATGGGCTTTTCGAACTGGGGTTCGCCAAACAGGTAAGGCGTTACCCAGCTCTGCTTGTGCATCATCTCATGGGCCGTTTGGACGTAGAAGATCTCATCGGGATTGGTCAGATTAAATAAACCGTTCCCGACCATAAGAAACAAGAATCCAAAGCCGAGAAGGATAACCCAATGTTTCCAACAGGTTTTATGCTTTTCTTCAGCGATATTCATAACTTAGGATGAAATTTCTCTATATAGGCCCGATTAAAGGCAAACGCATGTTTCCCGTCTCCGGCCTCAAGAGTGAACACCTCGATGTGCATCTCATCATAGGGCGGCAACGAAAGAATCTTACGAAAATGTGAGATCTCCGCCCTGCGCCCCAACAACATGACCGGTTGGTGATCAGCAAATGCGGCAATTGAAAACCAGGGGTCGGTTTGCAGTATCGGGGTCTTCACTTCGGTCAATACCGAGGAGGGAATCTGTCCATGGGTCAACAATTGTACGCCCGGTCGGACATACGGCAGAGCCAACTGTCCCCAAGCCCGCTGAGAATTCCAGACGGTGTTCATTCCGGAAAGGGTGGCCTGCAAACCCTGATAGCATGCCAGAGCAATGACGGCACTACCGATAATGGCCGGTAAGATCCGCCATCGAGCGCTGAACGAGACCAGGAAAGTCAGTATCAGCAGGAGCGCCCCAAATGCCGCCAGAATGGGGATTCCTTTTACTGTTCCAGTTTCCAAGGCCGCGAATAAAAGGAAGACGCCCGTAACCAGCACGCCAAACCCAACGGCCGGAAATTTGAGGGGGAACTGAGGTTTGGTTTCTTCGCGATTCAATTTTAAGGCGACATATAAGGCTACGCCGGGAATAATGGGCAGGATATATTGAATCATTTTTGCGGAAACAAAGCTCAAGAATACCGGAATCGCCAGTACCCAGACGACGAGAAAAGCTTCCAGCGGATGTGCCTGCGCCCAGGCATGACGCCCTTCTTTTTGGATTTCATGTTTTGTCTGCCAAAGTCCCCGTATGAATAAACCCGTCCATGGCAGGAGTATCACGGGAATAATACCGATATAATAGAAGAACCCTTGTGCCCGATTTTCGCCCCTTCCGACTAAACGTCCGATTACCTCATTTCCCAAAAAGAATTGGGAAGCGCTATGGCCTTCTTTCCAAATTACAGCGACAAACCAGGGCAGGGACAATGCGACGGTCAGGATCAACCACCGTCCCCAGGGCAGCATCCGCCAAATGGATACTGCTTGTCCCCGCCAGGCGGCATAAATCCAGAAAACCACAAGCGGAGCAGCGTAAGCCAAGGGTCCTTTGAAGTTAAAGCCCAAGGCGATGGCCCCTCCCGCCATCCAAAATAAAATTCTTCGGTCCCGTTGTTGTTCCCATCCAAAGAGCAATAGAAGCGAGGTCGTGATGCAGGTGGTCAGGCACAAGTCGACCATGGCCATCCGAGCCATGATCCAAAACAAGCTCAGTGAGCCCAGCAGAGTCAGCACCACGGGAGTGGACCTTCGGGTGGGAAAATAGCGCCAGACGAACAAGCTCAAGATTGTCATTAATACCGCACCGGCCAGAACCGATGGGGCGCGCGAGGCCGCAACGAAAGAAGGGATCACCCGCTGGGAACCGGCGATCATCCAATGGAAAAGGGCCGGTTTGGTGATTCGGGGTTGGTAATTGAGCTGGGGAATCAAGAATTGGCCGGTTTCGTTCATTTCCCGGCTGACTTCGGCATAGCGGGCCTCGTCGGGTTCAAAGAGCGGTAATCGGTCCAACCGAAAAGCAAGGCTGAAGAAGATCAGTAGGCCCATCCCCAACGCGGCCCATCCCCATACACGAGTCGTTTTGATGTTTTTCATGAGGGTTGAATTGATGCGGGTGTTCGATGATATTTTAAATAATCGACGAAATGCAAATTGCCCCGGTGCGGGGTTGGCAGATCATGCGTGGACATAAATACGATCAACTTCCCCATCGCGTAATAGGAGGGCGAAAAAGGTTTGATCAAGGCCAGAATTGAATGACAGACTCCGATAGGAACATGTACGATATTGAGCTTGCGTCCATAATGCGCGAAGCAAACCCGGCAGATGTCATTCCAAGAGAGATCTTCCGGCCCGCCCAGCTCGATCACCTCGTTTTCACGAACAGGCAACTCGTCAGCCATCAGAGTTGCCAGCTCGCCGACATCGATGGGGGTTGAAAAATGAGTCCCGGGCCCAACCATATACATGGGCCCTTTGGAAGCCATCCGTCCCATTTCAGCCAGATCCGAATAAAAGCCACCGGATCGGAAGATCAACCATTCCAGACTCGACTTGCGGAGTTCGCGCTTAAATAGATATTTGGCTTCCAATAAAGGAACCCCCTTCTGCATTCCGGCTTCGGCGCCGATGGGTGTGATAACGGCAAATTTCTTGACGCCGGATTTTTCGGCTTCGCGCAGGAGATTCAAGTTTCCCTGGAAATCAACCGCCTGGTGTGTCTGGGTTTTGCTCATCCGGTTGATCCCGAGACAGGAGATGACGATATCAACCTTATTACACAGGCCCGTGAGTTGATACGGTTGGGTAACATTACAGGCCCGGATGGTCAGGCGGGGATGGACCCATCCACTGAATTCCTTGATGCTATATCCCATGGCGGTGACATACATATCCCGCCGAAGGAATCGATCGATCAGTTGCTGTCCCAAAAGGCCGCCGGCCCCGGCAATTAAAATATGCATACGAACTTATTCCTGGTATTGGATGACCCATTCCGTGGACGGCAAAACGAGGTGGATTTCCGAAGGATGCGAAGGTAGCTGCCCCTTGGTTTCGGCTACTTTTCCCAGGCACGAAATCGAGTAGGCCGGGCATTGATCCAGTCCGACCGCTTTCAGAAAGCTTTCGGTGTGAATCATCGCCGAAACAATCCCTTTAAAATGCCCCTCGATCAGGATGGGATATCGCACGGCAATCAGGCGGGGTTGAATCAGGTTTCCATGACCGGGCTCACTCAGTTGAGGGGCTGGTTTTTTCTGCATTTGAGCCCAGAATGAACTTAGTTCGGAGACCTTTTTCAGGTCAAATCCGACGGCGAGAAAATCCCTTTTAAAATAAACCTGGCGGATGACGAAATTGGTGTCGATCCAGGTGGCACCGAAGAGGCCGGCGGTTTTTTCGACAAACGGCTTTGCCAAGGTTCGGAAAGTGGCCGGGGTAGGATCCTGTCCTGCCAATTGGCCCAAATCCTGAAAAACAGTTGAAAAGTAATTGCTGATAGCGGCGGCTTTTTCGGCTGGGCCGGCCCACAAGGACGGGGTGCTGACCGAAAACAACAGCAGTATGGCAAGGAGAACGAAGCGGTTTTGGATGCGGTTCATGATGGACTCCAGGTTGGTTTTATTTGGTTAGTTCGTAGAGGCTGATATATCCGGTGTAATGGGTGATCGGTCGCCATTTGCTGAAAGGTGAAGTGCGGATGGCGAGCTCTAATTTCCCTTCGATGTTTTCACGGATTTCCGGTTGTTGAAAAAGCCAGTATCCGGCCCAGGCGCAGAGAGTGCCCAAGGGATTTGTAGGCGGGGCCACATCGACAATGATGGCGCGTCCGTTGGGTGTCAGAATGCGCCAGATTTCGGCCAAGGACTTCCGTTTGAGGTCAAAATTTACATGATGAAAAAACATAGTCGAAACGGCCCGGTCAAAAGATTCATCCGGGAAGGGAAGCACTTCAGCCGCCGCGGTTTCGAAGGCGATATTGGGGATTTTGGGGGCCTTGCGTCGTGCCACGGCGATCATGGCCGAAGCCGCATCGATTCCGAGCACAAGGGACTTGGCTTTATCGGAAAGCGTGTGGGCAATCAGGCGGGTTAACGTGCCCGTGCCGCAGCCCACATCCAGAACTCGTTCCGTTCCAGATAATTGGAGTTCTCGCAATACCCGGCGTTGGTGAATCCGATCGGTTCCCAAAGTCATCAGGGGCGCCAGATAATCATAGACGGCGGCGACATGGCCCAAGGTTCGCCCGTCGGTTTTGGGATCTTTCTGAGGGGCAGAAAGAGCTTCGCGAAAGGGCAGGCTTTGATTCTGGGGGAGGCTTGGATTAAACGGCATACTGCAAGTCTCCCAGGTCGAGAACGGTGATGAACGTTTCAGCGAGTTTCACGGAATCGGCGGGAGGGAGGTCCAGCCCCGCGGCGCTGAGAGTTCCGAAAGACTGGGCTATGTCCCGAATCGCCTGGCGGGCAGCCGGGATTGTCACCTCGGGGATCTCCAGATGTAAGCGGGCAGTGATATCGGGCGGACGTGCCTGGAGTTGCTGCAGATACGGGTGCCGGTTCCAGGTAAGGATGGAAAGGATATAATTGTGACGGCGCTCCCGAAAATCGCGCGCCAAGTCCCTGATATCATCCAGCACCTGGCAGGCGATCCCGAAATTCAATAAGGCGTTCTTGAGCGATTCTTTGCGATGGGGATCGATTCCCTGCTCAAGTAAATCGGGGCCCAGAAAAGGCAAATTGAACAGGAGTCCTGTTTTCAAGCGATGAATGGTGTTCAAGACATAATCCGGGCTGGGCCGATCGGTAATGCCTCCCTCCTCGGACGCCTCTTGTGCGGCACTGGGCAAAAGAACGTGGAGTGTCCCCGCAGACAGCCGGTTCGCCTCGGACTCGGTCAGGGTTGATTCCGCGATGGCTTCCTGGAGAATTCGCGTCAAAAGTCGATCCGCGGTCATAATCGAGACGACTTGCCGCATGACCCGTGACGAGCCGGGCATGCGGATGGGCAGAACGAATTTATCCTCGGAATCGAGCAGGTTGTCGGCACTGGTGACCCAGAGGCGGAAAAGATAATTAATCCGGCCGTAGAGTTGGCGTCGGGGGGCCCCGATATCCAAAAGATGGTAAACCGACTGGAACAAGGTTGAAAACAGGTTGCGGGAAAGGGAGGTCAGGTGTTCCGGCGCCCGATCCAAACTGACCTCGAATTCAGCCGGGGTTCCGGGAGGCGTGCGAACGATTGAATCCGCCATGCGCAATACGTCGGTGATGACGGTTTGTTGTTCCCGAAAAGCCGACCTAAAGATTCGCACCGAATTCCAAAGAGCGCTGATATGGTTGGACATTTTGTTACGATCCATTTGCCCGTGCAGGAAACGATTCCGCCTTCTTTTGGCAATTACTATAGCAAGGAAACCAACAAAATCGCAGGGATGTATTCTGAAGATTTGTTAAGGATTGGAACCCTTCAAGTGGGATAGACGGAAGACAACTAAAGAGCATTGCCCGGCAATGGGAATCTGATAGGATCGTTATTGAAAGAGGTAGATCCATGCAGGTGTTGGTTGTTGAAGACGATGAACGACTGGCCAGATCCCTGGTCAAGGGTCTTGAGGAAGCGCACTATTCGGCGACCACCTGCCGGTCAGCAGCGGATGCCCATCGCCTCATCGAGGCTGATTCGCATGATTTGATTTTGCTGGATTTGGGGCTTGCGGATGGGGATGGACTTGATCTTCTCCGGTTGATTCGTCGGGAGGGTGTGCGCATTCCGGTTCTGATCATCACCGCCCGCGATGCGATTCCCGATCGCGTTGAGGGGTTGGATGCCGGGGCGGACGACTATCTGGTGAAACCCTTTGCGTTAGCGGAATTGTTGGCACGGATTCGGGCTCGACTTCACCGGGTCGAACCCCAACTTGCAACCCGGATCCAGGTGGGGGACTTGGAGGTCGATGGGGTGGGGCGACGGGTGACCCGGGGCGACCGGATGGTGGAATTAACCCCCCAGGAATTTTTGGTTTTGCAGTACCTGGCGCTGCGGGCAGGGAAAATTGTTTCGCGTGAAATGCTGGCGCGGGATGTCTGGCAGGTCCGCTCGCGAGCGACCCCTATGGACAATGTCATCGACGTGCACATTTCTCACCTGCGAGAGAAGATCGACCGGGGCTTCGACCGCCCCTTGATCCAAACGATTCGCGGAGTGGGATTCCGATTGGGAGGCGAATTGTGAAAGCCCCTTTACGCTTGAGATTCTTTTATTGGTTGCTGGCCCTGTTGGGCGTGTTTCTCCTCCTGCAAACGATTGTTTATGGATTCATTGAGTTTCGCGCGTGGGAACAGCATCCTGCCGAAGGATTGTATGATCACCTGATGGAGGTGGTGATGGGGGTGGGGTGGGACATATTGGTATTGCCGGTGTTGGCAGGGGTTGCTTGGGTGATTTCCCGCAAAATGGTCGACCCCATTCGTACCATTGTGAAATCGGCCGGAAACATATTGAAGGGGCAGTTCGATGCCCGGATCCAGACGGATTCGATGCCGGATGACGAAATGCGGCATCTGGCGCTGACCCTGAACGCCGCCTTTGACAATTATCATGACGCGGTCGAGCGGCTCCGCCGTTTCAGTGGCAATGCGTCCCATCAATTACGGACACCGCTGGCAACCGTTCGAAGTGTCGGGGAAGTGACCTTGTCACGCGATCGCACTCCTGAAGAATACCGTACGGCCATCGCCCAGATTCTCGACGAAACATCGCGGCTGACCACGGTGATAGAGCAATTGTTGCGACTGGCGCGATTGGATCGGCAGGATGTTCGCTCCGCTTTTCAACCAGTGGATCTGGAGCCGATTGTCCAGCGGGTGGCGGACACGTTTCTCACGCTTTGCCAGGAAAAGTCGATTGTCCTGCGGATGGACATCGAAACAGGGGCGCAGGTGGCTGGCAACACGGAGTTATTGATGGAGATGCTGGTCAACCTGATGGACAATGCGACTCGGTGCACGCCGGCCGGAGGGGATATTTTGATTCGACTTGAAAAGCCAGTACCGGGCCAGGTGCGGATAACGGTGGCCGATACGGGACCGGGTATTTCCGCGGAAAGGGCCCATCGCATTTTTGAGCGGTTTTCTACTTTTTCCTCCGATTCCTCGTCCGGATCCGGACTGGGGTTGGCCATCGTTTCGGAGATTGCCAGAGTGCATGGCGGCCGTGTGGAACTTCTACCCAGTCCCGTTCCTGGGGCAGTGTTTTCGATTACCTTGCCGGTGTTGATGCAACCGCCGTCCGGATCCCGCCTGGACTCGGTTTAATGCAGGGCGGCGTCGGCGTATTCCGCAAAAAAAATTTCCAGCAAGGCTTTGCGGCGAGATTTTTCGGATTCACGCCGAAGGAGGGCCGCAAGGAAAGGGCGCCAACCGGCGTCCGGGGGTTCCCCGATTTCGCCCTCTTGGGTTTCTCCGGAGATATCCCATTGTTTGATGAAATGCGACCAGTGATCCTGAAAATCCTCCAGTTCGCGTTGATGCCGTTCATGAAACGCGAAATCCTCGGCGACAAAGGTGCGATGGGTTTCAGGGTCAAGATCAGTTGGGTCGCCCAAGACTTCATCGTCGGGATGAACCGGTAAAAGTTCAACGGGTTCGCCGTCCGGATCGTAGTTGTCGGGATAGCGGTAGAAAGGTCGTCCTTCGCATTCTGCGGAATCGTGTCCGGCGCGTCCGCCCAAAAGCCTGAATGCGGTTTCCGGCGCCAACCGCAAGAGGGGTTCGAGGGCGACCTGATGGGCGTCGTCGTCCTCCAAGGGCGTCTCGACCAGATAATCCGCGAGCCAGGAGATATAATCAGAGAAATCGAGATGCGCGGGTTTCCCATTCGGCAGCGTTGGGTGACCATTCAAATGGTAATCCTTGGCCGTGCCAAGTGGCAACCAATCCGTGGTGGAGTCGTTTAAATGAATCATTCTCGGTCTCCTAAAAGGGGCATCATAGGGGTTTTGTGGGAAAAATCCAAGTGCGGATCATGTAGGCCCCGACACGGATCAATTTCGATGTTGCCGCAACTCGAAAATAATGCGATAGACCGGATATGGCAACAAACGGCAACATCTTAACGGGGTTCCGGCGTTCAATAGGGACGGTTTATGGGGTGCTGGGCTTGGCCCTCATTTTAGGGGGGGCGGCTGGGGCGGAACCCTCCGCCTCTTCCAACATCGTTTATTATACGGTGCTCCATGCCGATCTTGATTCGGTTCGGGAAACGGTCGCGGGATTGCTCGGAACGGAGGGGCAGGTTCTCGTCGATCGGGCCGGGGGGCGGCTGATTGTCAACACGACCGCCAGCCGGCAGGTTCTAGTCGAGCAATTGCTGAAAGGGCTGGATGTCGCCCTGATGAATGTCCGGATCGAGGTTCAGATCAAACTCCGGGAACTTACGAGCAATCGCGGGGGCTCCATTGGGGGGAGCGGGAGGAGCACTCCTTCCGGACGGGGCGGAACTTCCGAGTTCAAGATCAAGCCTCACGTGCACGACGACCGGACGCAGGAAAACGAAAAGATTCAACAAATCCTTCTGGTTGAAAGTGGTAGCGAAGGATCGCTGAGAGTCGGCGAATCGATACCCTATCTGGAATGGTTTCAGGAATACGGCGTGAATAGACGGTTGTTCTCGAGTCAAATTTTATGGCAGGAAGTGGGCGCTTTTTTGACGGTTCAGCCCCTGGTTATTGGGGCCGGTCCCCTGGTTCGGTTGCGGATCACCCCCGAGTTGCGCGGACTGGTCGATCACAATCCCTTGCGGGTTAAATACTCAACCGTCACCACCGAAGTGACCGTTCAGGACGGGGAGACGGTGGATTTGGGTGGATTGAATCAGAACCGTGATTTTTACGGGCGGTTTCTGGTGGGGGTGGATCGCGATAACAACGAACGTTCGTTGGAAATCACCCTGACCCCGCACCTGGCTACGGGACATTGAGCTGCGAAAGGCGGATATGGAGACGACATCGACGGTGGAAACGATTCGGGATTTGAGCCGGAGGGACGGGCAGGTAGCGACGCTGCGGGGTTGGTTGGTCGCCCGGAGGTCGGGGGGTAAGGTTTGTTTTTTGACCGTTCGCGACGGGACGGGAGTATGCCAGTGTGTGGTTGAGCCCGTTGCGGAGGCGGCATTCGCACAGGCCGGCGAATTGACCCCCGAAAGTTCGTTGATTGTGACCGGGACGATTCGGGCTGAATCCCGGGCGCCGGGCGGCTATGAAATGGCGGTCACCAGCCTGCAAGTCCTTCAACGGGCGGTTGATTATCCCATCACCCGTAAGGCGCACGGCATTGAATTCCTGATGGATCACCGGCATCTTTGGCTGAGAAGCGCGCGACAGACCGCGATTTTGAAAATCCGCCACACCATCATCCGGGCCTGCCGGGAATATTTTGACCGCAACGGATTTACCCTGGTCGACACCCCGATCCTGGTGTCGGGCGCCGGGGAGGATCGCCAGTCGCTTTTCTCGGTCGATTACTTCGGTGAACCGGCGCAGTTGACCCAAACGGGCCAACTTCATCTGGAAACCGCGTGTATGGCGTTGGGCAAAGTTTACTGTTTTGGGCCGACCTTTCGAGCGGAAAAGTCCAAAACCCGGCGCCATTTGACCGAGTTCTGGATGATCGAGCCCGAGATCGCTTTTGCCGATGTCGATGAAGTGATGGCGGTGTCTGAGTCGTTGATTTGCGATGTGGTGGGGCGGGTGCTGGAAGCGCATGCAGCCGATCTGGCCCTGTTGGGCCGGGATCCCGCAGCGTTGCGGGACATTCGCCCGCCCTTTCCCCGCCTGACCTACCAGGAGGCCATGGAGGTGTTACGCGGCCCCGAAACCCGTGACCGATTGACCCGGGAAATCGAGACGGATCAAGTTCGCTTGAGCGAATATATTCGGCAGGCGGATGAGTTGGAGCGACAGCGCGCCGGCGAAACGAAAGCCTGGAAACAAGAACAACTGGACCAGACCCTTCGTGAGGCCCGTGACACGATTCACGAACTGGAGCAGGAGCTGGCGATCAAGCCCCAACATCTTGACCTGGCCCAAAATTTCGAATGGGGCAAAGATCTGGGCGGAAGCGATGAGACCATCCTGTCCCGGCGGCAAGCCCAGCCGATGTTCGTGACCGACTACCCTCGTGAAGTGAAAGCCTTTTACATGAAGGCTCATCCGACCGATTCCCGCCTGGTCCGGAATTTCGATCTGCTCGCGCCGGAGGGCTATGGCGAGATTATCGGGGGAAGCCAACGGGAGGACGATGAAGCGGTGCTTCGGGCAAACTTGGCGGCCAAGGGGTTAAATCCGGAGGATTACGCCTGGTATTTGGATCTGCGCAAATATGGTTCGGTGCCCCACGGTGGGTTTGGATTGGGTATCGAACGGACGGTGACCTGGCTTTGCGGATTGAAACATGTGCGGGAAACCATAGCCTATCCCCGCCTGATGGGTCGGTTACGGCCTTAAAATGTTAGGGAGATACCAACCCCGAGTATACAGATCAGTCATAATTATAATTTTTGTCGAATCGCACGAAAATATGGTCAAAACCTCCGAATTATGGTATAAAGGGGTATGAATTTAACCAATGATCCCTCGCGGCTTCCCTCGGCTGGAAGACTGGGCGCGAATAGCATCGTTGTCAATGGGCTGCCGTTTGATAATACGGCTGCCAAATTTTGGACAACTTTGTTCGATGAATTATTGGTCGAGCATCCGACTGTGGATGAAGTGGTTCTTGAAGGTTCCACCGGCGGTTTGTTGATCGGTGATTTCCTGACGCCCGAGGCGGCTCTCCAGCGTGATCTGAATCAGCTTTCCGGCGGGGGGGCGGTTCAACAGACTCTGGAAGAGGTCATTGCGGCGATGGAAATCATCGGGCCTCCGGCAATGGTTCACTTGACCGCCAAGGCCGGGGAATCCGTGCTTTTTTCGCGGGAAATGGAGGCTGAGGCATTGGATGCGGATATTTTGCCCTTCCTGATTGTCTGGTTGCTGGAATGGGGAATGTTGGCCGAATGGGCTTGGAATCAGGATCAGGTGCGGAGTGATTTCATGGCCGAGGATCGAAATCGACAGTTGGTCTATCTTGTTAAATTCAATCTGGTCAACCGCCACCTGAGTGAGGGGTTGTATCAGCGAACGCTGAGCGTTCGGTTCCAACGGGCGCCGCGGGTCGAAGCCTGAGCCGGTTGGATCATTTCTTAAAGTGGATCTCATGCACACCACGGCATTCCTCGATCATCCGGATTTCCTGAAACATCGTACCGGCCCCAGTCATTCCGAACGACCCATCCGGTTGGAAGTTTTGCGTCAGGCCGTTGATCAGGCGTCGTGGCGGGATCGACTCCTTTACCTGGAACCGCGCCTGGCCGGGCGGGAGGAACTACTCCGGGTCCATACCCCGGAGTATCTGGATCATTTGCGGGAACAATCTGAAACCCATAAATTTTTTCTGGAAGAATCGGATACCCCCGGTTCTGCGGGTACCTGGCAGGCCGCTTGCCGCGCCGCCGGTGCGGTCTTGACGGCAATCGATGCGGTGGTTGCCGGGACGGTGAATAATGCCTTTTGTGCCGTACGTCCTCCGGGGCATCACGCGGGAATCAGTCTGGCGCGCGGGTTCTGTTTCCTCAACAATGTCGCGATCGGCGCCCGTCATCTCCAGGCCCGGCATGGGTTTCGCCGCATTGCGATCCTCGATTGGGATGCCCATCATGGGAATGGGACCCAGGAGATTTTTGAGGCCGATGGCGAAGTGCTGGTGTGTGGCACCCACCAGTTCCCTCTTTATCCCGGAAGCGGACGGGAGTCGGAACGCGGCCGCGGACCCGGGTTAGGCCGGATTTTGAACCGTCCCCTGGCCCGCGGGTCTACGGATGTTGATTTGCGGGCTATTTTTGAGAATGAGTTCCGACCAGCCCTGCGTGAGTTCCGTCCGGATTTCATCCTGATCTCCGCCGGGTTTGACGGACTGGCCGGCGATCCCCTGGCCAATTTGAATTTCACTCCGGGCGGTTTTCGCGAGTTGACCCGGCTGGTCCGGGGCTGGGCAGATGATCTATGCAAGGGGCGTATCGTTTCCGTGCTGGAAGGCGGCTATGTGCCGGAGGATCTGGCGGCAGGCGTCTGCGCTCATTTGGAAGGGTTAATCGGGTAGGGCGGCCTCGCCGTAGGCCGCCGTGGCGCGCTACGGCGAGCGCGCCCTACCCAAGATCTATGTATTGCGGATGCAAAACGCAATTTCACTAACGGAGAGCACCGGATCAATTCTTTTGCGCGGTTGCCGCACGAAAAGTATAAAGCGGTTTTTCGGAAAACAAGGCTGCATCGCCAAGTTCAGCACGAATAAATTCCGTGAGTTCATCCGTACTGGCGGTGAGGATAAAACCGTTGGTGGTGTTGCCCCCCGCCATGGGCGTGATTTGATGCCGGGCCAGCCGGGATTGGAAGTCCGTCAAATTGAGAGGGAAGAGACGGAATTGATTGGTTCCCCAATCCACTCGAAATAGCAGATGGGCGGGAACTGTGGCGAAAACGCCCAGGTCCTGACGTTCGGGGGCAGTAGCAACCAGGAAGAGGTTGGAATCGATTCGATGGAGGGAGGCGGTGAAACGGCTGGCCTCATTTTTTTCATTCTGAAGCACAACGGCGTATTGATTATTTTCGAGCGGCGAAAAGAACACGGCAACCGAAGCATCGGCATCGGTCCAGAGTCCGGCGGGTGAGGGAGTGGCAACGCGGGTGTCGGGGGAGAACCACGGGTTGACCGAGCGGATGACACACCCGGTGAAGAGCAGGGCAAAAACGGCGGATAGTGCCAATATTGGATGTTGTTTCATGTTTTTATTATTACCCTTTATGCGCGAATTACAAACAATTATTTCGCCATCTTTGTCGTGCGGTCAGGGCGCCCGAAGGGCAGACTTTTCCAGACGAGAATCCAGGCGAGGGCGGGGAGGGTGAAATGAAGTTCCCGCAGCCCGGCATTAAGGTTGTGGGTGGAAATGACACTCCCTTTGTCTAGATCCATGAAAATCGCGGCGTCAGGCCAATAAATTCGCCGTGGAGTAAAGGGCCACAGGGCCATGATGCCATAGGGTGCGCCGGTATCTCCGGTGACCAGATCGAGGAGAAGATGGCTGAAACCGATGGCGGCCAGGAGCAGGAGATGGGCGCGGGCCTTGCCGGGTTCGTATCGGTTCCAAAGCCACCAGGAGCCGAGTACCACAGCCAGAACGAATCCGAAGGTGTGCGTGCCGTATTGATGATAGGTATTAAAATTGCCGGAGGGGATGCCGAATAGGTAATCGATATCCGGGGCATTACTCAGAAGGACGCATCCCAACAGCCCCCGCCAGTGTGTGCGGGCTTGCGCAAGCCATTCATGGGGCCGGCCGTGGGGCAAGAACCACGCCGAACCGAGCGTTAAGCCGACCACAGAATGGGCAATGGGAGAAGGCATAAGACTCTAATTCCCTTTTGTTATTGCGCGGCGGCCACGCGAAACTACCCGGTTTCGTTGGTGTGCAAAGACCAGATCGCCCAGTTTGACGCCCAGTTCGGCGGCGACGATCCGGCACTTGGTTTTCAGCAGGAAATAGACGGTCTTGTTTGTGCTGGCCAGGGCGGTGCGCACCGCCCCCACCAAGCCGTCCGGCGCCGAGTAAGTTGAAGGCCACAATAGACTCGGGCTTCCCCAGATTTCTTTAATGCCCGTGATACTGCCCGGGGTGATGGCGCCCGTGACCGGGACCCGCTTCAATTCCGCCCCAATGATGCCTCCCGCGCTGTTCGTGGTGAGGTCGCCCAGGCTGGTGCGGTAGGGATTATTCCATGTCGCGTAGCGTTCATCGAACGGGTTGGTCAAATAGACCGAGGCGTCCATAGAGCCCCCAGATCCATTTCCATTATGGGTCAGCACCAGTGCCACGCTGTCCACTCGGCTAGTATCCACTCCGACGATATTCGTAAGGTAGGACACATCAAACGCAAAGAGCGATCGATAGGTATCGGCGGCGTTCTGGCCGATGAGCAACTGAGTACCGTCCTTGACGGTGTTGGGCACGCTCTTGCGCAGGTAGGTAGCGCCCATGTTGTAGCTATTGGTGCCGTTGGAATTAATGATGAGGGTTCCGCTGGTATTGACCGTGTAAGGGTCCGAGTTGGTGCGCATGTCGTTCTCCTGGAAGCTGACGAAGGTAGCGCCTCCGCAGATGATGGGAATTCCAAGGCAGCCCAGGAGGACCACTACCAATCGCCGAAGGGATTGTGACAAGTAGCAGAGTTGAGATTTCATGACGGTGTCTGTTCTGTTGGTTGCTGGTTTAACTTTGTCTGGCTGTATTCTTTGACGGTAAGAATACACAAGGCTGGAGCATTCCGGCTATGCATCAGCGCGACTTTTATTTTCGAAAATGCGTCAGGGTGGAATCGAGGACAAAGCCCGTAGAATCTGCTTCCGGAGGAAAAACCTATGCTTGTGGGTGGCGAACTCCAGGATTTGATAGGACTACACCAACCCGAGCCACAACAGGCATGTCCGGGGGCATCGCCTACGTCTTTGACCCCCAGGATGAGTTCCTCACCCGCTGCAATCTGGCGATGGTCGAACTCGAAAAACTCCAGCAGCCCCAGGACATCGCAGAGGTTCGCGAACTCCTGGCGCAGCACTTTGAACTGACCGGTTCCACCGTTGCTGAGGCCATTCTTCATTGTTGGGATACCCGCGTGAAGCAGTTCCACAAAGTCATGCCGATCGAATACCGTCGAGCTCTTACCCAGTTGGCCTCCGGCGCCCAGGAGGAGGTGCAACATGGGTAAGCCCACCGGCTTCATGGAGTTTTCGCGGGCCTTGCCGCCCAACAAACTGCCCAGCCTGCGCGTGCTGAATTGGCATGAGTTTCACGACCCCATGCCGGAGGGCGACCTCCGCAAGCAGGGCGCCCGCTGCATGGATTGCGGCGTGCCTTTCTGCCACTCGGAAAAAACCGGCGGCTGCCCCATCAACAACCTGATCCCGGAGTGGAACGACCTGGTCTACAACAACCGCTGGCAGGACGCGCTGCTGCGTCTGTGGCAGACCAACAACTTCCCGGAGTTCACCGGCCGCGTGTGCCCAGCGCCCTGCGAAGGGTCGTGCGTGCTGGGCATCAACGAGCCGCCGGTGACGATCAAGAATATCGAGCAGCACATCATTGACCGTGCCTGGGAGGAAGGTTGGGTTAGAGCCCAGCCGCCGGCCGTGCGGACGGGCAAGAAGGTCGCCGTCATCGGCTCGGGACCCGCCGGCTTGGCCGCCGCCGACCAACTCAACAAGGCCGGGCACACGGTGACGGTTTTCGATCGCGCCGACCGCATCGGCGGGCTGCTCATGTATGGCATCCCCAACATGAAACTCGACAAGCGCGCCGTCGTCGAACGCCGCGTCGCGCTAATGGCCGAGGAAGGCGTCAAGTTCGTCACCAACGCCCACGTCGGCGTCACCACCAACGCCCACGAACTGCTGAAAGAATTCGACGCCATGATTCTGGCCACCGGCGCCACCAAGCCGCGGAACCTGGCCGTGCCCGGCCGCGAGCTTAAGGGCATCCACTTTGCCATGGAGTTTCTCGCTGCCAACACCAAGAGCCTGCTGGACTCGAATCTGCAGGACGGCCGCTACATCTCGGCGAAGGATAGGCATGTCGTCGTCATCGGCGGCGGCGACACGGGCAACGATTGCCTCGGCACTTCGATGCGCCACGGCTGCAAGAGCTTGGTCAACTTTGAGATCATGCCCAAGCCCCCCGTCACCCGCGCCGGCGACAACCCCTGGCCGCAGTGGCCGCGCATACTCCGCGTGGATTACGGCCACGAGGAAGCCGCCGGAAAATTCGGCCAGGATCCGCGAGAATACTGCATTTTGACCAAGGAATTCTTGGGCGATGACGCGGGGCACGTTCGCGCAGTTAAGACGGTTCGCGTGGAATGGGTCAAAGAGGGCGGGAAGTTTGGGCCCAAGGAAGTGGCCGATTCGGAAGAGGAGATTCCCGCCGATCTGGTGCTATTGGCGTTGGGATTCCTTGGACCCGAAGATGCCATCGCCCGCCAGCTTGGCGTGCAGATTGACAAGCGTTCCAACTTCAAGGCCGACTACGGCCGCTATGCCACCAGCATCGAAGGCATCTTTGCCGCCGGCGACTGCCGCCGCGGGCAGTCCCTGGTCGTGTGGGCCATCAACGAAGGCCGCGGGGCCGCCCGCGAATGCGACCGCTACCTGATGGGCGTCACGCAGCTCCCGTAAGGC
>Ga0118677_10004411_pt1 | contig 25657 bp, 31 predicted proteins | sample AliMusrvi5mmetaG_FD_86154 | JGI IMG/M metagenome (GOLD analysis project Ga0118677, IMG submission 86154)
GGTTCGATAATTGGAATGAGGTCCGCATCCATAACCTGCTCCGCCACCTCAAATTGTTGATCGACGCAGGCGCTAATCCCAATTGCGTCGGACTCGCGAATCACGGAGCGCGCCTTGGTTCCGAAGATCCCATAATGATTGGCCTTTGCAAGAGTAGTTGAAAGTTGGGGCATGGGTCGCATGAGCGCAGCTCCGTGCACAGGGGACATTAAGCCATTATCAATTTTGAGAAATGGAACGATTCCCTTGCGATGCCAAAGGAATTCAGCACTGGGTACGCCTTCTATAAGCCGCTCCATCGTCATCTCGAAGAGAATTGCCGCCAGAATATGTTGGCTTGAGAATGCGGGACTGAGGATGACCCGAGAACGCATCTGATGCATCAAGTTGAACATCTCCTCTTCATCGCCATAACTGGGTGCAGTTATCCCGTAGAGGCTTAGAGCCTTTGGAGTACTACCCCCGCTTTGATCCAAGGCCGCGATAAATCCAGCACCGCGGCGCATCCGCTCGTACTGCTCGATATTCACAGTGCACTCCCTTTCCTAGTTGGAGAAGGTAACTATGCGTTCAAAAATTTGCTCGACTCTCAATGGATCAACATCACCGGATCGTCCTAACTCACAAGATGCCCCAGCCGTTGCTGTCCCGTATTGCAGGGATAATTTCCAATCAACCGCGTCAAGATTGGAGAGACCCCCTTGCTCTTCAGTCTTCAAAATAAATCCTGCCGCCATAGCATCACCTGCGCCTACTACGCTCTTTACTGTTACATCGGCAGCGGGGACAAAGATCGTCTTGCCCTTGTATGCGAGAGCACTTCCGAGGGCTCCGGCGTGGACGATTGCCACCTTTACGCCTAACTCGCAGAGTCGCAGCGCCGCGCTTTGGGCTCGCGCCTTGCCATCTGCGTCTTCACCGGCGAAGAAATCTTCTGCTCCTCCGCTGATGACCGATTCAGCCTCATCAAGATTAGGAGAGACGATATCTGCTCCATGTGCGATAGCCCATGCCAGAAAGTGCGGAGCGGTATCAAAGAAGATCAAGTTGTTATGACGATGAACGGTTTCGATCAGTTGAGCGATCTCTTCTTCATTTATGCCCTGGGGAAAACTGCCCATACTTGCGACAATCTCTCCAGACTTCATCTCGCGTTCTAACTCATCCAGATAACTAGCCCACTCTCTCTTGGTAATGCTGGGACCCTCTTCATTGACAATCGTTACAACTGACGAGTGATCTTCATGGTACATCGTTGCGACTCGAATATTTCCCCTGTAGGTGGTGCTTGTGTATTGCAATCCCTCTTCGCTTAGGTACTTTAGGAATTGCGCACTATCAAGCTCTCCAACCGGTACGAGTAAGGGTGCGACCTTTCCAAGTGAGTGTGCCACTCGAGCTACATCGATCCCCTTTCCACCCGCCCGAACTTCAGCAGAGGCAGTTCGCATAACCGCCCCTCTTTCAAAGTGAGCCATGTGCAATGTTCTGGAGAAACAGGGATTGGGATTACATATCAACATATGTTCAATGTAGACCTCAACGCTTAAAGAGGATATGGCTCGCAGGTAATTGCACGGAGTGCGAACACTCAATATTTACTCAGCCCAATTTCACCGAGCGAGGGTTAAAGTTCTGACATGTCCGATATACATCGCCGAACACTTCTCAAAGGCCTTGGACTCGGATTCACTATAACTCTTCTTGGAGATCTGGTCGCGGAGGCTGCCGCGACTAGCGCCGCAAAGTTGCCCGGCTTTAGCGCTTTCGCGGCGAGCGTAAAGGTGAGTAAGAACTCCAAGTATTACCTTGTGGAATCAGATGGAATCCCATCTCATCAAATGATGGTCGGAATCAAGAGTTGGCAGGAGCAGATACCTACCCCGCAGCCTTACTCTGGAGCTAACGCTTGGCCGATTCCCATCAATCCAACTCTCGCACCCGTGGGAACATCTAATGTTGGTCATTTTTTGCGCGGCGCTATCGCTGTTGCAGCAAATGGAATCCCGATCTTCAATGCGCTCAACAATCGTGGGGATGATGCCTTCCTAGCGGGAGAGTTAGATAACTTTGGTGGGCATTGTGGTCAAGCAGATGATTATCACTATCACATTGCGCCGCTCCATTTGCAGGCAGCAGTTGGTGCTAAGAATCCGATCGCCTATGCCCTCGATGGTTTCGCTATTTACGGCGCTCTAGAGCCTGATGGCGGCGCCCTGCAATCGCTCGATTCTTTTAACGGACATAGTTATAAGAAGATGGGCTACCACTATCACGGCACCAAAAGTTACCCCTATATCAATGGAGGCTTTCGCGGGAAGGTGGTTGAACAAGATGGTCAGGTAACTCCGCAGGCTGCAACACGCCCCTTTAGGCCTGGACAAGATCCCCTCCCTGGAGCGCTTATTACCAGCTGTCAGAATTTGGGGAACGGCCACTTTATCTTGACCTACCAACTTGATGGCGCGACGACGACCTTAGATTACGTGGCCACACTTACTTCAGTTGCTTTGAAGGTAACTGACGGCGCGGGGAATACCACGCAACAAATTTTTGCGCGTCGGTAGAGTCACGAAGGAATTAACCCTGAGGTTTGAATGCCTTAATGATGGAGGAGGCTGCACCTGACAGTTCGGCAGGGATGATCCATAATTTGCTTGCAGTGCCATTTGCGATAACTGGAAGTTGCTCGAGATATTTGTAAGCCAGCACTTTCTCATCCGGATTCGCAGCGTGAATTGCATCGAAGACTTTGGCGATCGCTGTAGCTTCGCCTTCGGCGTTAATAACGCGAGCTTGCGCCTCACCTTCGGCCCGCAAAATATCTGCTTGACGATTGCCTTCAGCGCGCAGAATCTGACTCTGCTTCTCGCCTTCGGCCGTGAGAATTGCAGCGCGCTTATCGCGGTCGGCCCGCATCTGCTTCTCCATCGACTCTTGCACGCTTGGAGGTGGTTCGATCGCTTTTATCTCGACTCTGTTGACGCGTACTCCCCACTTGCTGGTTGCCTCATCAAGCACTCCTCGGAGGATTGCGTTGATATGGTCGCGAGAGGTGAGAGCTTTTTCTAGGTCGAGTCCACCAACTGAGTTACGAAGGGTAGTTACGACCAACTGCTCGATACCTTGGATGTAATTCTCGATCTCATATGTGGCAGATTTTGGATTGGTAACCTGAAAGTAGATAACGGTATCAATGCTCACGACGAGGTTATCTTCGGTGATCACCGGTTGTGGTGGGAAAGAGACGACCTTCTCGCGCAGATCCACCAGGGGGCGAAGGCGATCAATTCCAGGAACGATCAGGTTGAGCCCGGGTTCTAGCGTCTTGTGGTACTTGCCAAGGCGCTCGACGATTCCTGCATTTGCCTGGGGGATGATTCGGATCGAGCCAACCGTGATTAGGAGGGCGAGTAAAACTATTACGCCCAGTCCAATAAGTAGGGCCACTTATGCTCCTTCGTTACTGTGAGAGTCGATGCGTGGAACGACGATGGCGAGCGCGCCATCAATTCTCTCCACGGTCACGTTCTGACCTGCGGAGATAACGGTGGAAGCGCTCCTAGCTGTCCAGGTTTCATTCTTGAGCATGATAGTTCCAGAGGTATCTGAGACCTCCGAGGTGGTGACCGCCTTCTGTCCGATCAGAGCGTTAATTCCTGTATCTGCTGGGGGAGTCTTGCGAAATATATATTTCACGATGAGCGGTCTGAGCAGGAGGCTCGACACGGTTGCAACCGCCAAACTGACCCACTGAACCGCGGTGTTGCCACCGGCGAAGGAGATGAGCCCAGCGGCGACCGCTCCGATCGCAAAGGAGGCAAAGACAAGAGCGAGAGTTAAGACCTCGAGAACGGCAAAAATACCCGCGATCGCGAACCAGGTCCATGTATGCATGGGTATCCTTTCTTCATAATAAAGTACCACTATTACATTAGACCGGGAGTACCAAAGTGACCATGAGAGAGAAAGACCTACTCCTGCTGTGGAATGGGCAGCGCTCACAGCGAATTAACTCCCAACTCGCACCGACAATTCTTTTGGCTGCGACACTGGCTTTAATTGCCACAGGAAAACTAGATTACAAATCCCCCGTCGATATCAAGGCTTTCGCGATTGGCTTGGTCGCTGCTGGTGGCGTCTTCTCCGTCTCGGGAATGCTCGCCTCTATCCGCGACAGTATGGCCCTCACCCGTGCGATGCGCGAAGCAAATGACGTTTCTCAGTTGGGTCTCAGCGTTGCCAAGAATTCGACCAACCTCTTCTTTACTGGATTCTTATTTGTTGCCCTGAGCCTCTTTAACTTCGCCGTACTCGTTCTTTATTTGTACAAGAAGCCTTAAGCGAGAATTAAAAAGCCCCCAAGAGAATCTCTTGGGGGCTTTTCTTTTAACTATTAACCGAGGGCTTCGCCCGCAGCCTCCTTCATTGCCTGAGCATGCTCCGCGCCAGACTTCAATGGCTTCTCCTTCAGAGCCAGCGCAACCAAGAAACCGATCGCAGTAACGGGGGCAGCTGATAGGAACACGATGTGGAAGGCCTGCACATAACTATGCAAGATAGTTGCCTGTAGGTCAGGTGTGAACTTCGCCATTACTCCAGGGTTGTTCTTGAGTTGAGCTAGGGCTTGTGGAGTTGCCCCAGTCATCGCAGTTGGATTCTTGCCCGCGAGGTGAGTAATTCCGCTTGTAAGAAAGCCGGTTAACTTGCTGGAGTAAATGGATCCAAAGATCGCCACTCCCAGAGTTCCACCGATGGAACGCCAGAATGTGTTCAAGCTAGTTCCGACGCCCATATCCTTGATCTCGAGTGAGTTCTGCAGTGCGATCACTGTGTTCTGCAGTGAGAATCCAAGACCTGCACCAAGAAGAACTTCGAAGACACCGATCTTCCAGAATGCAATGGTTTCGCTAATGCTTACCATCCCGATGAGAGCGACTGTCATCAACACCATGCCCGCTACGGGGAAGATCTTGTACTTGCCGTGCTTGGTAATCCACTTACCTGATGTAATCGAAGTCGAGATAATTCCAAACATAAGCGGCAACAACTTGAGCCCTGAAAGAGTGGCCGAGTTGTGTTTCACGAGCTGGAAGTAGAGAGGCAACATAACAATCGCACCGAACATCGCGGCACCAACTAAGAAGGCGAGGATTGATGTGATGTTGAATGTGTGATTCTTGAAGAGGCGCAATGGAAGAATTGGTTCTGATGCCTTCGCCTGATTGAAGAGGAAGAGAGCGAAGAGAACTATTCCGCCACCAATCCAGAGCAATGTCTTTGCAGTGAGCCAGCCATTTTCTGGTGCATAAACTGAAATACCCAAGAGCAGAGCCGAGACAGCCAAGATGAGGATAAGCGCGCCGAAGTAATCGACCTTGTGTTCGCGATGAATTTTCGGAATGTGTAGTACAGCCGAAGTAATAACGAGCGCAATAATTCCAAGCGGTAGGTTGATGTAGAAGATCCAACGCCAACCAGTGACGCCTAGGACCTTACTGTGATCTGAGAAGAATCCACCGAGTAGCGGACCGGCAACAGTCGCCAGACCCCACACTGCACCAAAGTAACCTTGGTAGCGGCCGCGTTCACGTGGTGATACAACGTCACCGATGATTACGAAGGTGAGCGACATCAAACCGCCGGCACCCAGACCTTGCAGTGCACGGAAGGCGATCAATTGAGTCATGTTGTGTGCAGCACCTGATGCGAATGAACCGATCAGAAAGGTGATGATTGCGAACTGGAAGACCTGACGGCGACCGTAGAGGTCGGAGATCTTTCCGTAAAGGGGGGTTGAAGCTGTTGAGGTTAGGAGGTAGGCGGTGACTACCCACGTGTAGTGGTTGAGTCCACCGAGATCAACGGTAATAGTTTTGAGTGCCGTTGAAACAATTGACTGGTCAAGGGCTGCCAGAAGCAAGCCTGTCATCAAGCCAAACATCACGGTCATGATTTGCTTATGCGTCATTGGTGCATGTTCATTAGTTTTTTGCGACATGTATTCCCTTATCGGTCGAAGCGCGATTCCATTTTATTTATCGAGCAGTTAACATCAATTTATTCATTGAACTTTCAAGCAAATCTTAGCCTTGCGGGGCGACATTCGCTCGGTACGATAGGTAAATGAAGAGCGTCGTAGCGGAAAACCTTGTGAAAACATACCGAAAGGGAGCAGTACGCGCTCTGGATAACCTGAGCCTTGATGTTGAAGAGGGCACCGTGCTAGGCGTGCTCGGTCCAAATGGGGCTGGCAAAACCACCACGGTGCGGGTGCTCTCTACGCTCCTCGAGCCCGATTCCGGCCATGCGACCGTAGGCGGGATCGATGTCATCAAGAACCCCAAGGCCGTCCGCCAGATCATTGGTCTATCTGGGCAGTACGCCGCGGTCGACGAGACCCTTTCAGGCTGGGACAACCTGGTGATGTTCGGCCAGCTGTATCACCTGAGCGCCAGCCAGGCTAAGGCCAGAGCCACCGAGCTCTTGGCGCAGTTCACGCTCGCCGAGGCGGCCCATCGCCCCATCAAAACGTTCTCTGGAGGTATGCGTCGCCGGTTGGACCTTGCCGCTTCGCTGATCATCCGTCCAAAGGTGCTCTTTCTCGACGAACCCACCACTGGCTTGGATCCTCGCGGGCGCATGGAGATGTGGGGGGTCATCGAGGGGCTGGTGCGTGAGGGGGTAACCCTCCTGCTCACCACCCAATATCTAGAAGAGGCCGATCAATTGGCGGATGACATCGTCGTTATCGACCAAGGGAAGGTCATCGCGCGCGGCACCTCGGATCAACTTAAGGACCAGGTCGGCGGCGAGAGGATCGAGATCGTCGTCGCCCAAGAGAACCTCGTGAAAGCGCAAGAGGTCATTGAGCGCGTTACCCACGGGCGCGCGACCGTGGACCCTGGCATTCGCCGGATCTCTGTCCCTGTACTGGACGGAACACAATCTCTCATCGCCGTAATCCGTGAATTCGATTCCGCTGGCATCCACGCTCTCGATCTTGCTCTCAAGCGCCCCTCTCTCGATGATGTCTTCTTGTCGCTAACAGGACACGTTGCCGAGGCTGAAATTCCAGTTGATGAAGGAAAGAAGAAGGGGGCACGCAAGTGAATGGAATCAAAGATGCGCTCGTTATCACCAAGCGCCAACTCCTCCAACTAACTCGAGTTCCAGAAGTCCTTATCTTTAACACCATCCAACCCGTGATGTTCGTTCTTCTCTTTCGTTATGTATTTGGTGGACTTGGTGCAGGTATCAAGGGCGGATACGTCCAGTTATTGATGCCGGGCATCTTCGTGCAGACCGTCACCTTTACCCTAGCGGCAACTGCGCAGGGTTTAGCTCAGGATATGGAGAAGGGGTTGATTGACCGCTTCCGTTCTCTGCCTATCGCCCGCTCTGCACTGGTTGTAGGTCGCACTCTGGGAGATGCGCTTCTCAATATCGTTGTGCTTGTTGTGATGGGAGTCGCCGGATATATCGTGGGATGGCGTCCAACCTCTGGTCCTCTCCATATCTTCTATGGTTTTTTGATGTTGCTCTTCTTCGGTTACGCGCTCTCGTGGGCCGGAGTATTTGCAGGTTTAATGTCGAAGGATGCGCGCGTCGTTGCCAACGTATCCTTCCTATTCACCTTCCCACTGACATTCCTATCCAACGCCTTTGCATCGACAACGTCGATGCCTAAAGCGCTGCAGTATTTTGCGGAGTGGAATCCGGTTTCAACGATGGTTGCAGCAGCCCGCCAACTCTTTGGTTTTCACAACACCTTCGGAGTTACGGCGCATTCTTTCCCAAGTGAGCACCCAATTGTTGCGTCCTTTATTTATATGGTCTTGATCATGGCGGTATTTATCCCGCTGAGCGTCAATCGCTATAAGAACGCTAACCGTCGTTAAATCAGTAGTTACGCGTAAGGACTAGCGTCCAAAATTTTGACGACGAAGACCTTCTTGCTGGGGGTCTCGTAGTTAACTTGGTCCCCGACCTTTGCTCCAAGGATCGCTGAGCCGAGCGGAGATTTTTCGGAGTAGACATCCATGTCGCCCGTGGCGATCTCGCGTGAACCCAAGAGAAACGTCATCTCATCGCCCGCCATATCGATCTTGACGATCATGCCAAGTCCGACCACGCCTGACTCACTCTCCGGCGGGGTGCCGATGTGAGCGTTCTCGAGCATGTGCTTGAGCTGACGGATGCGGCCAACGATCTTGCCCTGCTCTTCGCGGGCGGCGTGGTAGCCGCCATTTTCTTTAAGGTCACCTTCAGCGCGAGCCGCTTCGATCTTCTTGACGATATCTGCAAAGCGCGGACCCTCAAGATCTTCGAGCTCTGCGCGTAGGCGTGCAGCAGCCTCTTCTGTTAGCCAAGTCTGATTATTCATAAGAGAGCAAGTTTATCGCGGGCTATAAGCAATGTTCAATTGTTGCCGAGACCGCTGGTGTGCGAGTGGGGATTACAACACTTCTCGTGTAGTTATGAGCGCCAGCGGGAATTGTGTCCGTGATCTGACCGACCGTATTTGCTTGGTAATCACTAGCTATGAGAATGCATTGATGTGAGCGGGTCGCTGTACGTACACTGATGAAGTAGCGCAAGCTCACGCTTTTTGGATTAGCAACCGAGAACGAGATGAGATCGGTTCTGATCTCGGGACGTGAGTAGTGGTTGGCCGACCAGAAGAGCCAGCCTCCGCCGACTACTAGAAGGAGGATCGCTGGAATGAGCCAGCGGCGCTTGCCTCTCTGGGAGTTGCCATAGCGCTCTTGGAGATAGTCATCACCTTCCAGCGCGCTCATGCAAGTAAGCATAGGTCAGAAATTCGTAGGATAATCCGACCATGAATGAATCCACAGATATCAATACTGGCCTCGCCGGCTCTCTTGTGATGATCGTTCTCACCATTGCCTTTGTGGTGCTTCTCGTGAGTTTCTATCGTCGCTACAAGCGCGCCTCCGAACCAGATAATGATCAAGAGTAACTTTCTAAAAATAATCGCTACTGGTTTAGCGATGCTTCTAGGAACTGGAGTCTTCTTCGAACTGGGGCTCTGGCAGTTGCATCGTGCCCAATCCACCGCGCGTGAAGGCAAGATCGTTCCAAGCAGTGTTCCCGTTGCACTGACCTCTGTAGATGTCGCAGGGAAGAATATTTACACTGCTGCGATCAATCGGATCGTCACCTTCCAAGGTCACTATGTTGAAAATTATGTCGCGCCAACCCAACTGGTAACTGGTCTCGGCTATAAGGATCTGACCGCTGGGCTCTTTCTTATCTCAAATAACCGCGCAATCCTGGTGGTACGCGGTCTGCACGATAGATCGATCAAGGACACGACCGAGCAACTTTCAATTCAGGGACGTCTCTATCCACGGCAACAAGAAGACCATGGATATAGCAGCGCAACTTCGCTGGGAAGATTAGACCCCGCCTTGATCGCAGGAACCGGTGGCTATAACCTCTTTGATGGCTACGTGATCGCAACTCAAGAACGCAGCGCTACCGGCGAACTCATTCCGGGAAATCGGATTCCGGCGCCAGTTATCACCGAGTCAATATCGGGCTTCTACTGGCAGCATATTTCCTACGTCGTGATCTGGTGGTTCATGGCGCTGTTGGTCCTGGCTGCGCCATTTATTGCAAGGCGTAACGAAAAACTCCATGCAATCGCGGATAAGGTTGGGGTATGAAAAAGGGTCTTGAAGGTGCGCTGCAACGTTATCGGATCATGGCCATCTGGTCGGGCTGTATGTCACTGCTCCTGTGGTTCGTTGAAGTGCCCGAAAATCACATACTTCATCACTACTCAGGCTCTCAAGTTAAATTTGCGTGGATCGCAATTGTGCACGGATTTACCTACCCGATCTATGTGATCGCTGCATTTAATTACTCGCTCAAGGCTCGCAAAAGCTTTGCCAGCACCATCATCTTCATCCTCGCAGGAACTTTGCCGGTCGCCTCGTTTATCGCTGAGCGCAAAGCAATGAGTGATTTCAAGAAAAAATGACCAACCCCGTAAAGCGCGCCGTGAAGGCGATGCTTTATCCGATCTACGAGCGTCGCTTACTGCGCCAGCTAGATTTCACCCAGACCCCACACCATGTAGGCGTTATCCTGGATGGAAATCGTCGTTGGGCTAAGTCAAATTTTGGTGCCACGCCTGAAGAGGGTCATCGTGCCGGAGCGCAGAAGATCATCGAATTGCTCGAGTGGTGCGAAGAGGCTGATGTCACGATCATTACCCTCTGGTTGCTCTCCACTGACAATCTCAATCGCGACCCCGAAGAGCTCGATTCACTTTTGAAAATAATTGCAAGTGCAGTTGATCGCCTCGATGAACTTGGTAAGTGGGAGATTAAGCCGCTGGGTGCCCTTGAACTGCTACCGCAATGGTTACAAGAGAAGTTACGGGATGTCGAACAGCGTAGTAAGGGTCGGACCAAGATCGTGGTCAACGTTGCAATTGGTTATGGTGGGCGGCACGAGATCGTGGATGCCGTTCGAAACTTTATCAAGGATGGAATCGCGGCTGGTGAGAGCGCAACGGAAATCGCCAACACATTAAGCATTGATGAGATCAGCAAACATCTTTATACAGCGGGAATTCCTGATCCCGAGCTAGTGATCAGAACTTCCGGGGAGCAGCGCTTATCTGGATTCTTGCTCTGGCAGTCAGCCCACTCCGAGTACTACTTCTGTGAGGCCTATTGGCCAGACTTTCGCCGCGTCGATTTTCTCCGCGCCTTGCGCGCCTATGCCCAGCGCCACCGCCGCTTTGGCCGGTAGACCCGCTCCCTTAAATTAACCTTTCGCTACCGCGTGTCGCTGACCCCCGCGGGCTGGCGAGTTTTAGTTTATGAGGCATAAGTTCTATTTGTTCCCCTGCGAATAGAAGCCGCTCGATTACATATCCATATCGGGAAAGCGCGAGGACCACTTGGCAAAGAGCCAAAATAAAGGGCGCAAGACCTACGTTTTAGATACCAGTGTCTTGCTAGCAGATCCCGCGGCGCTCGCCCGCTTCGCGGAGCATGAAGTAATCATCCCGATCGTGGTCATCGGGGAGCTAGAGAGTAAACGCGACCATCCCGAGCTGGGCTACTTTGCCCGTGCGGCGCTGCGCGCCCTCGATGATCTGCGCATCAGCCACGGTCGCCTCGACCAGGCAATCGCCATCAATGACCTGGGCGGAACGATCAAGGTTGAGCTCAACCATTCCGACCCCACCTCGCTACCCGCTGGATTCCTGCGCGACGGGTCAAATGACTCTCGTATCCTGGCTATCGCTCGCAACCTCATGGCCGAGAGTTATGACGTCGTCCTGGTTACGAAGGACCTACCCCTCCGGGTAAAGGCCTCATCGGTTGGCGTCGAATCAGAGGAGTACCGCCACGAGTTAGCCTCCAGCTCTGGCTGGACTGGCATGGTCGAAGCCAACGTCGGCGGCTCGGTGATTGATGCGTTGTACGAGAGCGATCGCACCCCTCACGACTTAGCTCGCGAGCACCCTTGCCACACCGGCATTGTTCTGCATTCGGAAAAGGGGAGCGCCCTCGCGCGTGTCACCGCCGACAAGCAGCTTCAGTTGGTTCGCGGAGATCGCTCGGCCTTTGGATTGCACGGTCGCTCGGCAGAGCAGCGCATTGCCCTTGACCTTCTGCTCGATAACGAGATCGGAATCGTCTCTCTGGGTGGTCGGGCAGGAACCGGAAAGTCGGCGCTCGCACTCTGCGCCGGACTCGAAGCAGTCTTGGAGCGTCGCCACCACAAGAAGGTTGTCATCTTCCGTCCGCTCTATGCGGTCGGTGGCCAAGAACTTGGTTATCTGCCAGGCAGCGAGAACGAGAAGATGTCACCTTGGGCGCAAGCGGTCTTCGATACCTTGGGCGCTCTAGTAAGCCAGACCGTTATTGATGAGATTATCGACCGTGGTTTGATCGAAGTTCTGCCTCTGACTCACATCCGGGGACGTTCACTGCACGACTCCTTCGTCATTGTTGATGAGGCACAGTCTCTAGAGCGCGGCGTCCTTCTCACGGTGCTCTCCAGAATCGGTCAAGGCTCTCGAGTCATCCTCACCCACGACATCGCCCAGCGCGACAACCTTCGGGTTGGCCGCCACGATGGTGTGGTAGCCGTGGTCGAGTCGCTAAAGGGTCACCCTCTCTTCGCGCATGTCACCTTGACCCGCTCCGAGCGCTCTCCGATCGCCGCTCTGGTCACCGAGATGCTGGAAGAGCCGATTAATTTCCTTGCCTAGTCACCTTACGTTTACCTTAATTTCACTTCCAGCGGACATTTCGGACATAAAGGGTTTCATACAGGCTGACCTGCACCTTTAAAAATGGGCTTTTCTGTGAATTAAAAATTTTTTCACACCTATGCGGGTTTAGATTTGCCCCACGCCTTTGCCTCTGTAACTCTAAAACCCTGTCAGGCACTAAGGACGGCTCCGAACCGCGGATCCGCCAAGTGCAACGAAGGGTACGACCCAAGAGAACGCAAAGGAGGCAAAGCCTTGATTCCGTCATTCCGTAAACCAATCGTTGTAATGACAGCGGCACTTGCCATCACCTTCCTCGCTTCCGTCAACACTACTTTCGCAGAGGTGAATTTCAGCCAGGAGGTCACCCTCCCGGACCAGCCCGCAGCACCAGCCATCATGGTCGATCCAACGATCGCCCTCACTCAGAGCTTTGGCTCCATCAACCTCGGCTCGGGAAGTTCCATCGATGCCGGCGAGATGGCCCTGGTCTCTCTGGAGGCGCGTCAGGTGCAGTTGGCCAAGACGCCGGATGGAGCAAGAACGGTTGCAAAAGAGCTCGTCGCTGCCACCTACCACTGGAGCGCCAAGCAGATGGCTTGCCTGGATACTCTCTGGAAGGGCGAAAGCCACTGGAACTTCCAAGCGCATAACTACTCCAGCGGAGCAACTGGTATCGCTCAAGCTCTGCCCGGTAACAAGATGGATGTCATCGCCACAGACTGGCGCACCAATCCAGTGACCCAGATCAAGTGGGGAATCCGTTACATCAAGATCCGATACGGAACACCTTGTAAGGCGCTCGCCCAATCACGCTGGAGCGGTTACTACTGATCCTTATCGCGCCCCACAATTTCCTAGTGGGGCGCGAACCTTGTACCCTTAGGCCACTGGCTCCCGGGATTTCCGACCCAGTAAGCGCAACATTCCCTGAAGAGGTAATTCCATGAAGCCAGAGATTCACCCAGACTATATTGAGACAACCGTTACCTGCGGTTGCGGCCAGGTCTTCACGACTCGCTCCACTAAGGCATCAGGTTCAATTTATGTTGAAGTCTGTTCCGCCTGCCATCCCTTCTACACTGGAAAGCAGCGCATCCTCGATACTGGTGGCCGCGTAGCTGCCTTCGAGAAGCGTTTCGGCAAGGCAACAGAGACCAAGTAGCTTTTTTCAAGAGACCGCGGCTCACCCCTATCCGGGTGGGCGCGGTCTCTTTTATTTTGACCCCAGCAGGTTGATCGGAGAGGAGGCCCCATGAGCCAGGCACATGACAAGTTCGGAAATGTTCACGAACTACTTGATGAGTATGTCGAGCTTGAAAAGGAGCTTGCCGATCCTTCGATCCACAACGATCAGGGCAAAGCCCGCCGCCTAGGTAAGCGTTACGCCGAACTTGGCCCAGTAATCGCAGGGTATCGAGCCTGGAAGAGCGCCACCGAAGATCTAGCGGCTGGGCGCGAGATGGCCACCGAAGATCCAGATTTTGCCGCGGAGTTGCCAGCGCTCGAGAGCGCGCTCGCTTCGACTGAGTCCACGCTCGAGGAGTTGCTACTGCCCCGCGATCCCAACGATGACCGAGATGTCATCATGGAGATCAAGGCGGGAGTCGGTGGCGATGAGTCTGCCCTCTTTGCCGGTGACCTCCTGCGCATGTATCAACGCTTCGCGGAGCGCCAAGGGTGGAAGACCGAGATCATTGACTCGACCGACTCCGAAATGGGCGGCTATAAAGATGTATCAATGGCGATTAAATCAAAGGGAACTGGCGAGCCGGGTAAGACTCCCTACGCCAAATTGAAATTTGAAGGTGGTGTGCACCGCGTACAGCGCGTTCCTGAAACCGAGTCCCAAGGTCGGATCCATACATCGGCTGCTGGTGTCTTGATCCTTGCCGAGGCTGATGAAGTCGACGTCGAAATTCGCCAACAAGATCTGCGCATCGATGTCTACCGCTCCTCGGGTCCTGGCGGGCAATCCGTTAACACCACCGACTCTGCAGTTCGCATTACTCACATTCCAACCGGAATCGTTGTTTCCTGCCAGAATGAAAAGTCGCAGTTACAAAATAAAGAATCTGCGCTTCGTATCCTGCGCGCCCGTATGTTGGCAGCAGCCCAAGAAGAGGCCGATCGGATCGCTTCTCTGGAGCGTAACGCTCAGGTGAGATCTGTCGATCGCAGTGAGCGCATCCGCACATATAACTTCCCGGAAAATCGTTTGAGCGATCACCGCGTTAACTTCAAGGCCAATAACTTAGATGCTGTGCTGAATGGCGAGCTCGACGATGTGATTGCCGCGCTGCTAGAAGCAGATAAGGCAACGAAACTCGCCTCCGGGGATCATTAATAAAGAATGGCCATAGATCTACTTCGTCAGACAAGAGATTATTTTAGAGCCCAAAATATTCCTGAAGTCGATGCATCGATCTTGCTTGAACATCTGCTCGCCTGCTCGCGCAGCGAAGTACAACTCAAGTTACTGCGCATGAGCGATGACGAGGTCAAAGAGATCGATCGAAATTTGCGCAGGCTCGTTCTGCGTCGTCAAAATGGTGAGCCTGTTCAATACATTACGGGCAGCGCACCATTTAGATATTTAGAGTACGAGGTAGGTCCGGGAGTCCTTATCCCGCGCCCCGAGACCGAATCATTGGTTTCGCTAGTGCTCGAAGAGTTAAAGAAGAAGGGCTCGGAAAAATCAAAGTTGGTTGATCTGGGCTCCGGCTCTGGATGCATCGCAATCGCCCTTGCAACTGAGCATCCCGGGTTAACGGTCACCGCAGTTGAGAATTCCGCAGAAGCTCTACCCTGGCTACATAAGAATGTGGCGCGGCTTAGCCCAACGGTGCGTATCGTGGAGAGCGATGTTTCAGCAGCCTGCAGCGGTGAACTCTTTGATCTTGTGGTCGCCAATCCTCCCTACATTCCCCAAGGTCAGGCGCTACCGCTCGAGGTTCGCAAGGAGCCAGAAGCAGCCCTCTTTGGAGGGGGTCGCGAGGGGATAGATATCCCCACCCAATTTATCGCTGCGGCGCTCCGCCTCTTGAAGCCCGGGGGGTTCCTAGCGCTGGAACATGACGAGACCCAGGGGAGCGCGATCGCTGCCCTGCTCAGAGCAGATTTCACTGAAGTTAACCTTGTGGTAGACCTGACGGGAAGAGCGCGCTTTACAACAGCTCGCAAGGCCTAACGGGCAGTTACGTAGGTCGGACGTTGCCCTACCCGCTGAAAGACGCATTGCACTAGTTGTAAATTCCCGGCGCGAAAGCCAGCCGCCGACGAAAACAAGTAGTAATCCCACATGCGTTGGAAGCGCAGATCATACTGAGGGATTTCTGACCACCTTGCGGAGATGTTTTTCTGCCACTCCATCAGCGTCCGATCGTAATCAGGACCAAAATTGTGAACATCCTCGATGACAAATACATTTTCGGTCGCAGCAGCAATCTGGGCCAAGGAGGGGAGAACGCCTCCAGGAAATATGTAGCGATCAAAGAATGGATCGGTTACGAGTTTAGATAGATTTGAAGAGATTGTGTGGTGCAGCATCCTGCCATCACGAGTCAGCAACTCATCGCACTTACCAAAGAAGGTCTTGTAATTCTTGGGACCAACATGCTCCATCATTCCTATTGAGACGATGCGATCAAATTGGCCAGTTAAGTCGCGATAATCTTGTTGGATAAATGTGATTCCAAGTCCTTCAGATTTTTCGCGGGCGAGGGAGATCTGATTACCGGCTGGGGAAATTCCTGTGGCCTCCACTCCATAATTTTTGACCGCATAACGCAAGAAGCCACCCCAGCCGCTGCCAATATCTAGTAGGCGCATTCCAGGTTGAAGTTCGAGCTTGCGACAGATGAGATCAAACTTGGCGCGCTGCGCTTCTTCCAGATTCTTCGCATCTTTCCAGTAAGCGCATGAATAAACCATCTCGGAGTCGAGCATCCGCGAATAAAGCTCATTGCCAATGTTGTAGTGATGCTTGGCATTCGCGGCGGCACGGTTCTTCGTTTGGTTGTTGCGCAGAGATGAGCGCGCCACGTGAAAAGCCAGAGCGGGGCTTGGACGCATCAGATCGAGCACGTTGATCGAGAGTAACTTGGTGAGCATCACATCGAGGGCGGCGCAATCCCACCAACCCTCCATGTAACTTTCGGCAAATCCCAATTGCTTCTGTGAGATGACCCGATCCCAGACCTTCTCATTGTGAACTTGGATGCTCCAAGGCTCAGTGCTATTAAATGGAATCCCCGCGGCGCTTAAAATGTTCATTGCTACATCGCGGCTGGACATGGGGGATAGTTTCCTACAAATTAGTTGAGCCTTCAAGGATTTCTCTTCACGAGTACCCTTTGCCCATGCTTGGGGGAATCGATAATGGACTCTTTTTAAAGAGTTTCGCTGGATTTGTTGTCGTCGCCTTCTTCGCTCTGGTGCTCCGCTGGGCATTCAGTAGTGGCCATTCACTCGTCGCAAGACCGGGTAAGCGTGGGAAGGCGGACGAGTACGGACTCTTTGTCCCCGTCGCTTCTCCGAAGAATTTCATTGAAGGTGAGATTTTGCGGCAGAAGTTACTTGCAGTTGGAATAAAGGCGAATCTCACTCAGACGCTGGAGGGTCCGCGATTGATGGTCTTTAAGAAGGATTTGGGAGTCGCTCGGGCAACTCTCGACCAGTGAGCCAGCAGATAGGAGAAAATTCAACGCCTCCTTTTCGGCGGCGAGATTTAGTCAAAAGAGCGAGCTCGCCCTATTCCGACAGGTAATCTTTTGCGCCTCGGAGAAACTAGGGGGAAGAAATTGGATACAAAGAGCCCTAGTGCCCGTTGGCTTCCTGGATTTATTGCACTCGGAATTACCTGGGGCGGCTCGTTCCTCTTTATTAAGTGGTCCTTACTTTCACTGAACTCAATCGGTGTTGCCTTTGGGCGGGGAGCAATTGGTGGGATAACCCTTCTTATCTACTGCGCTGCGACCCGGACTAAGTTGCCCAACAAATGGCGCGAGTGGGGGCATATCGCAGTAGTTGCCCTATTACTTAATGCGATTCCGGGGTATCTCTTTGCGCTCGGAGAGACTCACGTTTCGAGCGTTATGGCTGGACTACTTAACGCCACGACTCCTTTGATGACCGTCTTGGTGATATCGGTTGGATTTAGGGAACAACGGATCGATTCAAATCAAGCGATAGGGGTCGTAATTGGATTTGTTGGAATTGTTTTGGTTACAGGAGCGCTCTCAGGGCTAAGCGCGAGTTCGTGGCGCGGGGTCCTAGAACTTCTTGGCGCGACGCTCTGTTATGGAATCTCTTTTCCTTACTCACGACGTTATGTGAACGTCCTTGATTATCCACCTCGAGCACTGGCCGCAGCCCAGGTGAGTTCAAGTGCGATATTGCTTGCGCCATTCGCTCTCATTAATGGAATCACCATCGCGCCTTGGAGTGCAAAGTCGATCTGGGGGATCTTGGTATTGGGATCTCTCGGAACGGGTTTTGCCTATATCTGGAACTTTCGCAACGTGCGTCTGGCGGGAAGTTTGATTGCTAGCACGGTCACGTACATCACGCCGGTCGTCGCGACGATCCTAGGTATTTCGCTCTTAAAGGAGAACTTCAAAATTACTCAAGTGGTAGGTGGGTTATGTGTGCTTCTCTCGGGGGCGCTGGTTCAGAAGCGGATCAGGCTGATACGGAGTTCTTAAAGCTCTCCATGCATCCAGGGGCGCAGAAGTAGTACACCTGGCCGTCGTGCTCAAATACAGCAGCCGCCGTTGCCTTCTCAACCTGCATTCCACAGATGGGATCTTTGGCGTAGGGGCTATCTTCGCCCTTGTTGCGCGTGATGTAGAGGGCAAATATTCCGATCGAAACCATGAGCGCGATAAGATTCATCCAGCTCGTGAAGTTATTTCCGATTCGTGATGCATGTGGAACCAGACCGTGGTGCGCAGGCAAAGCCTTGAAGAGTGAGAAGAGTCGCTCGGTAAGCAAGCCACTAACGCTCATCGTGAACCAGAAGACCGCGACTAATTTCATCGAAATTTTGAGACCAAAGAATTTCTTGTAAATCAAGACCAGAGGCAGAGCAACGAGATCCGCGAAGATGAAAGAGATTGTTCCGCCAAAGGAGATTCCAGAATTCCAGAGTGCGGCGCCGAGTGGGACGTTACCCACAGAGCAGACAAAACTTATAAATGCGATGAAAGGTCCCAGCACGACATTCTCAATCGTTGAGAGAACTCCGTGACCCGATAAGAACAGATGATGCCACCAAGAGATGGGAATCAAAGTATCGACAAGTCCGGCGATAAGAAAACCAATGAGGAGTTCAAATCTGACCATCGTCAGATCTCCAACTGTAAAGCCTGCGGCGTCGTGCCAGGTAGAGCGCACCGCAGAGTGCGAGTCTTCCGCCATTTGGAGGAGACGTGGTCGTTTAGGTAATTTCAAGCGAGGCAAGAGAAGAGTCAATAGAACGATCATGATCGCCCCGCCAACAAATTCGGCGACTGCAAACTGCCAGCCGAGCAAGGTCCACATGACGAGTCCGAGTTCGAAGACTAAGTTAGTACTGGCAAACATGAAAACGATCGCAGTCGTGAAGTCAGCGCCTTTATCGATCAGACTCTTTGCAATCGCACTGGCGGCGTAAGAACAACTTGAACTTATAGCTCCAAGAAATGATGCTTTAGCGATTGTTGCGGGCTTGTGATTCCCGAGGGCCGCGAGTGCCTGCTCACGCGATGTGAATGCCTGGATCGCACCCGAGATGGCGAAACCGAACACGAGAGCCCAGAGGGTATCAAAGAACATCCACCAACTATCTTGCAACCCTGCGCTTATTTTGGACACCTATCAAGTATTCCACTCTTCCTAATGAGTGCCAGCCTCGCGTAAGTCTTTCGCGCCAGTGCCTTACAGTCGTATGATCTAAGGGTGTCCACCGCCATCGAATGTTTGCAACTTAATATTCGAAGGGGAAAGAACCAGATTCTCCACGACCTATCTTTACAGGTTCCGCGCGGGGTAATTATGGGGTTGCTCGGACCAAGTGGAAGTGGAAAGACTACGCTGATGCGGGCGATAGTCGGCCTGCAAAGGATCGAGAGCGGTGAGATACATGTTCTTGATCTCCCTGCTGCCTCGAAGGGCCTGCGCCACATGATCGGGTATTCGACGCAGAGCGCCAGCGTATATTCTGATCTCACCTGTTTGCAGAATCTTCAATACTTCGCAGCCCTCTACTCCGTTAATGAGAAGACGCCTGAGGAGATTTTGGCGGATGTTGATCTGATTAAGAACAAGCACCAATTGGCTGGTTCGTTGTCAGGGGGAGAACGGGCTCGACTTGCACTTGCTACCACGCTGGTAGGTAGCCCCCAACTCTTGATTCTCGACGAGCCAACCGTTGGGCTAGACCCCGTCTTACGCGTTCAACTCTGGGAGCTTTTTCATAAGTTGGCGGCTCAAGGGAAGACCCTGCTAGTTAGTAGCCACGTCATGGATGAAGCGGATAGTTGCCAAACCTTAATTCTGCTTCGCGATGGGCGTGTTCTGGCCGAAGGTACGCCAGCACAACTCCGAGAGAAGACAGGCGAGAGCCGGATGGATGACGTCTTTATCTCACTTATAGGTGCCGCATGAGCATGCGTCGATTGCTCGCGATGACAAGGCGTGTTTTACTCCAGCTCTTGCACGATCCACGCACTCTCGCGCTTCTCTTTATCTCGCCGGCGCTATTGATGACGATTCTGAAGTATGTATATTGGTCGAATCCAGATCTATTTCAACGTGTCGCAGGATCGATGCTTGGCGTATTTCCCATGCTGATGATGTTTCTCATTACTTCAGTTGCAACGCTGCGAGAGCGGACGAGTGGAACACTGGAACGGTTGATGATCTCACCGCTGGGAAAGGCGGAATTTATAGGGGGATATGCAATAGCTTTCGGCTTGGCAAGTTTGGTGCAGGCGACAGCCGTTTCCTCTTATGCAATTTGGGTTCTAGGACTCAAGATCGCGGGTCCCCAGATCACCTTGATCTATGCGGCAATACTTGATGCCCTCATTGGTTTAGCCCTCGGGCTTGCCGTGAGCACCTTTGCCAAGACTGAGTTCCAGGCAATTCAATTCATGCCGGCGATACTTTTGCCTCAACTACTATTGAGTGGTCTGTTAGTTTCCCGAATTGCGATGCCGCGAATTTTAAACGACATCTCGAACTATCTGCCCCTTTCGTACGCGATTGACGCAACGAAGAAAGTGATTTCCGCGCAGGGATCGATCCTTCATGATTCACTGCTCATCGCGTTGTTCTTGGCCATAATTCTCGCAGCCGGGTCACTTACCCTCAAACGACAGACTAAATAGTTTTTATGACCTACCTATCTGATCTTCTTCCGAGTCGCGCTGACTACGCCGATGCGAAAGAGTTTTGGCGGCACGACGTTATTGCGGGCATCACCGTAGGAATCGTGGCGCTTCCGTTGGCTCTGGCATTTGGAATCACGACTGGTGCGGGTGCACGCGCTGGCCTCATTACCGCAATCTATGCCGGCTTAATCGCAGCGATATTTGGCGGATCTAATTATCAGGTGAGTGGGCCAACAGGGGCGATGACAGTGATCTTGGTTCCGATCGTCATGAAGTACGGGGTCGCCTCCTTGGCTCCTCTTGGGCTTGTAGCTGGAGTGTTAGTTATCGCCATGGGCGTAACCCACTGCGGTGGACTCATTAAGCGAGTCCCGTGGCCGGTGATGGAAGGATTTACTTTAGGAATTGCGATCGTCATCGCATTGCAGCAGATCCCTTCAGTCCTCGCCTCTCACTCAGTGGCAGGATCCAATACGGTCATGACAGCTTGGCGTACGACGCGATCGGCAATTTCGGCGGGGTTGCACTGGAGCTCTCTGGGAGTAATGGTGTTGACGCTCGTTGTTAAATTTACTTACCCCAAGTTCGCCCGCCGTTTTCACATTAAGGTGCATATACCTGCCAGTTTCGTTGCCATCATCATTGCCAGCGGTGCTGTCGCGAGCTTCCCGATTCACACTCCACTCATCGGATCACTACCTCGTTCTCTCTTTGCGTATGTTTCACTCAGCGTGAACCGCATTGGCGCCTCTGCGCTGATCGTGGGCGCTATCCAAATTGCTCTATTGGCGGCGATCGAATCGCTGCTATCTGCACGCGTGGCAGATCAGATGGTGCACATTCATGAGAGCGCACAGAGCTATAAACCCAATCGCGAATTAGTCGGTCAAGGACTGGCGACGGTGGTTTCATCATTGGTCGGAGGTATGCCAGCTACCGGAGCGATCGCGCGGACGAGCGTCAACATTCGCTCACACGCCCAAAGTCGAATTTCGGCAATCACTCATGCCGGATTCCTTATCTTGGTGGTTCTCGTACTTAACCCAGTGATCGGACATATTCCCACCGCAGCCTTAGGCGCTGTGCTTCTCGGAACCTCATACCGCATCGCCAGTCCTGCCAACCTTAGAGAATTGTTAAAGACCACCCGACTCGATGCCCTGACGCTCTTAATTACTGCTCTACTCGTTGTTCTGATCGGATTAATATGGGCGATAGCACTCAGCACCGCGGGCCATTTCTTTGCCAGGATTGTCCTCAAGAGAGTGCACGAGAAAGGCTAGAAGATGGCACGGCTAAAGGTTGTTGGTAGCGAGGTAGTCCTCCAACTTTCAAGTGGAGAGAAGTTTTGGGGATTCCATGCCTCCCCACGCGCAAACCTCACTGATGTAGTGAAGGTAGAGGCGGTGGATAACATCTGGAAGTACTCGGGCTGGCGCGGTATCCGCGCTCCGGGAACAGGGATCCCTGGAGTAGTTGGTTTGGGCACCTGGCGCAAGTTAGGTGCAAAGACTTTCTGCGCCGTCTATAAGAAAGAACCTGGATTCAAAGTGACTCTGAAAAACAATGAGTTTGAGTCATGGCTCTTTAGCTCACCTGAACTGCCAGCCGAGCTTGAGGGTTATTTAAAGAGGTAGGACTAGCGCGGATTCTGTACGTAGTCGACGAGAGCCAAGCGTTCGGAATCTAACTCGCTCACATGAGATTTAACGACATCTCCAATCGAGATGATCGAAACTAGGTCGCCTGCATCATTGACGACAGGCACGTGGCGGATGCGACGCTCGGTCATGATCATCATGAGATCGGCGACGGTGGAGTTAGGTGTGCAGGTTGTGACGTTCACAGTCATGATGTCACGCACGTGAAGCTTTCCCAATTCATGCAAATGCATTGGCAGCGCCGCGACGATGTCGCGTTCGGAGACGATTCCTGTGATTCGAATTCCATCAGGAGAAACCACGAGTGCTCCTACTTTGAGCGATGCAAGTTTCTCTACGAGTGTTGCAACAGAAGTTTCAGCGGGAATTGTGTAGACCGCTTTACCGGTGATCAGGGCAGAGATTTTCATAAGAACTCCTTTGTTCTAGTGGGTTACATGATTCTCTCTACCCAAGACAAAGGCAATAGCCTTCAGATTAACAAAGGTTGGCGCCGCACCTGCCGCCATGAAAAAGATCAACTATAAGTTGAAGGATGGATACTCGTCAGTGACGAGCAATATTGCGTAACCTGAGACGCGATTCCAGAAATCAATAGTTCCGAGAACTATTTTCGCGGCCCACTCTGGATAGTTACCCGTTGCTGAGGTAATGATCCACGCCAAGAAGGTCACAACAATAGATAAGAAGATGTAAATCGCACCTACGATGTAGAGCGGGATCGCCAAGATCCACTTAACGATTGGCAAGTAGCGATTGAGCTTCTTTCCGCCCTCGATATCGGGGAAGATCACCGCGATATTAGGGTTGCGCTCAATGGATGGGTAATCATCTGTCAGAAGGAAGAAGTAAGCCGATCCGCGAGTACTTAGTTCAGTGACAGCATGATTGAAGGTGAGTAGGTAGCTGGGGTAGACCTCGCGAAAGATCAACGCTAAGAATGCCGGTGCAACTACTGCGGCGGCGCTCCATCCTGTGTGGTATCCGATCGAACTGAAGCAGGCAATAAAGACGAAGAAAGGAACGACCAAGACTCCGCGCCAAAAGACTGTCGTGCGGTTGCGATTGGTGAGTTGAACATCGATGTGGGTCTCTACCTGATTGCTCATAGGTTGAGGTTAGTCTTGGGGTTGGCTGAGTTCAAGGATAAAATGCTTACAAGTAGATGAAGGGATTGCGGTGGCCGTTCAGCTTGAAACCCCTCGCGTTCTACTGCGGGCTTGGCACGATAGTGATGTTGAGCCGTGGATCTCCCTCAATGCGGATGCCGAAAACCTGCGCTACTTCCCGCGCCTTTACTCTGCCGAAGAGTCGCGCGCTAACCACGCGCGCCTTCGCGATCTTCTTGCTGATAACCCGTTCGGGCTTTGGGCAGCGGAGGAGAAGTCCAGTGGTGAGTTCATGGGATTTGTCGGTTTGGCTAGACAAGAGATACCAGGTGTCTCCTTTATGCCCTGTCACGAAATTGGGTGGCGCTTAGATAAGAAGTACTGGGGGAAGGGATATGCCACAGAGGCCGCAAAGGTGGTCCTGGATTTTGGACTTCAGGATCTAGGGATAAATGAGATCTTCTCGTTTACCGCCGCACAGAATTTGCCGTCGATCAACGTGATGCGGAAGATCGGGCTGCGTCGCCGAGCGGAGTTGGATTTTGACCACCCACGGATAGAAGCCGGTAACCCCGTCCGATTTCACGTGGTGTACTCGACATGAAGACGCGCTTAGTTCTAGTGCTTTCCGTGGTCTTTATCCTATTTGGGGTGAGCGCGAGTTCCGCCGCAACGATTCCCTTTCCCGGAGTTCGCCCGTTTACGCTCTCTGTTCCCCCTCACTACAACAAAGTTCTACCCGAACCGTTGATTATCGCTCTGACCGGCTACAACCAAACTGGTCAAGACTTTGAAAACTACCTGCAGTTAGAACCACTTACACAATCCATTGGAATTCTCTATGTCCACCCCGATGGCACAAAGAACTCGCGAGGAGTCCGTTTTTGGAATGGGACACCAGAGTGCTGTGACTATGAACTTCCCAAAGTAAATGACGATGCCTACATCATGAGCATCATTGATCAAGTCTCCGCGAAATATGCAGTCGATCCGAAGAGGATTTATATCATCGGCCACTCCAATGGGGGATTTCTTGCAAGCGCTCTTGCATGTAACCACGCAGATCGCATCGCTGCCATTGTCAGTATAGCTGGGGCGAGTTACATAACTCAATCGGCCTGCAAAGCTCGCGCCCCCGTGAGCGTTCTTGAAGTGTGGGGATCAAGGGATGTGACGTTCAACGGAAATCACGGGGCTGGAAGAGCAATTCCAAGTGCGTTACAGATTTTCAAAACGTGGGGCGCCATCGATCGCTGTTCTGCGAATACCGTGAAGACCCCGAACGCTCTTGATCTCGATTCTCAGGTGCCTGGATTAGAGACCACGGTGACTGAGTTTCAGCAATGTCCTGCGGGGACCGCTATTGATATGTGGCAGATTGATGGAGCAGGTCATACCCCTAATCTCACTTTGGATTTCAGCCCACTAATAATTAACTTCTTTTTAGACCATCCAAAACAATAATGCAATTATGATTTTCTTATGGAACTGCTAACTGATCGTCTCTTCCGCCATATGGCCTGGGCTAACGCTTACCTATTCGATCGACTCGCTGAGTTGAGTGCAGAGGAGTTACAGTTAACCGCACCCCATGACGATTGGAGCGCTGCAGCGATCGCGCAACACTTGACTTCAGCGGCAACTCGATACGCGGTGCGCCTCGACAATTTGGGTGAGCCAAACGCAATTACACCGACGAATTCGGAAGAAGTTTTGACTCTCAAAGCACTTTCTACAGAGACGGATGCGCGGTTAAGAGTGGCAGCCCATCAGGTCGAAGGTTTTGTTGAATTCACACGTGAGGGTGAACTCATTCGTCGAGCACGCGCCACGATCCTCGCTCAGTCCATCCACCACGCCACAGAGCATCGCGCGCAGATTGCCGGAATCTTCTCATCACAAGGAATGAAAATTATTGATCTTGACGCAATCGATCTCTGGGAATTCGCCGATTATGAAGGCTTTGGTGACTAGTTCAACGTTGAGGGATGGTTAAGGCAAGAGCAGAATTTGATGTGAATCGTGTGTGACGTGCGAGATTCTGGACATTTCGCCCTACTCTTCAGCCCCCGAGACAATGGAGCTGAGCGAGCGGAGTGGGTTCTCGATCGCTGTGATCTCGGACTACATATCGAGCCAATGGTTTGGGCTGCCCAATATCATTACTCGGAAAATGCCGTTCTCGCCGTATTTGCTTCTCACGCCTATGATTCTTCCGACTACATACGGGATTACGAAGAATATCTC
>Ga0118677_10004413_pt1 | contig 25648 bp, 8 predicted proteins | sample AliMusrvi5mmetaG_FD_86154 | JGI IMG/M metagenome (GOLD analysis project Ga0118677, IMG submission 86154)
AAGTGTATAAGAGACAGGCAAAAAACAAAAAAATAAAAGATTAGTTAGTCCAACTAAAGGAGCACTTGATCTAATATAGTATCCAAAGGCTACAATTGCACTACTCCATACATAAGTGAATACACCACTTACAAGAGCTAAACTACGACTATAGTACACATAACGATTATTTGCAGTGTCAGGAACAATTATAGTAAGAAGTGCTTCGGAACCGCTACCAAATTGTAAATTCTTTGGTAAATATCCAACAGCGATAGATGGTGTTGTTGGATTAAATGTTAACGTAGTTACGTAGTCTACATCTAGATATTGGTTAGCCCCAAATCCACTTGTATTTATATATGAATGTAAAAATGATTCAGGAAGATCTATAAATCTAGTTGGGTTATTAGCAGGATACGACATATCCATCGTCAGATACCCATTACTTAAAAGAAGTTCATAGCCAGTGTTAGATCCCTCTGATGCGCCTATGAGAGGTGCATAGCCACCAGGAAAGGTTGTATTTGAAAAAACAACGTACATAATTGTATTTGAACTATTTGTTGGAATAGAAGTGTTAAAGGAATTTAATCCACCAAACACAATTCCATTTAATGAAAATACACCTGACCCTGTCGCATTATTTCCTTTTCCAGACTTGTCTACCCAGGTATTCACAGTAGACCCCGCTGCTGGGAGTACACCTGTTCCATTAGGATCAGAACTATCTAACCACATCTGAAATCCCAATGCTTTCAGTGTAGGTGTGTTGCTATTATTGAAAATAGTTATTGTTGCATTTTTAGCATCTATTGCAGAATTTGCAGCGGCTATTGTGACATTTGAAGCGGCTATTGTTGTATTTAAAGAAATAATAGAAGCATTCGAATTAACGAAGGGTACAATCCATTTTGTGTTCAACGTACTAGAAATACTCGTACCTGACATCAGTATATTAAACATTAGAAGCTCACAGACATATATGCCCGTCGCCACATTGCCTCCAATCTGGATTCCAGATACCCCGTACTGATACCCCCCACCTGTACTAGGAGTTCCATTATTTATACTTATCGTCGATGTTGTTCCAGTTGTTTTTATTTCTACAAGAAAGGGTATATTAGGAGTTACAGTGGCACGATTCTGGCTACTGTACTGAGATCCTAGCACAAGAGTATTATTATAAATATATAGTTGTATGGCCGCATTCGACATTCCTGAGATAAGGTTAATAGTATACGTGCCACTATTAGAATACTGGCAGACAAGAAAGATGTGTTGTTCACTAGAATTCATAACATAGGGAGTAACAAAATAGGAATTCGGGAGTAACTGAATATATCCATTAGAGTATAAGGGAGTATTTACTGGAAGTGCGTGATTCGAATTACCTGATTTATCCTTCCATGCACTGAGAATCGTTCCGTTCGCTGGAGGAGTCCCTGTCCCATACGGATCAGCCGCATCGAGCCAGAGCTGAAGGGGAGATGATGTAATAAATTGGCCCGAGGTCCCCCCTGAAGGAACCTGGATACTAATGGTTGAGGCGTAGCCCCTGGAATTCATGCCCTGAATTGTTGAATAATAAATCTTACTCGCTATCTGACGAATTGCAGTATTCCCTGTATCAGCAACATATATACACGTATCATTAGGATTATATGTTATACCCTGCGGGACATAAAAGAGAGACTGTGTTGTTCCATCGACTAACCCTGGAGTACCAGATATTCCTCCTATAGGGGTAACGCTCCCATTAGACAAATTCACTTCGATAACACAACTATATAATTGCGATGTAACATAAGCCAGAGTACCCGTCTGATCAATACACATACCAGTAGAGTATGCTCCCTGTGTGGTAAGAAGAGTAATATTCGACTGGAATAAACATATCTTTGTTATGCCCGCAGCACCTGAAGCGTATAGATACTGACTCGATGGGTCAACAATTACTGAAAAGGGCTGACTTACAGTCGCAATCGTTGTTACACTAAAGGGAGTTAATTGCACACGACGTATAGCATTGTTCCCTGTATCACATACATATAGATTAGAATACGTTGTATCAATACATATACCCTGTATAGAACGAAACCTAACATCAGCTACGGTGGATGGAACAGTGGGGCCAGAAGAATTCGCATACCCTGCAATATTACCTGAGTTTGCTACCTGTGTAGGACCCGATGATGGACTAGTAATATTATAATATACAATCGTATTTCCATACGAAACATACACACGATTTGAATCACATGTTAAGCCAGTAACATTTGAAACGGATGTAAATAGGGTAGCCGTTATAGGAGAAAAGGCGGATATATAAATATTTGACGCGTCGGCAAAAAACAAATAGGGTGTTGGATAAAATGGCGAATAGGCTACTGTAGTTATCGCACTTCCTGTATACTGCGTCTGGGTCCTGTATATATCAGGAAAGAGTATAGAACCAGTTGCAGAGCTGATATAAATCTGCCCCAGGCCAGCGGTCGTACTGATAATCTGTGGCATCGGATTGGAATATCCCGTGAAGGTTGATGTAAGATAGGACATGGAAAGATACCCGAAGCTACCTAGACCCCTCACTGTAGAGGCAAGGCTCGCTGTGGAGATATATATAGAGCCCAGTCCAGCAACCGTTGATTGGAGAGTAAGGGAAGATATATAGGTCCCCCCTAAGCCGGCAACAGAGCTGAACATCGACGGCGGAGTCGCGGTAGGATTCGATAGACCTAGTGTTGTAGATATAAGTTTGGCCGAGGTGATGTAGTAATTACTCAGGCCGCCTATGGTTGATTGAAGAGAAAGAGAAGATATATAGAGAGAACCAAGGCCAGCCACCGTTGAAGTAAAGAAAGGGGCATTGGAAAAAACTCCGTATGTCGTTGAGGTGAGTTGGGGTAAAGAGATATATCCAGCAGTGCCCATACCAATTACACTTGACGTGAGAGCAGTCGAAAGATACATTGAACCAAGATTATTCACCGTAGACACGAAGATTGGGGTATAGTTAGTTAAAAGATTTGACGTCGTTGACAAAACCTGCGGTATAGTAAAGTATTTCCCAATGAGGAGTTGACTCACCTGATCGTTTAAATTGGAAAACCCTGGCGGTGAAGCCTGAAGAGTAGGATTTACAATAAATCTAGGGTCATTCACCGTGTTAGATGCTGTTTGAATTTGTGCAGGTGTAACAAAGTTCAACGCCCCCAACCCTGCAACTATGGATTGGAGCGTTAAACTTGATACAAACCTGTTGCCCAGGTTATCCACAGTAGATGCGTTATTAGTATCGAGATTAGAGTAGATTCCCGTAACAGTCGATAGTAACTGTGAGGTGGAAATGAAGGTCAAGCTACCCAGGCCAGCAACGTCATTGAAAATGATATTTGACTGGGCCAGATTGAGTCCATCTGTAGTCGACGCTAGCCATGATGCAGAAACGTAGCCAAAGCTTCCCAGTCCTGCCACGGTAGATTGCAGAGACAGAGAAGAAACATAGGTCTGGCCAAAAGATTTCACTGCAGAGATAAATTCACGTAGATCCAAATCTCTAAGACCAATCAGGGTAGAACTCTGCTGAGAGATAGACACGTATCCAACGTTACTCATTCCAAAGAAGGTTGATAGAATGTACCCAGATGCAATTCCAGTAATACTATTTGTGGTAGAAGTCAGCTGAGATGTAGATACATATCCAAAGCTTCCAAGCCCCGCAACCGTAGACTGAAGAGTAGGAGGAAATATATAGAGGGAACCAATCATATTCACCGATGAAATAAGATTCGACCGATTTATATTACAAAACCCTTGTACGGTAGACACCATCTGTGGATAGGAAATGAAACCAGCCGTGCCTAGGCCTGCAAAGGTCGATTGAACATAGTTTGACCCTAGAGCTACTATATTCGACGTGGTAGACGTGAGTTGGTCAAGAGAGATATAGAATTGACCCAGACCCGTCACTGTAGACAGGAGGGTCAGAGAGGAGACATAGGGTGTACCCAATCCAATTACAGTCGATATGAGGCTCGACTGGTTAAATGCCGTGATATTACTTACTGTCGAAAGGGTTTGTGCAAAAGAGATATACCCAATGGAACCAAGCCCTAAGAGAGTTGACGGAAGAGAATTCCCAACACTGTCTATAATATTCGATGTGGTCGAGGTAAGTTGGTCAAGAGAGATATAGTAATTGCCTAGACCCGCCACTGTTGATTGGAGAGTAGCAGAAGAAATATACGTTACACCCAATCCTGCAAGAGTGGAGGGGATTGCCGCTGCTGCTACATTGGATAAGCCAACCGCCGTAGAGAAGAATTGGATGGTAGAGATATAGGACTGTCCCAGGCCGTTCACAGTACTATTCATATTACTCTGCGACTTAGCCAAGGCTCCCGTAGTCGTCGAGGTCAGCTGCGACAGAGAGATAAATTGTGTACCTAGCCCAGCCACAGTCGAGAGAAGAGAAAGAGAAGATACGTAAAGATACCCAAGGCTACTGAGGTTGGACGAGACATTCGATGTGTTAAAGGCTATGATTCCCCCAACGGTCGAGTACAGAGAATAGGTAGAAATATAGCCAGCCGTTCCGAGACCTCTCACAGTGGAGGTGATAGGTACACTGAAATACGGAGTCACTCCTAGTATACTCGATGCGAATTGATTGGAATTAATATAGATATTCGATGCTCCAAGTACTGTTGACACGAGGGAGGGGGTAGAAATATACAGCAGCCCAAGGTTAACAAAGGTGGATGCATTATTCGACTCCGTTACTGCTAGTGTTGAGACGAGCGTCGAGACGAACTGGGGAGATGATATATATCCAGCAGTTCCAAGGCCCTTGACAGTAGAGGCGAGCTGGGTTGCCGAGATGTATCCAAAGGTGCCTAGGCCGTCAACAGTGGATGCCAGACTCGCCGTGGAGACATAGAATCTACCTAAGCCCGCCATGGTAGATATCAACGAACCTGTAGACACGTAGATGGGTCCGAGCCCTGCAACTGTTGATTGAAGTTGCGTAGAGGAAATATATCCAAAGGTAGTTCCATTCTGTCCAGAATATCCAGCCAGCCCGTTCACCGTTGAGATAAATATAGTCATCATTCCAGGCATAGAACTGTAATATCCGAGCGACCCAAGCCCTGAGACGGTAGAAATGAGGTTACTTTGGTTCACCACAGGAATACCCTTAACAGTTGGTAAGTTCTGCTGGTCAATAGGCCCATAGTTAGTAAGCCCCCCTTTAATTGTAACTGTACTGAGAGAAGCCGTGCCGAGACCAAAGAGATTCGTCGTAGATACGTTAGAAAGGGAGGCGTATCCTGCGGTTGTATAGGCAAATGTATTAATAAGAATCCAGTTTGAGCTCAGTGAGGCAAAGGTAAGAGAATCGCCTGGGCGTCGGATATATTCAGAGTTCCCACCGCCGTAAAAGGAATAGCCGGATGTTGTTGATATGACGATTGAGTTTGATGCAAAAAATGAGGGGTTTGCCCCACTATCTTGCACAGTTAGAACAGTGTAAAAGGTTCCTGTGGTATGTGGTATGGATAGGCTTACAATATAATCACTATTACACCCTGTCGTATTGATAAGGGTTGTAGCCATACTATTGTATGTTCCCTTGATTTTTTCGAACAAAATACTTAACCGTGCTATGAATGTGGGACAATTCTTTTACTGATTCTACTAGCGGGGCAAGAAGAAATTCATATTTCATCGCCTTCCAGTTGCTCTCGCCCACATAGGTGGTGATCACTTCAGGAAAGACTTCCTCGACTTCTTGGGCTATACATCCTATATAGGGAGTTTGTTCACCAATCATCTTGTAATACACCCCACGCATCGAAGTCACTTGGTCAAGGGACTGAGAAGGAGAGAGCGGCATAATGTCTTGTTTCAAGTTACTGTCTGAAGTAATAGTTAGATTAGGAGCAGTTCCAGTAGCTGAACCGAATCCTATAGTACGAACAATATTTGCAGAAATAGAATTAATCACATTAATGCCTTTAGCAAAGTAAGATAGATTTGAGGCTTCGTAAAAGGTTGTTGTCTGCAGACCTGTACTACCGTCACTATACAAATACCCATTCTGAACAGCTGCAATCGTATTAATATATCCTCCTGCAAAATAGGACACCGTATTACATAAGGCAGGTGAATTGGCGAGAGGCTGTACCAACGTGGAAAAATAGATACTTCCAAGGCCTGCCACCGTTGATGTGAGAAGGGGAAGAAGATTACTCTGTTGGATTGAAATGCCTGTGATAGTAGAAGTGACCCTAGAGGTTGATACATATCCCAGAGTACCCATACCTGCAACAGTAGATTGCAGATTAGTTCCTGTGATATATATATTTGATAGGCCGACGACAGTTGATACTATACCTACAGTACTAATATAATTACTCCCTAAGGTATTCTCGAAGAGTAAGATGGTTGATAGGGCGTAAGATCCAGTAAGAAAGGTTATAGTACTGGTCAAGGATGCTGTAGACACGTTCTGTAAGCCGAGCCCTTGTACAGAAGATACAAGCTGAGGGGTTGAGATGTAGGTGCTGCTGCCAAGGCCAGTAGTGGTAGAGATGAGCTGGACGCCGAAGTTGTTTAAGATGGCTGTCGTCGTAGAGAGAAGGGCTGTGCTAGAAATGTACGACAATGACCCTAGTGCACTAACGGTAGAGATAATGTGTGCGGAAGAAAGATACCCTGCTGTGCCCAGACCAAGAGCTGTCGAGGTGAAGCCATTGCTGAAGCTGTAGAGATATCCTGCAGTTGTACTCGGAAATCCCGAGGCGGGGAAATAGGTTGCAGCAATGACAGGCGTATTCGTTGCAAATTGACCCGTAAGCTGGGCAGAATTGCTTGTTACCAGATTACTCGTAATAGAGGTAAAGTTCGATGGCGGGATTAGCGGTATCTGAAGACCCGCAACAGTACTGGCAAGGTCATCCATAGAAATATAGGAGTACGTGCCAAGACCATCGAACGTAGAACCGAACATATTGCTGAAATCTGTAGCAAGGCCTGTAGTTGTAGAAAATAATCCACCACGGCTAATATACGTCTGACCAATATTAGTTATCATGTCTACAAGATTAGACGTTCCATTATTAGTAAAACCAACGGTAGCACTCAAGAGATGTGCGGTAGAAATATAGGTAGGAGAAGATAGGCCGTTTACACTAGAGACAAGCTGTGGAGTAGAAATATAAGAATAATATTTCAACCCGTAAAGCGTAGATGTATAAAATCCAATATATTCATTTAAGAAGTCTGTGGTAAATTTAACATGTCCACTCGTACTTATATACCCACTATATCCATTAAATCCTGCGGTGTTCACAAATTGTTGTAATGCGATACTTTCATAGTTAAAGTAATATATTGACGTACTGATAAGTGATGCAATAGAGATATAGGAAGATGAACCTAGGCCTTGGACAGTAGAGACAACTTGGGGGGTTGTTACTGAGATTAGTCCATTGACTGTTGAAATCAGCTGATTCGAGAAGCTGCCAGTAAGACCTGTCGTTGTCGATACAAGGGCTGAAGTACTCACATAATTACTGGGGGTGTTTACCATTGCCTGTAGCTGTATAGTCTCGTAATTCACATACTGAATGCCACTACTTAGTAGAGACGCACTAGAGATATAGGAACTTCTACCTAAGCCAGCCACAGTTGAGGTAATATTAGGTGTAGACATATACGTTGACCCGAGCCCGTTCACGGTAGATATAAGCTGATTCGAAAAGGTGCTTATGAGACCTGTCGTTGTAGATATAAGCCCTAGCGTGCTCACATAATTGCTTGGACTGTCTACCATTGCCTGTAACTGTAGATTCTCATAATTCACATACTGGATGCCACTACTTAGTAGAGACGCACTAGAGATATAGGAACCTGTGCCTAAGCCAGCCACAGTCGAGGTAATATTAGGTGTAGACATATACGTGAATCCGAGACCGCTGACCGTTGAGGTGAGCTGATTGGAAAAGGTACTGATGAGACCTGTCGTTGTAGATATAAGCCCTAGCGTGATCAGATAATTACTGGGGGTGTTTACCATTGCCTGTAGCTGTATATTCTCATAGTTCACATACTGGATGCCACTACTGAACAAGGATGCGAGAGAGATGTAGGATCCTGTGCCTAGTCCAGCCACGGTCGATGTAATATTCGGTGTTGACATATACGTGGAGCCGAGCCCGCTGACCGTTGAGGTGAGCTGGTTAGAAAAGCTACTGATGAGACCTGTCGTCGTAGAAATAAGTCCAGAGGTACTCACATAATTGCTGCCCGCTAAATTCACAATACTTAGGAGGACATAGTTTATATAACCAAGGCTGGTACTTGTGAGTGATGCAGTGGAAATAAGAGCCAGAGAACCCAGGCCATCCACCGTCGAACGTATTTGTCCTGTAGACATATAGTATGCCCCCATCTTCACATAAGAGCTGACTAGATTGGAAGAGTAGGTGTTCGATAGAAAGGTCGTCGTGGAAATAACGCTCGGAATGGAAATGTAACGTGCCGCTCCTAGACCATTAATGGTCGAGTTCATGATATATCCCCCCTGTAACTGGAGTGTTACCACTGTACTTACAAGTGAAGCACTGGAAACGAATAGCGGACTGAGGCCTGGAATCGTCGAGTACAGGTCAAGCGTCGAGATATATCCTAACGACCTTACATTGGATGTTAAAGGTTGGGGGGTATATAGCTGAATTCCTGCGACGCTAGAGAAGAGTTGCGGAGTAGACATGTAGCCATTTGAACCAGACCCTAGATTGGCAAACATATTTGACAGGAGGTCGCGGGAAAAGGTATAATCGGCTGAGCTAATAAAGGCACTCGTCTGGGCAGAAGACACGTAGAATTTACCGAGGCCATCTACTGTCGATTGCAGTGCTGGAGAGGAAATATAAAAGGATCCGAGGTTGTTTACTGTTGAGATAAGGGAACGTCCTTCCATGGAAATCAGAGAAGACACCGTTGAAATATTTGAGCTAAATGGGGTATATATCGTTGATATTCCCCCAATCGTCGATTGTATGGCTGGAGATGATATATAGCTAGCACCAAGCCCGTCAACCGTGGAGACGAGATTACTTGTGCGAATAAATATCGTATTTCCTGAAATACTCGATATAAGGGAGGCGTAGGAAACATAGAGAGTTCCTAAGCCATTCACTGTAGAGACGACACCTCCTGTCGAGATATATGTTGTCGTTGTACATATAGAACCAAGGCCATCGACAGTAGAGGCAATTGCATATGCTGCAGAGGAAATATAACCGATAGAAGCCAGGCCTTCTATCGTCGATGCAAATAAGTAGGTAGTTGGAATTACCACTCCTTTTTGGGTATAATTACATAGGGTAAACATGGTACTGAAGGTCGATACATAGCCTGTTATATCCACGTGTCCTCCCATGTACATCGTCGACCGAACGCCAAGAGTGGCTGCAGTCAGCCTCTCCAGATCTGCGTACCCTACATAGGGAAAGGTATCCTGGATATTCCAGATTCTGGAGTCATTTGAGTTCAAAAACACTGTAATATATCCTGAGGTAGTTTTGATAGTTGAATTATCAACAAAGGTTGTACCGGGTGTTGTTGAAAGCAATGCTGAAGTCGCAGATAACGGAACTCGAAGAGTAATTGTCGAGGAATATAGAGAGGGAGTCAGAGTAAGATTACTTACTAGGAATGTGGCGTAGGTGGTCATACTCCTTTATTATAGGAAAGCGAAAGACTTGCAAGCATTTCATCACATTCGCAGTTCAACTCCTTAATTGCTTCCAGAAGAATGACACCAATCGAATCGTATTTAATACTCTTGTGTTCAGTATACTGAAACACTAGTTCAGGATATACCTGCTCAATATCTTGGGCAAGAAAGCCAAGGAACTTTTTATCAGGTGTGTCAATGAGGGAATACGATGTACCTTTAATCTCGGTTAACGAGTTCAGTGCATTCGAGAGTGGAACAATATCGAACTTTAATCGTCTATCTGAAGAGGTAATCAACTTAGTTCCATCACAGTAAAACGCCTTTGCCCGAAAGTCTCCATATATTACATACATATCTTGCGTGCAATAGATATCAGCTGTTTTAATTCCTTCGCCAATAACTCTAATATTCGACGAAGGGATAATCGCATTCGACTGATACATATAAATAATAGGGGCACTGTTATCAGGGATTATAAAATTAGAATACTGTGTCGCTGGACGACTGCCGAGAGCAGTGGTAAACTGTGCAGTAGCAGTTTTAAGTACAGCTCGTTCCTTAGAAATCACAGTAAAAATATCAGGATTATTTAAGCTAGATACATATCCTAGACTGCCTAGGCCAGCGGTAGTGGAGACGAGAGATGACACAAGCAAGACGGCTTGTATGGCGACAGTCGTTGCAGGAATGGTGGCTGTATTTGCATAGGTATTGGATAAGCCGATGACTGTCGATACAAGATTCGGCGTAGAGATATAGAAAGTACCAAGGCCAGCCACAGTTGAAACCATAGATGTAGCCGAGACATATCCCTTTGTACCTAGATTAGCTATGCTAGAGGTTAGCTGTGCGTCAGTGTATTTTTGCGAACTAAGATACGTGGACACATTAGAAAGAAGTCCAGCACTCGAAATATAGATATTGGCCATACCTTGGATAGTTGAGACTAACAGTGTTGTTGAAATATAGGAGACAGACGCTAGACCGGCAATAGTGGATGAGGTAGCTGAAAGATTCAGACTAGCGACATTTGATACTGCAGAAAAGAGTTGGGTAGAGCTTACATATCCAATGGCGGCCAATCCACTAACAGTCGAGACCAGTGAAGCAGTCGTCATATAGGAGTAAGGAGGAGATCCTAGACTGTTGACGAGAGAAATATTAAATTCTGTATTTGACCCTTTTACAGTAGACACCGTAGAAATAAACACTGGATTTGAAACAAGAGACGTCTGCAAGCCGTTTATGTAGTTACCAATGACGATGCTATTTGACGTCTGGAGACCACTCAACGTCGAGGAAAGTTGGGCGACTTGATTATTATCGGTTAAAAGGCTAAAGGCAATAAGACCTGAAACGGTTGAATTCATTGATTGGGTGCTCACATAAATATTTCCTAGAGTATTGAATGTATTGACATAGGTGTTTGTTTTGATACCATATATAGGTGCGATGCCAGAAAGAAACTCAGAGGCCCACAAAAGACTTTGGTCGCTTCCTACCACAGGCGGTCCACCTATATCTGGAGGTTGTCCAATAAATCGGAGTCCTCGATTTGTAGATATGAGATTAACACCGAAGTTAATATTCATCTGGGTTATCGTCGACGCTAGATTAGGCTTTAGTACATAGTTAAATCCATGTAAGCTTGCGGCAGTGTTCAGTCCTAGTATAGTAGAGGAAAGGGAAATCGTTGGAATATAGTTAAAGGGGGGAGATGCTAGTGTAGGGAGGACTTGAATATAATATAAATCATCTTCTTCTATTAAAGCTTTAACGGTTGATACGAGCTGGGGTGTTGAGATATAGGAACTGTTGCCCATTCCAACCATCGTCGAGGCGAGCACATCCCCATCAAAGGAAGAAAGTATTGCAGCAGTAGAGATTAGATTTGAAGCCACGATATACATACTGGTAATTCCCTCAACAGTCGAGAATAGAAAGGGTGTTGTTAAATAGCCCAGATTGTTCATTGTCTGGGAGAAGAAGGAACTATCGAGAGCGGTTACGTTGCTCACCGTAGAAAAAAGTTGGCCAGTTGATACATAGGTTTTTGTGGATCCCAGTCCACATACCGTTGACACAAGGGACGATGTATTAAAGCTGCCAATTCCTGCTACAGAAGAAATAAGATTAGAGGGGGTGGCGTAGATATTGCTGAGCCCTTGGACAGTCGAGAGAAGAGCTCCTGTCGTAAAGTAAACATTACTCAGGCTAACCATCGACTGCATGAAGAGAGAATTATCTATAGCAGTAACATTGCTTACAGTGGACAAGAGATGATCTGCTGATACATAACTTGTCGTGGAACCCATACCGCATACGGTTGACACCAGGGACGCTGTATTAAAGCTACCAATTCCTGCCACAGAAGAAATAAGATTAGACGGCGTAGTGTAGATATTACTGAGCCCTTGGACAGTGGAGAGTAGAGCTCCTGTAGTAAAGTATGAACTACTAATATTAGTTACGGCCTGAGTGAAGAGAGAGTTGTCTATAGCTGTAACATTAGTTACAGTGGAAAAGAGATGGCCAGTTGACACATAGCTTTTTGTGGAACCCAGTCCACATACCGTTGACACAAGGGACCCTGTATTAAAGCTGCCAATTCCTACAACAGAAGAAATAAGGTTAGATGGGGTGGCATAGGTATTGCTGAGCCCTTGGACAGTCGAGAGAAGAGCTTCTGTCTTAAAGTATGATGTACTAATATTGGTTATCGCCTCAGTGAAGAGAGAGTTTTCTATGGTCGTAACATTGCTAACGGTAGAAAGGAGTTGGATAGTCGAGATATAGCTATCGTACAGGCTACCTAGACCACATACCGTCGATACCAAGTTTGAGGTGTTAAAGGAGGTTTCGCCTGCAACGGTAGACAGGAATACGGGAATCGTTACGTAGATATTTGAGAGTCCTACTACGGTAGAGAAGAGTTGGGTAGTCGATAGATAGGGAGTACCTGCACCCGCAACGGTAGACATCATCTGTGCTGCCTCGTATCCAATGACGGAAGAAGTCATTGGAAGTAGCGTCGATAGATAGCCCGTTGTACCCAGGTTCTGAACTGTAGAGACGAATGACTGTGTATAGTTAGAGTTAAACAGAGAACCTACCGTCGACTGGAGAACAGAAGAAGAAATGTAAATCTGACCAAGCCCATCAATAGTCGACGTGAGTCCAGAGGTAGAGAGATATCCAGATGTGCCTAGACCAACAATAGTTGATTGGAGAGTTGATGCATTGAATCCAGATACTCCTATAACGGTGGAGATAAGGCCGGCAGATGAGATATAATTCTGCCCAGCTCCCTCCGTTGTCGATACGTAAAGAGTTGAGAATCCAGGAAAGGGAGAATTGAGTAAGCCAGCAGTAACAGAGAGGAGAGAGCCGGTGGAAATATACGGTATGCCTAGACCAGTAAGAGTGGACCCAAGTTGACTTGTACATACATAATTGGCTGTGGCTAAACCTGCAATCGTTGACTGGTAGCTGGGGTCTCGAATATATCCTCCTCGAAAGGATGCCACCGTAGAAAGAAAGTCGGCCTTTGATACGTAGCCAAAGGTGCCTAGCCCGGCGACTGTGGATGTTAGATTAGAGGTGACAACGTAAGATGTGGACAGATTCCGAACTGTGGATGCCAGGCTTGCAACAGAAACGTACTTATATACTGCAATGCTGTCTATTGTTGACTGGAGTGTGGGAACAGAGATGTAAAAGGTTCCGAGGTTATTGACTGTTGATATGACATTTGACCTTACTGTATATCCACTTGATTGTAAGCTATCAATGGGGATTATAATACTGCTGACATAGTACTGTCCGATACCCTGCACCGTTGAGACGAGGGTTGAACGAGTACCAATAGAATTCGTCGGATCGATAACATATATTGCATTAGCATCAATATTTCCGAAGCTGGAGATGGAGTCGTACGTGAAGAGAGAATCATAAATAGTAGTAGGCCCTGCAACGGTGAGAGATATGTCCGTAGTTAAGCCGTCAGCATCCTTCGACACACCGTACGTGAATGGAAATTGATGGACCACCTTAGCGGAAGAATCAACGGTGAGTGTAGCATAAGGAGTATCGATTATCTTTGTTGAGCTACCATCGCCAAAGGTAATGCCGACCGTACTTACTGTAATTATATTACTTGTCGAACGATTACCAGCAATATCACGAACCGTGGTGAGCTGTCCGAAGTATGGGGTTGAGGATATGTAGACGATAGCATTTGAATCTGATACCTGGATAAGAGAACTCATTTACTGGGTGTGTATGTTTTTTGTGTGCATGCGTATCCCAGCGGCGAGCAATCATCTTCACACCTAGTACATGCAAAGTAGTCGTTCACCCTTTGTTGCAAATATAGTTCCCCTGCAAAATGTGCAGACAAATGTATCGGGTCAGGGAGCCCAGCAAACGATCCAGACAAACATAGTTGCCTTACAGGCGACTGTGTCGAGCCTACAGGCGTCTGTGACGGGCTTGCAGGCATCCGTGGCGGCTCTCCAGACCTCCATAGCATCCCTCCAGGGATCGCTAACAGGCCTGGAGGCCCGCATTACCGCTCTGGAAGGATAAGCTTGGTTAAAGGGGGCGTGAAAAGATATGCAGTAATGACTGCAATTCCGGAGAAGTTACCAGGTATGACGGAGTATAGTGAAAGTAATACTGCGGCAAAACCCTTTAGCGTGGTCAAGAGATCTGTGGTAATGATCGGCAGTTCAACGATAAATATGAGCACAATCTTTAACAATGGTCTTATGCAAAACGTCTATATTCTGTATCGCATGTTTCAATCGATGGGGTACATACCTATCCTTCTTGTTCAGGAGATGCCTGCATCCGTGCCCCCCTATATGTCTGATGTGACCCTTCTCACCATTGAGTCGTTTGTTACAGCGGCGATTCGGGTCGATGTATATATTGAAATTGCCATGAGCATTGATGTCGTTGTAAAACAGTATTTACGGATGGGCGGGAGTCGTATTTATAAGCTCTATCTTGGAAATATCTTGAATATTGATATCGAGAGCCCCTTGTGCTACCCTGGGATGTATTTCGTGCACCATTACATTGGAGATGTGGATGATGTGTGGGTGTCACCACACTATACTCAGCATTTACAGTACGCGAGATCGGTAAATAGGGTGTTGGGCGACGCCAACGACGACGCGGGAGCAATCGCTCCCTATGTCTGGGAACCCTGTATTCTTACAGCCGGCGGCTCACGCTCCTTCCAATGGTCGGCTCCTGTCAAAGGGGAAGAGATATTCCTTCTCATCGAGCCAAACATCAGTTTCCAGAAGACATCTCTCGTGCCTCTCTGTATCCTAGAGGCGTGGTACAGAAAGAATCCGACATGGAAGGGGAAGATAGTCCTGGTCAACGGGAACCGTCTAGAGGTTCTCCCCTTCTTTATGAATTCTCTTGCCGACTCCTTTGATCTCGTAAAGAACGGGCGGGTCGAGTTTCATGGGCGGGTGAGCATCGTCGATCTCTTAACTACATATCCTTCAGGTATACCCATCTGTCACCAGGTGAATAACGAGTACAATTATATGGTGCTCGAGTACTTTCACTGTGGCTACCCCGTTCTGCATAATGCCAGCGATTGGTCTGCCTACGGATACTATTACCCCAACTCTGATATTGCTGTAGGTGTGAGTTCGTTAGAGAGGATCTTGGGTGATCCGATGCATGTAGAAACATTCAAGTCTCATGCGAAGGCACTGACGTGGAGACATTCTCCGTATAATCCTGACGTGCAGAGAGGCTGGGCTAACCTGCTTGGACTCTGTTAAAGGGGGGTTTGCGGGAGCCACGTACGTCTAAACCGAGTGGCAAGCAATCTACAAGAGATAAGATGAAGATAGGAATCACCGTGTCCTTTCAGCACTCGGTGTTCAGTAGTGGAGCATCCCAGACCTCTTTGGCTCTGGCAGAGCTCTTTTCTTATCTAGGTGATACGTGCAGCTTTATCCACGTGGGAGAGGAGACATGGTGGGGGGATATTACCTCACTGCGAAATTCTTGGGAGTGTATACGGGATACCGACGTGGTGACCGGCCAGTTCGATCGTATTCTCGAGGTGACCCTGTGCCCTCGGCTGAGAGGGTTGGCCCCCTGTATTTGGATTGTTCGCAAAGCACCCCTGTTCCATGACATGGAAGCATGTGTTATCCCCTATCCTCTGCCAAAGAGGGACCTGGTCGGCATTGCCGAGACGTGGGTCCAAGAGGAGCTGGCGACGAGCGATGATATCCAGTACCTTGAACTCATTACCCGTCGACCGGTTCGCACGGTGCCCTTTCTCTGGTCGGCCATTGCTATTGAGGCCTATCGCAAGGAGAAGCCTCTTCCGATATGGCTACAGTCGTATGAGGAGGGAAAGCCCTTTACGGTGCACATTTGCGAGACGAACACGTCGTCAGCCTCTAGCTGTGTCATACCGATTTGTATTTACCGTGAGTCTGTGTCAAAGGTGGGACGCCTTCTCATCCACAACGCTGATAGTTTGAAGGAGTCCGAGTACTTTCAGAAGAATCTCTGGGCAAATCTGACGGGAGATCTCGCTATGGAGTCTGCCTTCGTGGGACGACAGAGGATTGTTGAGATTCCGTCGATGCAAAATACTATCGTATTTGCCCATTCGAGGTTTTTGAACATACGCCCCTATCTCCTCGATGCCCTCTGGTGTGGTATACCTGTTGTTCATAACTCGGTCCTTCTGAAGGAGATTGCGTGTGCAGCGAAAGGATACTACCCCAACAATGACATTCTCGCAGGAGCCGAGGCAGCCAAGGGGTTGATGAGGGGCTGGATAACTCAGACAGAACTCTTTCAGATGAGAAAGAGTATTCTGCACCGCTTTGGCATCTTAAACGAATCTCTTCGGAAACGGTGGAAGGAGGCATGTTATGCTGACTTAGCCATCCCTGTTGCGAGAGCTCCTGACGTGGCATCGGGGACGCTACGCATCGGATTTTCCGATATGTGGCAGAACTTTAATCCCCAGTACAACTTCTTTACCCTCCTCTTGCAGACCACCTTTCCCTCGTATACGATTGAAGTGTCTGAACTGTCCGAAACACCCGATGTGCTTATCTTTGGACCATTTGGTGAGCGATGGAAGTCGTACAGTTGCCCGAAGATTCATTTCACGGGGGAAAATACTGGCCCTGTTGCGGAAGCTATGTTAAATCTGGGCTTCAGACGTGAGGCCGAGTCCGACGCTGAGCCTAGAAGATACATCCGTCTTCCTCTCTGGATGCTCGAGATTGATTGGTTCAATGCCGACCCTGCGAAGATCCAGAATCCTATTCCTGTGCCTAGTGAACCCAAGCCAATTGCCCTACGCTCGAAGTTCTGTGCCTTTATCGTGTCTAATCCGTGCCAGCCTATACGCAATCGTGCCTTTCGCACGCTATGCGAGTACAAGGAGGTTGATTCTGCAGGAAAACTCTATAACACCATGGGATCTGAACTCTTTGCTGGGCTCGGTGGAGGTGGGGGAGAGGCTAAGAAGGTGGAGTTCTTGCGGGGCTACAAGTTCTGCATTGCCTACGAGAATGCGGCCTCCCCAGGCTATGTTACAGAGAAACTCTTTCACGCAAAGGCGGCAGGCTGTGTGCCGATTTACTGGGGTGCACCCGATGTTGAGCTTGACTTCAACATGGAGGGTGTGATTGATGCTAGAGGGAAGACAGATGCCGAGCTTATTGCCGAGGTTCGTCGGGTTGATGAGGATGATGAGCTCTGGCTAAAGATGGCGAATACGCCACTCATACGAGACAAGAGACCTCTGTTTTCCCTCTTAGAGAAGGTGGCAAAGGCAATTAAGGGATGTGCCTCGGCCTCGGTCAAGGCAGAGGCAGAGATCCCTTTGAGCCTAGAGGTGGGTGCTCAAAAGGAGCTAGACCCAAAGTCTACACTCGGCAATACTGTCTTTGTGACCGGCTGTAATGGCCGGTTCGTTGATACCCTGTTAAAGTATTGGCTCCCCCCTATTGCTACCCAGAAGGCCGTATCAACAAATATTCAAGTACACGTCTATCTGTTCGATGTCACTGAGGAACAGAAGGCCTCTGTTGTAACCGCCTTTCCCTTTGTGAAGTTGTTCTCTCTCCCTGACCTCTCTCCCTTCCCTGACTGCTGGAATCCTCAGCATTTCTTATGGAAGCTGTGGATCCTAAAGGAGACGTGTGCCTCAGTGGAGGCCGGTTTCCCTGTACTGTATCTTGATACGGGAGCGTACTTTTGCAGATGGCCTTATTCAGAGAATAAGGCATCCTGGCTCAACCGTGTAAAAGAAGAAGGGATCTGTGTTCTGGAGGACTCGAACCATGATAATCGTCACATGTGCAGCAAGTCCTTTGTCGAGGAAATGAAACTGACCGAAGCCGAACTCGCTAGTCCACAGATTTGGGCCGGTTCCATGGCCTTTCTTGCAGGACACCCTGCTGCCAGTCGTCTCTTTGCCGAGGCATGGGTCCTGGGACAGAACCCAAGGATCATTGTCGGTGCCAAATGGACCGGCGTCGATGCAGCAAACAAGCCCCTGGGACATCGTCATGACCAGAGCATCTTATCTGTCCTTTCCATGCGGCATGCTATAGCTCGTCATCCCCTCGGCGATGTATACTGTCACACAAGTCTGAGGCACACCTTTCTCAAGGGGGTATCTCTGTACGTGCACCGTGGCTTCTTCGTGGTAAATGATCCTATCGCCATGGGTGTTGATACGACGTGGGTAATTAATCTGGACCGTCGCCCAGACCGTATGGCAAGAGGAAACTTTTCCGAGAAGGCGATTCGTTTTCCTGCAATCGACGGGACGAAGCTCCGCCTAACACCTGATATCGTAAAGATGTTTTCTTCCTCGAAGAATATAGATTGGAGCCGAGGTGTCGTTGCCTGTGCTCTGAGCCATATCTCTCTCTGGATGAAGCTGGTGAATGATAAATCCGATATCCAGTCCTATTTGGTGTTAGAGGATGATGCTGTACTTGAGCCAGAGACTGTGGAAATGCTGAACTACATTCATCAGAATGGCCTAATGCCCGAGGATTGTGATGTGTTGTACTTAGGAGGAATTCTACCGCCGAACAAGGGGGGGTTCAAATCGGTTGTTGAACCCGTGAATGAGTGCATCGGTCGTGTAAAAGAGAATAGCATGTTTGGTGCAGAGCCTTCGCGATACTTCCATTTCTGTGCCTATTCTTATATCATTCGGCGGTCGGGTGCGAAGAAGCTATGCGATATGATTCAGCAACGTGGCTGCTGGGCACCGGCGGATCACTTACTCTGCAATTCTCACAAGGAGCTGAATCTCTATTTTACCATTCCCATTGTTGGAGGGTGTTACCAGGACACTGACCCGAAGTACAGTGAGAGCAATTTCAATAGCTTTGGAAAGGAGGAGTACGATAGTGACCTGAGAAATGAGGATAAGTTCAGTCAGGAGGAGATTGCGTCTGCATCTGCATCTGGGGCAGGAGAGTTTTCGTTAACGAGGGCACTTGCGGATGCGGCTGCTTCTGCTCGCGGGGCGTCGGCTGCACCAAAGGCGGCTAGAGGAGCAGAAGCAGTCGATGCTTCAGGACCAAAGACGTATCCCGTTGTCTTTCATACAATTGATGAACTCTTTGAGAAGGAGTGGCTAGAGGAGCTCCTAGGCCAGAGATTAGTGGATATAAACACAGAAGTTCCTATTGTTCTCTATCAGCGTCCCTATTGCGATAAGTTAAAGGAGATGCTTGGCACATGGCCAGCATTTACCCTAATCCACCTGAGTGATGAGGATGGGTGCGATCCTATCGATATGTACAGTTGGCCGGCGTGCAAGGGAGTGATTCGTAATTATATACGGAAGGATCTCCCTATTACAGTTCTGTCAAAGGTGGTGACGATTCCTCTTGGCTATCACTGGAAGGCTTCTCCTTCGCAGAAAGCCCAGGGGCACAAGAAGGACCTCGTCTGGTCCTTTATTGGAGCAGAACATGGTGGGCGACCGACAAAGCTCCAGCCCTTCAAGGGTATTCTGCCAAACAAGTGTGTTCTTCAGAAGACATGGAATAGCCCTGAGAAATGCGGAGAGGAAGAGGTGGTGGATAGCCTTCAGAGAAGCCTGGGAGTCCCGTGCCCTGGTGGGGTGAACTTCGAGACCTTCCGCTTATACGAGGCCTTAGAGGCAGGTGCTGTGCCTATTGTGGTCGAGGAACCAGGGTCAATCGAGTACTTAGCCTTTCTGAAACGCTTTATTCCTATTGCCACCTCTCCTGACTGGCCTACTGCAGCCAGAGTTATGCACGGCCTATCACAGAATATGGACTTATACAGGGAGTATAGGAGAAGTCTAATGGTTGGATGGGCTTCGATGAAGCTCTGGGCATCTGGTGAAGTGAAGAGGGTCTTGGGCCTGGCCTCGAAGGGTCATCGAGTAAAGGTCTAAGGATATGTGTAAAAGGGAATACATAATGGAGTCCACTAGTTCTGTAAGTATTTCTACAGTGCCCTCCACACCTGCGGGGCAGAAGAAGCTAAAGTTCCTCCTCGTCTCTACCCATTGTCAGCAGTATACCGGCTACAGTAAGGTGTCTTGGGGCATGCTCAAGGAGCTCGCCAAGAATCCCTGGCTCTCCATCACCCACTTCGGCTTTCAGAAGTTTCCCCAGCAGCAGTTCCAGCCTGGCTATCGCTCCTACCCATCCAACGTGCGTGTCATTGACGCCGCATCTCTGGAGAGGCCCTTCGAGCAGGGGTTCGGCTTCACGGTCCTGCCCGATGTGATTCGCAAGCTCAGCCCCGATGTGGTGATGATTTACAATGACATGTCTGTCGTGAGTAAGTTCATTACCGAGATTGACAAGTCTGGTGCTCCCAAGACCTTCAAGCTCTGGGTGTACTGTGACCAGGTGTACAACTGCCAAAACCAGATGTTCATTGATATGCTAAACCTGAAGGCCGAGCGTATCTTTGCCTTCACTCCCTTCTGGAAGAAGTGCCTGAAGGACCAGGGTGTCAACCGTCCCCTCGATGTTATCCTGCACGGCTTCGATTCTGAGACCTATGTACCGCTGGATCGTGCCCAGATTAGGAAGGAGCTGCAGATTCCCGAGGATGCCTTCCTGTTCCTCAATGTGAACAGGAACCAGCCGAGGAAGAGATATGATCTGCTGATCATGGCCTTCGTCGAGCTCATTGTGGCTCACCCTAATGAGAATATCTGCCTGCTCTGCATCTGCGACAAGGGTGACAAGGGTGGCTGGTGGCTGTTTGACATCTTCCGCAGGGAGCTGAGTATGCGTGGCGTCGGGGTCGACCGTTTCATGTCCCGCCTAATGCTCACGTCTCAGGACATGACGTTCACTGACGAGGCGATCAACAAGTTCTACAATATTGCGGATGTGGGGGTGAACTCTGCGGAGGGCGAGGGCTGGGGGCTGTGCAACTTTGAGGGGATGGGTGTGGGTGTACCGCAGGTGGTGCCAAATGTGGGTGGGTTCAAGGAGTTCTGCAAGGAGGACAACTCGGTTCTCATCGAGCCGAAGTATCGGTACTACCTTCCGACGGTCTACTCCCCTGTGGGCGGCGAGGTGCACGCAATTGATGCCCATGACCTGTTCCTGGGGATGGAGAAGTACCTGGATGCGGATCTGCGTAAGACTCACGGGGAGGCGGCCAGGAAGAAAGTTCTCGAGTATACTTGGGAGAGGGCGGTGGTGCCGCTGGTGAAGAGACTAAAGGAGTCGCTGGATGAGGATATGGATTAAAGTGTAGGCTAAGATAGAATGGCCGCAGCTGTTACGAATGCCGTACAAACTGCAGCTATTGCCAGGTTACAGCGGCAGGTCAATGCTGCTACGGGTTCTGATAAGAATGCTCTGCAAGAACAGCTCAACACTGCTAAAAGAAATGCAACAGCTAGACGGGCGAAGGCTGGTGGCCCTGAACCGAATCGTCCTAAGGTAGGAACTTTAGATCCTTCTGCTCTAGCTGGGTTAGGTGGTGCGGCTGCTCCTGCACCTGCTGCTGCTTCTTCTGGAGGACCAAACCTTAGCAAGTACATGAAAATGTTAAAGATGGGAGTACCACTTGGGGGGGTCAAGGGGAAAATGTCAATGAATGGTATTACTCAAGAGGTAATAAATTCATTTAATGGTAGTGCTACTGCTCCTCTAGCCCCTCAGGGGGCGTTGCCTGCAAATGCTCTAGCCCCTCAGGGGGTGTTGCCTGGTCCTGCAGCTAACCAGGGAAATGCATTACAGCAGTTATATGCAAGTCTGGAGAACACAAGTATTAATGCACTTGTGACTACTATATCTGGTAAGGTCAAAGCCCTGATTGAAACGGCAGGAACATTACGTAGAAAAATACAGCTGCTGGCTGGGCGACCGAATGTGAGCGATGATACGATCAGAGAGGTCCTTAGAAGGGTAGAGGCATTCAAGACAAGGATTAGAGAAAGCTTAGGACGTCTGAATGGTCAGGAAGCTACTCAATTAGGTACAGCCATGGGTGAGCTTGAACAAGCCCTGGATCAGTTACTTCAGAGAGGTTCTCCAGCTGTAGCTGCCCAGGCGGCCCAAGCTGGTGTGCTTGCTGCTGGAGGAAGTGTTAGTGCTGCAAATGCTGCAGCCCAGATGGCAAGTGCTGCTTCAGCAGGTGCTCAGCTTCGGCTGAGCCCAGCTAATTTAGCAGGAGGCATAGCCAGACTTAGACCAGCGGCCGCAGCTGCCCAGGCAGCTGAAGCTGCTGTGATTGCTGCTGGCGGGAGCTCTAGTGCAGCAGCTCAAGCAGCCGTAAGTGCTGTAAATTCTTCGGCGGCAGCGGCAGGTGCTCAGCAAGCAGTAGTAGCCGCAGGTGGATCTCCTGCTGCCGCAGCAAATGCTGCTACACAAGCTGCTTCCCTCGCAGTTGGTGGGAGTTCTGTGGGAAATGCTGGTGCTGTAACCCTTGCCGCTGGAGGAAGTGCTGCTTCTGCGAATGCTGCCCAAGCAGCTGAAGCAGCAGCCGCCGCTGCAGGTCTGCCTCCTGCGGCAGCAGCCGAAGCAGGTGTCCAAGCTGCAGTAGCGGCTGCTCCCGCTAATTCTCGTTCTGCACTGCTAGCTAATATAGCTGCACGACGTGCTGTTCTAAAGCCTGTTGGTGAACGCCCCGCAGCTCTTCCTACTGGTCAACAGTTCATCGCTAATTTAGCTGCTGGACGTGCAGCCCTTACAGCACCCCCTGGTGCACCTCCTGCAGCACAGGCTCCTGTGCGTGGACAGCCCCTTCTTAACCCCCTTACTCCTGGAGCCTACGTTGCCCCAGCATCTGCTGCCAATAGACTTGCCGCATTAAGAGCACCGCAGCGTGCAGCTGCAGCAGCAGCGGCTGCTGAAAGGAATAATAACTGGGATCCGAATGCAAACAATGGAACATCTCCTGCAGCCCAGGCCGCCCAGGCAGCCCAAGCAGCCCACGCTCAGGCTGTTCTAGCTGCCCAGGCAGCTCGGGCAGCTGCAGAAGCAGAAGCAGAAGCAGCACAGGAACAGCAACTTGCTCCTGCTCCTGCTCCAGCAGCTGGCCCGAACAGAGAGATTTCTGAAGGAGATCTTAATAGTATACAAAGTATTATTAAATCGAGAAATACTCTTACTAAGGCAAAAATAACCCCTGGTTCTGTAGTAAAGCTGCTAACAGAGTTAAGAATACAAGACTCTGTGAGTAAGAAGAATTTAGACGTTGCTAAGAATCAAGTATTAGCACTACTCATTGATAAGGTACAAGAGGGTAAGAAGGGGGTGCCTCTTGAAGAATTACTAAGAAATCCTGATTCTAAGACTCGCACATACTTAGGCTTACTTGACTATGTATCTGCATTAGATACGGGTGACGCTGGGAACAGAAAGAATCAAGTTGCAATATTGCTCTATATCTTAAGAGATATGGGAGAGCCAGGTTCTGCAAATAATAAGAATGAGTATGTTAACAATAGTATTATGGCAAATGCAAAGAAAGCGATATCCAATGCAACAAAGAAATATACTCTGAATTCTCCCTACAACGCAAAAGGAGGTGCTAGGAAGACCCGTTGCGGATGTGGGCTCAAGTTCGGCGGCAGGAGGACGAGACGTGTGCGTCCGAGGAAAACACGTAAGAGTCGCCGTTAGCAAAGTATATGACCCGTTAGAATGATTGTTCATCGAGCCCCCATTCAAACGGATATCTTTAACACCAACGAGCCAGAGGATCCTCGTGCACGTACCCGTTGCGGCTACCTCGTACCCGATGCCTTCCATGCCTACCAGGTAGCACTGACAGAGGCTGGTCCCGCTGCAAGTGCAAAGGCACTCCACTTCGCCGCCGACATCATCTGTAGCGGTGGCCTCGATATATGGATTCGTTCCACCTACAACTATTGCATCAAAAGAGTAGGTCTAGGCAATCCGAGAATCCTCGTGTATCTTCGAGACGTGGTCAAAAAGTTAGATGGGAAGATAGCTGCCCTTCCCCAAGAAGGATTCTTCGGTAACCCCGATGTCCAGGCTCTCATCGGCGAAACTATCTTCCTCCTTCAACTGTGTCCTAAGAAACCTGCCGCTGCCTGGCCAAAGGTCGATGATACCACTAAGGTACCCGGTTGGCTCCGAGGAGTGGCCTCTGCTCCCGAGACAAAGGCGACCCGAACCATCTGGTCCTCCGATGGAGATAGTACTCCTCTGTACCTCGTATCTAATGAACTCTGCAAGGCTGTGCAAGAGGGGGCGACTGAGCGTGCTCTCTTCTGGATACGCTGGGCGTACGAAGAAGATGCCCGGATTCGCAAGGAGACCAAGGGTCCAGGCCTCACACGGAAGGAACGCATCATGGTAGGTTCTGCTTCCCAGAAGACAGATATTGGACTTTTCTTTATCGGCGTCTTTATTGAATTATATAAGGAACTTGCTGAGAAACAACTGGTGCGTATGCACGAAGAGGTTGCAGAGATAGCCCGTCTCTGGAAGAGTGGAGAGAAGCGTATGGCCACATCGAACAAGAAGGATCTTCTCGTTCTCTTAGCCACCATCTGTTGCGAGGTGCCTCGGTGGAAGGTCCCTGCAGCCCCCCCTCTCACTCAGGATCCTGCCCGCCTCGCCAGAGCCGTCTCCCAGGTCCCAGGCTTCTTCCACGAAGTCTTGGCGTTCAAACCTCTTCCCGTGAACTCCCAGCTGAAGCCAAAGATGATGACAGCCCCGAAGAAGAATAAAAAGGAAACTCCAAAGACAAGTGCGATGGATGACCACTTAGCTGCGTACGAGGCGGCAATGGATGCGTATATGAATAAGTAAACCTATAATAGAATGCCGAACTTACCAGGAATGGCTAACACTACATATAAGAATCAGGGCTCTAAGAATACTAACATTGATCCGTGTATTGACAAATATACAATGTTAGCAAAAGATGGGAGTGGGAGGACTGCTGCTATGGTTGCATTGCGTATGAATGATAAAGGGTGTGCTAAAGTGATTATACAAACAATGGAAGACATATCTGCTATCGATAAAGGTGGTAGATCAGTCTTACATTATGCTGCACAGTCTGGTAATGCTGAAATAGTAGAAACACTATTAGGGAAGAAGGATGCACTGGCAATACTTTCAACGCAAGATAAATATGGATTAACCCCACTACATTTTGCAGTAAAGAATGGAAACATAGATATACTACGTGTACTTCTCAAAAATGGAGCTGATAAGAGTGCTAAAGATAGAAATGGTAAGACCCCCCTCGACCTCGTAAATGAGATATTAGAAACAAATAAGCTTGGGGGCATTGAAAGAATTACAAATGAAACCGATAGAACTAAATATGAGGAGATAAAAAGTATGCTTGCCCCAAATAATAGTATTAGTCAAGGAGGAAGGCGTACTAGACGTTCTAAGA
>Ga0118677_10004415_pt1 | contig 25645 bp, 30 predicted proteins | sample AliMusrvi5mmetaG_FD_86154 | JGI IMG/M metagenome (GOLD analysis project Ga0118677, IMG submission 86154)
AATACAGACCATGGCGTTATTGAAACGCCTGCATTCATGCCTGTTGGCACGGCAGGAACTGTTAAAGCAGTTCATTTAAGGGAGTTGGAAGAAGATATTAAAGCGCAAATCATTTTAGGGAATACATATCATCTTTATCTCCGGCCAGGAACTGATACTATTGAAAAAGCTGGAGGTTTGCATAAATTCAACGGATGGAATAAGCCGATATTGACGGACAGCGGCGGTTACCAGGTATATTCATTAACTGATGTGCGTAAAATAAAAGAAGAAGGTGTAAAGTTTCATTCTCATATTGATGGTTCAAGACATTTGTTCACTCCTGAAAGTGTGATTGACATTCAGCGTAAACTTGGCGCAGATATTATCATGGCTTTTGATGAATGCACGCCTTTTCCCTGCGAATATGATTATGCGAAAAAATCAATGGACATGACGCATCGCTGGCTTGACCGCTGTATACAACGATTTGGAGAAACCGAATGTTCCTATGATTATTCACAAACATTATTTCCCATCGTGCAGGGAAGCGTTTATAAAGATCTGCGAATAAAATCTGCAGAATATATTGCTTCTAAAAATGCCGAAGGCAATGCGATCGGCGGATTATCCGTTGGCGAGCCTGCAGAGATGATGTATGAAATGACTGAAGAAGTTTGTAAAATATTACCTGTTGAAAAACCCCGATACCTGATGGGCGTTGGCACTCCGGCGAATATATTAGAAAGCATAGCGCTGGGAATTGACATGTTCGACTGCGTGATGCCGACACGCAATGGCAGGAATGGCTGGCTGTTCACGCAGAACGGGATCATTAATATCAAAAACGAAAAATGGAAAAATAATTTTTCTCTCCAAAGGTTTTGAAGAATCTCATTTTAATGAGCTTAGAAGTCTTATAGATAACAAATTAAAATAGGTTTCATCAACTTTTAAATTAAACAGAAAAGAGCGGAAATCCAAGGATCTCCGCTCTTTTTGCCTATAATCTGCATCAATTTGTTATGCCTTGTTTTATGATGGTTCCTCAATTGAACCAGTTTGATCATCCTTAACAGTATCTTCCGCCGTTTCATCGTCCAATATAAGTAATCCCTTTTCATTTAAAAGGTTATACCAGGATATGACTTTTTTAACATCCGAACCGTAAACGCGCTCTTTATCATATTCAGGAAGTATCTCGGCAAAATACTTTTTGAGCTCTTCCGGTGATGATTTAGCATTAATTGCCAGTCCACCATTCTCTTTTTCGAAAATTTTCCTGAATACTTTTTTTAACGGAATATCCTCCTGTAAGGTGTAAATCGCAATATCTTCGAGCGTACTCATTTTTGCATCAGCATAAGCTGTTGATTTCTTTCCTGTTAATAATGATTCAATCACTACATTATTTTTTCCTTCAGATATTACCTTATAAAGTCCGGGTTGTCCGGCAATGGCTAAAATTCCTTTCAACATATTATCTACCTTTATTTTTTGCATTGCGAAGGTAATAATTTTTCTTCCTCCGACAATAAGTTAACAGTAAATGAACCGATTCCTCTATTGAAAAAAGGATTATAATTTGAATTGATGGATTACTCCAACTCGTACCCATCTTCCTGGCTGCGGAATATTTCCGAAATCGTAATAGGTTCTGTCAAGGAGGTTAGCAGCTTCCAAATAAATATTTGTCCTTTTTTTTGTCCAGTATAACCTGCTATCAACCAATATGAACGGCTTATATTCAACCTCGTTTCCATATTTGGTCCCTTCCCAGCTGGTATAAGTGCCGTTTCTGTCCTGATAAGAGATTTCCCAGTTAATTCCTATATTTTTAAATACATCATGCGAAAGGCCCAGATTAATCTTATGCTTCAGATAATCAAGCACATATTTGGAAGCATATATACCCGATTGTTTATCCTGGTTCAGCCATGACCATGAGAAATTGATGGATTTGATAAATAGTTTTCTGTCAAAGAGTTTTCGGGGATTTATTTTTGCAGAGAATTCGAGACCATCTGTATTTAATTCGGTAATGTTCTGTGCATACCATATGGTTTCATCCGGTTTTCTTACCCAGTCGATTATATTTTTTCCATTTCGGTGAAAATAGGCGAGATGCCCTTCGACACCTTTAAATTGATATTTAATCCCAGATTCGAAGGCAATAGCTTTTTCAGGTAATAATGCTGCATTACCAATATTTGTTGGACTTGAATAATACAAATCAGTGAAAGTTGGCATTCGAAGCGATGAATTAATTGAACTATACCATTTTATGATATTTGAAATGGCATAGCTAATGTCAATTCCTGGAAAGAAATTCCATCCGGTTCCCAATTGGGAATTCCAGTTAGCCATGATTCCAGCAGAAGCAGTAAACTTTTGCAGGTAGATGGAGTGTTCAGCAAATACGCTATAGTTCGATCGGCTATCAGATTTGGTAAATTTAATTCCGGCTTCCCCTGGAACTGAAATTGGTTTTGCCAAAGGCTTTCCAAGAACAGTACTCCAGATATTTTCGCTTCTAAAATCGGTTCCGAAAGCCGTTTTTCCAAATGGGGAAATGAACCATGCATTTAAATTCGAACCATAAATGTCTGTAAGATGATAATTATGAGATGTGTACCAGGATGGTGCTAATTCCGGATATCTGAAAAGTTCGAATCGGTCCTGATTTCTGCGCCAATAAACAGAGGGGGTAAAATGCAATTTCTTGCCTGTTTCCCATTTAACAGAAGCAAAGTTGGTTTTCACCTGCTCAAACTGATCAGGGTAGGCTGGTGTATAAAAGCTGTTGGCGCCAAAACTTCTGTCGGTATGACCGGCCTGCCAGTCAAGAGCACCTGATCCAATGGTTAGTTTTCCCTGATAAAATGCGTCAGCGATCTTAAAATCGGTGTTTTTCTGGTATCCGTCGGAACTACGTTTATCAAATGAGAGATAATTTTTTAGTCTTCCGTTGACAAAAGTTCCGGATAGTCCGACGTCATGATAACCGTTCTCACCTTTGTTCGTGCGAATCTTAAGGTTAGACTGATCTGAAGTACCTGTGATGATGTTAATTGCGCCACTAAAGGCATTTGGTCCATAAATGCGGGAGGCAGGACCTTCAAGGATTTCAATGCGCTCGATGGCATCAAAACTTACGGGGAGATTCAGGGTGTGATGCCCGGTTTGGGGATCGTTGATGTTGATTCCGTTGAGAAGGATAAGAACCTGGTCGAATGAGCCTCCACGGATACTGATGTCGGACTGAACACCAAGATTGCCTCGTTGTCTGACATCAACATTTAATGCGTATCTGAGCAGGTCTTGCAGACTTTGGACAGGCGCTGATTGAATCTCTTCCTTCCCGATTACTTTGACGATGCGGGCAACCTGCGAGAAGGCAACAGGAGCACGCTGAGCGCTAACCACAACCTCTTCAACTTCAATATCCTTTATTGAGCTGATTGTGTCGTGTCCGACTACTAACAAGTTTTTTTCTCCATTGGAAGGGATAGCGAATAAAAGATAGGAAATACTTAAGCATCCTATTCGCACCGTTTTGTGAATACTCCTGAAAACAGAATATCCCTTTCTTCCAAATTTTTTGAAAGTTAAAACCTGATTTGTCGGGCGCACCAGACATTTTTGATTCATAACGTGTATTAATTTAAAATTTAACGGCACAAAGGTATCCAAACATTTTATTTTCTGGTTTTGATTACTCAATTTTACAGTGAGATTGAAATATTTAAGCGAATGTGATTTAATTTTACATATTAACTAATAATTAAAGATGAAAACAAACCGGAGAGATTTTGTAAAAATGGGCACCATTGCAGGTCTGGGGCTTGCAGGAATGGGTTTGGCTGACAATGAAGCTTTTGGTCAAAAAAAAGAGAAGAGTAAGGATGCAGTAAAACGTGACCTATCAATTGTTAGGGTTGGATTTATTGGCATTGGTGGCAGAGGTAGCGGGCATGTTCACGATTCTATTACAGTAGGGGGAATTGAAGTTGTCGCAGTTTGTGATATTAGTCAGGCCGCAATTGATAATGTTCAGAAAATCGTGGCAAGAAATGGGATGAAACCTCCAAAAGCTTACACTGGTAGCGATCACGCATTTGAGGAAATGTTAAAAAATGAGGTCCTTGATGCAGTTATTATTGCAACACCATGGGAATGGCATGTTCCAATGGCCATTGCATCAATGAAAGCAGGGGTTCCCTATACAGGTGTGGAAGTTTCTGCTGCCAACACGCTTGAAGAATGTTGGGATTTGGTAAATGTTCACGAGCAGACCGGAAACCAGGTAATGATAATGGAAAATGTCTGTTATCGTCGCGACGTAATGGCAATTCTCAATATGGTTCGGACCAATCTTTTCGGTGAATTACTCCATTGCCGCTGTGGTTATGAACATGATTTACGCGGTGTAAAATTTGATGTAACTGCTGCTGCCGGGTTGAAGATCGGTAAAGAGGCCCATTCTGAAGCACAATGGCGTGGTCGTCATGCAATTAAAAGAAACGGCGACCTCTACCCTACCCATGGACTCGGGCCAATTGGTGTTTATCTTGATATCAACCGTGGTAACAGGTTTCTTACCCTTTCTGCAATGGCCACAAAATCAAGAGGTTTAAGTAAATTTATTGATGATCATGTTGGTAAAGATAATCCCTATCAGAACATCCACTTTAATCTGGGCGATATTGTCACCTCTATGATTAAATGTGCCAATGGCGAAACTATAATAGTGACGCATGATACGAATCTGCCACGCCCATATTCTCTGGGATTTCGTGTACAAGGGACCAACGGACTTTGGAAAGGTGAAGGTGGCGGCGAATGGACCGATGCAGGAGAGCAGATATATGTAGAGGGGAAAAGCAAGCCCCATGTATGGGACAAAGCTGAAGATTGGCTAAAGAAATATGATCATCAGTACTGGCGCGATAAGGGGGAAAAAGCAACTGGCGCAGGCCATGGAGGGATGGACTTTATCATGCTCAACGATTTCTTCGATTCGGTACGCAACAGGAAGACTGTACCACTGGATGCCTATGATGCTGCTGCATGGAGTGCCGTCTCGGCATTATCTGAGATGTCGGTAGCGAGAGGCGGAGCTCTTGTCGATTTTCCCGATTTTACTCGTGGACAATGGATTAAACGTGCCCCAAGCTTTGCCAGGGATAATCAATTTCCAATTGCACCGGAACGCGATTATATTAATAATCTTTTTTAAAGTTATTTTGACTGCATAAAAAAAAGCCAGTGTATGCATAAACTCATGCTACACTGGCTTTTTTCTTTCCTTCAATATTTAATCTCTTCGGCCCATAAAGATCATGATGTAATAAAGCAATGTAGCCAGAGAACCTAAAGCAGCTACAATGTAAGTGTAACCGGCCCATTTTAAGGCATCCTCTGCTTTAAGCTGCGTCTGAGAATTAGTGATACCTGCAGTCTGAATCCAGACTAAAGCACGGTTACTGGCATTGATCTCAACTGGCAGAGTGATAAAACTAAAAAGAGTTGTCATCGCAAACAGGACTATACCCGCAAGTAAAATACCGGGAAAGGAATTAACCATCAGGATACCGGCAAGCAAAATCCACTGCATCCACTGAGAGGCAAAGCTCACTACCGGAACTAGTCCGGATCGTAATCCAAGCCATTGATAGGCTGAGGCGTGTTGCAGAGCATGGCCACATTCATGGGCAGCAACAGCTGCTGCAGCAACATTTCTACCTTCATAAACACCCTCACTCAGATTGACTGTTTTTGTTGACGGATCGTAATGATCTGTTAACTGCCCTTCAACCGATTGAATAGTAACACCAAATATTCCATTATCCTGAAGCATCTTTTGAGCCACTTCTTTTCCGGACATCCCGTTTGAGGTGGGAATTTGCGAATATTCCTCGAAACGGCGCTTTAACTGATTGCTGATTAACCAGCTTGCCAAAGCAAAAACAATAAAAATTACCCAACTACCTATCATATCTATCAAATTTTAATTATTTCAAATTTACAGATCACCAATCTCAAATTTCCTGCCAAAGTACAAATTTCTGCAAATTTGTCAGGCAAACAGGTGCTTTTTGCCTCAGACAATTTTAGCCGTATAAAAAAAAGGTATTTTGAATATTAGTATCTTAAAATTTCGTAATTTCAGGAAGAAAATATTATTTGAAAATTCAAATTTAAAATTTGCTAAAATGAAAAAAATTTTAACTTTTCTGGTGCTTTTCGGGTTATTATTTTCTTTTCATATTGTGATTGCCAGTCCGGTATTACAAGACCTGAAAAAAGTTGAACCCATTGAAAAACAGGATTTAAAACATAAGAAAAAACAGAAATTGTCGAAAGATCAAAGTAAAAATCAATTAACAGAGGAACAGATTAAAGAGAAAAGAAAAAAGGAGATTGAAGCAAAAGAACGTTCAACTGACAAGAATAAGCCTGTAAAAAGGATTTCTAAAGACGAAAACTTGCCGGAAACCGTCCGTAAACGAAATATTCCTTAATGGTTATTTGATTTTAGGGTGAAAATCTGTGCCGGAAACTCCCCCTGAGATTATAAATTTCATTGCCTCGGTGGGGGGTACTGAAATAGGTTTTATGTTTGAGAGCGGAACAAAGTAGATTTCGCCTGAGAAACCATAGGAAAAAGGACAGTAAACTGTAATTAAATCAACATCATCAATACAAATTGGAGTGTCCTTTGTCATAAAACCAATTTTCCACAAATTATTCTCCTTGTTTAGAAGTATCATTACTGGGCGGTGGAACTTTCGCTCTTTTCCAATAAACGCTGAAAACAAATCGTTTATTGAAGAATAGATCAGTTTTAGAAACGGTGTTTTCTCAAGAATCCTGCTGACAAGATTTTTAATCGGACGAGCCAATATCGTCTCCCCTATCATTCCAAGTAAAACAAGAAAAACAAAAATAATCAGAATACCCAGACCTGGGGCCTTAATCTCAAAATGCTCAACAAGATAGGTGTAAAGTAATCCATCCAGGAACCTGAAAATGCGGTAAACGATGTAAACTGTTAACCCTAAAGGAGCAACAAACAGAAGTCCCTGAATAAAATAGGTAATCAATTTTTTCATTCCTAATAGCAGTTTAATTTATCGGCGAAGATACAAAAAACTTAACAGGAAGCTTCCGTCGCAGCTACTAACAGAAAATACTGATCAGGAAATTTTAATCATGGTTAATAACATCTTAAATGGGGTAACCGATTCTACTGCATGAACTATCCCCGCAGGGAGAATGATACAATCGCCGCTGTTCATATAATTTTTTGTCTCCCCGATTATAAAATTGCATTCACCATCAACGATCTGAACAAGAGCATCAAATGGTGCGATATGGGCACTCAGTCCCTGGCCTTTGTCAAAAGCAAACAAGGTAATTGTTCCTGTCTCTTTTTTCACAATTGTTTTGCTGACCACCGAATTATCAGCATAAACAATATGCTCTGATAACCTGAAAATATTTGATGTCTCCATCTTCTTAATTATTAAATGTTTAAAAATATTTTTTAATTGTATGTTTTTCCGGATTTAAAACTCTGCCGGCGTATTGCATAGCGAATACATTACGGAATTCAGCTAAACCCATTCTTCGCTCAATGTTTCACCCTTAATACTTACGGTGATGGCCTTAACCGGAACTTTTCTCCCAGCACGCGAAATTGCCATCTCAACCAAATGGAGCAATCCACCGCAGCAAGGCACTTCCATGATCAATACTGTGATGGTATTTACCTTTGCATTATCAATCAACGAAATAAACTTTTGTAAATAGATCTCCTTACCCTGATCCAGTTTAGGACATGCAATAACCAACGTTTTGTTTTTCAGCCAGTTTTGGTGAAAATCACCAATGGTAAATGCACTACAGTCTGATGCTACCAACAAATCTGAACCAACAAAATGAGATGCTCCCGGATTAATCAAATGTAGCTGGACCGGCCATTGCCGCAACTGCGATTGTACTGATCCTTTTATCTGAGGTTCTGCCATTCTCATCTCTGCAGGGTCAAAAATCACTGTTTTAGATCCCGGACATCCACCATTGCAACCAGTTTCAACATGTGCATGACCTTGCTGATGGACCGCATTTTTAACATCATTCACTATAAAATTGAGTTTTGATTCATTCGCAATCAGATAAGTCATTCCTTGTTTCAAAAAAACAGTTTCGTTGTGTTCATGCAAGTGCCGCAGGTGGGCAACAACAGTATTGAATCCCTTCGTAACCATGATTTCCATTACTTTAACCTCATCATAAGGTTCAGCTTCACGACGTTCGATGGTTATGGCTCTTTCCGGGCAATGTCCGATACATGCTCCAAGACCATCGCACATTAAATCACTTACCAACCGAACTTTACCGTCTATTATCTGAAGCGCTTCTTCATGACAATTTGGAACACAAAGACCACATCCATTACATTTGTCCTCATCAATTTTTATAATATCACGTTCCATTTATTTCAAGATTTTATAAAATTACAAACTGAAATTCACTAATTTAAATTTATCACTGCTGTACCAGTGTAAATCAGTGTCAAAAATACAATGTGTGATGCTTTAAGAGTGTAACATTTGTGACACTCTTCCTATATTTGCAAAAAAAAAATGTTTGAGGCATTAATGTCGTCCCCATTATTTTCCGGATTGGATAGCCAGGAAATTAATGTATTAATTAATAAGGTTTTATATCAGATAAAGCACTTTTCCAATAGGGATGTCCTGGCTTATGCCGGTGAAAGTGTCGAAAGAGCAATGATCCTATTAGAAGGAAGACTTCAGGGCGAGATGATTGATTTTGCCGGAAACAGTCTGAAAATTGAAGAGTTGGAACCACCTCAGATGGTTGCCGCCGCGTTTTTGTATGGACCGCAAAGCGTTTTTCCGGTAAATTTGTCGGCAATGTCTGATGGCAAACTATTGGTCATTTATAAAAAAGATTTTACGCAGCTATTATCTGCTGATCAACGAGTTTTAAGTAATTTTCTGAATATTGTTTCGGGGAAAGCACAATTTTTATCCGGTAAGATCACTTTTTTGAGTTTTAAAACAATCAAAGAAAAAATAGCCTTCTTCTTGTTACACCAATCAAAATCGGGATCTCCGGTCACTTTAATCAATAAAAGTCAGAAAGGGTTGGCAGAGATGTTTGGCGTTGCCCGTCCTTCGTTGGCACGAACCATCAGTGAAATGGAAAAAGATCAGCTAATCCGTTGGGAAAGAAATCAGGTGGTAATTCTTAATTTTAAATCGCTTCGGGCAATATTAGGGAAATAATTATGATGAATCTTTCGGGCAAAGACTATATCACAAAAATGAATCATTGGGGAGAGCAGCGAAAGCCGTTTATCTTTATCATCGATTTCAAAATGGAAAATCCTGTGGTGCTACCATTGGAGAAGGCAGCAGAGAATGGAATATTTTATACATTTGGCAATTTAAATAACTTTAATATTCAATATCTTAACAAAAGAGAGTTTATATTTAAGAAATTTCCGGTTAGTTTTTCACTCTTTAAAAAGGCTTACGATTGTGTATTAAATGAAATTAAATTTGGAAACTCTTTTCTCACCAATCTCACGTTCTCAACACCAATTGATACGGACCTTACATTGGATGAGATTTTTTCAAGGAGTCAGGCTCCTTACCGATTGTTATTTAAGGATGAATTTGTTGTTTTCTCTCCCGAGCTTTTTATTACCATCAGTGGGGATACGATTGCCTCTTATCCGATGAAAGGAACAATAGATGCCTCGATTCCGGATGCCGAAAATAAGATTTTAAGTGACCCAAAAGAAACTGCTGAACATCATACGATTGTAGACATGATTCGAAGCGATCTATCGCTGGTATCAACAAATGTAAAAGTGGAGAAATTCAGATTTATCAACACCGTTAAAACACATGATAAAATATTATTGCAGGTAAGTTCTGAAGTATCTGGTCAGCTACCTTCTGACTATCATCAGCATCTTGGTGATATCCTGTCAAAGTTGCTTCCTGCCGGATCAATATGTGGTGCACCTAAGAGAAAAACACTTGAAATTATCAGTAAATCAGAAATATACGACAGAGGCTACTATACCGGCGTTTTTGGTATGTTTGATGGAACAGCACTGCATTCAGCTGTAATGATCCGGTTTATCGAAAAGAACAATAATAAGTTTGTATTTAAAAGTGGCGGAGGGATTACTGTTTTCAGTGATCCGGAAAAGGAATATCAGGAACTAATTGATAAAGTCTATGTCCCGATTTATTGAAACGATATGTTACGAAAATGGAGTTTTTCAGCGAATAGGGTTGCATAATGAGCGGTGTAACCGGACACGTCACCATTTTTTCGGATTGGTACCGGATCTTCATCTTGAAATGTATCTGTCAGTACCTCAAAATTTAAAGGATGAAATTGTAAAATGTACAGTTACTTATGGAATTGAAATTACGAATATAGAATATCAGTTGTACGTCATCCGTCCTATCAGATCCCTAAAATTAATCTGTGATGATACGATTGAATACCCCTTTAAATACGCTGACAGAACAAAACTGACCTCTCTTTTTAAACTTAAAGGACAATATGATGATATACTGATCATTAGAAATAGGTTAATTACGGATACCTCGTATGCGAATGCTATATTTCTTAAAAACAAAAGGTGGTATTCGCCAAATAAACCTCTACTTCAGGGCACCCGGCTTATGAGTTATTTAAGCAACGGTCTGGTCACGCCTGCCCCGCTTCAGCCCGGGGACCTTTCCCTTTATTCAGAAATTCGCATTATCAATGCAATGATTTCGATTGAAAATTCACCCCGCATTCCAATCGAAAATGTAAAATGACAATTTAGAATGTTTCGAAATTAGAACCAAATACCGATTAACGATAACATTTGATAAACTTTCAAATCTCCCTATTGTTAAATAGAATATATTTATCACACTATTTTGTAACTTTTTAATGGTTTTAGCCATCATATTGTTTTTAGGATTCTCGAAGAGCAGTTGGTTACCAATTTATATAATAAAGGACAATAAAATATTCAATATCAATAAAATAATAAATTAATTATTAATGAAAGGAAAAAAAACGATTCGGATCTCCTTAATGCTTTTGTTAGCCGCATCAGTTTTAGTGGTTGTTCAGACAAGGTGCAGGCATGATGGATTGAATGTAGCAACTCTTGATAAGGTTTGCTATGAAAGGGATATTGCACCAATATTCCTCAATAGCTGTGGAATAACCGGATGTCACAGTCAGGGACGTGGGAAAGCGGGATATGTTTTCACAGACTATACCGATGTAATGAAAGCGATTACCCCTTTTAATGCCCAGAAAAGCAAAGCATATCAGGCAATTACAGGAAAGGCATTTGTGCAGTTAATGCCACCCTCTGGCGCTTTAACCGAAAATGAGAGGATTTTAATCAGGGTTTGGATTGATCAGGGAGCAGTAAATACAACTTGCACCACTTCAACCACTGGTGGAACTACACCACCAATAACAGGGGGCTCTAATTCTGGTGACCCGGTTTGTTTTACGCGCGATTTACTCCCAGTTTTAAGCTCATCCTGCGGAATAACAGGTTGTCACGATCAGACAACTCGGCGTGACGGATATGTTATCAACAGTTATGCTTCCATCATGAGTAATCTGGTGAAAGCGGGTTCACCGACTACAAGTAAACTTTATACTTCGGTTAATAATAATAGTATGCCACCCAGTGGATATGCAAAACTGACTCAGGTAGTCAAGGACAGTATATACAACTGGATCAAAAATGGAGCCCTTAACAGCGTTTGTGTTTCAACATGCGATACAACAGGAGTTATTACCTATGCGAAACAAATTTCCGCCTTGTTGTCTGCCAATTGTGTTTCGTGTCATACCGGTTCAAGTGCCCAGAAGGGAATTTTACTGGATAGCTATGCCTCTGTTAAAAACTACCTCGACAATGGGAGGTTAATGGCAGCGGTTAAAGGGACATCGATTCAAATGCCACCGGGATATAAAATTTCAAATTGTCAAATGCGTCAGCTTGAACTCTGGAAAGCTACAGGTGCAACACAAAATTAACTTTAGAACATGAAGAATATAATTTTACCATTGGTACTTTTAATCCTTACAGGATGCTACTACGACAGCGAAGAGGCTTTGTTTGGCAAGCCAGGTACAGGTTGTAGCACCGATATTACCAATTTCTCTACCGAAATAAAGCCTATCCTTCAATCGAATTGTCTCTCCTGTCATTCCAACTCGGCTGCACCATCAAGCGGAGGGGGAGTAAAGCTGCAAGATTTTGCCGATGTGAAAACAAACGTCCTTAATGGGAAGCTGATTGGAACGATCCAGCATTCATCGGGTTATTCACCCATGCCCAAAGGGGGCGGAATGCTTAGCAACTGTAATATTTTGATTATTAACACTTGGATAACTAAAGGATCATTAAATAATTGACATTATGACGAACAGATTATTAACGGCAATTCTATTCCTGGGGCTGGTTGTAATTAATACAATACCCGCTTCAAGTCAGGATCTCGATTCATTGCTTGATAAAGCGGTCAAACCGCTGACAACTTATTCGACAGCTTCATTTAAATCAACCCGAATTGTTAATGGACATTCCATAGAACAGATGAAACAGAACCAGCTGGAATTCAGGATCTCACACCGCTTTGGAGACTTTAATTCAGGAGGCTATAATCTTTATGGTTTGGATTATGGTACGATTCATTTTGCTTTGGAATATGGTCTGACCGACTGGCTTGAATTGGGAATCGGTCGCAGTACCTACGAAAAAACCATTGATGGTTTTGCAAAAGTCTCGCTTCTAAGGCAAAGCAGAGGTGATAAAAATATGCCAATTCACCTATCCTATCTGTTTAGTACAGAATATATTTCATCAAATGCCGATACATTGATGACCAACAGCTATTCCAGAATGTCGTACATTCAGCAGATTCTGATTGCACGTAAGTTTAATGACAGACTTTCTCTGCAATTGACGCCTACTTTTATTCATCGCAACCAGGTTCGGACAGAATTAGATAAAAACGATCTTTTTTCACTTGGTGTCGGAGGGCGTTATAAATTATCAAAACGTATTGCCTTGAATGTTGAATATTACTATGTCTACAGGGCCAACGCAGGTTCTCTTCCTACAACTTATTATAATCCGCTTGGTATTGGTATTGATATTGAAACCGGAGGACACGTATTTCAGATTATGGTCACCAACTCGCAGTCCATGCGTGAGGGTGGATTTATTGGCAAGACAACCGGCAGTTGGGGCGATGGCGGAATTCATCTTGGATTCAATATATCAAGGGTTTTTTCATTTAATAAATAATAAAATTACTCATTATGAATAAGTTAATTCTTTGCTTTGCTTTTGGTCTGATATTCTTTAATGCAGGCGCTCAAAACCGTTTTTTCACGAAAGATGCCAAAATCAACTTCAACTCCTCTACTTCAGTGGAAGATATTGTTGCAGAATCGAATCAGGCCACAACATTAATAGATATCGACAAGAATGAAGTTGCCTTTTCTGTATTGACTACCTCCTTTAAATTTCGCCGGGCTTTGATGGAGGAGCACTTCAATGAGAATTACATGGAATCTCCAAAATTCCCTAAGGCAAAGTTCAGTGGTAAAATCATCTCTACGATTGACTGGAAAAGTGAAAAACCTGTTATAGCTGATGTTAAAGGTCAGTTAACCATGCATGGTGTAACCAAAGAGGTGACCCTTAAAGCGCAAATCACACCAGGGAAAAGTAAAATTGTAGCTTCTGCTGAGCTTAAAGTTACTCCTGAAGATTTCAATATCTCAATTCCTTCGGCAGTTAGAGATAAGATTGCCAAAGAGGTTACCATAAAAATTGATGCCACTTACGCACCGTACCAACAATAATCATCATTATGACGAATAAAAAAACTGTTCGGTTGGTTCTTTGGATTTTCGTGATCGGATTAATTGCTGCTTTTGCAGCCATTTATTATGCGTTTAATATGCCCCGCAGAAATCTTTCAAAGGAAAAGGCTCTTTATACTTTGGAAGCCAAACAATTAATATCTGAATTTAAAAAGGACGAAGCAATCGCAACTAAAAAATACCTGGACAAGGCAATCGCTGTTAAAGGCGAAATTAAGAGCATCAGAACGTTGGATAACCATAGCATGGTATTTAGTCTTGAAGATGAAATGGAAGGGGTTAGCTGTACTGTTGACAGTGCCGAAGTTGTCAGCAATTCATTAAAGCTTGCTCAATTTTCAAAGGGATCAATAGGTTCTTTTAAAGGCAGGTGCTCGGGCATGTTAATGGATATTCAGGTCATTAATTGTGTGCCGGAATAGATGTCATTAAAAAAATATTTACTCAATATCCCGAACAGTACAGAAAAACGTGTTGTCATTGTTGGCGGTGGATTTGGCGGACTAAAACTTGCATTGAAACTCTATAAAAAGAACTTTCAGATTGTACTGCTCGATAAAAATAATTACCATCTTTTTCAGCCGCTGCTTTATCAGGTGGCGATGTCAGGTCTCGAGCCCAGTGCTATCTCATTTCCACTGAGAAAAGTATTTCAAAAGACCGGGATTCACTTTAGGATGGCAGAAGTTGAGTCGGTAATACCTTCTCAAAATGAATTAATTACAGATATTGGACGGCTTAAATACGACTATTTGATCCTGGCCACAGGGGCAAAGACTAATTTTTTTAATCAGGAGCAGATAGAGAAATATGCGCTTCAGATGAAGTCTGCTCCTGATGCCCTCTATATTCGGAACCGGGTGCTTGAAAATTTCGAAAAAGCGCTGAATAAAAGTGATGAAGAGGATGTTAAGTCATATTTAAACGTTGCCATTATCGGAGGCGGTCCCACAGGTGTTGAATTGGCAGGGGCTATGGCTGAAATGAAAAAATATGTTTTGCCCAATGACTATCCTGAACTGGATATGAGCAATATGAAGATCATGCTTTTTGAAGCCTCTCCCCGACTCCTGTCAGGTATGTCGCAAAGCGCATCTGTGACTGCCCTCAAATACCTTGAAAATCTGGGTGTGGAAGTCTTTACAGGTACGCCGGTTAAAAATTATGATGGCAGTACTCTTTTGCTTCCGGAGGGGGTAAGTATTGATGTTAAAACGGTAATCTGGGCTGCAGGAATTACAACTGATAGGATTGATGGGTTAGATGCATCGGTATATGGGCGAAATAACCGGATGAAAGTTAATTCATTCAATCAGATCGAGGGATATACTAAAATTTTTGCCATTGGTGATAATTCACTGATGACCCATGAGCCTTATCCCAATGGACATCCGCAGGTGGCTCAGGTAGCTTTGCAACAAGCTTATTATTTGTCCCATAATCTGGTAAAGCTGATCAGGGACAAACCGCTCAAACCCTTTCGTTATATCGATAAGGGTTCAATGGCTACTGTTGGACGCCACCTTGCCGTTGCAGATCTGCCATTTGCAAAATTCAAGGGGTATTTTGCCTGGTTACTTTGGTCTTTTATTCACCTTATCTCCATTGTTGGTGTCAAAAATAAACTCAGTGTACTGCTTAACTGGAGTTGGAAGTACATCACCTATGATCAGTCGCTTAGACTGCTTGTAAAGCACAAGTCGAAGAATTAATCCTCTTCAATTAAATAAAGCTGGTTATCTTCAACAAGATAGTACATTGGGGCGATTTGAATATTAGGATATTGAATACGAAGTCTTTTGGTCTCACTTAAAATAAAGCCGATCGCATCTCCAATTTCGAACATAGGCGCAAAATGCATAAAATGTCGTTCGGCTTTCACCTCATCCCAGCCCGCAGTTTGGACCAACCCATTTATAAATTCCTTTTTTCTTGAAATCAGGTCCACCATACCACAATTGTTGTGTCCAATCAGGGCAATATGTCTGATTTGTCCTACTGCAATGGCATACGAAACTTTGAATTCGCTATAACGGAGGTTTGCTCCACCCGAGCGGATAATAAAGGCAAAATTATCAGGTATATGCAGGTGTTTGCGGTTATCCATGCACATTCCGACTAATAATTGGGCCTTATCTATGACTTCAAACGGACGATAAATGTTGTGATATTCCAAAAGCAGTCCGATTGGAGTTTCACTATATTGCGGAAGTACGTCTTGTTTTGAGTGAATGGGTATTAATCTGTTCATTAACTTTTTTGTTAAAATGCAATTCCAATACTTATTCCTCCCCGATACCATGGATAAGGGATACCGGAGGCCTTCACATTAATCTGATTATCGGTTTGTGTTACAGAAATTTTGTCTCTTACAATGGAGGGCAGATCAACAATTTTTGACTCTATTTCATCTTTTAATACAGCCAAAACAATTGGATCGTAACCGGTATTCGATGTCGGTGTTGTTACAATGTTTCCACTTAAAAAGCCCCCCTCCAATCCCATAAAGTAGAAATCCAGCGTGACTCTTTTGGCAATCAGGAACTGCAGTCCCATCTGACAACCAAAATTAAAAGTAGTAAGGTTAACGGTAGATTTACCATCATAGGCTACATCATAGTCGTTCACTCCTGCAATATTGCCATTCCCTTTTATATGCTGATATTTTAGGTACGGCTCCAGATAAAACCCTTTCGGAAGCTTTCTTTTGCCTGTATAATGGCGATAAGCTGCCCGAAGGTGCATTGTACCCAAATCTGCAGTTTTTAAATCTGAATTGGCATCAATTCCATATTTGCCGATTAATGACCTTTGATTGGGAAGGCCAATTCCCAGTGTCCATGAATTTTTCGCATTAATCATCCGCTCATATTCCAAAGATGACGACTGAAAAGGGACATTTATCGGTAAAAATTTTACTACATTCCTTCGAATAAGTCTGGTTGAATCCTGATCACGGGAAAATCCGGAAACTGAAAATAAGCATAAAACAATGAAAATAAATATCAACACATTCGTTTCAGCTGGACTCATCTTTGCGGTATGCGCAACCCTTTATTTAGTTACTTTTGAAACTTCAGAAAATTTCTGGTCCTTTCAATGGTTCTCCCTTTTAGGAATAGCGTTGGGTTGCTTAGCACTTGGAAAATTGCGGCCACAACGTCTTGGTCTCTCACCCCCACATGTCATGCTTTCCCTAGGATTTGGAGGAATGTTAGCTGGACTTTTTATCGATATACAAATTACACCTATCGCTACCATCGCGACAATATGCTCCAGTAGTCACACCCTCTCCTTAATGGATTCTCTAAAATTACACATGTCATTAATGCCATTCATGCATATTGGCATGCTCATAGGTGGTATTGCAGCAATCCCGAGCTTAAGGTACTTGAGGCCTCAGTGCAGAAAACTATGTTCAATGTTGGCGCAAAATTTATTGTGCTCAACGTGGATGCTGCTGGGGATGACATTAGGAGCAGTCATCTTTACTCAAGTTTTGCAACAAAGTGAAATTCAGTACCTGAGTCTGAGTATGATGCTTGCTGGAATGTTTACTGGAATGGTCTGGGGTATGGTAATCAGCGTCCTGCTATACAGACATTATTTCAATTGGCTTGATGCCTATGAGAAATTAAAAACATCTCGTATCACTTGATCCCACTTGAATTCATTTCATTACTAAGCGTTACTTAAAGTAACGCTCAAAAGACAAAACCCTCACCATTGCTGATGAGGGTTTGCTTTTCTGGTGGGCCCACCAGGACTTGAACCTGGGACCAAAGGATTATGAGTTCATTTGCAATGGCTACTTTTTCAATATAACTTCTATATGAAGTTAAGGCTAACTTTAAATGATAAAACTCTGACCAATCTCATTAGAGGGCCTTTAATAGGTCCATAAAGACATGTAAGGAAAATCACCTAAAGGTAGCTTTAGTATTTTTTGGTGACTAATAAACCATTACTTTTAATAACCACCGCCAGAAGCAGGCCTGGTAAAAGAGAGATTAACTTTAAAAGTCTTTGCTAACTCACTTGCAGAGCGGACAAGTAAACTAGTATCAACGCCTACTGCAACAAAAATTGCGCCGGCCTCTAAATAAACATTTGCAATTTTTGGATCTGTAGCCAGTACGCCAGCTGCCTTACCAACTGCTTTTACTTTCCGAATTCCCTCTAAGATTACTTTTTGCACCTCAGGATGACCCGGTTGGCCGCGATAGCCCATAGCCGCAGATAAATCAGAAGGTCCAAAAAAAATACCGTCGATTCCATTAACAGCCAAGATAGCATCTAAGTTCTGAATCGCCTGAGTAGACTCCGCCTGAACTAATAAACATATTTGATTATTAGCGTCCTCGATATAGTTCTCCACTTGATTCCATCGAGCAGCACGCGCTAATGATGCCCCCATTCCTCGAATGCCCTCTGGTGGATAGCGCGTTGCGCTGACCATGAGCTTTGCATGTTCTGCCGTGTCTATCATAGGCAACAATAAAGTTTGAGCTCCAACATCTAGATATTGCTTAAGAAGTGCTACATCACCTTGTACGGGGCGAACCACGGGCTGAACTGGATAAGGCGCCACAGCTCGGAGCTGACTCAAAATCGTAATAGGAGAATTAGGGGCGTGCTCACCATCTAGCAGTAACCAATCAAATCCTGTAGTGGCTAATAATTCAGCTGCATTTGCATCAGCTAGACCAATCCATAATCCAATTTGCGGTACTCCGTTTCGCAGCTTAGCTAAAAAAGTATTTTCTGGAATTTTCATATTATCTTCTTAAATAAAGCGGAAATTAATGCTCCCTAGGGGGCCATAATCTGCAGATAACCTATCTCCAGCTACTGCAGTAATGGGGCGTGTAAAGGATCCTGCTAAAACAATATCACCCGCATTCAGTTCTTCACCATAAGGAGCGATTTTATTGGCTAGCCATGCAACCCCTGTTGCAGGATGATTTAAAACTCCTGCCGCCAAACCAGTCTCTTCTACTACATCATTCTTGGATAGAATGGCCCCAACCCAACGCAAGTCAATTGCACTGGGATTAAACCTTTGGTCTCCAAGAATAATTCCAGCATTAGCCGCAAAGTCTGAAATAGTATCAAAAACTTTTCGCATTACTTTAGTATCGCGATCAAATTGTTCAATGCGTGCATCAATAATCTCAATTGCAGGAATAACAAACTCAGTAGCATCCAATACATCTTCCATTGAAATATTTGGGCCGCTCAAAGATTTCTTCAATTGAAATGCTAGCTCAACCTCAATACGGGGAGCGATAAATTGCGAGATTAGAAGATCTTCACCATTCTTAAAAAACATATCGTCCATCAGAGGTGCGAAGTCAGGCTCAGTAATTTGACTTGCCTGTTGCATTGCCTTCGAAGTTAAGCCGATTTTACGTCCTCTAATAATTCGACCATCAGCCTGCTCTAATTTGACCCAGACTCTTTGTACTGCATAACCGTCCTCAATCGTCATCTCAGGAAAGCGAAGTGAAAATTGACGAACTTGTACGCGCTTCTTTCTAGCTTCATACAATTCTTGTGCAAGATCTAATACTGTTTGTGAAGAGAGCATTTTTTCCTTAGTTATCTGAATGCCAATCGGAGACTATGGTGTTAATTAATCTGCCAACACCTTCAACCTCACATATAACTTCATCCCCAGGAAAAACATCTACAGAGCCTTTCGGGGTTCCAGTCATAATGACATCCCCTGGATTGAGCGTCATGATTGCGCTAATGTATTCAATCAAGGTAGAAATATCATGAATCATGTCCTTGGTATTTCCCTCTTGAGTCAGTTTTCCGTTGACATGAGTAGTTAAATTCAGATTCATGGGATCGTGGACATCTTCCTTATCCACAAAGTATGGGCCAATAGGAGTGCATGTATCCCGGCTTTTTACCCGAAGGTTTGGTCGGTAATACCCCTCTAGAAAGTTCCGAATTGCGTAGTCATTTACGACCGTATATCCACCAACATAATCTAGGGCGTTGGCTTTTGATATTTTCTTGCCAGACTTTCCAATAATAACGCCCAGCTCACATTCATAGTGCATAAACTCTGCAGTCTTGGGGCGCATAGTAAATCCCCTGTGGCCCAATAGAGTATTTTCACCCTTAAGAAAAATAATAGGTTCTGCGATCGGCGCTTTTAAAAAACTACCAGTCTCTTTTGAGGACTTTGCTGCAAGTTCTTTTGCGTGGTCTGCATAGTTCAATGCTAAAGCGAAGATTGTTTTTGCCTCAAATGGGGGTAGCCATAACACCTCGCTCTCTTGCAATATTCGCCCATCTGACAAACATAGCCGACCATCAGCCAGTTCAAAAGCATCATGAATGGTGCCGCCATATCCTACTCGTGCTCGCTTCATTAATTAGATACCTCTGACTCGATGAAATTCGTAAGGCGTCCTAAGGAGATGCCTAAGCAATCAATTTCCACCGTTACCTTATCGCCTTTTTTTGCCATAGGGGCACCGTCTGGAGTCCCTATTAACACCACATCATCTTCTTTCAAAGTCATATATTCAGAAATATCAGCTAGTAATTTTGGAATGGAACGAACTAGATCAGCAGTAGAGGTCTTTAGCTTTAATTCATCATTCACAAATATCCCAATATTAAAGACTCCGCCACCCTGTATGTCTGGGCTTAAGGTTACTGCACTCATAGGACAAAAACTATCTCGACATTTTTGCTTAATCGGTGGTCGCAAAATTGATTCATGAGGAATCGTCACATCATTAGCAATCAGATAACCCTTGATATATGCGTATGCATTGGCCTCTTCAATATGACTGGCCGTCTTACTGATTACTATTCCAAGCGTGCCGCCGACCTCAATCTCATCAACTCCACTTGGCAAAATAATAGGATCACCAGGATTTCGCCACGTATTGCAAGGCTTAATAAAGAGTACCGGGAAACGAGGTGGATGATTGTGGGGCTCTTGATGCATCCGAGATTCATATAGATCCCAAACATCTTTGAAATTTAAGAGTACGCCAATAACTGTTTTCAATTGAAGTAAATCCCTTGAGCCATTTATTAATCTTCGAAGTTAAATAATCTAGCGGGATTTTTGACCAAGATTTTCTCGATCAGAGCATCATCATTATGTGCATATCGATATAGTTGGTTAACTAGTAGCGCTTCATCCGGCGGTGGATTAACCGACAAAGGATGTGGCCAATCACTCCCCCAAATCATCCGATCTGGTGCAGCCTCGATTAATTTATGGGCAAGTGGGAGTACGTCATCCCAAGGTAAACCACTTTTAGATAATTTTTCCGATAAAGAAAGCATTACCCAAAAATTACCTCGTTTTAATAAATTTAATACTTCCTTCAATGATGGGTCAGTATCTCCCAGCGCTACATCGCTGCGCCCCATGTGATCAATTACAACGGGCATCTCTAAATCTTCAATCATGCTTAATTGCCCTATGATCCCAGCCGTTTCAGGCTGAAACTTAACATACCATCCCAGCTCTTTCACACGCCCAATGACGCGACTATAGTCTGCAGGGCTCATACTGATCCCCAGGCCCTGTCGCGTAAATCGCGCCCCTCGAACTCCCGCTGAATGAAGTTGATCAATATACGCATCGGTGCCCTCAAGTAGCACAATTGCATTGGCACAACCACGATAATTTGAACCAGCCACCGCCAATCCATCAAGAACTACCTGATGATCTGCGCCATAAGTCGTAGCTTGTACGATTACACCCCGCTCAATGCCTAAAATACGATGCATTTCCAATGCCTTGGTAATAGTTGCAGTGGGCATCTCATATGCAGCACCAGGCCTTACTGGATATTTTTCTTCTGGCCCGAACACATGAAATTGGCTATCGCAACTTTTAAGGGGTGGTAATTTATTGGGTTGTGTAGGCTGCGGATTGAATGGGTGGTAATTTTTCATCTTTATACCTCTGTAACGGCAATGAAATCACACTCAATCAACTTTTCCCCATCAAGTGGGGCTTGCATAGTATGTCTTGCCGGTCTTGAGATCTCATCAGGAAAAACTTCTAGCCATACTTTATTTAGGGGTGCTCTTTGTGATCGGTCCTTCATCCAAACAGTCATCTTAATGATGTTATCTGTACTTGCCCCGCTTGCTTGAAGAATTCTTTTAACATGATCAAACATCAGGCTACATTGCTCATCAATGGTTTTGCCATACTCTCCTGTTACTGGGTCAGTCCCTTGAATACTGCCTGAGTACAACATATTGCCCAGCTGACATGCTGCTGGAATCGGATTTTTATGACTAAATCCTTCGGAATACACACTCTTACGCTTCATATCTAACCTTATAAATTAATCTGCTTTAATACGCGCGCTTTTAATAATTGGAGTCCACTTAGCATCTTCATCGCTTAAATAATTTGTAAAATCTTTTGGCGAACTACCTCTAGCTTCTGCGCCTAGTTTTTCAAATTTCTCCTTAATCGCTGGTTGTTGTAATACTTTTTGTATTGCGTCGCTAAGTCTATCCACAGTGACATTGGAGGTCCCCTTTGGTGCCAAAATACCCGTAAATGTAACTGCTACCATCCCAGGGACTCCAACCTCAGCAAATATAGGAATATCAGGAATGCTAGAAATACGCTGTGGTGAAGTCACTGCCAAACCTCGCGACTTTCCGTCTTTTATGAATGGCAAAGCAACTGAAATTTGATCGAAATTAAAATCGACTTGGCCGCCAATCAAATCGGCTGTTGCTGGTGCGTTGCCCTTATAGTGAACAGTACTCCAACGCGCGCCAGTTAAAGACTGAAGTAATTCGCTAGCAAGATGATTGGTAGTGCCAGCGCCAGGAGAAGCCATATTCAGCTTATTAGGCTCCTTTTTTGCCAAAGCCAAAAATTCAGAAAAATTCTTAACAGGCAAATCTGCTTTTACCTGCAATACTAAAGGCGTATATGAAACTGAGCTGATAGGAGAAAAATCTTTGTTCCATTTATAGGTATTTTTTCCAAAAATAATGGGGCTAAATAGCAGGGGTCCATTTGCCGCCATAAATAGTGTGTAGCCGTCAGCAGGAGAATTAGCCACATACTCTCCAGCAATCATTCCTCCTGCACCCGCTTTGTTATCGACAATAAATGGCTGTCCAAATATATTCGATAACTCAGGGGCGATAATGCGGGCTGCAACGTCTACATTCCCACCCGGTGGGTAAGGAACAACAATCTTCACTGGTTTATCTGGCCAGGCAGCGAGCGAAAATTGTTGAAAACTCGCCAATAAAGCCAATATAAAAAAATGTTTGCAAGATTTAAAAAAGGGCATCTTCGACAGCTCCATGTCAGCATCAGTGAATACTGAGCTTACAAATGATCGGCTTTCCCCACAAGAATTAATTGATAAATTAGTCCATAATATGGACTAATTTATAATATATTTGTAGATTTACCTTTTTATATGTTCTATACATAGACTTATCTCTTTTAGATAGTCCATTTAATGGACTTATATACCAATATGATGAATCTCATAAATGCCTCTGACTTAAGTCCAGAAGAAACCTACAAATTGCTTAGCGGACTAGTAGTTCCAAGGCCGATTGCATGGATCACCACAATTAGCACAAAAGTGGCATCTAAAGAAATTATTAACTTAGCGCCCTTTAGTTGTTTTACATTTGTCTCAAATAAGCCTCCGATGATTGGTATCAATATTGGCACCAAGGCTGGCACATCTAAGGACACATCTCGCAACATACATGAACATAAGGAGTTTGTTGTCAATATCGCCGATGAAACTATGATTGCCATGATTCATGAGAGTGCTGTTGAACACCCCCCTGAATGCAGCGAAGTTGAATTACTTGGGCTAACTACGATTGCTAGCACAAAAATTAAAACGCCAAGACTCGCCATTGTTCCCGCCAGCATGGAGTGCCGCTTCCATTCGGCAACAGCTTTCGGAAATACTGGATCTGAGTTCATCGTTGGTGAAGTCTTAGCGTTTCATATCAGAGATGACTTAAATCAAAACTACAAAATTGATAGTTCATTACTGCGCCCAATAGCCCGTCTTGCTGGTCCCAACTATGCTGGTCTGGGCGAAATTGTTGAGCAAAAGAACATTTATCAGACCCCTAAAGCAAGTATTAAATAAACTCAATTGACTTCATTGATAAAAAATAGTACCGGTGCACAAAGCATCCATAAGGCTATGAAAATTCTTCGGATTTTGGCTTGTGGTCAGCATGATGGTATGCGGCTAATTGATCTAGTTCGCATGACGGGCCTTAACCAGCCTACAGTTCACCGGACTCTAAGAGCACTCATTGAAGAAGGCATGGTCAATCAGAATTTATTAACTCGCAGATATCTTATAGGAGAGGAAATAAGCACATTGGCTCTTGCTCGATCAAAGACAGTTGGTCTAGAAGCAATTATTAATCCCCATTTAAATGAATTAGCAAGACAAACAGGGGATACTGTTTTTCTTAGCGTTCGTAATCGGCTCGACTCTATTTGCATCTCGCGCATTACAGGACATCATCCCATTCAGGTCTTATCAATCGACATTGGGGTCAGAAGACCGCTCGGTGTTGGTGTATCTGGGATTGCGCTCTTGTCCTGCCTTACCAGTAAAGAATCAAATAGCATCATTGAACAAAACCAACATCGATTCCATTTATTGAATGAGGATGCTGAACTAATACATACTAAAATGATTGATGCACGCAGACTAGGCTATGCATATGCTCCACAGGGCCTTATGCAGGGAACAAGCGCTGTTTCCATGCCTATTAAAAATTCTTCAGGCACAACTTTAGGGGCTATAACCATTTCCACCATGGCGGCAAGACTGGAAAATAAGCGATTAGAAACGGCAATTTCTTTAATGAGAGAGCAAGCAGATCTCATTACTAAGCAATATTTTATTAAATGAATTAAGTAAATAAAAAGATTGGCCTAAATCTGTGGGCTCTAAAAGAGCGGAATATCTTTCACATTAGCTCTAAAAATAAATAGTGCACCAAAATTTATTCGATACCCCATTGTTTACATAATGTATTAGCAGGAAGACTCTCTGCGACACCCCAATCATTATTTGGTACATTGGCATATTGCCCTGTGAAGTTTTGGCGAACCACATCAAATCCTACGGGGTTTCCCTTTTCATCATAATCAACTATCCAAAAAAAATTGTAGTTGGCGCCGCTCCATGTTTTAGGAATCTTTTTCTCAACCTGTTTGGGTACCATTTCAAATATAGTTTCAGGGTCGAAGAGATCCTCAATATATGGCTTAATGATTTCCAAAATATTATTCATGGTTTTGAACCCTCTAAATTAAAAGATTAATCTCATGTTAACCATAAAAAGACAAAACCCCCATCATTGCTGATGAGGGTTTGCTTTACTGGTGGGCCCACCAGGACTTGAACCTGGGACCAAAGGATTCCGGTTTGTGTAGCTTTCACTACTCCCTGGACTATGCCTTCATCATATAAAGATTTACATCCTCACTTAGATGGGTGCCGTCTAGTCTCTACACCTTCAACAGCACTTTCATACTGAAGCTTGGCTCGGCGTTAGCTTGTGCAGCTTTTGGCTGCATTTAGCTTTCTCCGAATTTGACACCATCCCTTATGCAGTTTCCACGCATAAGGCACAACTTTCGCTATGAGTCCTCTGCTCTAACCAA
>Ga0118677_10004416_pt1 | contig 25642 bp, 12 predicted proteins | sample AliMusrvi5mmetaG_FD_86154 | JGI IMG/M metagenome (GOLD analysis project Ga0118677, IMG submission 86154)
CTTCTATACAGGGTAATACAAAAACAAATGGCAGCACAACCATCCAACCCACGAACCTGAAAGGACTTATGCGATGAGGAAAGGGCGCGCTACGCCAGCTCGCAGTAAACTCCCGCTAGAGATGCTTCACGAGTTCCACACGGCGGTTCCTCGCGCGTCCCTCTTCGCTGTCGTTCATCCGGTGACGGTACACTCACCCACCTTAGTTTCCGGAATACGCGAGCCTCTGCAGCTCAATCAGGCCTCGTGGAATCGACACCGCTACGCACTTCGCTCACTGCCTACAAACGCCGCGCACCCGATTCCCGCTGACGAGCGGGAATCGGGTGCGCGGCGTTTGGTGCCATCGAAACGACTCAGTCGCTTCGTCCAGCTATTGGGTGATCTTGAACGCGTAGGCGAAGTCGTTCGGCTTGGCGCTGGGCAACTCGACGCTCAGCCCTGCCGCATCGCGCTTGAACTTCAGCGTTTGTTTCACGCCCAGCAGGTCCACGCGCTTAACGGGATAGTCGCCCAGCGACTTCACCACAAGTTTGCCGCCCGTGGGCCAGGCCAATGCGATGGCATATAGCGCTTTGCCCTTCGCCGTGAAGCGGATGTCCTCACCCGTGAACGGTTTGGAGGCCGTGTCCTTGAACGAGCCGGCGACGACTTCGGTCGGGCCTTCACCGAACTTCTTCCAGGGCCGCGTCCCGTAGATCGCCTCACCATTCACCTTCAACCAGCCGCCGACGTCGAGCAGGATCTTCTGCGCCTGTTCCGGGATCGTTCCGTCGGAGCGGGGGCCGATATTCAACAGCAGCGAGCCGTTCTTGCTGACGATGTCGATCAGGTCGCCGATGATCGAGCCGGGCGTGCGGAACTCGTCGTTCTCGATGAAACCCCAGCTCTTCACGCTGATCGACGTGTCGGTCTGCCAGAACCATTGGCGCGTCTGGTCGAGTTTGCCGCGCTCGATGTCGAGCACCGCCGTCCCGTCCGGGAATGCGACGTTCTTGTAGTTGATAGCGACGCCGGGACTCTTCCACTCGGCCGCGCGGTTGTAATAGAACGAAGCGAACTTCTGCAGATAGGGCACCATCGCGGGCCGCTCGATCCACCAGTCGAACCAGACCAGTTCGGGCTTGTACTTGTCGACGATCTCTGCGGTTCGCACCAGCCAGTCGTTCATGTGCGCCTCGTCGGGGTTTACCGACTTATCCGAGTCTTCGCCTTTCGGCTGTGCCGGCCCGTAGAAGTCCTCGTTGGCGCCCGAGCGCACGTCCGAATCGAACTTGCGTCCTTCGCCCATGAAGAACCAGTGTTCGATGCGGTGCGACGACGCGCCGAAGTGCAGCCCTTCCTTGCGCACCGCCACGGCGAGTTCGCCGACGATGTCGCGCTTGGGACCCATTTTCGCGGCGCTCCATTGGGTGAAGTTGGAGTCGTACATCGGGAAGCCGTCGTGGTGTTCGGCCACGGGCACGACGTACTTCGCTCCGGCCTTACGGAACAGCGCGGCCCACTCGTTGGCGTTGAATTTCTCGGCCTTGAAGAGCGGGATGAAATCCTTGTAGCCGAACTTGCTCTGCGGGCCAAACGTTGCGACGTGATGTTTGAACTCTTTCGTGCCCTCGGTGTACATCTCGCGCGGGTACCATTCGGAACCGAAGGCCGGTACCGAGTAGAGGCCCCAGTGGATGAAGATCCCGAACTTGGCATCCTCGTACCAGGCCGGCACGGTGTAAGCCTTCAGTGCATCCCAGTTTGGTTTGTATGGGCCCGCCGCTACGGCCTTGTCTACTTCGGCGAGCTTCGCGCGCACCTTGGTCTGGTATGCCGGATCGGAGTAGGCCTTGTCGTCGTAGCTCTGCGCCGGCAATGTCACGGCCATGGCCAGCAGGGCGCCGGCCAGTGAAGTCAATTTCATCTCGACTCTCCTTCGGCGCTCAACCCGGGCGCCTGTGTTCTCTCAAATACTACACGGAATTCGTAGTTAACGATATAGAAGTTGCTGCCAGAATACCTTAAGACGATACGTCTGTAAAACTCCTATTCCACTGAAAAACATGCAGATATGCGAAATTCGCATAGACCCAAGGCATCTGAAAAACAGCCTAGGTAACGTTAACTTTGTGCGTCCACCCGCACGGCGCCCCCTGACCTGCCGCTCTGGATTCGCGACTTCCGGCGGAGCGTGCTTCGTGGCCGGTTGCTTAGTTGCGGAGTCCTGCTTCCGCCTGATCGGCGAACCGCCTGGGTGGATGGATGCCAGCGGTGGTCGCGTGCGGTTCTCTCGTGCGAGTCATCCCCAACACGCCTGTCCGGTGATCGTATGAGCCTCGCAGTCGCAGGCAGAAGCAACATAAATGTAAATATAAGTTAACGATTTCTTTTGAGGTCTGCGGCAACTTTTTCCCGAGGCGAGTGCGCTACCTCCGGACCAGACCTCAGGCCTTCGCGTTGCATATCCAAACAAACGACTTACCCGCTCCACGGATTGAGTATTCCTAATCTAAACAACAAGATCCGGCCCATTCGAACACGAACTGAGTCGTCCCGGGCCGCCTGTTGTAGCGACCGGGCTGATCCCTCCCCCCTTGACCTTGGCGAAGCACGCTTGTATACTCCCGCTAAGCGTTAACGTTAAAGTGAACGTTTTCTGAGTGCGTTTAGGGTCTTGATTTTGAACTTCTGAGGGCACCGCAATGTGGCGGTTTTAACGCTTATACCGGGCGTTTCGCCGGTATGCCGCTTCCTGCAATTCCAAGTTAGGAGAATCATGGCATCGTCAGCCAACCAATTTTCGTCGAGGTACCGGTATCTCGCTACCCTGTTAATCCTCCTCGGAGCCTGGGTCTTCGCACCCCCATTGGCCCGAGCCCAACAAGCCTCCGCTTCAGTCAACGGAGTCGTGTCCGATCCCAGCGGTGCCGCGGTTCCCAACGCGCAAGTCGTGCTTACGAACACGGGGACCGCAGTCGCCAGAACCACAACCAGTAATACGGACGGTGCTTACGCGTTCCTGAACGTGGTGCCGGGACAATACGGCATCAAGGCGACGGCCAAGGGCTTCAGTGCTCTTTCGCAAACGCAAATCACTCTCGAAGTGAACCAGACCGCCAGTTTCGACTTTCACATGAAGGTCGGCGAAGCGCAGACCACAGTCACGGTTGAAGCCACGGCGGCTAATGTGGAGTCGTCCACATCGGAGTTGGGCGCGGTCGTCAACAACCGCGAAGTCGTCGAACTGCCGTTGAATGGCCGCAACTTCACCCAGTTGCTGACCATTACGCCAGGCGCCGTGAACATCAACCGGGATCAGAGTTCCGGTGGTGGCGGCGGTTGGGCCGGCAATGCGATCGGTAACTTCTCCTTCCCCTCTATCAATGGCGCGCACGTGCGCAGCAACCTGTTCCTGCTGGACGGCGCCAACGATCTGAATACGATGCTGACGACTTACAACTTCGCGCCGATCATCGACGCCATCCAGGAGTTCAAGACTCAGGGGCACAACGATCTGGCCGAGTACGGCGGTGTCGCGGGCGGCATCGTCAGCGTGGTGAGCAAGTCGGGTACCAACGAGTATCACGGCACCATGTGGGAGTTCCTGCGCAACGAAGCCATGGATGCGCGCGGCTTCTTCGAAGCAGCCCGCGTTCCGCTGCGCCAGAACATGTTCGGCGGAGCGGTGGGTGGACCCTTGTCCATTCCTAAGCTCTATAACGGCAAGAACCGGACCTTCTTCTACGCCGCTTACGAGGCCTACCGGCAGAGCCTGGCCACCGAGACCGGCGCATTGGGAGCCACCGACGCCATGCGCGCCGGCGACTTCAACGGCGTTGGCCAGACCATTTACAATCCTTTCTCGACGGCCCTGAACGCCAACACCGGCGCATACACCCGCTCTGCAGTGCCGAATAACACCCTGGCGGCGACTCAGATCGACCCCATCTCGTCGGCCTATCAGGCCTTGCTCCCGCATGCGGGACCGATGATCAATGGCAACAACATCTACAAGTCGTTGAAAGCCACCACCAACCAGGACTCGGGCTCCATCCGCGGAGACCAGTACATCGGCAATTCCGACCAGGTTTCGTTCCGCTTCGCTCAGTTCTCCCAGTTGGGCGACAGCCCGAACGGCGTAATCGGCACAAGGGAAGTTTTTGTCCACGGGTACAACTGGATCGGACATGAGACCCATACCTTTGGCCCCACGGCCATCCTGGACGTTTACTTCGCCCGCAATTTTGGCAACACGTTCGTAACGGCCGGAACGCCGCTGGCGACTCCGGGCTTCATCAGCACCATCGACGGCCTCGGCATGTCGAAGTACTACAGCACCCTGAATAACACCCTGTTCGCTCCTGGCATGAGCATGGACGGCTATTTGGGCTTCCCCGGGCCGCAGCTCCAGGGCACCCGCCTGGCCGATGTCTGGCAGGGCGGCGGCACGTTCACGAAGATCCTCGGCAAGCACACCATTAAGGTGGGAGCCGATTTCAATACCAATAACCTCTTGTCGCCTATCGCTTACAACGGCAACGGGTTTGGTGTTGGGCAAACCGCCGGCCTGGGTGCGAACCAGGGCCTGGGCGGCAACTCCTACGCCTCGTTCCTGTTCGGCGTGCCCTATAGCGGCTCGTATCGCAACATCCGCGAAGTCACGCACGACGGCATGGACAACTCCTTCTTTATTCAAGACCAGTGGAAGGTTTCCAACCGGTTGACCCTCAACATCGGATTCCGCAACGACATGGTCTTCCAGCCGATCTACGGCAGCATGACCGGCGGCAGCGGAAACTACTACACCGGCAACGCCAATCCAATGACCGGGCAGTACATCCTGAACGCGATGCCGCCGCAATGCTCTGCCTCCCAGGGCGCGCCCTGCATCCCAAACGGCAGCTTCACTGCCTCCACCACCCCCGCCCAGTCCTCCGGCCTTCCCGCACATGTCGTGTTAACGCCCTATGCGAATAACAGGGTCATCAAGAACTCCCTGAAGGATTGGGCCGGCCGCGTAGGCGCGGCGTACCGCATCAACGACAAAATGGCTGTCCGCGCCGGATACGGCCGCTACTACGATTCGTGGGGCACCGTAACCCAGTTGGCCCAGAACTTCGGGGGCAACTGGCCGGCCGTCGCCACCATCCAGAACAATGGCCTCAACCCGAATATCCCGATCGCGAAGAACGGCGACCCTCTGAACCAGGGCTCCGGCGGCTCCGTCGTTTATCCCATCAACGACTTCAGCCAGGTCAGCCAGTGGATGGTTGATCCGAATTTCAGAACGCCTTACATGGATCAGTGGAACTTCGGCGTCCAGCGCGAACTGCCCGAAAACGCCGTCCTCGACGTGAACTACGTCGGTTCTGTTGGCCGGCACCTCGACTGGGGTCCGGTTATGAATGTGGCGCCTCCCGGCCCGGGCGATCCCCAGGCTCGCCAGCCGTTCCCCTACATGCTGCCGCAATGGTTCGACCAGAGCGTCGGCAACAGCCGCTATAACGCCTTGCAGGTGTCAGTTAACAAGCGCCTCAGCCACGGCGTTAACTTCCTGCTGTCGTACACGCTGTCGCATTCCAACGACGATGGCTGTACGCTGGGCTCCAATTGCAACGTGTCGAACCCCTACAACCGCAGCTTCGACACCCAGACCTCGGACATGAACCAGAAGAACGTCTTCTCCTTCTCGTTCGGCGCGCAATCGCCCTTCGACAAGAGCAACAATCATGCTCTTAAGCTCCTGGCGGGCGGCTGGTCGCTCAACGGCATCCTGCAGCTCCACTCGGGCAACCCCTACACGGTTACCTCCAGCACCGCCATCCTGAACAACGGCGGATATAACCAGGAGCGCGCTAATCTCGTTCCTGGCCAGAGTCTGACTGCCGGAGGCGGCACGCCAGAGCGATGGTTCAACACCGCGGCCTTTGCCAATCCCGCCGCGTATACCCTGGGCAACGAGAAGCCGAACATCCTGCTCACCGACTGGGGCCGCAATCTCGACTTGTCCCTGTTCCGGCAGTTCCATGTCGGATTTGGCGAGAAGAGATTCTTCGAGTTCCGCGCCGAGGCATTCAACGTCTTCAACAACGTTGTCTTCGGCTATCCGGACTCCGGTCTCTCCGATGTGAACTACGGCCGCGTGACCTCGCAAATGAACTCACCCCGCATCTTGCAGATGGGCGTGAAGTTCTACTTCTGAGACGGCCTCAGGGCTGATCTTCCACGGCGTCAATGCCGCTCCCAAATGGGGCGGCATTGACGTCGTTCTTTATGCGGCCGCTCTTTGACGGGCTACGCTGGAGGGACAGGCATGCGCCAAAAGCTATTACGCCCGGCCCTTCTCTGCGTGGCCCTGCTGATTTTGCCGGCGCTTTGTGCGGCCTGTTTCGCAGTGTTCGCTTCGGCTAGTGAACAGCGCGTGCCTTTGCCGGTATTCCTAGATGCGACGTCCAAGTCGGGCATTGCCTTCCAACTCCTGTCCTCCCGCACCACGCAGAAATACCCCATTGAAACCATGCCCGGCGGCGTTGCCATGCTGGATTACGACGGCGATGGCCTGCAGGATCTCTTCTTCGTCAACGGCGCACGCTTGTGGGACCCCATGAAGCCGGGCGCGGAACCCGACAAGTCCGACCCCAAATTCTGGAACCGGTTGTACCGCAACAACGGAGATGGCACCTTTACCGATGTCACGGAGAAGGCGGGAGTGCGCGGCCATTCCTACGGGATGGCGGTAGCGGTCGGCGACTACGATAACGACGGACGCCCGGATCTCTACGTGACGAACTACGGACGCAACATCCTGTACCACAACAACGGAGACGGGACGTTCTCCGATGTGACCGCCAAAGCGGGCGTGGGCGGTGGCGGATGGTCGGCCAGCGCGCTGTTCGTGGACTACGATCGCGACGGCCGCCTGGACCTGTTTGTGACCCGCTACCTGGACTGGGATTTCGCCCGGAATCTGCGCTGCGGCGACCCCGACCACGGCCATCCGGCGTACTGCACGCCCGACGTTTTCAAGCTGATTACCCACATCCTGTATCACAACAATGGGGATGGCACCTTCACGGACGTGAGCGCGAAATCGGGTATCGCCGGCTCTCCCGGCCGCGGCCTGGGCAGCGCCTTCAACGACTTTGACCGGGACGGCTGGCCGGATATCCTGGTGGCCAACGACGCCATCGCGGAGCAGCTGTTTCGCAACAATCACGATGGGACGTTCTCGGAAGTTGCCATGCAGACCGGGCTGGCCTACGACGAAGATGGCCGGGCCTTCTCGGGCATGGGCGTGGCGTTCTCGGACTACGACAACGACGGCTGGCCGGACATCTTCATCAACGACCTGGCGAACCAGAAGTACGCCCTGTTCCACAACCTGAAGGGCTCCTTTCAGTACGTCTCGGGCATGACCGGAGTGGCCGGGATCACGATGCCGCACTCGGGCTGGGGTACGAGCCTGGTGGATTACGACAACGATGGATGGAAGGACCTGTTTGTGGCGCAATCGCACGTGATGGACAACATCGAGCACTTTCAGGAGAACGTGCACTACCTCGAATCCCTGCTACTGCTGCGCAACGTTGCGGGCCACTTCGAGGATGTCTCCGCGCAGAGCGGCGAGCCGTTCCGGACTTTGCAGGCGGCCCGGGGCGCGGCCTTCGGGGATCTCGACAACGACGGCCAGATGGACATCGTGGTGAATTGCCTGGACGGGAGTCCGAAACTGCTCCACAACGCGGGAAGCTCGAATCACTGGTTGACCGTCAACACGGTTGGCAGCGTCAGCAATCGCGATGGCATCGGAGCCCAAATCCATCTGGTGAGCGAGTCCGGGGCGAATCAGTACGCCGCAGTGACCACAGGCGGCAGCTACTTCTCCGCGAGCGATAAGCGCGTCCATTTCGGCCTGGGTGCGGACAAGACCGTCCGCTCGCTTGAGATCGCATGGCCCAGCGGAGCCGTACAGACCATCCACGCACCGCCGGTGGACCGTATCCTCACCGTGCGGGAACCGGCGAAAGGCGGGCGCTGACCGTGCGAATTGCCGTGTTACTGACCGCCGGCACCGTCGCCCTGACGGTACTGGCCTTCGTCCCGCTTCCGTCTTCCATCCGCTTCCAGAACATCGCTCAATCCGCCGGCGTTCGCTTCGTCACCGAGAACAGCCCGACCCCGGAGAAGCATCAGCCGGAAACGATGCCGGCCGGCGTGGCGCTATTCGACTACGACGGCGACGGCCGGCTGGATATCTACCTGGTGAACGGGGCCGGGATGCCGTCGCTCGAGAAGACCGGGCCGAAGTATTACAACCGCCTGTTCCACAACAACGGCGACGGGACGTTCACGGACGTGGCCGAACGGGCCGGCCTGCGCGGGACGGGGTACGGCATGGGCGCGGCCGTGGGCGACTACGACAACGACGGTTGGCCCGACCTGTTCGTGGCGGGCGTCAGCGGCAGCCAGCTGTTCCACAACAACCGCGACGGGACGTTCACCGAAGTCACGGCCAGGGCCGGGGTGGGCGGTGCGATGGTGGGCGACAGCAAGATGTGGGCGATCTCCGCCGGTTGGTTCGACTACAACAACGACGGACTGATCGACCTGTTCGTGTCCAACTACTGCCAGTGGGATCCCCGGCACGAGCCGGCCTGCATGGGGCTGAACGGCCGCGGGTACTGCCATCCGAAGGCGTTTGGACCGCTGCCGAATACGCTCTACCGCAACAACGGCGACGGAACCTTCACCGACGTTTCGGAGCAAACCGGGATCTCCGCCATCCAGGGGAAAGGCATGGGCGTGGCCTTCGCCGACTACGATGGCGACGGCTTCACGGATGTGTTCGTGGCCAATGACAACGCGCCCAACCTGCTGTTCCACAACCTGGGCGGCAAGCGGTTCGAGGAGGTTGGCTTCCAGGCGGGCGTCGCCTACAACGAGGACGGCAACGCGCTGGCGGGGATGGGTGCGGAGTTCCGTGACGTGAACAACGACGGACGGCCGGACATCTGGCACACCGCGATCGAGAACGAGACCTTTCCGCTGTTCCTGAACGGGATTGGCGGGCAATTCGTCAATGCCAGCCAGCCGAGCCGGATCGCCCAGATCACGCGTAAAATGTCCGGCTGGTCCAACGGCGTCGCCGATCTCGACAACGACGGCTGGAAGGACCTGTTCGTCGCGCGCGGCAACGTGATGGACAACATCGAGGACATCTCGCGCCACTTCACCTACGCCGAGCCAAACTCCGTCTTCAGGAATCTGGGCAACGGGCAATTTGAAGACGTCAGTGCGAAGGCCGGCGCCGACTTCCTGCTGCCCGCGCCCAACCGGGGACTGGCCTACGGAGACCTGGACAACGACGGCCGGATCGACCTGGTAATCACGGCACTGGGCCAACCGGTCAGAGTGCTGCGCAACGTCTCGGAGAACCACAACCACTGGATTCTGCTGAAGCTAGAGGGCACGAAGAGCAACCGGATGGGACTCGGCGCGCAGGTCCGCGTGACCACGGGCGACGGCCAGAAGCAGTACAACGAGGCGACCACCAGTACGGGTTACGCGGCCTCCAGCGACCCGAGAGTGCACTTCGGGCTAGGGGCGTTCAGCACGGTCCGGGAGATTGCGATTCGATGGCCCTCAGGCATCCGCCAGGTGCTTCAGAATGTGCCCGCCGACCGCATTGTGCCCATCCAGGAGCCGGCGCAGGACACGAAGTAAGCTACTTACGTTATCGATAATGCCATCAAAACCCACAACTTATACTGGTCCTATGGGAGCACCTCGTCCGTCCTGCTGGTTAGTGTTCCCGGTCCTGGCTGTGTGCCTGGCGCCCCTGGGCTGGGCCGGGCCGCTGCCCGACGCGTGCAAGCCGCCGGCCGGGGTGGCGAAAGGCCTGCAGAATGGACCCTCCGCCAAAGTCTACGACGCTGTTGGCGCATGGTTTGCGGACAGCGGCGACATGAAATGCGCCCTGCTGGCGTTCAAGGAGGCCGTGCGGTTGGAGCCCGGCTCCGTGGAAGCCCATTTCGACCTCGGTGTGGCGTACTTGCGCCTGAATGAATTCCCTGCCGCCGCTGGCGAATTCCGGACGGTGCTGAAGGCGAATCCCGGCATGGTGCTGGCCCGCGTCTCGCTGGGGTCAGCATTGTCGGATATGGGCAAGCCGGCAGAAGCGGAGGCGGAGTTCAGGGAGGCGCTGAAAACGGAGCCGAAGTCCGTGCCGGCGCTGGACCACCTGGCGCAACTGCTGGCCTCCCAGCGCCGCTACGACGCCGCGATCCGGTATTGGAACCAGGCGCTCGCGCTGCAGCCCGGAGCGCCGGATCTGCTGCTTTCCCTGGCTGCGACGATTTACGAGGGCGCGGGGGCTAAAGAGGCGGCGGGCGTCCTTGGGGCGCGAACGAACGGGACCAAAGAGGCCATCCGCATCCTGACGGAACTGACCCGCCGGAACCCCGACATGAAGGCGGCGCACTTCACCCTCGGCAACATCTTCGCCAGTGAGGCGCGCTTCCGGGAAGCGGCGGACGAGTACGCGCAGGTGGCCCGGCTCGACCCGAAGGACACCGTCGCGCTGCTGGCCAGTAGCAAGGCTCTGGCGACGGTCTCCGCGTTTCAAGAAGCGCTGACACCGGCTCAGGCGTACATCCAGTTGAAACCGGACGATCCGGAGGGCCACCTGCTACTGGGAGCCGTATACCGGGGGCTGGGAGACTATCCGAAGGCTGAAGTGGAACTGGCGCACGCGGTATCGGGCAAGCCGGACGACTTCCAGGCGCAGTACCAGCTCGGGTTCGTTCTGGCACGCAACCAGAAGCCGAAGGAGGCGTTGACGCACCTGGAGAAAGCGGTTGCCATCAACCCGCTGGATTCTTCGGCTCAATTCCAACTGGCGTCCGTGCTGCGGGCTTTGGGGGACACGGCGAGGGCGCGCGAGGTGGCGTCCAAGTTCAACGAAAGCAAGTCGGAAGAATTCAAGGTGAACCAGTTGGCCGCAAAGGGCATCCAAGCCAACGAGGCCCTGCAGGCCAACCAGCCGGAACGTGCGGCGGAATTCTACCGCCAGATGCTGGAGATCGAGCCGAAGAATGCCCGGACCGTTTACAACCTGGCGCTGGCGCTTGCCGCCGCGCACGATCCAAAGGGCGAACGGGAGATGCTGGAGAAGGCGGTCGAGATAGATCCTCAGATGGCACTCGCCCGGGCGGAGTTGGGCCTGCTGGACCTCTCGGCGGGGAATCTCAACGCAGCGCAGAAGCGGATCGAGGAAGCGCTGGCAATCGATCCGCAGCTGATTTCGGCGGAGGGCAACCTGGGATTGATCTTCGCCATGAAGGGCGACTACACGCGCGCCGAGAAGGTGTTTCGCCAAGCCATCGAGGACGACCCAAACTACACACAGGGATATCTGAACCTGGGACTGATCCTCGCCCAGCAGCAGCGTTTCCCCGAAGCCGAGGCACCGCTGGACAAGGCGCTGAAACTGGCACCCACGGATCTGCGCGTGCTCTCCGCCGCGGGCAAGGTGAAGGCGCGCCTGGGCAGGAGTGAAGAGGGCAATATGCTGCTGCGCAAGGTGGTCAGCCTGTCCCCGCAATCCGCCGCGGCGCACCTCGATCTGGCGATCGCCCTGGCCGACAGCTACGATCTGCCCGGCGCGCTGGCTGAGACCGCAGAAGCCGTACGGATCGCCCCGCAGTCTGCCGCCGCGCACTTCAATCATGGCCGGGTGCTGTACGACCTGGGACGCAGCACAGAGGCCCGTCCCGACCTCGAGAAGGCCCGCCAGCTTGCGCCACAGATGGTGGAGCCGAATTACACGCTGGCCGTGCTGGAGAAGCAGGCGGGCAATTACGCCGCAGCAATCCCGCTGCTGGAGACGGTGGTCAAGCTGCAACCCAAGTACTCGACGGCATGGCATCTGTTGGGGCAGAGTCTGCAACATGAGGGGCGGACACAGGAGGCCATCGCGGCTTGGAAACAGGCGATCGAGGCCGCTCCGGAAAACACGCAGGCGTTGTGGAGCCTGTCGCGGGCTCTGCGGGCAACCGATGTCACGGAGTCGGACCGGCTGATGAGCAAGTTCACGGCGGTGCAAAAGGAGCGCAGGATCGTCGATCAAGCCCAGACGCTGGCCAACGACGCCGTCGCTTCCATGCAAGCCCAGGAATGGCCCGAGGCGGTGCGGCAGTTTAAAGAGGCGATCACAGCCTGCGGCGAGTGCGGCGTGAAAGCGGAATTGCACAAGAAGCTGGGCCTGGTGCATTGCCACGCGGGCAACCTGGACGACGGTGAGAGGGAACTGCGACTGGCGCTCGCATTTCGTTCGGGCGACCCTGAAGTCGAGCGCGCCTTGGGCCTGATTGCCAAAGCGCGGAAGAAAAGCGGTGGAGTCCCGGCCGGCGCGAGGGCCCAGTAGGTGCGCCGGTTCCGATTTCGCAACGCAACTCTCGTGGTTGCGGCCAGCACCGCGGCGGTAGTGGGTCTCTCCATGATCCTGGGTAGCCCCGCGCTGTCGCAGATGGCCTCAACGGGCGCCACCGATCAACGCGTGCGGCCGCTGCCTCCCGGCATGAAGGCGCCGCTCGTCGATTTTCGAGACATCGCTCCCAACTCCGGTTTGAATGCGGTGGTGATCTCGGGCGAGCTGGACCAGACCTATGTGGTCGAGAACACGGGCACCGGCGTCGCCGTGCTGGACTACGACAACGATGGGCTGCCGGATATCTTCCTGGTCCAGGGGGACCGGCTGAAGCCCGGACCTGCCGTGTTGACCCCGCACCTCTATCACAACCTGGGCGGGCTGAAGTTCGAAGACGTGACGGAGAAGGCCGGCATCGGTCATACCGGGTGGGGCCAGGGCGCGTGCGCCGGCGACGTGGACAACGACGGCCACGTGGATCTGTTCATCGGCCAGTGGGGCCACAACGTGTTCCTGAAGAACCAGGGCAACGGGACTTTCAAGGACGAGACGAAGCAGCGCGGATTCGCCCGTCCGGAGTCGCGCTGGAGCACGGGATGCGCCTTCATCGACTACGACCGCGACGGGCATCTCGACCTGGTAGTGGCGAACTACATCGACTTCAACGCGCAGGAAACGCCGCGGCCTCGCGACAAGAGCGGGTGCAATTGGAAAGGCATTCCGGTGCCCTGCGGTCCGCGCGGTCTGAAGGGCGAATCGATGAGCCTGTATCACAACGACGGGCACGGCCATTTCACCGATGTGACCAGGCAAGCGGGTGTGGAAACGCCCCGCGAATACTATGGCTTCACCGTGCTTACCGGCGACTTCGACAACGACGGCTGGCCCGATTTCTTCGTGACCTGCGACTCGACGCCCAGCCTCTACTTCCATAACAAGAAAGACGGAACGTTCGAGGAGACGGGCATGTTGACGGCGCTGGCCGTGAATGAGGACGGGCGGGAGCAGGCGGGCATGGGGGCAACCGCCGCGGACTACGACGGCGACGGGTTCCTCGACATCTTCAAGACCAATTTCTCCAGCGATACGAATACGCTCTACCACAACCTCGGGGATGGCACTTTCGCGGACGTGACCAGCCAGGCGGGATTGGCGGTCCACACGCAGCCGGTGAAATGGGGCACGGCGTTTCTGGACTTCGACAACGACGGCTGGAAGGATCTGTTCGTCGCCTCCGGCCACGTCTATCCGTTCATCGGCAAGTACGGAACAGGCGAGCAATTCGAGCAACCCCGGCAGTTGTTCTGGAACCGGAGCGATGGGCAGTTCTTCGACATGTCCACGACCGGCGGGCCGGGCATCTCGGCGAAACACTCGTCACGGGGACTCGCGCTAGCGGACTTCGACAACGACGGCTCGATGGAAATCGTGGTGGTGAATCTATTTGAGACGCCCTCGCTGCTGAAGAACTTCGGCCCTCGCGGGAACTCGCTTTTGATTCGAGCCCTGACGGCAAGCGGGCGGGACGCCATCGGTGCACGCGTTACCGTAGCCGCCGGAGGACGCAAGCAGATCGACGAAGTGCGCAGCGGCGGCTTTCATATCTCGCAGGGCGACTTCCGCGTGCACTTCGGATTGGGCAAGGAGACGCAGGCCGACGTGACAATCCGCTGGCCGCAGGGGAAGGTCGATACCGTCCCGGGAGTCGCGGCAGGCCAGTGGCTCGTGGTGCAGGAGGGCAAGGGCATCATCGCTCGGCACGCATTCACCGCCAGTGTGGCAGCTGGTGAAGCGGCGACTCTGCCTAAGCCGCAAGCGCCTGACCTGAATTAAGCTCCCTGGCCCAAGGGTGAACGCGGGGCTCGGTCCACGGCCGAGCGGGCTCCGGCACCTAACTGAGGTAGTTTCGGAGCGGGCGCTGGAGTGCCCACGCGGCTCTGGAGAGCCGCCCCACCCGGGCCGGTCACGAATGCAGGGCAGCCGAGGGAACAGGCGGTAACGCTGCGTGCCCCTGCTCGCCCAGGTGATTGCCATAGGTGAGCATGACGATTGCGCCGCACAGCACGACAAGTCCCGTGGCAACGAGCGCGCGAGTCCCGAGGCTCGAGCCCTTCCATTCCTTGAGCACTACGGCGAGTCCGTTGCTGAAGAGCACCAGCATGATCATGTGGATGGCCCAACTGGAGAACGCGTACTGGGTGCCGAGGCGCACGTGGCCGAGGTTATAGAAGAAGAACTGCCCGTACCACAGCGTTCCGGTGAGCAGGGCAAACAGGTAATTCCACTTCAGGCTCGATCCGCCCGAACCCGACGGCAGTGCCGTCAACTGGCCTAACGACTTGTTCTTCCTGGCGAGATACAGGCTGTACAGCAGCGCCGTCACGAAGGCTCCGCTGTTGGCGAAGATGTAAGACACGTTGCCTTTCCAGATGCCCGCGCCATAGTGTTCGGCCAGGTCGGCCACGGGAGCGGCCACTTCCAGGGCGAACCCGTAGACTGCGGACAAAACGCCGGCCAGAAGCGAAAGCAGAAGACCCTTGAGCAGCGAGAACTCGCCGCGCTTTTCGGGAGAGGCCGCGAGGCCCTTTTCCTTGAAGTGCCCGGCCACGCCGCAGATCGCGATGCCCGCGGCGCCCGCCATAACGCCCCCGATCACCCACTCCGAACCGGGCTTGGCGAGGATGGCGCCGAGTTGGCCGCGAACGAGCGGCGGAATCAAGGTGCCGAGCACGCTGGAGAGCCCCACCGCGATGGAATAGGTCAACGAGAACCCGATATAGCGAATGGAGATGTTGAACGATGTGCCTCCAATGCCGTAGGCGATCCCCATCAGAAAGCAGATCAGCATGCGGTCCGGCGGCGCTTCGGCGAGCACGCGTCCGAGATGCGGGATGGTGATCGCGGCTCCGATGATGGGCCACAGCAGCCAGCACCAGGCCGCCTGTACCATCCAGAAGATCTCCCAGGACCAGCGCTTTATATACTTCTGGGGCGCGTAGCAGTTGGCGGAGAGGAACGCGCCGGTTGCGTGGAAGGCAATGCCTTGCGGGAGGCTGGGTACAATCATGGTGGGGCGGGTGGAGAGTTGATCGGAGTCTGAACGTCTGCAGTCGTGCGAACTGAAGACACAACGCTATCAGAATCACCCGTGCCGCTCAACACTTGTTTCAGGCGAAGTTTTGTTTTGCCGTTGCAACTGATAGTCTCGCGGTGTGTGTCTACGGATTTCGCGGTCTTTGGCGGCTCTTCTTCGGAAGTTGGATGCCGCAACAGTCTGCCGCTGCGGGTCCGGGAGTACGGACGCTATCCGCTGAAATCGGCGAGTGGAACCTACCGGAATCTGACGAGGTGAAACGATGACAATGACGAGACGCACGGCGATGGGAATCGTCGCCGCCGCAGCTGCCGCCCGGGGTCAACAGGCAAAACCGGAGATTGCGCGCGGCCCCTTCCGGGCCGACGATCATTCGCTCGACAAGTACTCCTGCCCGGAGTGGTTCCGCGACGCGAAGTTCGGTCTATGGGCGCATTGGGGGCCCTCGTCCGCCATCGGCGCGGGCGATTGGTACGCCCGCAACATGTACATGCAGGGCAGCCGCCAGTACGAGTATCACCTGAAGACTTACGGCCATCCCTCGAAGTTCGGATACAAGGACACCATCCCGTTGTGGAAGGCCGAGCGCTTCGACCCCAAAGCCCTGGCGCGCCTGTACCGCGAGGCCGGCGCGAAGTACTTCGTCAGCATGGGCGTCCACTGCGACAACTTCGATCTTTGGAATTCCCGGGGGCGGCGCTGGAACTCGGTCAAGATGGGTCCCAAACGCGACATCGTCGGCGAGTGGGGCAAAGCCGCGCGCGCCGAGGGATTGCGCTTTGGAGTCAGCGAGCACGTGTGGGGGAGTTACAACTGGTGGGAGACCAACAAGGGCGCCGACAAGCAGGGCCCATACGCGGGAGTGCCTTATGACGGCAACGACCCAGCGAATCGCGATCTGTATTTCCCGCCCCACGGACTGGCCAAAGAAGCTTGGGCGGAGCAGGGCAACGAGTCGGAGGAGTGGAAGCGCGAGTGGTTCCTGCGAGCGCAGGACCTGATCGATCAACACCAGCCCGATCTGTACTACGAGGATGGCGGCATCCCCTTCGGCAGTTGGGGGCGCAGCCTGGTGGCCCATTATTACAACCAGAGTTTGCGCCGGCACCCAGGCAAAGTGGATGTGGTCTACACCGGCAAACGCCGCAGCGAGTGCCTGTCAGGCACATGCGTGCTCGACGTCGAGCGCGGCGTAGTGGACGAGATCGAGCCACAGCCGTTCCAGACCGACACCTGCATCGGCGACTGGCACTACGATCGCGATACGGTCTACAAGCGGCCGAAGACGGTGATCGATCTGCTGGTGGACATCGTCAGCCGCAACGGGAATTTGCTGCTCAACATTCCGCTGCCGGCCAGCGGCATGCCCGACGATAAGGAGTTGCAGATCGTAGCGTCCATCACGGCGTGGATGAAGGTAAATTCCGAAGGGATCTATGCGACGCGGCCGTGGAAGATCTTCGGCGAAGGTCCGGGCATTCGCAAGAGCGCGGCGGGCGAGGGCATGAACGGCACGCCAGAACACTTCAACGAGAGTAAGCGCGTCGATCTGAAGGGCGATGACATCCGGTTCACCACCAAGGGCGGCGCACTCTACGCCTTCGCCATGGGCCCGAACCCGCGCGAGACCTGGATCAAAGCTCTGGCGCCTTCGCGCCGTTTGGAGCAGCGCAAGGTCGCGCGCGTCGAGTTACTCGGCGGCTCCCACGACCCGCTGAAGTGGAAGCTCGCGGACGACGGGCTACACATCGAGTCGCCGCAGAACTGGCCGAGCGAGCACGCCGTGGGATTCAGGATTCTGTTCAGCTGAGCGGGCAACGATTCACGGTTCGACGAATGGATGGCCGGAGGGCATTCCCTTGCGGCCATGAGGCAGGCGGCTGCGTGTAGCATGGTGGAGCCGGATACGATACGAGAAGGTCTCCCATCGCCATGAACCAGCCAATTGCACGCTTCCTTGCCGCAGCCGCGCTGTGTGCCTGCACTGCACTTCCAACTGAGGCACAGAACACCTCCCGTGTTCTGCGTACGCCCGAGTATCGCGCCCTGCAGCAGAAACTGTGCACTGGCTGGAACACGTGGAGCGCGAACAGCGTGCTGTCGCACGTGTACTTGCCGGATGGGTTTGCGCTGACGTTGGGGCTGAAGAGCGCCGGTATGGGCCACGCGTACCAGAACACGTTCTTCCAGGCTAACGAGACCGTGAGGCGTTCGGAGAAGATCCGGCTGGGCCCACACGCCGACGACGGATCTTTCACCGAGTTGACGCTGGAGATGAACACCAGCGGTCCCGAGTCGAAGAACGTCGCGCTGGTGCAGAGCGCTTCAGAAAACGGTGAGGAATACATTCTGATCAGCGTGCAGAAGCGGGCGCCCTTGCGGCCGGAGCACCTGATCGTGGAGACGGGCTACTACTGGAACCGGCCTGGGACGGTGAGGCGCGAGGGCGCCGTTCTCAAAGCTCAATCGAGCCGCGCAGGCGGGCGGACGTTTGAGATCAGAACCACGGCAGCAGAGGTGAACGACCCGTTCATCACCACGAACGCACCGTACCTGTCGGTCGCTTTCGAGGGTCAATTCGCCGTGTACACGGGCGCTCAGAAGACACTGGAGCAGGTGGCCGAAATCGTGAAGTCGCACCGCGCTGCGCAGATGAAGAGGCTGAACGACTTCGGCGAGGCGCGCGAAGTCTTCACGGCGATGCAGACGATTCTGGGCTGGAATCTGACCTACGATCCTGAAAACGATCGGGCGATCGCGCCGGTGAGCCGCCTGTGGAGCCAGAATTGGGGCGGCTACGTACTGTTCGATTGGGACACATACTTCGCCTCGTTCATGTATGGCCTGTACAACAAAGACCTGGCCTTTGCGAACGCTGTGGAGGTCACCAAGGGCATCACCAGGCGAGGCTTCATTCCGAACTCGGCTTCAGCCTACGACATTCAAAGCGACGATCGTTCGCAACCTCCGGTCGGCAGTCTGATGGTGCTGGAAATCTACAAGCGCCACAAAGAGGCGTGGTTCCTGGCCGAGGTGTACAACGAACTGCTGCGCTGGAATCGTTGGTGGCCCGGAGCGCGCGACGTCAAAGGGCTGCTCGCGTGGGGTTCGGACAACCAGCCTCAACTCGTGGACGGAACCTTCCACAATTTCCAGGCGGCGCTCTACGAATCGGGGTTGGACAATTCGCCGATGTACGACGGAGTTCCATTCAATCCGCAGACCAACAAACTGGAAATGGCCGACGTAGGTCTGACCTCGCTGTACGTGGCCGATTGCCGGGCACTGGCCGAAATCGCAGGCGCGCTGGGCAAGAGTGCGGACCAGCAGGAATTGCTCGCGCGCGGTGATAAGTACGCCTCCGCATTGGGGACGTTGTGGGACGAGAAAGCCGGGATGTATCTGAATCAGCGCACCGACACAGGCGAGAAATCAGCGCGGCTTTCGCCGACCAATTTCTATCCGCTGATTGCCAAAGTCCCCACTCCGGCGCAGGCCGCGCGAATGGTGACTGAGCACTACTTCAATCCCGGGGAGTTTCACGGCGAGTGGGTGATGCCCTCGATCGCGCGCAACGTGCCGGGCTTCAAGGACCAGGAGTACTGGCGCGGACGGATCTGGGGACCGATGAACTTCCTGGTTTACCTGGGGCTGCGGAACTACGAGCTTGGGCGGACGCGCAAGGATCTGGCAGAGCGTTCGAACAAGCTGCTGATGAAGTCCTGGCAAAGCGACCGTTCGATCTTCGAAAACTACAACTCGATCACGGGCGTGGGGACGGACGTGCGCAGCAGCGATGCCTATTACCATTGGGGTGCCCTGCTGGGCGTCATCGGCTTGATGGAACAGGGCTACTAGCCCACCCGCTCGCAGGGGCTCAGTCGAGGATTACATGTGGCCGCGCCGTGGCAGGTCTGCGTGTTGACCCCGAAGACCGGCGCGGCTTCCCACGAATGGGCAGGGTCACGCTCAAACCAATCGTCGGCGAGGTGTCCGTTGCGGGCAGTCATGCCGCGTGATAGCTTCAGATTCAGACGTAAACGTCTAGAAATCGAGGGCATTTCGGATGAACCGCAACGCACCTATTTTCAGTTGTCTCGTGCTCGCCCTGGCCACCTTGGGCGGTTGCTCCAGCGATCAGCCGGCTGGTGAGGCCAAGAAAGCCGGGCCGCCGCCGGACAAGCTCCAAGGCAGGGTCGAGGTAGTCATCGACATGCCCGGGACGGGCGATGGCGCCCTGAACTCGGGCGGACCTTCCTTGTACCTCTATGAGGGCAAGCGCCGCTTCCGCTTGTTCCCCAGGAAGACCGCCAATCTTGTGAATGGCAACGAGTACATTGTCGAAGGCCTCAATGCGCAGAAGGTCATCGACGAAATCGGCGACCCCTCCCAAGGCAAGAACGGCTATCCTCTCCGGACAAGCTGCGAGAAGGCGGTCAAGATGGCGTGGAGTGGCATGCCCTTCGATGAAGTCGATGTGAAGGCTTCGGTGCTGCGAACGAGAATGGCGCGCTATCCCGCCCGGCCGATTATTCTAGTCACGAAGATCACGGCGGTTCCAGCGGATCAGAAGAAAGCCGCCGACGAAGAGAAGGATCTCCCCACTGTCTCTGTTCCGGCCGATAAACAAAAGGCGCTTTTGATTTCTGGATCCTCCGTTCTACCCGCGCCCCTCTGGGAGCCCACGGCGACGACGGTTCGCTGCAAAGTCATCATCAACTCGGAAGGGAAAATCAACGAGTTGGAGACCGGCGCACAACTCTGCGAAGCTGTGCAGTGGTCTCAGTATCTTTACAAGCCGCCGGTTCAGGGCGGACACCCCGTCAACGTAAGGACCGAAGTCGAAGTGCGTTTCGAGCCGCGTAAGTAGTGCGGTGGCGCGTCTCAAGCCGGTTGCCGCATCCGGGTTGGACCGCTGCTGAATCCACCGTGGTCTTGAGAGTTCGCTGGAACTAGTGGCCCATCCGGCCAGTCGCGCGGCACAGTGCACGACTGGCCGGATGCTTGAAAGCTTGGGAGTGGGCCCTGCCGTCGTGGAGCCCTGAGATCTCTGGAGCTAGTTGAACGTCCTCCCGGCTGACCGTCCCAAGCGGGCACAGCGGGATGATCTTTGATGCGGCATTCGTCGTATTACGCTGCCCATCCAGCCACATTTGCGCGGCAACCGCAGCGCCTCGTCCGCGCCCGCACACGCCCGGAGGATAAGATGGTGTGGACTCCCAGCGCAGAGCGGAAACCCTGAGTGAAATCCCCTGACCTACCCCCCTCGGTAACGCCTCCGGCATCGCGGCTGCCTAAGTCGACCCCTTTTGAGCACTCGCCTGATGGGACAGTGACGAACCCCGGGCGTACGCGAATCACCCAGGCGGTCAACTACATCTACTTTTTCACGATGGCGGCACTGCTGGTACCGATCATTCGTTCCTGGCTCGCCGGCTGGCCCCTGGTAGCGGGAATCCTGAGCGCCGCGGCCGCAGTGGCCACAGTTGCGTTCATTTTGAACCGGCGGGGCTCCCCGCAGAAGGCGGCGGCCGTTCTGGTGCACTCGGCGTTGGTTGGGGCCATGACACTGATGTGGATTACCAAGGAAGGGCTCCATGACGAAGCGCTCTTCCTCGTTCCCACCGCGCTGATATTTGCCGCACTCCTGTTGAGTTGGCGTCAATACTGCGCAGTTTCGGTGTTGGCGATTCTCGCCGTGAGTATTGTCGGTCTGGCGGAGATGCGAGGGCTAACCGCCAGCCACCGCCCACCAGACAACAACTTCGATTGGCTGCTCAACGTCGATTTGATTCTGCTGGTGACGGCGATGGCGGCAGGTCTGATGGCCTGGTACTTACGGGCCTACGCCGATGAGGCTCGTCTGCGTGCGGCAGAGCTACGGGAGAGCGAGTCGCGTTATCGCGAGTTGGTGGACAACGCTCCGATCGGGATCTATCGCACGACGGTGGATGGCCGGCTGGAGCTGGTCAACGCGACGCTCTTGAAGATGCTGGGCTTCGATTCGATTGAAGATCTCGCGAATCGCGATCTGGAGCGCGGCGACTATGAGCCTTCGTATGACAGGGCCTGGTTCAAGCAGATCATCGAGGAGCGTGGCGAGATCCGCGGACACGAGGACCGCTGGACGCGCCGGGATGGTACGCACATCGACGTTCGGGAGAGTGCGAAGGGGGTGCGCGGACCGGATGGCGGGATCCGCTGCTACGACGGCGTGGTAGAGGATATCAGCGAACGAAAGCGCGCTGAAGACGCTCTGCGGCGTGAGCAGGCGTTCATCGAACGCGTGATCGACGCCATCCCCGGCATCTTCTTCGTGCTCGACGAGCAGCTGCATTACGTGCGTTGGAACAAGGTGCACGAGGTTCTGTTCGGACTGCCGCAAGGGCAGATTCGGGAGACGGATGCGCTCACTCGAATCCACCCGGATGACCGTGCCCGGGTGGCCGCTGCAATCGCCCGGATCTTCTCGACCGGCGCCGCGGAAGTCGAGGCCCGCGGATTGGTCGGAGAGGGCCCCGAGACGCGTCATTTCTTCATGACCGGACGGAGCATCCAGATCGACGGCGCTCCTTACATCATCGGCTTCGGCATCGACACTACCGCGCGCCATGAGTTGGAAGCGGCCAGAGCCCAACTGGAGGAGCAACTGCTTCAGGCGCAGCGGCTCGAGAGCCTCGGCCGTCTTGCCGGCGGTGTGGCCCACGATTTCAATAACCTGCTCACCGTCATCAATGGCTACAGCGACCTGCTCTTGATGCGTCTGGGGCCGGAGAGTGAGGCGATGCGCCGCCACCTCACCGTGATCCGCCAGACCGGCGAGCGCGCCACGGCATTGACGCAACAGCTCCTGGCTTTTGGCCGCCGGCAAGTCACTCGACTGGAGCCTGTCGATATCGATGCCGTTGCCGCCGAAGTAGTCGAGTTGAATCGCCGGGTGATCGGCGCATCCATCGAATTCGACGCCGAACTGGGCGCGGGCTCGCACCCGATTCTCGCCGACTCATCGCAAGTTCACCAGGTGCTCATGAACCTCGTGATCAACGCCCGCGACGCTATGCCCGCGGGGGGCAGGCTGCTGATTCAGACCCGTGCCGTGGCAGTCTCGCCCGAACGCGCCGCGCAGTTGGACCTCCCCGCGGGCGACTATGTGCGGATCACCGTGGCTGACACTGGTTGTGGCATGGACGAACACGTGCGTACGCACTTGTTTGAGCCGTTCTTCACCACGAAACCTGTCGGGAAGGGAACCGGTCTTGGCCTCAGCACCGTTTACGGCATCGTCCGCTCCTGCAACGGTGCAATCCGCGTCGAGAGCCTTCCTGGCAGTGGCTCGACTTTTGAGATTCACCTGCCGTGCTTCAGCGGCGTAAGGCCGGAGGTCGAATCCAGGCCTGATTCGGGCGGAGTCAGGCTCGCCGCGAGCACGGTCCTCGTGGTTGAAGACGAACCGGCCGTGAGACAGTTCGCCGTCGAGGTGCTCACGGGCTGCGGCTACCAGGTTCTGCACGCGGCTAGCGCCGAAGAGGCGCTGCGGATCGGGACCCGCTATGCCCTCCCCATCAACCTCCTGCTCACCGACATGGTCATGCCTGGCATCAACGGCCGGGAACTCGCCAGGCAAATGATGGCGATTCACCCGGAATCCCGCGTTCTGCTGGTCTCCGGTCACTCTGAGATCCTGGCGGGTGAGGGCGGCATGCTCGAGGCGGGCAGCCACTATCTGCAGAAGCCGTACAGCCCGCGGCAACTCACAGCCACCGTGGAGCGGATTCTCTCGGCGGAGGGCTAGCCGGACGCGAAGTCAGAGGCGTCGGTGTTGTAAGCCCGCGGCAGCCGGCGCGGCAAACAAGCGCTGTCACGCGTCGAGCGAGCCTCGAAGTCGCTGGGCGTTGCCGCCGCTGACCGGGTGCTCCACGGGCGATCCTTCCAGGACCAGCGTGAGGAGTTCGGTGCTCGGGTTGTAGTCTGGAACAAAACTCTTGATCAGTAGAATCAGCCGCCCTAGTTCGCCTCCCAGGCAGGCCTCTTCCAGCTTGTTGATCAGAGCGCCGATCTCTTCGGTGTCGTGACGTCTTCCTGCGAAAACAGCTATTTTTTCGTGAACAGTCGGCAGTGTCTCTTCATTCGTGAGATGCAATTCCTCGAAGAGTTTCTCGCCGGGACGGATGCCTGTGTACTTGATTTCGATGTCCTGCCCCGGGCGGAGCCCCGACAGCAGAATCAGATTCCGGGCTAGGTCTGCGATCCTAACAGGCTCGCCCATGTCGAGGACGAAGATCTCTCCACCGGAACCCAGCGTTGAAGCCTGGAGCACTAACTGCGACGCTTCTGGAATCGTCATGAAGTAGCGCTTCATCTCCGGGTCCGTTACCGTCACGGGGCCGCCCGCGGCGATTTGCGCTTTGAAGATTGGGATGACACTGCCGTTGCTTCCCAGCACGTTCCCAAATCTCACGGACACGAACTTGGTTCCGTCGGCCCGCATGGAGCGGACCACGAGTTCGGCCAGGCGCTTTGTGGCTCCCATGATGTTGGTTGGGCAAACCGCCTTGTCCGAGGAGATCATGACGAAATCCCTGACCCGGAAATCCGCGCACGTCTGCGCCAGAGTGAAAGTCCCGAAGACGTTGTTCTCGATGGCCTCGAAGGGATTGCACTCCATCATGGGCACATGTTTATATGCTGCGGCGTGAAACACCATGGCTGGCCTGCAATCGGCGAACACCGCCTCCAGCCGCCGGCGGTTCTGAATACTGCCAATCCTGGGTTGGAAGCTGACTCCCGGAAATTGGGTTTTCATTTCCTGCTCTAAGAAGAACAGTGGAGTTTCAGCGGCGTCGTATCCCACCAGCACCGATGGCGAAAAGCGAGCTATCTGCCGGCAAAGTTCAGACCCGATGGAGCCTGCTGCCCCTGTCACCAGCACCACTTGACCCGTGATCTTCGCTCGAATAGGCTCGATCTCCAACCGTACGGGCTTACGTCCCAGCAGGTCTTCAACCGACACGGGGCGAATCTGGCTCAACAACCCGTTTCCTTCGATGAAATCCCCCATCGCCGGCATGGTCTTGTAGGTGACCTTCGCTTCGCTGCATAGGTTGAGGATCTGAGTCATCTGAGAACCGCTGGCGGACGGGATTGCGATGAAGACCGTCTCCACGTCGAACCGCTCGACGAGGTGTGCCAGGTCTGCTCCTTGCCCCAAAACGCGCAACCCGTCGATGCTGGCGTTGCGCTTGGTTGGATCGTCGTCCACAAACCCGACCACATGGTAAGACATCGCCGGGTTCTTCCGGAACTCCCGGGCCAGCATCACACCCCCATCGCCTGCGCCGTACACCAATGCCTTCACTTTCCCCTGCTTGGACTGGCGTGCGTTGAGCAGATCTACTGCGATCTTCGTCAGCATCCGGGCAATTGCAGTCAGGCCAAAGCAGAGGATGAAATCGAGAATCAGGACCGAACGGGGGAACCCGCCGGGACCGGCGAACCAGATCAGGATACCGCCGCAAACGGAGCCGGCCAGATTGGCATACAGCAGCCGCAGTAAGTCATAAGTTGACACGTAGCGCCACCACATGCGGTGGAGTCCCATATACGTGAATGCGGCTAGTTTCACCCCGGCGTAGACGGCACTGGCGAAGGCGACGCGCTTCCAGTAGCCATGCGGAATGCTGAGATCGAACCGCAGCAGAAACGCCAGCAGCGTAGACGTAAGAAAGGCGCCTAAGAGAATGCACGCACCGGCGAATCGCGGAAAGCGTGTCAGGCTATGTGCGACGTTCATGAGTACTCCATTAACCTTGCGAACTTGAGCCGCGGTGCAGGTGGGCCTGCTCCTCCGGCCCGGGCGCAGCCTTAGGCTGCCGCCTTGCTAGCTGATACCTGCGTAGTAGATTGACACTCGGTACAGGGTACGGAGGTGGGGCAGGATGGTATCCCAATGTCACTTAGTTTTCCCTGCTTGTCTGCTCGGGAACTTGGAGCCGCTGCCCCATACTTCGCGTGGATGGGATCGGCGTTTGGTGCGTTTGGGGAGTTTGCAGCGGGCCACCAGATCCAGGATCCGTTCGAGTTCCCGTTGCTGTTGCCGGGCTGTCGCAGCGGCCAAAATTTTGGGATAGCCATCCAGC
>Ga0118677_10004417_pt1 | contig 25642 bp, 23 predicted proteins | sample AliMusrvi5mmetaG_FD_86154 | JGI IMG/M metagenome (GOLD analysis project Ga0118677, IMG submission 86154)
ATTGGGCCTGGCCGGGCTCGTCACCCCGCAGCTCCCGCTCGATCTCACGCCGATGGCGGGCGAGGACGCCTTTCTTGCCGCCGCCGAGATCCTGCTGGAGGAAGTGACGCTGCTCGTGGTCGGGCTGGTGCCGTTCACGCGCCGGCTAAACACCACGTCGGCGGAGGCCGCGCCCTTCGCCGCGGCACTCGCGCAGCTGCGGGACAAATTCGGCAAGCCCATCGCCGTGGCTGTGGACGCGGGGGCTGATTATGCCGGCTACCGCGAGGCCTTCGGCGCCGTCGGCCTGCCGGTGTTCGACCGCGTCGAGACGGCGCTGCTCGGGCTCAAAACGCTGGGGTGAACTGAGGAATAGACATTCCCACGACCTCGCCGCGGACCACGCGCTCGGCCCAACCCACTGAGCCGGACTGGTGTCAGCGGGCGGTCCAGCCGCCGTCGATCGGGATGGCGGCGCCGGTGATGGATTTCGCGGCGTCGCCGCAGAGGAAGACGATCAGCGCGGCGACATCGTCGATCTCGACGAAGCGCTGGGACGGCTGCGCGGCGAGCATGACCTCGCGGATCACGCGCTCGCGGGGCAGCTGGTGCACCTGGGCCTGGCTGTCGATCTGGCCCTCCACCAGCGGCGTGAGCACGTAGCCCGGGCAGACGGCGTTGCAGGTGATGCCGGTCTCGGCGACCTCAAGCGCGACCGTCTTGGTCAGGCCGATCTGGCCGTGCTTGGCGGCGACGTAGGCCGACTTGAACGGCGAGGCGATGAGCCCGTGGACGGAGACCAGGTTGACGATGCGGCCCCAGTTGCGGCGCCGCATGCCGGGCAGCGCGGCCTTGATGGCGTGGAAGCTGGCGTTGAGGACGGTGTCCAGCACCGCGTCCCAGCGCTCCTCGGGAAAATCCTCGGTTGGCGCGACGAACTGGATGCCGGCGTTGTTGACGAGGATGTCGACGGCTCCGAACGCCTGCTCGGTGGCGGCGACCAGCGCGGCGACCTCGGCGGCAGAGCGGACATCGGCAGCGTGGTAGGCCACGCGTCCGCCGCCGGCGTCGGCGAGCTCGCGGCACAGGCGGCCGATGGCGTCGGCGTCGCCGAAGCCGTTCAGCATGACGTTGACGCCGGCGCGGCTGAGCGCGCGGACGATGCCGAGCCCGATGCCGCTGGTCGAGCCGGTGACGAGGGCGGATTTGTTTTTCAACATGGGAAGTCGGCGATCAGGCGCTCACCAGCGTGAGCCACGTCTCCAGCTGCGGCCAGACGTCCCCAACCTCGATGCCGGTGAGGCAGAACGGCTCGGGGTAGTGGCAGCGGTCGTAGCAGGGCTTGTACGGGCACGGCCGGCCGTCGATCCACGCGGCCAGGGGATGGCCGGGGGCGAACAGCTCTGGCACCTGCGGTCCGAAGATGGTGAAGGTCGGCACGCCGCACAGCGCGGCGATGTGGCCGGGCCCGGAGTCGTTGCCGAGGAACGCCGCGGCGCCGGCGATGGTGTCCACCATCTCGTCCATCCCCGCGGCGACGCGGGCCCGCGTTTCGCCGAGGCCGGACCACATTGACAGCTGGGCTTGGTCGCAGAGCACGACGGGATCCCAGCCCCGGGCGCGCAGGCGGCGGAGCAGCTCGGCATAGCGCGCGAGCGGCCACACCCGCAGCGCCTGCGAGGCGCCCGAGTGCAGCACCAGGCGACGGGAGGAAACAGGCGGCTGCAGCCGCGGCTGCGCCAGCGACACGGCGGGCAGGCGAAGTTCCTCCGCCAGCCGGCGCCAGGCCTCGGGCCGGTGGATGTGGCGGCCGTTGGCCAGGTCGCGGTCGAGCAGCCAGCCGAGCCCGGGCCGGCCGTAGCCGAACAGCCGGCCGGGTCGCGCCAGCCGCAGGAAGACGTGGTCCGACGCCAACGGCCAGATCGACACCGCAGCGGCGTAGCGGCGCGAGCGCAGTTCGCGCAGCACGCGGCCCAGCGTGCGCCACGGCCAGCGCGGCAGGTCGCGGCCGCCGGAGAACAGCGCCCACGGCGCGAGGCACGGCATCAGCTCCACCTCAGGCGCGAAGCGCGCCAGCAGGCCCGCGGCGTTGGGCACGGACAGCAGCGTCACGTCGTACCGCGTCTGCGCCGCGCGCAGGAACGGGATCAGGATGGCGATGTCGCCCGTGCCACGGAATTCCGCCACGAGCAGCGCCGGCCGGGAGCCGCGGCGGGCGCGGTGGACCGGCGGGGGAAAGACGGCGGGCGTGGCGACAGAGCTCATGGAAACAACCGGGACCGGAGTTCCGGCACGCGGGCCGCGCCCGTGGTGCCGAGCTGGTGGATGACAATGGAGGCGGCGGCCTGCGCGAGGGCCATGGCCTCCGCGATCGTGGCCTCGGCGGCCAGCGCGAGCGTCAGGGCGGCGGTCACTGCATCCCCGGCGCCGACGATGTCGATCGGCCCGCGCACGGGCAGCGCGGGCGCATGCGCGGCGGTTTCGCCCGGGGCGGCGCCGATCATGCCGCGCTCGGCGAGGGTGATGAACACCGGCCGCCGGCTGGCGGCGGCCAGGCGCTCGGCGCCGGCGGCCAGCTCCGGGAGGGCGGCGTCGGCGCGGCCGCCGGTGAGGACGGCAAACTCGGCGGCGTTCATCTTGAAGATCAGCGGGGGAAACCGCCCGAGGCCGTGGCGGCTGTCGGCCAGCACGGTCAGCTGCGGCCGGGCGACGGTGAGGTCGCGCACCTGCCGCAGGATCGCCGGCGAGACCACCCCGGCACCGGGAATGCTGGCCTGGTCCATCACGACCAGCGCGTCGAGGTCGGGCGCGAGCTGGCGCAGCGCGATGCCGAGCTCCTCCTCGACGTCGGGCGGCGGGGGCGACCAGTTCTTGATGTCGAGGCGGGAGAGCTCGACCGGGGCCTGGCCCGGCTGGTGCACGAGCGGCTTCGTGTAGGTGAAGGTGCGGCGCTCGGGCGTGCGGAGAAAGTTGTCGAGGGACACCCCCGGCACGGCCCGCAGGGCCTTGAGCAGCTCGAAGCCCTCGCCGTCCTCGCCGCAGAAGCCGACGGGCCAGAGCGTGCCGGCGCCGAGCGCGGCGAGGTTCTGGACGATGTTGCCGGCGGCGCCGGGCGAGCAGCGCACGCCGATGACGTTGTGCACCGGCAGGCCGGTCTCGAGCGAGGTCTCGGCCCGGGCGGGGTCGATGTCGAAATAGCGGTCGAGCGAGAAGTCCCCCACGACGGCGACGCGGAGCCGGGCGAAGCGGGCGGTGAGGGCGGTGAAGCGCTCGGGGGTCATGGGCAGCAATCAATAGGCCCGGACGCCGGGCGGCAACCTTGGCCTGCCGGTTTTCGCGCGGGGCCGCGGCGCTTCTTGCCTTCGCGGGCCGGGCCGCCAGCTTTCCCGGTCATGGCGGAAACGAGCGACCCCGGTCCGGCCTCGATCCAACCTGCGACGGTGCGTGGCACCGCGGGTTTCTTCCGCGTCGGCCGCACCGCCGCGGGCGCCTGGTGGCTGCTCAACCCGGCGGGCGAGCCGCTCTTTCTCCGCGCGGTGAACGGCGTGCACGGCGCCGAGGGCTCGCGGCACGATCCCGTGGCCCGGCTGCGGGCGTGGGGCTTCAACGCCCTCGGGCCCGGCGCGGCCGCGCCGCTGCGCGACGAGGGCCTGCCGTTCGTGGCGGACGTGGGCTTCGGCGCGGCGGGTCCGGTGATCCACTTCGCGGGCGCGCGGCTGCCGGACGTGTTTGACCCCGCGTGGCCGCAGGCGGCGGTGGCGCGGGCCGGCGAGGTCTGCCTCCCGCTGGCCGGGCGCAGCGACCTGATCGGGTGGCTCGCGGACGACCAGCCCGGCTGGGCGCAGCCGGGGCCGGCGGGCCGGCCCGCGCTGCTGCAGGTCTGCCTGAGCCTCGAGCCCGCGTTCGCGGCCTACCACGCCGCGTGGGAATTCGTGCTCGCGCCGCATGGCGGACGACTCGAGGGCCTTGCCCGGGCGTGGTCGCGTCCGCTGGCCAACAAGGAGGTCGTCCGCGAGCTGACGCGGACCGAGCAGGGCCTCGCGACCCGCGGCTACCTGCGCGACGACGCGCGCTGGACGCGCGAGTTTGCCCGGCGGTATTTCACGCTCACGGCGGCGGCGATCCGCGCGCACGACCCGAATCATCTCATCCTCGGCGGCCGGTTCGGCGGCCGCGTGGGCGCGGCGGTGCTGGCGGAGTGCGTTTATCCGGCGGTGGACGCCGCGTGGATCGACCTCGACGATTTGCCCGCGGCGCCGGCGGGCCCGGTGGTGGCGGGCGAGTTCACCTGGGTGGACGGCCACCTGGCGGCCGCGCCGGGATCGCGCCGCCTGGCCGGGCTGACGACAGTGGAGCGCATGCTCCGCCGCGGCCGCGGGTCGCTGCAGAAGCTGGCGCGGCACCCGGCGGTGATCGGCTATGCCTGGAGCCGCTGGGGCGACGGGGCGGGGGAGCAGCCCCCGTTTGCCAGCGGGCTCGTGCATGACAACGACGCCGAGGCGCGCGAGCACACGGAGCTGCTGGCGGACCTCAACGGCCGGCTGGAATCCCTGCGGAAGGGATGAGGGCGGGCCGCCCGCGCGAATTTCGGATTTTGACCTTCGGGTTTCGCCGCCCTCGGATGCAGCCATGAGCCTGACCATCTGGTGCAACACGAAGTTCAACCCGGCGGCGACGCGCCTGCTGGCCGAGGGGACGAAGGCGCACCGCCTGGTGGTCTCGGCGAACGCCTCGGCCGACGTGCTCGTGGCGGGCCGGGCGGATCCGCTGCTGGCGCAGGCGGACGTCGCGTTCGGCCAGCCCGACGTGTCGCAGTGCCTGGACAGCCCCCGGCTCCGCTGGGTGGAGGTGATCACGGCGGGCTACACCCGTTTTGACACGCCCGAGTTCCGCGAGGCGTTCCGGGCCCGCGGCGCGGCGTTCACGAACGCCTCCGGCGTGTTTGCCGATCCCTGCGCGCAGCATGTCCTCGCGATGATGCTGGCGCTCGGCCGCAGTCTGCTGGCGTCGCACCGCGACCAGCTCACGGACCACTCGTGGCACTACACGGAGCGGCGCTACGAGTCGCGACTGCTGACCGGCCAGACCGTGGTGCTCCTCGGCTTTGGCGCGATCGGGCGCCGGCTGGCGGAGCTGCTCGCGCCGTTCGGCGTGAAGCTCTACGCGGTGCGCCGCTCGGTGCGCAGCGAGGTGGGCGTGCACGTGATTCCCGAGGAGAAGATCAGCGCCGTGCTCCCGCTGGCGGACCACGTGGTGAACATCCTGCCCGACAACGACAGTACCCGGAACTACGTGAACGCCCGCCGGCTCGCCTGCTGCAAGCCCGGCGCGCGGTTCTACAACGTCGGCCGCGGCACCACGGTGGACCAGTCGGCCCTGCTTGAGGCGCTGCAGTCCGGCCGGCTCGGCGCGGCGTACCTCGACGTGTTTGATCCCGAGCCGCTGCCGCCGAGCCACCCGCGCTGGACCGCGCCCAACTGCCACATCACGCCCCACACTGCCGGCGGCCGCGCGGACCAGGACGAGGCGATCGTGCGTCACTTTCTCGCGAATCTCGCGGCCTTCGAAGGCAAGCAGCCGATGACGGACCGCGTGATTTGATGAAAGCACGCGCACTTGGAGCCAGATCACACGCTTTGGGTTAACATAGCGTTGGTGTGATAGGAATAGGGCGACATTCCCGTTGCGCGGATTTTTGTTCGGGGGAATAACCCCGCACGCAATTGCTCCCACTCTGATCCGAGGGGACCGGCCCCGTGCCGATCCCGCAGGTCAACCAACCCAAAACAACAGTTACAGCATGAACAAATCCACACGTCTCATCATCACGGCCGCCGCCATGGCGGGTCTCTACGCCGGCTCCCTCGCGATTCGTGCGCACGCCGAGGACCAGGCCGGCACCCCGGCCACGAAGGACGCGACCAAGGACGGCTCGAAGGACAAGAGCTCCTGCAGCGGCAAGGATGGCTGCAAGGGCAAGGCGTCCTGCAAGGGCCACAATGACTGCAAGGGCAAGGGCGGCTGCAAGTCCGGCGACAATGGCTGCAAGGGCCAGAACTCGTGCAAGGGCAAGGGCGGCTGCGGCTCCATGGATCAGTCCAAGGAAGCCCCCAAGACCTGATTCCTGTTTTCGTCACGCGGCCGGCGCCCAGCGTCGGCCGCGTTTTTTTTCGCCGCTCGCCCGCACCCCCCGCCCGCCTTAGTTAATCGCCCATGCCCGCCAACGCGTTCAACGGCCACACCGATTACGGCATCGGGATCGGCCTGAGGGTGCCCCACTATTCGCACATCCTCAGCCGCAAGCCGGTCGTCGACTGGTTCGAGATCATCTCGGAAAACTTCCTCGTGGGCGGCGGGCGTCCGCTCGAGGTGCTGGACCAGATCCTCGAGCAGTACCGCGTCGTCCAGCACGGCGTCTCGCTCTATTTTGGCTCGACCGACCGGACCGACCGCGAGCACCTGCGGCGGCTGAAGGCGCTGGTGCGTCGGACCAAGACGCCGTGGCTGTCCGACCACCTGTGCTGGGGCAGCGTCGACGGCACCTACACGCACGACCTGCTGCCCTTGCCGTACACCCACGAGGCCGCCCGCCGCACCGCGGCGAAGATCCGCCAGGTGCGCGACTACCTCGAGATCCCGATCTGCGTGGAAAATGTCAGCAGCTACGCCGAGTTTCACCTCTCGGAGATGACCGAGTGGGAGTTCCTGACGGAGGTCGTCGAGCAGGCCGACTGTGGAATTCTCCTCGACGTGAACAATACCTACGTCTCGTCGCGGAACCACGGGTTCAATCCCTACGAGTACCTCGACGGCATCCCGGCCCACCGCGTCGGCCAGATGCACATCGCGGGTCACACGAAGTTCGAGAAGTACATCCTGGACACGCACGACCACCCGGTGCTCGACCCGGTGTGGCAGCTCTATGCGCATGCCACGAAGCGGTGCGGGGTGACCGCCACGCTGCTGGAGTGGGACGACCGCATCCCGTCCTTCCAGGAGGTGCATGCCGAGGCGCTCAAGGCCAACACCTACATCGCCGGCGCGCGCGCCGCGAGCAAACCCGCCCCCGCCCATGCCCGCCGCGCCTGACGTCCCGCGCGACCTGCGCTCCCTCCAGCGGCTGATGCACCGCGCGCTGCTGCGCCCGCTGGCGACCGGCGACCGCATGCAGCGGCGCTGGATGGACGGCCGCGCGACGGCCGAGGTGGCGGCGGGCTTCGTGAGGCCCAACGACCGCCTGTCCTCGCTCGAGCGGCTCGAGATCTACAACCGGATGTACTGGTTCCGGCTGATCGACAATTTCCACGACGACAACCCGGGCCTGCGCGCGGTGCTGGGCCCGCGCGCGTTCAACCGCCTCGCGATTGCCTACCTGACCCGTTATCCGTCGCGCTCCTTCACCCTGCGCGACCTCGGGGCGCGGCTGGAGGGATTCATCCGCCGCGCGCCGCGCTGGACGGCGCCGCACACGGCGCTGGCCGTGGACATCGCGCGCTTCGAGTGGGCCCAGACGGTGGCGTTCGACGCGCCAGCGCGACCGGTGCTGACCACGGCGGAAATCGCCCGCGCGGACCCGGCGCGGCTGCGGCTGGGCCTCCAGCCGTACGTCACGCTGCTCGCGCTCCGCTACCCGGTGGACACCTACGTGATCGCCGTGAAGCAGCGCGACGCGCTACGGGCCGAGGCGAGCAACGCGTCCGTCGCGGCGCGGACCACCGCGCGCGTGCGCCGCATTGCCCGGCCGCGGCGCGAGCCGGTCTGGATCGCCGTGCATCGGGTCGACAACCGGCTTTTCTACAAGCGGCTCGAGCGGCCGGCGTACCGCATCCTCGCGGCCCTGCAGGCTGGCCGGCCGCTGCCGCGCGCGGTGGCGGCGGGCGGCCGGGCGGTGACGCCGGCGCAGGTGCAGGAGTGGTTTGCGCTGTGGCGCCAGCTCGGCTGGCTCTGTCGGCGGAAATAATCCGCCGCGCGGCGCCTCTCACCCTTATGAACCTGGCCTCATTGTACCCCAAACTCGACGGTCACCTCGCCACGCTCGGCGGCTGGCTGCGCTCTCCCCTCCTGCTCCTCGTCCGCCTCTATTGGGGCTGGGGCTTTTTCCAGACCGGCAAGGGCAAGCTCATGCATCTGGAGCGCACGGCCGGCTACTTCGCCAGCCTCAACATCCCCGCGCCCAAGCTGAACGCGATCGCCGCGGGTTCGGTCGAGTGCGCCGGCGGGCTGCTGCTCCTTCTCGGGCTCGGCGGACGCGTGGTGCCCGTGCCGCTCATCTTCACGATGCTCGTGGCCTATGCGACGGCCGAGAGCGAGGCACTGCACGCGCTCACGTCCGACCCCGACAAGTTCACGTCTGCCGCGCCGTTCCTGTTCCTGCTCGCGGCGGTGCTGGTCCTCGTCTTTGGCCCCGGGCAGCTGTCGCTCGACGCCGCCTTCGGCCGGAAGCCGAAGGCGTAGGCATTGCGCCAGCTCAGGCCTTCGGCGGCGGGTTGCAGAGCGCCTCGTAGGCGTAGGCGACTGCGCCGATGCAGATCGGCAGCGTGACAAAGACGCCGATGATCAGCCCGATGAGCCCGAGGAGGGCCAGGAGGGCGCCGAGAATCAGCAGCGCGAACACCCGCCACCACTGGGCGGAGATGACGCGGCGGCTGACCTCCATCGCGGTCCAGAACTCCAGCTTGCGGTCGATGACCAGCAGGTAGGCGAAGCTGTAGGCGACGGCGAGGTAGATGCCGGGCAGGATCAGGCAGATCAGGCCCACGGTCGTGAGGAGCGTGACCAGGAGCGAGGTGACCACGAGCGGCCCGAAGGCGAGGGTGAAGCCGCTGAAGACGTCGCCGAACTCCGCGGGCTGGCCCCGGATCTTTTTCAGGTAGAAATAGTAGAGGCCGCCGTAAAACACGCCGGTGAGCAGGAAGCTCGCGATGAGGCCGAGGAAGGGGATGGAGCCCGCGACCGCCGCGACGATGGACAGCACGAACGTCGCGCCGACGATGGGCCAGAAGTCCGATTTCAGCAGGGCCCAGCCGCGCGAGATGCAGCCGCTAATCTCCAGGGGCGCGGCGCGCGCGATGAGGTCATCCGCCATCGCCCGGGCATCAACCGGGCCGGTGGCCACGGGCGGCGGAGGGGTGACGCCGGCGCCGCTGAACTCGGGAAAATCTCCCACCCGCCGCCACTCCTCGCTTCCGGCCGCCTTGGCCTTGGTGTCGAGGTTGGCCCGCCCGCCCGCCAGCCAAGCCCGGACTTGTTCAGTCGTGACCGGGCCGTACTCCTTGCCGTCGCCGCCAATGATGGTGAACATACTCCGGAAGCAGTAGGAGGCTCCCCAAGATGCGTCAACGGCGGACGCCTACGGCAGTTCCACCCGCCGCTCCGTCGGGTCGGGCTGCTGCCGGAAAAACAGCGCGGTGTGTCCGACCGCTCCGACACAGACGCAGCGGCCCTCGTCGGCGATCTGCGTGCAGAGGACCGCGCGCTCGTCGCGCTCGGCCCCGAGGAAGCGCAGCTTCACGAGCTCGTGGGCGCGCAGGAGCCGGTTCAGCTCGGCATAAAACGCGGGCGTGAGCCCGCCCTTGCCGATCTTCAGGGCCGGGGCCAGCGTCTGGCCGAGGCCGCGGAGGTGGGACTTCTGGGCGCCGGTGAGGGGAAGCTCGTACATGGGTGGTTTAAACCGCGAAGTGCGCGAGGGGCGCGAGGCAATTCGGGCCGATGGAAACGGGATTTCACCACGCAGGGCGCGAAGCACACGAAGACCCTGACTTTCCCGCGGATGACGCGGATGTCACGGATAGGGGAGATTTCCTCGGCCTTCGCGCGCTTCGCGACCTTGGCGGTGAAAATCATCCGCCCTAACAGGATTACCGCGGCGCCGCGGCTCAGCCGAAGTGGTTCGGCAGCAGCTCGCGCCACTGTCCGGGGGCGAGGTCGCCGAGCTCGAGGTCGCCGAAGCGGACGCGGTGCAGCGTCAGCACAGTAGCACCGGTGGCCGCGAACATGCGGCGCACCTGGTGGTAGCGGCCCTCGGTGAGGGTGAGCTCGGCCTCGCGCGGGCCGAGGGCGGTGAACGCGGCCGGGGCGCAGGGCGCATCCTCGCCCTCGAGCAGAAGCGTGCTGCTGGCGAAGCGCTCGCCGAGCCCGGGCGGCAGGTCGCGGTCCAGCGTCGCCCGATAGACCTTGGGCACCTTGTGCCGGGGCGAGGTGAGACGGTGGACGAGCGGCGTGATATCGGTGAGCAGCAGCAGCCCGCTGGTGTCCTTGTCGAGCCGGCCGATGCTTGTGACCGGCGGGTTGCGGAGGCGCCAGCGCTCGGGGAGCAGGGAATAGACGTTGGGGCCCTCGCGCTCGTCGTGGGAGCAGACCAGCCCGACTGGCTTGTGCACGAGCAGCAGCAGCGGCTCTGGATGGTCGAGCGGCTCGCCGTCGAAGCGCACGTCCGCCGCCTCCGCCTTGTCCCCGGCGTCGTCGGCGACCCGCCCCGCGACGGTCACGCGTCCACCCTCGACCCAGCTGCGGGCCTGGCGCCGGCTGCCGTAACCGAGGTTGGCGAGAAGTTGGTCGAGACGGCGCATCGCGCTGAGACAAGCATGAAGCGCGGGCCGGATACGACGAAAATGGTTCAGTATCGGCCGGAATTCGCGCGTAGTGGTCGCGCCGTGCTGCCGTACCTCCTCCTGATCCTCGCCGCCTTGTTCCTCACGGCGGCCCTGCTCACCCTGGTGCGGGCGCCCAACTGGGTCCTGGCGTGGAAGCTCACGATCCTGGTCGGCGAGTACGGGCACTGGCTGATCGTGCTGCCGCTCGGCCTCGCGGCGGTGTCGGCGCAGGTCACCGACGGGCCCCTGCGCCTCGTGACGCTGGTCCTCTGCGTGGCGTCCGCCGGCGCGCTGGCGCGACCGGTGCTGGCGGCCTGGCGCCTGTCGCGCTCCCTGCCGGAGTCCCTTCGCGCGGCCTTCGGCCCACAGACGCCTGCGGCGCCGGCGTTGTCGTGGGGCCGGCTCTTCTCCGGCGGCGTTCGTCCGACGGCGCGGATGACGACGGCGGTGTTCGCGTGTCCGGATGGCCAGGAGCTGAAGCTTGACCTGTATGGGCCGGAGGAGAGCGGCGGGTCGGTCCGGCCGCGGCCGTGCGTGATCGTGATCCATGGCGGCGGCTGGGATGGCGGCGACCGCGCGCAGCTGCCCAAGTGGAACCCCTGGCTGGTGGCGCGCGGCTATGTGGTCGCGGCGGTGAGCTACCGGCTCGCGCCGCGGTGGCAGTGGCCGGCGCAGGGCGAGGACATCCGCGCGGCGATCGCGTGGCTCAAGGCCCACGCGGGCGACTGCGGCGTGGATCCGACGCGGCTGGTGCTGCTCGGCCGCTCGGCAGGCGGGCAGATCGCGGCGGCGGTGGGCTATGGCGCGCCCGACCCGGCGATCCGCGGCGTGATCGCGCTGTATGCGCCACACGACATGCCGTTCGTCTGGTCGGTCTCGCGGGGGGACGACGTGCTGAATTCCCTCAAGCTGATGCAGCAGTACATGGGCGGACCGCCGGAGGGGTCGCGCGAGGCGCACTATCATTCGGCGAGCGCGCAGTCGCTGGCGCAGGCGGGCTCGCCGCCGACGCTGCTGGTGCACGGCGATCCGGACACGCTCTCGTGGGTCCGCCACAGCGAGCGGCTCTCGGCCCGGTTGGCCGAGCTGAATGTGCCGCATTATTTCCTGCGCCTGCCCTGGGCGACGCACGCGTTCGACTTCAATCTGCACGGCCCGGGCAGCCAACTCACGGGTTATGCAATGGAATGGTTTTTGGCGGCGGTGACGAAGTCGCCGCGAGATTAGGCTCGGCAATGGGCCCGGCATTTGGGATGCCTTGGCTTCCGACTCCACACATCAATTTTTATGGCACTCTGGGAATACAAAGTCATCACGAGCGGCAAAGGCGGATTCGCCAGCCCCGCCTTGCTGGAAAAATTTCTGAACGACCTGGGCCGAGACGAATGGGAGATCATCCATTTCCAGCCCCAGGCGGACAACGCGCTGGCCTTCAGCGGACTGGCGCGGCGCTCGACGCAGCGCGACTGGTCGCTGCAGGACGCGGCGGCGGCGGCCGCGGCGGCCGAGGCCGAGAAACTGCGGGCGGAGTTCGCCGCGAAGTTCCAGGCGGCCACCGCCCCGGGCGCGGCCGAGGAGAAGCCGGCCAGCTTCATCGAGGAGAAGTCCGCGCCGAAGGATGATTTCCGGAAGCCGGTGGACACCTCCCGCGACGCCGACCCGGAGTCGGGCGAGGACGAGGGCGAGAAGGACGAGTGGGACAAGCTCAACCAGGAGGATGAGCTCCCGAGCTTCTTCGACGCGCTCAAGCCCCACATGCGCCGCAACCAGCGCGGCCCGGGCATGTCGGTCGGCGTGGATTACCTCGCGAAGAAGTGGGACCTGGCCGAGGAGGACGTGAAGGGCGCGCTCGTCGAGTGCGGCCTGCAGATCCCGGCCGATGAAAACGCGAAGCCGATCTACGTGGAGTACGATGGCGACCTTTTCTGGGTGAACATCAACCGCCGCGGCGAGCTCTGGATCAACACCCGCGAGAAGCCGCGTCCGGTGTTCCGGGTCGTGCAGGGCACGCGCGTCGAGGGCGACGTGCTCCCTGAGTCCGGCGGCCGCCGGCCCGAGGGCGAGGCCCCGGCCCGGTCCGAGGAGGCCCCTGCGCGGGCCGAACGCGCGCCGGCGGAACCCGCCGCGCCCCGCGCCCCGAAGTCGGACACGCCCGCCGAGCCCCTGCCGGCCGGCCCGGCGCTGCTGGAGAAGGTGCGGCCGCACATGCGCCGCAACCGCCGCGGTCCCGGTGGCTCGGGCAGCACGAGTTTTCTGTCCCGCGCCCTGCGCTGCACCGAGGCGGATCTCACCGAGGCGTTCAAAACCCTCGGCCTGGTCATGCCGGCGAAGGCCGACGAGCAGCCCGTGTTCATTGAGATGGGCACCGAGCTCTGGTGGCTGAACCTGGACTCGCGCGGTGGACTCTGGATCAACGGCCGCGACAAGGAGGCGGGCGAGACACCCGCCTCGGCGGCCGCCGCTTCCGTTTCGGCGGCTCCGTCCGCCCCCGCCGAGGCGGGGACGACTTCGTCCGGCGCCCCTGCGTCCGGTGCGGTCCTGGCGGCCGTGCGCCTGCTCCTCAAGGAAACCAAGACGGGCGCCGTCGCCGGCAAGGCCGAGCGGCTCGCCGAGGAGCTGGGCAAGTCCCCGGACGAGTTCGTGGCGACGCTGCTTGGCGCCGGCCTCAAGGTGCCGGAGAAGGCGCGCGAGAAGCCGGTGTTCGTCGAGCACGCGGGCGAGATCTTCTGGCTGAACAAGAACGCCAAGGACGAGCTCTGGCTCAACGCCAAGGTCTCCAAGTACGCGGAGAAGGACGGCGACGGAAAGAAGCCGGCGCGGCGCGGAAGGAAGAAGCCCGAGGGCGAGAGCTGAGTAGGCGGGAAGACGGCAAACGCCAAACGAGCAAACGCCAACGAAGGTCCGGACTGGCGCAAGACGGGAAAGGTCCTTTGCCCGCTTGTGCGCTTGCTCGCTAGGGCTTTCGATGGCGTTGGCCTGCTTGGCGTTTCCTCTAAAAGGGGCTCGAAGCCCACTCCGCCCACTATGCCTGAATCAGTCCCTTGCGGATCGCGAAGCGCACCAGGTCGGTCTGCGTCTGCAGGTTCAGCTTGCGCATGAGGTTCGTGCGGTGCGTCTCGGTCGTGCGCGGGCTGAGGAAGAGCTTCTCGGCGATCTCGGTGTTGCCCAGGCCCTCGGCGGCGTACTGCAGCACCTCGCGCTCGCGCGGAGACAGCGTGGCGAGCGGATCGGCGGCCTCGGCGGGCTTGCTGACCAGCGCGCTGATGGCCCAGTCGGACAGCGGGGCGCTGAGAAAGCGGCGACCGGCGGCGACCTCGTGGGCGGCGTGGAGGATCTCGGCCGTGTCGGAGCCCTTGAGCAGGTAGGCCATCGCCCCGGCGCGCAGGGCCTCGATCACGTACGGCTCGTCGTTGTGCATCGAGAGGATGAGCACCCGCGTGTGCGGGTTGCTGGCGTGCACCTGGCGCAGCACCTCAATGCCGTGCAGCCGCGGCAGGCTCAGGTCGAGGAAGAGCAGGTCGGGCCGGTGCTTCTCAACCGCCTGGACCGCGGCCAGCCCGTCCGCGACATCGGCGAGCACGGAAAAGCCCTTGGCGGCCTCCAGCAGGCTCCGGATGCCTTGGCGGACGATTTCATGGTCATCAGCGAGGACGACGGTGGTCATGGGAGCGGCGTCGGGGCGGACGAGAGGGGAAACTCGGCGTGGATGCGGGTGCCCTGGCCGAGGCGGGAGAAGATCTCCACGGTGCCGCCCGCGAGGGTCACGCGCTCGGTGAGGCTGGTGAGCCCGATGGAATTGCGGGACGCGAGCACGGCGTCGAGGTCGAAACCCCGGCCGCGGTCGGTGATCTCCACGAGGAGTCGGCCGCCGGCGGCGGCGGGATCGGGCCCTTGGTCGTGGGTGATCGTGACCGAGGCCTCCTTGCTGCCGGCATGGCGGGCGACGTTGGTGAGCGCCTCCTGGACAATGCGGAAGACGGCGACCTCGAGTTCCACCGGCAGCCGCGTCTCCGGCAGCGACACCTCGTGCGCCGTCCGCAGGCCGGTCTGACGCTCGAACAGGCGGAGATGCCACTCGATCGCGGCGCGCAGGCCGAGGTCGTCGAGGATGCGCGGGCGAAACTGCTGGGTGAGTTCCCGGACATGCGCCATCAGGTCGGTGGCGAGGTGGAGCGATTCGCCGAGCTTGTCCTGCAGCGCCGCCGCCGGGCCCGCCTCCTGAGCGGCGCGGGCCAGGGCCTCGAGCTGGAACCGCAGTCCGGTGAGCATCTGTCCGACCTGGTCATGCAGCTCCCGCGCGATGGCCCGGCGCTCGTCCTCCTGGATGCTGAAGAGCCGCTTGGACAGCGTCTGCAGCCGGGCGGCATGCTCGGCGGCGGCGCGCTCGGCCTTCTGGCGCACGGCGATTTCCTGCTGCAGTTGCTCGGTGCGGTTGGCGACCTTGGCCTCAAGGGAGAGGTTGAGTTCTGCGAGCTCGCGGCTGAGGCGCTGGTTGAGCCGGTCGGTTTCGGCCTGCCGCAGCAGGCTGTTGAGCGAGAATACCAGCTCCAGCAGGTAGCCGTCCTGCTGGAGAATGTAGTCCTGGGCGCCGAGCTTGAACGCCGCGACGGCGGTCTCGCCGTCGTTCTGGGCGGCGAGCAGGATCACGGGCGTGTCAGCCGCGTGGGAATGGAGGGTGCGGAGCGCGTCGAGCGGCCCCGACCGCCCCGGGTTGGGGCCGAGAATCACGGCCGCGAAGGCCGGACCGCCGGCGAGGGTCGCCTCGAGCGCGTCGAGCGACGGGATGCTGGTGAGCACGAGCTGCGTGGCGTGGCGGCCGAAGAAACTCGCGAGGTTCTGCCGGAGCACCTCGGACTGCTCGATCAGCAGCACGGCGGATTTCTCGGTCGGATGCGCCGGGCGCCGCTGGAGGTGGAGCCGTTCCTGCTGCCGGGCGTAGACATTCTTCACCAGCGCCGGCAGCTCGAGGAACTGCGGGGAGGCCTTGTCGATGCAGTCCACCGCGCCGGCGCGCAGGGCCTTGACCGCGAGCTGGGTCTGCCCCTTCGCGCTGACCATGATGACCGGCGTGGAATCGCCCCGCGACGCCAGCTCGCTGAGGATGTGGAGGCCGTTGATGTCGGGCAGCTCCAGGTCGAGCAGCAGCACGTCGATGCCGCCACGCTGCATGCGATCGAGGCACGAGCGCCCGTCGGTCACGAACTCCAGCGCGCATTCCGGGGCGAAGTGCGCGAAATACGTCTGCACGACCTCGGAGATCTGGGGATCGTCGTCCGTATAGAGCACGCTGATCATCGCTTCGTGAGGTTCATCATCGCGGGCGCTCCGGGGAAAGTGAACCCTTTTCCCGGGGCCGATCCGGCGCATCGCAAGATTCTGCCCTCCAGTGAATAGCAGTGTTCTGGTTCCGCAGGGGAAGCCTCCCCGGGGGACATGAGGGAAACCCCCCTAGTGAAATTCCGGACGCCAGGACGCGGGGCTGGCCGGATAGTGGGAAAAGACGGCGAAGACTAGGATGGGCCCATGAATTCCGCCTGCATCGCCAACCTCACGAGCCCGACGCTTCCCGCCGGCCGGCTTCTCGCCGCGCTGACGCTCGCCGTGGCGGCGCTGGGATTCGGTGGCTGCACCTCCCTCTCGGTGGAGCGCGACTTCGCGACGATTGTGGCGATGGCGCCCGCGCCGGTGGTCGTGCAGAGCGGCCAAGAGCTGCGCTCGGCGGAGGCGGCGGCCGGCCGCATCGTCGGCGCGCAGGCGTTCCGCGGCGTCGGTGACTCGATGAATCCCCTTTACGTGAGCGGCACGGCGATTGTCACGGTGCCCTGCGAGTACCGCCAGCTTCACGCCGGCATGACGGTGGTCTATGTGAACCATGACGGCCGGGGCGTGGCCCACGTGCTGGTCAACGAAATGCCCAACGGCTGGATCGCCCAGGGCGTGAACAACCAGGCGGAGGACGCGGATCTCGTGACCGCGGCCAATCTCGTCGGCGTGGTCACGCAGGCGTACGCCTCGGCCGACACGCCGGCGCGCCGCGAGATCGCGAGCCGCCTGGCCGACAAGTCTTCCCGTCCGCAGCTGGCGCTCAATCTCCCCAGGGCTGGCACCGCCGGCCTGGCCGTGGTCCTCGACGAAGGCACCCACTGAGCGGAGCAGAAGGGACGGGTGCAAGGCAGGGTCAAACACCCTGCCTTTGCCTTTTCCACCCGGGCCGCGGCCCGCGGCTCAGACCATGGGGCGGAACTGGCCGACGACACCGGTGAGGCACGCGGTGATCTGGCCCAGCGAGCAGGTCTCGACGGTGGTGACGAGCTCGCCGAAGACATTGCCACCGGCGCGCGTGACATTTTCCAGCCGCTGCAGGGCGTCGGGCGCGCGCTTGGCGTGCTTCCGCTTGAAGGCGCGCAGCCGCTCCACCTGCAGGCGCTGCTTGGAGGGCGAGGTGCGGGCGAGCGGGACGTGGGGCAGGGGCTCGTGGGAGACGTACTTGTTGAGGCCGATGATGGGCCGCTCGCCGGAGTAGATCTGCGTCTCGAGCCGGTGGCCGGACTCCTGAATTTTGCTGCGCTGGTAGCGCTGCTCCATCGCGGCAATGACGCCGCCGAGGGTGTCCATCTCGCGGAACACGCCGAGGATGGCCGACTCCACCTGGCGCTCGAGCGCGAGCAGGCCGGGGGCGCCGCCGAAGAGATTCATGGTGTGCCGGAAGAGCCCGGACTCCTCGAGGAGGATCGACTGGCCGTGGGAGGCGAGCAGCGCGTACCGCTCCGTCGGCGTGGTGAACGGCTCGTCGGCGGAATTGGAGTGGCAGGAGTTCGTGTAGTTCACGTAGGCCAGCATCAGCTCCACGGCGGTGCGCGTGAGGTTGTTCTGGAACTCGGCGGCGATGAGCGAGCGACCGGAGGTCTGGGTGTGCAGCTTGAGGACCTGCGCCTTGGCGTCGGCGCCGAAGACATCGCGCATGCCGATGGCCCAGATGCGGCGGCAGACGCGGCCGAGGACGAGGTATTCCACGTCGAGGCCGCAATCGAGGAAGAAGGACAGGCGCGGGCCGAACTGGTTGACGCTGGCGCCGCGGTCGCGGAGCAGCCCGGCGTAGGTGAAGCCGTTCGAGAGCGTGAACGCCGCCTGCTGCACGGGCGTGGCGCCGGCCTCGGCGATGTGGTAGCCGGAGATCGAGATGGGATACCAGCGCGGCAGGTTCGGCACGCACCACTCGACCATGTCGCAGAGGAAGCGGAGCGAGGCGTCGACCGGGAAGATCACCTCGTTCTGGGCCTGCACCTCCTTGAGCATGTCGGCCTGGATGGTGCCGCGCAGGCTGGCGACGCGGTCGGGGCCGAACCGGCGCTTCGCCGCGGCGATGAACATCGCGAGGATCACCGGCGCCGGGGCGTTCATGGTCATCGAGACCGACGCATCCGGCCGCGTCAGGTCGAACCCGGCAAAGAGCCGGCCCATGTCCTCGACGGTGTCGATGGCCACGCCGCCCTCGCCGATCTTGCCGAGCACGCCGGCATGGTCGGAGTCGAGGCCGTAGAGCGTGGGCCCGTCGAACGCGGTGGACAGGCGCAGGCTCCGCTGGTGGCGGGAGAGGTACTTGAAGCGGGCGTTGGTGTCCTCGGCGAGGCCGAGGCCGGCAAACAGCCGCATCGGCTCCTCGCCCGTGCGCGCCGCGGTGTCGAGGTACATCTCGCGGTACGCGGCCGTGGCGTAGGGAAACTCGCCGGGCAGGCCCTGGCCGAGCAGGTACTCGGCGATCGCGCCGGGCTCGTCGGTGTCGGGCAGCGCGAGCCGCGGCAGCGGCGTGCCGGAGGGCGACTGCGTCGTGCCGACGGCGGAGCGGATGCCGGCCCACCGTGCCCGGAGCTCGGCGGCGTACGCCGCGTCGGCGCGGGCGCGGTCCACCTCGGCGGCGACGAAGCGGTTGTAGGTGCCGACGGCGTCGGCGATCTTTCCAAGCTGGCTCATGGCGTGACCTCCAGGCGGCAGGGTCGCTCGCCGCCGGCGGCTGGCGCCAGGTCGGCGCGCTGGGCGAGGGCGGAGAAGAGGGCGTCAACCCCGGGGTCGAAATGCTTGGCGGCGGTGGTGGCGTGCAGGCGCTGGTCGCGGCCGTTCTGGTCGAGGCGCGCCTGGATCTCGGCCTTGGCCACCTTCGCCAGGGGGTGGTCGCACTTGTTGAGCGCGACGTAGTCGGCGCCGTTGAGGAGGGCGATCTTCTGCAGCTGGATGAGTCCGCCGTAGTGCGGGGCGAGCACGAAGAGGGTGGCGTCCACGAGCGGCTGGCCGCCGCCGAAGCTGCGGAACGGATCGCTTTCCTGCCCAACGCCGACGGATTCGACGAGGATCAGGTCGAACTCGCCGCTGCGCCGCAGGAGCTCGATGGCGGCGGGTGCGGCGGCGGAGAGGCCGGTCAGGCTGCCGCGGGTGGCGAGGGAGCGGAAGAACACGCGGTCGTCCTGCGCGTAGATCGCGGACACGCGGTCGCCGAGGATGGCGCCGCCGGAGCCGGGATGCGACGGGTCGTTCGCGAGGATCGCAATGCGTCCGGCGGGCTGGTGCCGCAGAAAGCGGGAGGTCAGCTCGTCAATCAGCGTGGACTTGCCGGCGCCGCCGGGTCCGGCGATGCCCACGACGAAGGAGCGGCCCGGGCCGGTGCGCTTCACGGCCGGGACGCGGCCGCCGGATTCTGCAATGGTCAGGGCGCGGGCCAGCACGCGGTCGCCGCGGAAGCGCGGATTGGGCCGGGCCGGCCGACTGTAGCCGCGGATGGCGGCCACGATTTCCTCCAGCGGCGTGCCGGCGAAGAAGATCCGGTCGGTACCCTGGCGGCGCATCGCGCGCTCGTCGGCGCGGGTGATCGTGCCGCCGCCCCCGCCGAAGACGGGGATGTCGCCGTTGCCACCCCGGCGCAGCGCCGCGACCACCTCGCGGAAGAACACGATGTGTCCGCCGTTGTAGGAGGAGAGGCCCACGGCGTTGACGTCTTCCTGGACGGCGGCGCGGGCGATGGCCTCCACCGCCTGGTGGTAGCCGAGGTAGATGATCTCGATGCCGTGGCGGGCGAGCTCGAGGTTGATCGTGGTGACCGCGCTGTCGTGCCCGTCGCAGATCGGCACGGCGGTGAGAATGCGGAGCGGAGCGGGACGGCGTGGGGTTTTCGCGACGGCCATGGGCGACTAGCAAACGGGGGAACCAGCGTGGCGCAATGACCGAGCGCGGCTATTTGGGGCACAAACCCGTAATTACCCCTTTTGGGCTAGGCGGGTCCTCGGGTCTGAAAAGAGGTCGAACCGGTTGTGACCACGAAGGCTTCACGCTGCGGCTTGGGTCCCGTGAAAACGGTCGGGCGAGAAATCGCGAAAGCGCTGAGCCCGATGCCGGCTTCCGGCCTATCCGCGTCTCCTCGATCTCCAACCGGGTTTCCTATGAAGCGCACAAAGCAACCGCATCCCCAGCTTCGCGACCTTTGCGGCCTTGGCGGTGGTCCGGATCTGAATCAGGCAAGGTCAACCCCGAGCCCACCAAGCCTTCGGGTGCTTCGTGGCCTTCGTGGTGATAAACCGGCCGACCGCTCCGCTCAGAGATGAAGCGGTCGCCGGCTCAGAATTCGGCGGTGCCGGGGGTGCGGGCGAATGGGATGACGTCGCGGATGTTGGCGACGCCGGTCACGAACATGAGCATGCGCTCGAAGCCGAGGCCGAAGCCCGAGTGGGGCACGGTGCCGTAGCGGCGAAGGTCGAGGTACCACCAGTATTCCTTTTCCGGGAGATGATGGGCGCGCATGTTCTCCTGCAACACGTCGAGGCGCTCCTCGCGCTGGCTGCCGCCGATGATCTCGCCGATGCCGGGCACGAGCAGGTCCATCGCGGTGACGGTCTTCCCGTCGTCGTTCACCCGCATGTAGAACGGTTTCAGGGTGCGGGGGTAGTTGTAGACGGTGACGGGACACTTGAAGTGCTCCTCGGCGAGGAAGCGCTCGTGCTCGGACTGGAGATTGTCGCCCCAGGCGACGGGATGCTCCCATTTCCGTCCGCTCGCGGTGAGGATCTCGACGGCCTCGGTGTAGCTGCAGCGCTGGAACGGCCGCTCGAGCACGAAGTCGAGGCGGGCGAGCAGGTCCTTGTCCACGAACTTGGAGAAGAACTCGAGGTCGCCGGCGCAGTGCTCCTTGGCGTCGCGGATGAGGTACTTCACGAACTCCTCGGCGAGGTCCATGTTCCCCTGCAGGTCGCAGAACGCGATCTCGGGCTCGATCATCCAGAACTCGGACGCGTGGCGCGAGGTGTTGGAGTTCTCGGCGCGGAAGGTGGGGCCGAAGGTGTAGACGTTGGAGAGCGCGGTGGCGAAGATCTCGGCCTCGAGTTGGCCGGAGACGGTGAGGTAGGCCTGCTTGCCGAAGAAGTCCTTGGTGTAGTCAATGGCGCCCTGCTCGGTCTTGGGTGGGTTGACCGGGTCGAGCGTGGACACGCGGAACAGCTCGCCGGCGCCTTCGCAGTCGCTGGCGGTGATGATGGGCGTGTGGACGTAGTGGAAGCCGCGGTTCTGGAAGAACTGGTGGATGGCGTACGCGAGCCGGCTGCGGACCCGGAAGACGGCGCCGAACAGGTTGGAGCGCGGGCGCAGGTGCGCGATCTCGCGGAGGAACTCGAGCGTGTGGCCCTTCTTCTGGAGCGGATAGGTGGCATCGGCCTCGCCGATCACGGTGAATTTCTCCGCGACGACCTCCCAGCGCTGGCCCGTGCCCTTGGACTCGACGAGCCGGCCGCGCACCTCGAGCGAGGCGCCGGTGTTGGCCTTCGCGATGTGGGCGTAGTCAGGCAGGCCGGCGTCGGCGATGACCTGGATGCCCTTGAGCGAGGAGCCGTCGTTGAGTTCGATGAAGGAGAAGGCCTTGGCGTCGCGCCGGGTGCGGACCCATCCCTGGAGCAGGATGGAATCCATCGGGGCGGTGGCGTGCAGGGCGTCTTTGACGAGGGTGCGGGACATGGTGGTTTGCCCGCGAGCGAAGCCGGGAGGCCGGATGGTGGCAAATCCGGATTCAGCGCCGCTCAGCCGGAGACGAACGCGTCCGCGAACGCATGCACCGGCAGGGCGGCCAGCCGCGCGCGATCCGCGAAGAGCGCCATCAGCGAATCCGCGCGGACCGCGCCAAAGTGCGCGGCGAACGCGGCGCGGGCCTTCCGCTGGAGCAGCGGAATGCCGTCCTGGCGCCGCCGCCGGTGGCCGATGGGATACTCGACCGCGATGCGCGGCGTGGCGGTGCTGTCCTGGAAGAACACCTGGACCGCGTTGGCAATGGAGCGTTTCTCCGGGTCGAGATAGTCGCGCGAATACGTTTTGTCCTCCGACACCGTCATCTTCGCGCGCAGGGCGTCGATGCGGGGGTCGGCGGCCACCCGGTCCTCGTAGTGGTCGGCGGTGAGGTCGCCGAAGATCAGGCCGATGGCGGTCATGTACTGGAGGCAGTGGTCGCGGTCGGCGGGATTATGCAGCGGCCCGGACTTGTCGATGATACGCACGGCGGACTCATGCGTCGTGAGCTCGACGCGCTGGATCTGCGCCAGGCGGTCCCGCACGAGCGGATGCAGCTGGATCGCGGCCTCGACGGCGGTCTGGGCGTGGAACTCGGCGGGAAAGGAGATCTTGAAGAGCACCTGCTCCATCACGTAGCTGCCGAGCGGGCGTGCGAGCTTGAGGGGCTGGCCGCGGAAGGAGACGTCCTGAAAACCCCAGGTTTTGGCGGAAAGCGCGGACGGGTAGCCCATCTCGCCGGTCAGCGCGGTGAGCGCGAGCCGGACGGCGCGGCTGGTGGCGTCGCCTGCGGCCCAGGACTTGCGCGAGCCGGTGTTGGGCGCGTGGCGGTAGGTGCGCAGCGCGGAGCCGTCGATCCAGGCATGGGAAATTGCGTTGATCACCTGCTCGCGGGTGCCGCCGAGCATCGCGGCGGTGACGGCGGTGGAGGCGACGCGCACGAGCAGCACGTGGTCAAGCCCGACGCGGTTGAAGGAGTTTTCCAGCGCGAGCACGCCCTGGATCTCGTGGGCCTTGACCATCGCGACCAGGACGTCCTGGACCGTGAGCGGGGCGGCCGGGAGCCGGAGGGCGGTCGTGAACGCGGCGGGCGTGGCGCCGGCGGCCTGGTGACGCGAGAGCCAGTCGGCGGTGGCGAGGATGGCGCCGAGGTTGTCGGACGGATGGCCCCATTCGGCGGCGAGCCACGTGTCGTTGAAGTCGAGCCAGCGGATGATCGCGCCGATGTTGAACGCGCCCTGGACCGGATCGAGGACGTAGCGTGTGCCGGGGACGCGGGTGCCGTGCTGGGTGGACGTGCCGTCGACGACGGGGCCGAGCAGCTTGGTGCAGGCCGGGTAGGCGAGGGCCATGATGCCACAGGCGAGGGTGTCGGCGAGGCACCAGCGGGCCGTGTCGAGGGCCTCCTCGCTGGTGATCCGCGCGGAGAGCGCGTAGTCGGCCAGCTCGGCGAGAAGCAGATCGGTGGGCGGTCGGACGTTGCTGAGGGGCGAGGACATGAAGGGAGGCTAGCGCCGATCCGCCAGCGGCGGAAACGGCCGGGGCTCGGGACCGGTGTAGTTGGCGCCGGGGCGGATGATTTTCCCGTCGGTGCGCTGCTCGACGACATGGGCGGTCCAGCCGGCGAGGCGGGCCATGACGAAGAGCGGCGTGAACATGAGCATCGGCACGCCGAGGCGCTGGTAGGCGACGGCGCTGTACCAGTCGAGGTTCGGGAACATCCGTTTCTCGTCCCACAGCAACGTCTCGATCCGCTCGGCGACGGAGAACGGCGTGAGATCGCGGGATTCCTCGGACAGCTTGCGCGCGATGCCCTTGATGATGGGGTTGCGCGGGTCGCCGGTGGTGTAGACGGGATGGCCGAAGCCGATGACGATTTCCTTGCGGGCGAGCCGGGCGCGCAGGTCGGCCTCGGCCTCGTCGGGCGTGCGGTAGCGCTGCTGGATGGCCAGGGCGACCTCGTTGGCGCCGCCGTGCCGGGCGCCGCGCAGGGCGCCGATGGCGCCGGTGATGCACGAGTAGAAATCCGAGCCCGTGCCGGCGATCACGCGCGCCGTGAAGGTGGAGGCGTTGAACTCGTGCTCGGCATAGAGGATGAGCGACCGGTCCAGCGCGCGGACATGCGTCGGGGCGGGCGGGCACTGGTGGAGCAGGTGGAGGAAGTGCCCGGCGATCGAGGGGTCGTCCGTCTCGACATCCACGCGGCGCCCGCGCGTCACGAAATGGTGCCAGTACAGCAGCATGGAGGGCAGGCAGGCGAGGAGGCGGTCCGCGATCGCGCGCGCGCCGGGCACGGTGGCGGCATTGCCGCCCTCGGGCGGCAGCAGCTCCGGCTCGAGGTGGCCGAGCATGGAGCAGCCGGTGCGCAGGACGTCCATGGGATGGGCGTCCGCCGGAATCAGCTCCAGGGCGGCGCGCAGCGCGCGCGGCAGGCCGCGGAGCCGGGAGAGCCGCGAGCGGTAGGTCCCGAGCTCGACGTGATTGGGCAGGCGCTCGTGGATCAGCAGGTGGGCGACCTCCTCGTAGGTCGCCTGGGCGGCGACGTCGGCGATGTCGTAGCCGCGGTAGTGGAGGTCGTTGCCGGCGTGGCCGACGGTGCAGACGGCGGTGTTGCCGGCGACAACGCCGGAGAGGGCGACGGATTTCTTGGCCTTGGCGGCCGACGGGGTCGTGGGGTCAGTCATGGGGCGGAGGCCCGGACCGGGCGGGTTCAGGGTTTCGGGCGGTAACCGAGGGTGGCGTAGAGATCGGCGCGGGACTGCATGGTTCCCACGACGGAGGCCTGCGTGCCCTCGCGCCGGATCGCGGCGTAGACGGCGAGCGAGGCGGCGGCGGCGGCGCGGGAGGCGGACAGCGGGTAGAGGACCAGCGCGATCCCGGCGGCGCCGAGCTCCGCGAGGGTGAAATAGGGGGTGCGGCCGAACTCCGTGAGGTTGGCGAGCACGGGCACGGCCAGGCCGGCGGTGAACCGCCGGTAATCGTCGAGCGTGGGCAGCGCCTCGGCGAAGATCATGTCGGCGCCGGCGGCGACATAGGCCTGGGCGCGCGCGAGGGCCGCGGGCACGCCCTCGCCGGCGGCGGCGTCGGTGCGGGCCATGACGACGAAGTCCGGCGAAGGCTTTCCGGCGACGGCCGCGCGCACGCGGGCGGCCATCTCGGCGGCCGGGACGAGCTGCTTGCCGGGCAGGTGGCCGCAGAGCTTGGCGGGGACCTGGTCCTCGAGGTGCACGGCGGCGGCGCCGGCGGCGGCGACGGCCCGCACGGCGCCGGCGGGGTCGTCCCAGCCGGTGTCGATGTCGACGAGCAGCGGCAGGTCGACGCGGCCGGTGATGCGACGCGTGTCGATGAGCACGTCAGCCAGCGTGGTCTCGCCCGTGTCGGGAATGCCGTAGGAGTGGTTCGCCACGCCGGCGCCGGAAAGGTACAGCGCCCGGAAGCCGGCCTGCTGGGCCAGCAGGGCGGCGTAGGCGTTGATGGCCCCGGCGACCTGCAGGGGTTGTTCCGTAGCGAGCGCGGCGCGGAAGCGCGCGCCGGGGGTGGGGGCGGAGCTCATGGGCCCACGTTGGCGGGCGGGCCGCGCCGTGTCCAGTTTCGCCCCGGCGGGCGGGCGGTTAGTAACGCGGCCAATCGCCGGCTTGAGCCCGCGTGACGGCGCCGGCGGAAATCGCGCGAAACGGTTGGTCAACCCGGGGCGTCTTCGCATGATGCCCCCGATGCTGGCTGTTGCCGACCTGAGAAAATCCTACCGCTCTCCCGAGGGGGAGACGGCGGTGATCGTCGACATCCCGGCCTGGTCGGTCGCGGCAGGCGAGCAGGTGGCGCTGCGCGGTGAAAGCGGTTCGGGCAAGACGACCTTCCTTCACCTGATCGCCGGGATTCTCGCGGCGGACGCCGGACGGGTTTCCATCGATGGCGCAGAGATGACGGTGCTCGGCGAGTCGCGGCGCGACCGGCTCCGGGCGGACAAGCTCGGGTATATTTTCCAGACGTTCAACCTGCTGCAGGGCTACACGGTGCTGGAAAACGTGGTGCTGGGC
>Ga0118677_10004418_pt1 | contig 25638 bp, 1 predicted proteins | sample AliMusrvi5mmetaG_FD_86154 | JGI IMG/M metagenome (GOLD analysis project Ga0118677, IMG submission 86154)
AACGCAGCGTCGTCGTGCCGTATACCACCAGCTGGTCGCTCAAGGTCACGCTAGACGCCGTCACATATCTCAAAGTGGTCGTGCCGTACACTATCAGCTGGTCGCTCAGCGTCGCGCTCGATGCTGACACATAACGCAGCGTCGTCGTGCCGTATACCACCAGCTGGTCGCTCAGCGTCACGCTCGACGCCATTACGTTCCTCAGCGTCGTTGTGCCGTATACTATCAGCTGGTCGCTCAGCGCCGCGCTTGACGCCGTCACATATCTCAAAGTGGTCGTGCCGTACACCACCAGCTGGTCGCTCAGCGTCACGCTCGACGCCGTCACGTATCTCAGGGTTGTGGTTCCGTATACTATCAGCTGATCGCTGAACGTCACGCTCGACGCTGACACATAACGCAGCGTCGTCGTGCCGTACACCACCAGCTCGTCGCTCAGCGTCACGCTCGACGCCATTACGTTCCTAAGCGTCGTTGTGCCGTAAACCACAAGCTGGTCGCTCAAGGTCATGCTTGATGCTGTTACATATCTTAATGTAGTTGTACCGTACACTATCAGCTGGTCGCTCAGCGTCGCGCTTGACGCCGTCACATAACGCAGTGTAGTGGTACCATATACTATTAATTGATCGCTGAACGTCACGCTCGACGCCATCACGTTACGCAGCGTCGTTGTGCCGTACACTACCAGCTGATCGCTCAGCGTTACGCTCGACGCGGTCACATATCTTAAAGTGGTAGTACCATACACCACCAGCTGGTCGCTCAGCGTTACGCTCGACGCTGACACATTACGCAGCGTAGTCGTGCCGTACACCACCAGCTGATCGCTGAACGTCACGCTGGATGCGGACACGTTACGCAGTGTGGTCGTGCCGTACACCACCAGCTGATCGCCAAGCGTTACGCTCGACGCCAGCACGTTCCTCAGCGTGGTCGTGCCGTATACCACCAGCTGATCGCTCAAAGCCGCGCTCGACGCAGCCAGGTTCCTCAGCGTGGTCGTGCCGTACACCACCAGCTGGTCGCTCAGCGTTACGCTAGACGCGGTCACATACCGCAGCGTTGTCGTGCCGTACACTATCAACTGATCGCTAAAGGTCACGCTCGACGCAGTCACATACTTCAATGTCGTCGTGCCGTATACCACCAGCTGATCGCTTAATGTCACACTAGACGCAGCCAAGTTCTTTAATGTCGTTGTGCCGTACACCACCAACTGGTCGCTTAAGGTCACGCTCGACGCCGACACGAACCTGAAAGTGGACGTGCCGTATACCACCAGCTGGTCGCTCAGCGTTACGCTCGACGCAGTCACATACCTCAGCGTGGTAGTGCCATAGACTATCAATTGATCGCTGAACGTCACGCTAGATGCCGACACGTTCCTCAGCGTCGTTGTGCCGTACACCACCAGCTGATCGCTCAGAGTCGCGCTCGACGCAGACACGTTACGCAGCGTAGTCGTGCCGTTTACCACCAGTTGGTCGCTCAGAGTCGCGCTCGACGCCGATACAAATCTAAAAGTGGACGTGCCGTATACCACCAGCTGATCGCTCAGGGTCACGCTCGACGCAGTCACATATCTCAGGGTTGTGGTTCCGTATATTATCAACTGATCGCCTAATGTTACGCTGGACGCGATTACATTCTTTAATGTTGTCGTGCCGTACACCACCAGCTGGTCGCTTAAGGTTACGCTCGACGCAGTCACATATCTCAATGTTGTCGTGCCGTACACCACCAGCTGGTCGCTTAAGGTTACGCTCGACGCAGTCACATATTTCAATGTGGTTGTGCCGTACACCACCAGCTGGTCGCTCAGTGTCACGCTCGACGCAGTCATATAGCGCAGCGTCGCCGTGCCGTACACCACCAGCTGGTCGCTCAAAGCAGCGCTTGACGCCAGCACGTTTTTTAATGTAGTTGTTCCATAAACCACCAACTGGTCGCTCAAAGCAGCGCTTGACGCCGACACGAACCTGAAAGTGGACGTGCCGTACACCACCAGCTGATCGCTCAAGGCCATGCTTGATGCTGTTACATACCTCAAACTTGTCGTGCCGTACACTACCAGCTGATCGCTCAGCGTTGCGCTCGACGCAGTCACGTTCCTCAATGTCGTAGTTCCGTACACCACCAGCTGGTCGCTCAGCGTCACGCTCGACGCAGACACGTTCCTAAGCGTCGTTGTGCCGTACACTATCAGCTGGTCGCTCAAAGCCGCGCTCGACGCAGTCACGTTCCTCAATGTCGTTGTGCCGTACACCACCAGCTGGTCGCTTAAGGTCACGCTCGACGCAGTCACGTTCCTCAGCGTTGTCGTGCCGTACACTATCAACTGATCGCCAAAGGTGACACTAGACGCCGTCACATATTTCAATGTCGTCGTGCCGTATACCACCAGCTGGTCGCTCAAGGTCACGCTCGACGCAGTCACGTTCCTCAGCGTCGCAGTGCCGTACACCACCAACTGGTCGCTTAAGGTCACGCTCGACGCGGTAAAGTACCTTAAAGTTGTCGTGCCGTATACCACCAGCTGGTCGCTTAAGGTCACGCTCGACGCAGTCAGATACCTCAAAGTAGTAGTGCCGTACACTATCAACTGATCGCTCAAGGTTACGCTCGACGCTGAGACATAACGCAGCGTCGTCGTACCGTACACCACCAGCTCGTCGCTCAGCGTCACGCTAGATGCGGCAACGTTGCGCAGCGTCGCCGTGCCGTACACCGTCAACTGGTCGCTCAGCGTCGCGCTAGACGCCGTCATATACCTCAGGGTCGTTGTGCCGTATACCACCAGCTGATCGCTCAGCGTCACGCTCGACGCAGTCACATATCTCAGGGTTGTGGTTCCGTATACTATCAATTGATCGCTGAACGTCACGCTTGACGCAGCCACGTTCCTAAGCGTGGTCGTGCCGTAAACCACCAGCTGGTCGCTCAAAGTCACGCTAGACGCTGCGACGTTGCGCAGCGTCGTTGTGCCGTACACCACCAGCTCGTCGCTCAAGGTCATGCTTGATGCTGTTACATACCTTAATGTGGTTGTACCATACACTACCAGCTGATCGCTCAAGGTCACGCTTGACGCAGTCATATATCTCAAGCTGGTGGTGCCGTACACTACCAGTTGATCGCTCATGGTCACGCTAGACGCAATCACGTTGCGCAGCGTCGCAGTGCCGTACACCACCAGTTGGTCGCTCAAAGTCACGCTAGACGCGGTCACGTTCCTTAATGTAGTAGTGCCGTACACTATCAACTGGTCGCTCAGCGTCATGCTTGACGCCGTTACATACCTCAGACTTGTCGTGCCGTACACTATCAACTGGTCGCTCAGCGTCGCGCTGGAGATCGCGGCGTATCTCAGCGTTGTCGTGCCGTACACCACTAGCTGATCGCTCAGCGTCACGCTTGACGCAGTCACATTCCTGAACGATGCCGTACCGTACACCACCAACTGGTCGCTCAGCGTCATGCTCGACGCCATTACGTTTCTCAGCGTTGTCGTGCCATACACTATCAGCTGATCGCTCAAGGTCATGCTAGACGCGGTTACGTACCTTAAAGTGGTCGTGCCGTACACTATCAGCTGATCGCTCAAGGTCATACTAGACGCCGTCACGTACCGCAAGGTCGTCGTACCGTACACTATCAACTGGTCGCTAAAGGACAAACATGATCCTGACACGTTTTTTAAAGTGGCTGTTCCGTACACTACCAGCTCATCGCTGAATGTCGCGCTCGACGCGGTAAAGTACCTTAAAGTTGTCGTGCCGTATACCACCAGCTGGTCGCTTAAGGTCACGCTCGACGCAGTCAGATACCTCAAAGTAGTAGTGCCGTACACTATCAACTGATCGCTCAAGGTTACGCTCGACGCTGAGACATAACGCAGCGTCGTCGTACCGTACACCACCAGCTCGTCGCTCAGCGTCACGCTAGATGCGGCAACGTTGCGCAGCGTCGCCGTGCCGTACACCGTCAACTGGTCGCTCAGCGTCGCGCTAGACGCCGTCATATACCTCAGGGTCGTTGTGCCGTATACCACCAGCTGATCGCTCAGCGTCACGCTCGACGCAGTCACATATCTCAGGGTTGTGGTTCCGTATACTATCAATTGATCGCTGAACGTCACGCTTGACGCAGCCACGTTCCTAAGCGTGGTCGTGCCGTAAACCACCAGCTGGTCGCTCAAAGTCACGCTAGACGCTGCGACGTTGCGCAGCGTCGTTGTGCCGTACACCACCAGCTCGTCGCTCAAGGTCATGCTTGATGCTGTTACATACCTTAATGTGGTTGTACCATACACTACCAGCTGATCGCTCAAGGTCACGCTTGACGCAGTCATATATCTCAAGCTGGTGGTGCCGTACACTACCAGTTGATCGCTCATGGTCACGCTAGACGCAATCACGTTGCGCAGCGTCGCAGTGCCGTACACCACCAGTTGGTCGCTCAAAGTCACGCTAGACGCGGTCACGTTCCTTAATGTAGTAGTGCCGTACACTATCAACTGGTCGCTCAGCGTCATGCTTGACGCCGTTACATACCTCAGACTTGTCGTGCCGTACACTATCAACTGGTCGCTCAGCGTCGCGCTGGAGATCGAGGCGTATCTCAGCGAGGTCGTGCCGTATACCACCAACTGATCGCTCAAGGTCACGCTTGACGCAGCCATGTTCCTGAACGACGCCGTACCGTACACCACCAGTTGGTCGCTCAGCGCCGCGCTGGACGCCGACACATAGCGCAGCGTCGCAGTACCGTATACCACCAGCTGATCGCTCAGCGTTACGCTCGACGCCGTCACGTACCGCAGCGTCGTAGTTCCGTACACTATCAATTGATCGCTAAAGGTCACGCTTGAAGCCGTCACGTACCGCAGGGTCGCAGTACCATACACCACCAGCTGGTCGCTTAAAGTGACGCTCGACGCCGTCACGTTGCGCAGCGTCGTCGTGCCGTACACCACCAACTGGTCGCTCAGCGTTACGCTCGATGCAGACACGTATCTAAGCGTGGTCGTGCCGTATACCACCAGCTGGTCGCTCAAAGTCACGCTCGATGCCGTCACGTATCTCAGGGTTGTGGTTCCGTATACTATCAGCTGATCGCTCAGGGTTACGCTCGACGCCGTCACGTTCCTCAGGGTCGTTGTGCCGTACACCACCAGCTGGTCGCCTAAAGTCACGCTAGACGCGGCAACGTTGCGCAGCGTAGTTGTTCCGTACACTATCAGCTGGCCGCTAAGCGCCACGCTCGACGCAGTAACGAATTTAAGGGTGGTCGTGCCGTATACCACCAGTTGGTCGCTCAGAGTAGCGCTCGAGGCGGTCATATAGCGCAACGTCGTAGTTCCGTACACAACCAGCTGGTCGCTCAGAGCCACGCTCGACGCAGACACATTGCTTAGCGTCGTAGTGCCATACACCACCAGCTGGTCGCTCAGCGTCATACTGGAGGCCGTCACATACCTCAAAGTGGTCGTACCATATACAATGAGCTGGCTGCTCAGCGCTTCGCTGGAAGCCGTTATATAACCGGCGTTTTGAACGTTAAAGTTCATCATGTTCAGCGTCATCGTGGCAATGTGGTTGCCCAAGTTATCAACCGGTATGTTATAAAGGCCTCCGCCGTTTCCGATAAAATACTTGGCTTCCATAACGCCAGTGGCAGACATGGATGCTTTTATCACTCCGTCCGAAGCGCGCCAAATCTGGGCGAATTGCGTCGCAGCGGTTCCGGTCGAAACTATATCCAAAGCCGCCTGCGGCGCCCTGGTGCTGATACCGACGGTTTTTGAGGAGAGATTGCCGTAGAGCACGCCGCCTATATTAAGTTCGTTGCTGGCGCCGGGCGCGGAAGTGTCTTTATTGTAACCTATAATTACATTACCAGTGCCGGTAGTGATGTTATATCCGGCCTGATAACCGATCAAAATATTATCCGCAGAACCGTTCTTCAAAGAATAACCGGCCTGATAGCCGACGATAGTCGAACTCGAAAATGAATTTACGCCGCCTGAACCGAAACCGCCCGCCTTACTGCCGAATACGACATTGGCCGAACCGGTCTGATTATAATAATCCGCCGCGGAACCCACAACCGAATTATTGTCCCCGGTGGTGTTGGAGTAGGCCGCGGAAGAGCCCACTAAGGTGTTATTGATCCCAGTATTCAGATTCCCCGCGCCGCCTCCGACGCCCAAACTCCCGGTCCCCTGCAATACCGCCAGCACCGTGCTGCCGTTAATCTGGTAATATGCGGCATTTATGCCGGTTGAACTTGTTATGCCGAAATTCGCCGTTAAGGTCATCGTAGCGATATGGTTGCCCAGGTTGTCATTTACGCCGGTTATCCCTGAGCCGTCGCCTACGAACCTTGCCGCCGCCATCACGCCCGCGGCCGACATAGAGCCGACCACCACCCCTGAACTGTCGCGCCAGATCTGCGCGAACTGCGTTATAGCCGTGCCGGTGGAAACCAGATCCAAGGCGGCCTGCGGCGCGGAAGTCCCGACTCCTATATTGCCGGCGCTGTTAAGATAGAGTCCGTAGCCCGCCTTCGACGTGGTAGAAAAATGTACGCCCGCCGGATTTATAACATCCAGGCCATAGGCCGGCGCCGTCGTTCCGATACCGACATTGCCGCCCGATACGCCCAGGTAGACGCTGGAACTCACGACAAGTCCGGGGCCCGCGGTGCTCGTGAACGACCCTGAAGAGGCTGTGAGAGAAACGGCCGCTATGTCCTTGAATACATTTGAGCCGGTGAAGGTCTGCGTACTGGAGCGATAGGCCCCGTCGGTCACCGTCTCCGCATTTGTAGGCAAAGTACCGATAGCGGTCGACGGGCCGCCGCGGATACAACGGACGTGGAACGCGAACAGCTTACTGCGGGCTATATTGTTGCCGTTATAGAAGTTCAAAGCCAAAGCATTGGAGGGATCAACATCGTACTCGTTAGAAGTCCAGTAGAAGGCATTAGTAAACCCTCCGACCACATCTTTCTGGCCGTACAGCAGCGTTAACTCATAATTCGAAGGCAAATACCAATCGTCGTAATACTCGTCGATACCCGAATAATTTACCGTGGTGCTGTAATTAGCGCAAACTCTAGCGGCATATTCGCCTTCTTCCTGCATCGTGCTAATCATGACCGTATTCGCCTTTCCGGCGTATACCCCGTCCAGTGTCGCACCCGTTGGATTTATGTTGTTGCCCCACGTTGCGGCGCTGTCCTGGTCGTCGGTCGCGGCGATCAAAACCTGTTTTCCGAGCGTATCCACCCAGAACACCGTGCCGCCGCCATAACTGTCGCCGATCGTAAAGGTGCTGCCGGAGAGCTGCCAGGTCGCAAGACCGTTCGCGTCCGAGGTCAGGACTTTGTGCGCGCCCTGCGTGCCGTCGGCGATCTTGATCTGTCCATCGATCACCAGTTTCGCGCCGTCAGAGACCGGCGCAGCGGTCGAGATGCCCACGATGCCGGCGCTCGTTACCAGCAAACCCGTCGTCGCCCCCGAACCCACGGACAGCAGTCCATTCGGAGTATTCGTACCTATGCCCACATTGCCATTGGCCAAAACCGTCATGGTGCCGCCGAGCACCTGGAATACCGGGGTCTGTCCGGAAAGATTTGTTCCCGATACGGCCAGGCTGCTCGTGACTATGGCATTGCCGGCCACATGCAGGCTGTATGCCGGCGCCGTAGTCCCGATGCCGACATTTCCGCTCGTAATTATGGAGTTGGCGACATTCCCGTCTATCGTCAGGGTCCCGGAGCTTATGTGGAGCCTGGAAGCGGGATTTGCCGTCCCTATACCCACATTGCCGCCGGTCTGGGTAAGAGGCGTTACGGAGAGCAAAGGAAAGTCACCGGAGGCGCCGAAGATGCCGTTGCTGGGAACGAATTGATCGTCCGAAGAACCCAGCTGTTCGATATTGATTACAGCCGTGCAGCTGAGAGAGCCGGAAATTCTGCGAAGACGCAGCGAGGCATACTCCACGCCCAGAGAATTATCTATCTTTACCTGAAGGGCAAAATCGTTAAGATCCAAGGGTGTGGAGGGAGCCGCCGCGGCGCCGGTATTGGAAATAGGGAGCGCATCCGACCAGACGGACCGGGTCATATTGCGGGAAAGAGGCAGGGCATACTGCTTCGATACGGACCAGGTGCTGCCGTCGCCTATTGAAACGGAGAGATAGAGATTGTGGGTGCCGGCCGAGTATATGAGGTTCCCTATTTCCACGGCCTGCCCGCTGGCGTTCAAAGTGCGTGTTTGGTAATAGCGGGACACGACCCCGGTGAGGTTAAAGCCGTCGCCGAAATATTTGCTCGCCGAAGCTATGCCGACTATATACAGATTGGTGCTGACATATACGCCGCCCAACTGCGACGCACTCGCGGAGGATATAACCACATTGCCATCGTTAAGGCGCAGCTGCGCGGCCATCAGGCCGGTGCCGGTCGCGGTGAAAGACGAAGCAGTTACGGCGGACTTGAACGTGCCGGACGCCGCGTTGATTATGCTGTTCCCGTTCATGTTCAGCGTGGTCGTGGCTATGTGGTTCCCCAGATTGTCTCCGAGGTCGCCGGGAGTTTCCCAGTCCAAATTTCCGGCGGCGGTCTTCGCCAACAGCTGGCCGGTATTGCCGTCGTTTACAAAGATCTTGCGGGCGCTGGTAAACGTGGAGGAACCCACGAAGTAAACGCCGGAAGAAATGGCTATGTAACCGTTCACCACCACATTTCCGTCGCCGGGGACCATCCCGGTATAATTACTCTGGGTCGAACCGAATACGGTAAAGCCTTTTATTTCGACATTGGGGTCTATAGCGGTCCCGAGCCGGCCGAGAACGGTAAGGTCGCCTTCCATACCGAACTCGGTAAGACTCTGAGAATACAGGCTGGACGAAAGAGGCGCGAGACAAGAGGCAAGAAAAACCAGAAAAAAGGCAAAGCGAAAACACAGGCCATGGGGAAAGCCCTTCGCACTATGCTTTATGCCTAGTTCGCACCGATCCATATTTGTCTTTATATTATACTATATCAACTAGAGACCCGTAATTGACCAGAATTATAACACTGAAATTATAGCAACAAAGGCAATATGAATCCCGAAGAAATCACGAAGAATATCCCAACCTGATCGAAACCAACACCATCCGCGAACAATCCCACAATAAGTTCTGATAAAACAAGCGTTTATTATTCTATCAAGACTATATATTTGCGCGGAAACCATGTGGTATTCGCACAGGAAATGAGTAAGACCATACCGCTCGCGGAACCGGATATGAAATAATGCGCGGTTTAATGATTCTTACAGTTTACGCAGTCAGCCTACGAATGGGATTGTTTTTTGTCTACAAACCACGTTCGAACAGCTGTTTTTCCAGCGTGAGATATGTTTGCGCAATCGATGTATTTGCTGCCGCGCCGTCCGCGCAAATCATAAATTTACTCATTTTTCACGCATCGGCATAAAAACCAGACCCGCAAATATTTTTTGATATTATTAGGACGAGGAGCCTGTCCAACATAAGGAATTTTGGCCGCAATTGCCGTTTTTTGCCTGCCCCTTTGCGACGTTCAAGGCTATGCCAGCCCCGCACTTTGGCCCGTTTGGAAAAAGTGCGGGGCCAGTGCCGTAACAAGAGCTATGCTCAACTAACGGCCGACTCACAGTCTCGTAGGAGAATGCTCATCTCGCGTCGCTTCGGCTCGGCTTCAAAACCGATAATTTCGCCTTAAAAACCTTATGTCGGACAGGCTCCTAGCAGCCCATAGCTGAATTTAAAACGATAACGAAAATGATCTAAAGTTATTAACCCCTCAGATGAAGGATGCATCGGAAGGCGGCTCTGCTGCCAATCGAATGATATCATTCGGCAAAAGGGCTGGGTTGCCCGCTCGAAACGAGCATTTTTGAGAGAGATCGCAAGCTGAGCCGCGCAAAGGCGCAGGCTAAAAGCCTCCGATATATCCCGAAGGGCGGCAACTGACTGTTAGTCTGAAAACTTCAGTTTAAGCCCCCCCCCCACAGTTGAAGTTTCCCGCCCGCATAGCCCCGCTCTTTTGGGTCATAAGCAACCGCTAATATGCCAAGCTTATGCTAATTGGCGATAATTACGTTCCCAAAAGGGCGGAACATAGCGGAGGCCCTTCCGGAGGCAGAGTCACGCATAAACCGCATAGCGGTTTTGCACAACTCAGGCCGGGACCTGTCGCTTAGCTCCATCCGGCGTTTTTGCTTCGCAGGAAAACGCCTGCGTCCTTGCGGCCCGGACGCGAAACATAATCATGCCTCGCTCTAAAGCCGGGCCTCACCTCGTCGGGCGGGCGCGCATCCCCCCGCACTTTGGCCCTTTAGAAAAAATGCGGGGCATTGCGCTGGACCCTCCGTCCGCTTCGCGGGGAGTTCCGCAGCATAATCCTGATCCCTGATTTTCTCAATGAAAACCAGGTGAACTGCGGAATTTAGGTTAATAAAAGCTCCTACTGGCGGCTATTTTTCTCATAAGACATGAAAATACCGAAAAAACAGGGCCTAGGATCGCGTATAAACGATTTTAAATGGGTGGGTGGAACGTTTTGATGTTCATTTTCAATATCGTTTTTCAGTCAAAAGGGCGGAGGTTTGTGTGCCCGCATAATTTTTCAAGCATGTTGTTTTGCGCGTTCCACATCGGCATATTCGAGTTACTCAGTTGAAGTTTCCCGCTCAACTGCATGTTTCAGCGCTCCGATACGTCCATGTGCATATCACAAATCGCACTTGAAAGATGTACGCCGGCTGGAACAGAGTAGTGAACGATAATATTTACATGAACAAACCGGAAAATATCCGAAATAAAGTTTTTCTCGACGAGAAAATCACGGCATAAGATATCGCTTTACCGGAAAGTTACGGTTAAGAATTTTCGCATGGTCATTTATTGGTGTCCGTTAGAGGACCTTTGATCGCCCAGTCTTCTCTCATAGAAAGGATGCGTTCCGCGCGGCATACCCCCTTTGTTATTATGTTCCGTTTATCCCCAAATAAAAAAATTTTAAACTTAAGTACAGCCCGACGCCGCAGCCTTAAAAACTTCGCGGGGATTTCAGCCGGACCGCTTAAATAACAGCGCTATCGCGATGGCAGAAAACAGGGCTTCATACCATAGCCGTAAAAACACATTTACCCGCGCTTTCACCAATAAAACCGCGGGGGTCTTGTGCCCTTTTTTACGCGTTCTATCTTATTTATTCATTTCTCAGACGCAACGGCGCCGGATTTCTCCCAATGAAAAGCCAGCCGGAGTCTTCCATGAGCCACTTCCGCCTTTCTTCCTTCAGGATGTCCCAAGCACTGCTTTTTTACCCATCACGACCAGACCCGGCTACGCAAACGCCATCGTCCGCATAATGACAGACACCCTCTTCACCATATACAGGTCATCCTCCATAAACGACATAAGGTTTTTAAGGCGAAATTGTCGGTTTTTAAGCCGAGCCGAAGCGACGCGAGACTAGCATTCGCAGACAGTGTCCGGGAGTAAGACAGCACAGCGGTGCAGTCCACTCCAATGAGACTGTGAGTTGGCCGTTCGTTGAGCATAGCTCTTGTTACGGCACTGGCCCCGCACTTTTTCCAAACGGGCCAAAGTGCGGGGCTGGCATAGCCTTGAGCGTCGCAAAGACGCAGGCAAAAAACGGCAATTGCAGCCAAAATTCCTTTTGTCGGACAGACTCCTAGTGTAGCGTCTCGCAAATGGCTTTACTTTTGACTGGCCGAGTTTTGGAGCGAAACAAGGAACGAAGAGCGCGGCATAGCAGCGCTATGTAAGCGATTCGCGACGCAGTTGAAGCCCAAAAGCGTAGGGGAAACCACTGTGTGGTTTCCACCTGTGGCTAATTCCCCTGGAAGGGGTGCCCCAGCCCCCAGGGGGAGGCTCATCTTTGGCCGGCTGTTTCGTTGCTCTTCCTCAACATACATGTAGTATGCCATCGTCATCGCGCCTCACATCCGGCTCAAATCTGAGCCTTCAAAAGTAAAGCCATTTGCGAGACGCTACACTAGACATTATCGCGGTTAACGTCCTTCGATTATTACGCCCCGGAAGTCCGCCGCTCTCGCGCCGTCTAAGCCTCAGTTCTTTTGGCAAACCAATAACTGGATGTACGGCGCGGGTGTCACGTCCTTACCGGAATTACTTATCGTCATAGAGACCGGCGCTGGTAGCGCTCCGGCTATCGCGGGGTAAACGGATGTTGCAGTGCCGGAAATATACGCCGCGACGCCGACCGTTTCGCCAATGTGCATTTGATGCGTATGTACCCCGGAGGTCCTGGCGGACAGATCGGCCATAGCCTGCCCGGTCGTGCCGCCCAGCAGCCCGGAAGCGGGCATGCCGACCATGTACCGGCCTTGTGCGCCGCTTATGATGCCCCAGCCTGTCGGGCACTGATTCAAATTGAAGTACATAACCATACCGCGGGGAACCGAAGCTCTATTGACCCCATGGACCGTAATTGAGGCCGTGATCGACGACACGCCTACGACATGCAGCGCGGCCGTCGGATTCGCCGTCCCGATGCCGACATTCCCGCTCGCACTCAAATACAGTCCGGTATCCGGCGTTGAGGCGGTCGAGAAATGTACGCCCGGGGCAAGGATCTCCATTGCGTACGCGGAACCGGACGTCCCGCTGACATGTCCGTTCATTATAAGAACATTTGTGGCAAAGACAACGCCCGCGTCCGAGGATGTCACTCTCGCGACCGACATCGTAGAGACGTTGACGATATCGAAAGAACTCATGTCCAGGCTCCTGGTGGAAACATGGCTGCCCAGATTGTCGTTGGCGCCGGGAACGGCTCCCCACTTCAGCGGGCCGCCCGTTCCGTTCTTCATTAGCACGTCGTTCTTGTCGCCGCCCACGATATGAATATTGCTCAGGCTCGTAAAGCTGGATACGCCGGTGATATAAAGGCTCGACATGAACGTGACCGGCCCCGTTACGGACATCGTAGTTATGGAGGTATAACCCATAATATTGGTCGTCGAATATGCCGTCAGCTGATTGCCCAGGGTCGCGCTGGACGCCGCCACGGCCCTCAACGTGGCCGAACCATACACCACCAGCTGGTCGCTCAATGACGCTGTGGACGCCGCCACGGCCCTCAACGTGGCCGTGCCGTACACTATCAATTGATCGCTCAACGTCACGCTGGACGCAGCCACGGCCCTCAGCGTGGCCGTGCCGTACGTTATAAGCTGCCCGCTTAGCGTCACGCTGGACGCGGCCACTCTATTCAAAGTGGCCGAGCCATACACCACCAGTTGGTCGGTCTGCGCGGCGCTGGATGCCGCCACATTACCCAAAGTGGACGTGCCGTACACTATCAGCTGGTCGCTTAGCGAGGCGCTGGACGCGGTCACATATCTGAACGTGGTCGTGCCATACACTACAAGCTGGTCGGTAAGGGCGACGCTCGACGCTGATATATTCCTGAAAGTCGCCGTGCCATAGACGACCAGCTGGTCCCGCAGCGCCATGCTTGACGCCGACACCGTATCCAGCGTGGCCGTGCCGTAGACGACCAGCTGATCGCTCAGGGCAGCGCTGGACGCCGCCACGTTCCTCAGCGTAGCCGTGCCGTAGACGACCAGGCGGTCGCTCAAGCTCATGCCCGACGCCGTCAAATTCCTTAAAGTGGCAGAGCCATAGACCACCAATTGATCGCTCAAGGCCGCACTAGACGCCGCCACATATTTCAAAGTAGTCGTGCCGTATGCCACCAGCTGGTCGCTCAGCGTCGCGCTCGACGCCGACACATACTTCAAAGTAGCCGTGCCGTACGCCACCAGCTGGTCGCTCAAGGCCGCGCTCGAGGCGGACACCGTCCTCAGTGCCGTCGCCCCGTAAACCGTAATCCGGTCGTTCAGCGCCGCGCTGGATGCCGCCACGTTCCTGAACGTGGCCGTGCCGTATACCACCAGCTGGTCGCTCAGCGCCACGCTGGAAGCGGTCACGTATCTCAGGGTGCTTGTGCCGTACGTAATAAGCTGGCCGCTCAGCGTAACGCTCGACGCGCCCGCGTATTCCAGCGTGGTAGTGCCGTATACCACCAGCTGGTCGCTTAAAGTCACGCTCGAAGCGGCGACATATCTCAGCGTGGTAGTACCGTAAACTATAAGCCGGTCATTCAACGCCGCGCTGGAGGCCGTCATGGTCTTGAACGCTGCCGTGCCGTATACCACCAGCTGGTCGCTTAAAGTCACGCTCGAAGCGGCAGCATACCTCAATGTGCTGGTGCCGTAGATTATCAGCTGCGCGCTGAGCGAGGCGCTTGACGCGCCGACATACTGGAGCGTGGTCGTACCGCTCACCATCAGTTGGTCGCTCAGTGTCGCGCTGGACGCCGTTACAAATCTCAGTGTAGTAGTACCATACAGAACGAGTTGTCCGCTCAAAGTCACGCTCGACACCGACATGTTCCTGAACGTGGCCGAGCCGTACACTATCAGCTGGTCGTTTAAAGCCGCGCTTGACACCGCCGCATACCTCAGCGTGGTAGTGCCGTACGCCACAAGCTGGTCGGTCAGTGAAGAGCTGGATGCCGACACGTACCTGTACGTGGTAGTGCCGTACACTACAAGCTGGCCGCTCAGAACCGCGCTCGACGCGTACACGTTCCTGAACGTGGCCGTGCCGTACACCACCAACTGATCGCTAAGGGCCGCGCTCGACGCCAGGACGTTCCTTAATGTTGCCGAGCCATACGTTATCAGCTGGCCGCTCAAGGCCGCGCTGGAAGCGCCCGCATATTCAAGCGTGGTCGTGCCGTACACCACCAGCTGGTCGCTCAAGGCCGCGCTCGACGCCGTCACATATCTGAACGTGGACGTGCCGGACACCACAAGCTGCCCGCTCAGCGTCACGCTCGACGCCGACATGTTCCGGAAGGTGGACGTGCCGTACACTATCAATTGATCGCTCAAAGCCGCGCTCGACGCCGCCACGTTCCTCAGCGTGGCCGTGCCGTACGTTATAAGCTGGCCGCTCAGCGTAACGCTCGACGCGCCCGCGTAGTCGAGCGTAGTGGTGCCATAAACCACCAGCTGGTCGCTCAAGGCCGCGCTCGACGCCGTCACATATCTAAGCGTGGTCGTGCCGTATGTAATAAGGCGGTCGCTAAACGTAACGCTCGACCCCGCCACGTTCCTGAACGTGGCCGTGCCGTATACCACCAGCTGGTCGCTCAACGCAACGCTCGACGCAGCCACGTTCCTGAACGTGGCCGTGCCGTACGTTATAAGCTGGCCGCTCAGCGTTACGCTCGACGCGCCCGCATAGTCCAGCGTAGTGGTGCCAAACACCACAAGCTGATCGCTCAAAGCCGCGCTCGACGCCGCCACGTTCCTCAGCGTGGTCGTGCCGTACATCACCAGCCGGTCGCTCAACGTAACGCTCGACCCCGCCACGTTCCTGAACGTGGACGTGCCGTACACCACCAGCTGGTCGCTCAGCGTAACGCTCGACGCAGCCAAGTTCCTCAGCGTAGTCGTGCCGTATACCACAAGCCGGTCGCTGAACGCCGCGCTCGACGCCGACACATTGAACAGCGTAGTCGTGCCGGACACTATCAATTGGTCGCGCAGGGCCGCGCTCGACGCAGTCACATATCTGAACGTGGCAGTGCCGTACACCACCAGCTGGTCGCTCAGCGTCACGCTCGACGCCGCCACGTTCCTGAACGTGGCCGTGCCGTACACCACCAGCTGGTCGCGCAGGGCCGCGCTCGACGCCGCCACATTGCCCAGAGTGGCAGTGCCGTACACCACCAGCTGGTCGCTGAACGCCGCGCTCGACGCAGCCACATTACCGAACGTCGCCGTACCGAACACTATCAATTGGTCGCGCAACGTCGCGCTCGACGCCGAAACGTACCTGAAGGTGCTGGTGCCGTACACTATCAGCTGGTCGGACAAGGCGACGCTGGACGCCGCCACATTCCTGAAGGTCGCGGAGCCGTACACCACCAGCTGGTCGCGCAGCGCCATACTGGACGCGGACACGGTATCCAGCGTGGTCGTGCCGTACACCACCAGCTGGTCGCTGAACGCGGCGCTCGACGCCGTCACATACCTGAACGTGGAAGTGCCGGTCACCACCAGCTGGCCGCTCAGCGTAACGCTCGACGCCGACAGGTTCCGGAAGGTGGCCGTGCCGTACACTATCAATTGATCGCTCAAAGCCGCGCTCGACGCCGCCACATTCCTCAGCGTGGTCGTGCCGTACGTTATCAGCTGGCCGCTCAGCGTAACGCTCGACGCGCCCGCGTAGTCGAGCGTAGTGGTGCCATAAACCACCAGCTGGTCGCTCAAGGCCGCGCTCGACGCCGTCACATACCTAAGCGTGGTCGTGCCGTATGCAATAAGCTGACCGCTAAGCGTAACGCTGGACGCCGTCACATATCTCAGCGTGGTAGTGCCGGACACCACCAGCTGGTCGCTTAATGCCACACTAGACGCCGCCACGTTCCTCAGCGTGCTGGTGCCATATGCTATAAATTGTCCGCTCAGCGCGGCACTAGAAGCCGCGACATTACCCAGCGTAGCCGTACCGTAGACCACCAGCTGGTCGCTCAACGCCGCGCTTGACGCCGTCACATATCTGAACGTCGTAGTGCCGTATACTATCAATTGGTCGCTCAGGGCCGCACTCGACGCCGTCACATACCTGAACGTCGTAGTGCCGTACACGATCAGTTGATCGCTCAGCGTAACGCTGGACGCCGCCACGTTCCTCAGCGTAGTCGTGCCGAATACCACAAGCCGGTCGCTGAACGCCGCGCTCGACGCCGACACATTGAACAGCGTAGTCGTGCCGGACACTATCAATTGATCGCGCAGGGCCGCGCTAGACGCAGTCACATATCTGAACGTGGACGTGCCGTACACCACCAGCTGGTCGCTCAGCGTCACGCTCGACGCCGCCACGTTCCTGAACGTGGCCGTGCCGTACACCACCAGCTGGTCGCGCAGGACCGCGCTCGACGCCGACACATTACCCAGCGTGGTAGTACCGTATACCACAAGCTGGTCGCTGAACGCCGCGCTCGACGCCGCCACATTACCGAACGTCGCAGTACCGAACACTATCAACTGGTCCCGCAACGCCGCGCTCGACGCCGAGACGTACCTGAAGGTGCTCGTGCCGTACACTATTAACTGGTCGGACAAGGCGACGCTCGACGCCGCCACATTCCTGAAGGTCGCGGAGCCGTACACCACCAGCTGGTCGCGCAGCGCCATACTGGACGCGGACACCGTATCCAGCGTGCTCGTGCCGTACACCACCAGCTGGTCGCTGAACGCGGCGCTCGACGCCGTCACATACCTGAACGTGGACGTGCCGGATATCACCAGCTGGCCGCTCAGCGTAACGCTAGACGCCGACATGTTCCGGAAGGTGGCCGTGCCGTACACTATCAATTGGTCGCTCAAGGTCACGCTCGACGCCGCCACGTTCCTCAGCGTGGCCGTGCCGTACGTTATAAGCTGGCCGCTCAGCGTCACGCTCGACGCGCCCGCGTAGTCGAGCGTAGTGGTGCCATAAACCACCAGCTGGTCGCTCAAGGCCGCGCTCGACGCCGTCACATACCTAAGGGTGGTCGTGCCGGACACCACAAGCCGGTCGCTCAAGGTTACGCTAGAGACTGTTATATATCTAAAAGTTGTCGTACCGTATACTACAAGCTGGTCGCTCAAAGTTACGCTGGAGCCCGCCACATTTCTCAGCGTGGTCGTGCCATACACTATAAGCCGGTCATTCAGCGTCACGCTCGACCCGGACACATTGTTCAGCGTGGCCGTGCCGGACACTACCAGTTGGTCGCTCAACGTCGCGCTCGACGCGGACACGAACCTGAATGTTGCCGTGCCGTACACTATAAGCCGGTCGCTCAAAGCAGCGCTGGAGGCCGTTACATACCTAAAGGTGGACGTTCCGTACACCACCAACTGGTCGCTCAAGGTTACGCTCGACGCCGCCACATTCCTCAGCGTCGTGGTGCCGGATACTATAAGCCGGTCGCTCAGCGCTCCGCTGGACGCCGCCACATTGCCCAGCGTGGCCGTGCCGTACACTATCAACTGGTCCGTCAAAGTAACGCTCGACGCCGTCACGTACCTGAACGTGGTCGTGCCGTAAACCACAAGCTGGTCGCTCAGCGTCACACTGGACGCGCTTACGTTCCTGAGCGTGGCCGACCCGTACACCACAAGCATATCGCGCAAAACCATGCTGGAAGCGGCCACCGTATCCAGCGTGGCCGTCCCGTACACTACAAGCTGATCGCTGAAGGCGACGCTCGAGGCGGCCACATTTCTCAGCGTGGTAGTGCCGTACGTTATTAACTGGCCGCTCAGAGCGACGCTCGACGCCGTCACATACCTGAACGTGGACGTACCATACACTATCAATTGGTCGCTCAAGGTTACGCTGGACGCGGCGACATTCCTCAGCATCGTCGTGCCGTACGTTATCAGCTGGCCGCTCAAGGTCACGCTCGACGCGCCCGCATAATCGAGCGTGGTCGTGCCGTAGACCACCAGCTGATCGCTGAATGCCGCGCTCGAGGCGGCCACATTTCTCAGCGTGGTAGTGCCGTACGTTATTAACTGGCCGCTCAGAGCGACGCTCGACGCCGTCACATACCTGAACGTGGCCGTTCCGTACACCACCAGCTGGTCGCTCAAAGTCACGCTCGACGCAGCCACGGTCCGTAAGACGCCGTTGCCGTACGTTATCAGCTGCCCGCTCAGGGTCAGGCTTGACGCGAGGACATTATCCAGAGTGGTAGTGCCGTACACCACCAGCTGGTCGCTTAAAGCGGCGCTCGACGCCGTCACATATCTCAGTGTGGACGTGCCGGATACCACAAGCCGGTCGTTCAGCGCCGCGCTTGACGCCGTCACATACCTTAGCGTGGTCGTGCCGTATACCACCAACTGATCGCTCAGGGTTATGCTGGACGCGGCCACGGTCTTCAGCGCGGTCATCCCGTACACCGAGAAGCGGTCGGCAAAAGTCATACTGGATGCCGAGACGTTGCCAAGCGTGGCCGAGCCGTACACCACCAGCTGGTCGCTCAAGACCGCGCTTGAAGCCGTGACATACCTAAGCGTGGTCGTGCCGAAAGCTATCAATTGGTCGCTCAGCGCCGCGCTGGACGCGGTCACGTACCTGAACGTTGACGTGCCGGACACTACCAACTGGTCGCTCAGCGTAACGCTAGATCCAGCCACTGTTTGCAGCGCGACCATGCCGTATACCGAGAGCCGGTCGCTCAGCGCCGCGCTCGACGCAGCCACATTGCCCAGCGTGGCCGTGCCGTAGACTATCAACTGGTCGCGCAGTGTAGTGCTGGAGGCCGTCACGTACCTGAACGTGGTCGTGCCGTAGACTATCAATTGATCGCTCAAAGTTACGCTCGACGCCGCCACGTATCTGAACGTTGACGTGCCGTACACGACCAGCACGTCGCGAAGAACGATGCTGGACGCCAGGACCGTATCCAGCGTGGCAGTACCGTACACCACCAGCTGGTCGCTGAAGGACGCGGTGGACGCGGTTATATTCCTAAGGGTGGTCGAACCGTATACTATCAATTGGCCGCCGCTCAGCGTCGCGCTCGACGCCGTCACATATCTTAGCGTGGTCGTGCCGTATACCACCAGCTGGTCGCTCAGGGGGATGCTGGACAGCGTCACATATGATTTGAACGCGCTGTTGCCGTACACAGTGATTATCCCGTTAAGCGTCAAACTTGACGCGGCGACATTTCCCAGCGTGGCCGACCCGTAGATAACCAGCTGATCGCTGAAGGACGCGGTGGACGCGGTTATATTCCTAAGGGTGGCCGAGCCGTATACTATCAATTGGTCGATAAGCGTCGCGCTCGACGCCGTCACATACCTCAGCGTTGTCGTGCCGTACACCACCAGCTGGTCGCTCAGGGGGATGCTGGACAGGGTCAAATATGATCTGAACGCGCTGTTGCCGTACGTTGTGAGTATGCCGTTCAGCGTAAGGCTTGAAGCGCCGAGATTCTCTAAAGTCGACGTACCGTATACTACCAGCTGGTCGCGCAGGGCCGCGCTCGAAGCCGTCACGTACCTCAAAGTGGTAGTACCGTACACCACCAGCTGATCGGTCAGAGTCAGGCTGGACACGGTCACATACCGCAGCGTGGTCGTGCCGTACACCACCAGCTGGTCGCTCAGGGTAAGGCTCGACGCCGAAACGGTTTTCAGCGTGCTGTTGCCGTAGACCGTAAGCAACCCGTTCAGCGTCATGCTCGACGCGCCGACAAAATGCAGCGTGGTAGAACCATACGCCACCAGCTGGTCGTTCATTATACCGCTGGCGGCCGTCACCCCGCTCCTTAGCGTGACCGAGCCGTAGACTATCAGTTCGTCGGTCAGTGTAGCGCTCGAGGCGGTAATATACCTCAGCGAGGTCGTGCCGTACACCACCAGCTGGTCGCTCAAAGTCACGCTGGACGCCGCCACGTTCCCGAACATGGTCGTGCCGTATACGGTAAGCCGGTCATTAAGCGCGGCGCTGGACGCCGCGACATTACCCAGAGTCGCCGAGCCGTACACTATCAGCTGGTCGCGCAAAACCGCGCTGGACGCGGTCACATATCTCAGAGTGGTAGTGCCGTATACTATCAACTGGTCGCTCAAGGTCGCGCTGGACGCAGTCACATATCTGAAAGTGGACGTGCCGTACACCACTAACATGTCGCGCAGGGTTATGCTGGAAGCCGATACCGTGTCCAGAGTGGTCGTGCCGTACACCACCAGCTGGTCGCTCAGCGCCGCGCTCGACGCCGTCACATTATCCAGCGTGGCCGAGCCGTAGACTATTAATTGGCCGCTCAGCGCCGCGCTCGACGCCGTGACATACCTAAAAGTGGTAGTGCCGTAGACCACAAGCTGGTCGCTCAGGGTTGCGCTGGACAAGGCCATGTACCTGAACGCGCTGTTGCCATACGTTATCAGCTGGCCGCTCAGCGTCACGCTCGAAGCGCCGGCATAGTCGAGCGTAGTGGTGCCATACACGACCAGCTGATCGCTAAAGGCAGCCGATGAAACGGCGATATTCTTTAACGTGGCGGAGCCGTAGACTATTAATTGGTCCCGCAGCGCCGCGCTCGAAGCCGTCACATACCGCAGCGTCGTCGTGCCGTACGACACCAGCTGGTCGCTCAGCGCCACGCTCGAGGCCGTCACATACCGCAGTGTGGCCGTGCCGTACGTTATTAACTGGCCGCTCAGGGTCAGGCTCGACGCGGCGACGTTCTCAAGAGTTGAAGTGCCGTAGACCACCAGCTGATCGCTCAGGGCCGCGCTCGACGCCAAAACGTTCCTCAGCGTGGCCGTGCCGTAGACCACGAGCCGGTCGGTTAGAGCGGCGCTGGACGCGCTTACATACCTGAACGTAGTCGTGCCGTATGCGATAAGCTGGTCGCTTAAAGTCGCGCTCGACGCGGCCACGTTCCTCAGAGTGGCCGTACCATATACTATAGCCCGATCATTCAGCGTCACGCTGGACCCGGCGACGTTGCCCAGCGTGGCCGTACCGTACGCCACCAGCTGGTCGCTCAGCGTCATGCTCGAAACCGACATATATCTTAACGTGCTGGTGCCGTACACGATAAGCCTGTCTCCCAATGTCGTGCTTGACGCCGTGACATATCTGAGAGTGGACGTACCGTACACGGTCAATTGATCGCTCAGGGTAATGCTGGACGCGGCGAGAGTCCTAAGCGTAACTGTGCCGTACGCCACCAGCCGGTCGCTTAAAGTGACGCTGGAAGCCGACATATTGCCCAGCGTGGCCGTGCCGTAGACTATCAACTGGTCGGTCAAGACAGCGCTCGACGCTGTTACATACCTGAAAGTGGTTGTGCCGTACACTATGAGCTGGTCGCTCAGCGTCACGCTGGACGCGGCCACGTTCCTGAACGTCGCCGTGCCGTAGACCACCAGCTGGTCGCGCAGGACCACGCTGGACGCCGCCACCGTATCCAGCGTGGCAGTGCCGTAGACCACCAGCTGGTCGCTCAGGGCAGCGCTCGACGCAGCCACGTTCTTCAGAGTGGTCGTGCCGTAGACGACGAGCTGGCCGCTAAGAGTTACGCTCGACGCAGCCAGGTTTCTGAACGTGGCCGTACCATACACCACCAGCTGGTCGCTAAGTGTCACGCTGGACGCCGCCACATTCCTCAGCGTACTGGTGCCGTACGTTATAAGCTGGCCGCTCAGGGTCACGCTCGAAGCTCCGACATAATCAAGCGTTGTCGTACCGTAGACCACGAGCTGATCGCTCAGGGCCGCGCTCGACGCAGCCACATTTTTCAACGTGGTAGTGCCGTACGCCACCAGCTGGCCGCTCAAAGTTACGCTCGACGCCGCCAGATTCCGGAAGGTTGTCGTGCCGTACACGACCAGCTGGTCGCTCAAGGTCACGCTGGACGCCGACACGTTCCTCAGCGTAGCGGTGCCGTATGTTACAAGCTGGCCGCTCAAAGTCACGCTCGACGCGCCCGCATAGTCCAGCGTGGTCGTGCCGTACACCACCAGCTGGTCGCTCAAAGCCGCGCTCGACGCCGTCACATACCTGAACGTCGTAGTGCCGTACACTATAAGCCGGTCGCTCAAAGTCACACTAGAAGCTGTTAGATTCCTGAAAGTAGCGGTGCCGTACACTATCAGCTGGTCGCTCAAAGTCACGCTCGACCCCGCAACATTCCTCAGCGTGGCCGTGCCATACACTATAAGCCGGTCGCTCAGGGCCACACTAGAACCGGCCACATTGTTCAGTGTGGTAGTGCCGGACACTACCAGCTGGTCGCTCAAAGTTACGCTCGACGCCGTCACATATCTGAACGTCGTCGTGCCGTATACGATAAGCCGGTCGCTCAAAGTCACGCTCGAAGCGGCTACGTTCCGGAACGTGGCGGTACCGGACACTACCAGCTGGTCGCGCAGCGCCGCGCTGGAGGCCAGCACCGTGCCCAGCGTGGTCGTGCCGTAGACCACAAGCTGGTCGTTCAGCGTCACGCTGGACGCCGCGATATTCCCCAGAGTAGACGTGCCGTACACTATCAACTGGTCCCGCAACGTAACGCTAGACGCGGTTACATACCTGAAAGTGGCAGTGCCGTACACTACAAGCTGGTCGCTCAGGGTTACGCTGGACGCGGACACGTTCCTAAAAGTCGACGTGCCGTATACCACCAACTGATCGCGCAGGGCAACGCTGGACGCGGCTACCGTGTCCAGCGTGGTCGTGCCGTACACAACCAGCTGATCGCTCAGGGCAGCGCTCGACGCCGCCACGTTCTTCAGAGTGGTCGTGCCGTAGACTACGAGCTGGCCGCTCAATGTTACGCTCGACGCAGCCAGGTTTCTGAACGTGGCCGTACCGTACACCACCAGCTGGTCGCTCAGTGTCACGCTGGACGCCGCCACATTCCTCAGCGTACTGGTGCCGTACGTTATAAGCTGGCCGCTCAAGGTCACGCTAGAAGCTCCGACATAATCAAGCGTTGTCGTACCGTAGACCACGAGCTGATCGCTCAGGGCAGCGCTCGACGCCGCCACATTTTTCAACGTGGTAGTGCCGTACACCACCAGCTGGCCGCTCAAAGTTACGCTCGACGCAGCCAGATTCCTGAAGGTGGCCGTGCCGGACACTACCAGCTGGTCGCTAAAGGTCACACTGGACGCCGACACGTTCCTCAGCGTAGCGGTGCCGTACGTTACAAGCTGGCCGCTCAGCGTCACGCTCGACGCGCCCGTATATTCAAGCGTGGTCGTGCCGTACACCACCAGCTGATCGCTTAACGCCGCGCTCGACGCCGTCACATACCTGAACGTGGTCGTGCCATATACTATAAGGCGGTCGCTCAGCGTCACGCTCGACCCGGCCACGTTCCTGAACGTGACTGTGCCGTACACGACCAACTGATCGCTCAACGCCACGCTGGAGCCCGCCACATTCCTCAAAGTAGTCGTGCCATATACGATAAAACGGTCGCTCAGCGTCGCGCTCGACGCCGCCACATTGCCAAACGTGGTAGTGCCGTATACCACCAACTGATCGGTTAGCGTCACGCTGGACGCCGCCACGAACCTAAAGGTGGTCGTCCCGTACACTATAAGCCGGTCGCTCAGCGTCACGCTAGACGCGCTGACGTTCCGGAGCGTGGCTGAGCCGTATACCACCAACTGGTCGCGCAGCGCCGCACTGGACGCCGCCACCGTATCCAGCGTGGCCGTACCGTAAACAACTAGCTGGTCGCTCAGAGTGACGCTCGACGCGGCGATATTCCCAAGCGTAGCCGTGCCGTATACTACCAACTGGTCGCGCAGGGTCGCGCTCGACGCAGCCACATTCCTGAACGTGGACGTACCATACACTATGAGCTGGTCGCTCAAGCTTACGCTGGACGCGGCAACATTCCTCAGCGTTGTCGAGCCGTACGTTATCAGCTGGCCGCTCAAGGTCACGCTCGACGCCACGGCATAGTCAAGCGTGGTCGTGCCGTACACCACCAGCTGATCGCTTAACGCCGCGCTCGACGCCGCCACATTTTTCAGCGTGGTCGTGCCGTACACCACCAGCTGGCCGCTCAAAGTCACGCTAGACGCCGCCAGATTCCTGAACGTGGTAGTTCCATACACGACTAGCTGGTCGCTCAAGGCCACGCTCGAACCGGCCACATTCCTCAGCGTTGTCGAGCCGTATGTTATCAGCTGGCCGCTTAAGGTCACGCTCGACGCGCCCGCATAGTCCAGCGTGGTCGTGCCGGTTACGACAAGCTGGTCGCTCAGCGTAACGCTGGAGGCGGACACGAACCTGAATGTTGTCGTACCATACACTATAAGCCGGTCGCTCAAAGTCACACTAGAAGCTATTAGATTCCTGAAAGTAGCGGTGCCGTACACTATAAGCTGGTCGCTCAAAGCCACGCTCGAACCCGCCACATTCCTCAGCGTGGTCGTGCCATACACTATTAGCCGGTCGCTCAGAGCCACACTAGAACCGGCCACATTGTTCAGCGTGGTCGTGCCGGACACCACCAGCTGGTCGCTTAACGTCACGCTCGACGCGGACACAAATCTGAACGTTGTAGTACCGTACACTATAAGCCGGTCGCTTAACGTCGCGCTGGACGCAAGCACATTCCTGAACGTGGCCGTGCCGTATACTATCAACTGGTCGCTTAAAGTTACGCTGGACGCCGCCACATTCCTCAGCGTCGTGGTGCCGGATACTATAAGCCGGTCGCTGAAAGTAACGCTCGAACCGGCCACGTTGCCCAACGTGGCTGTACCGGACACTACCAGCTGGTCCGTCAAAGTAACGCTCGACGCGGTCAGGTACCTGAACGTGGTCGTGCCGTACACTATCAACTGGTCGCTCAGCGTCACGCTCGACGCGGCCACGTTCCTGAGCGTGGCCGAGCCGTACACCACCAGCTGGTCGCGCAGCGCCACACTGGACGCCGCCACCGTATCCAGCGTGGACGTACCGTACACTATAAGCTGGTCGCTAAACGCCGCGC
>Ga0118677_10004419_pt1 | contig 25636 bp, 22 predicted proteins | sample AliMusrvi5mmetaG_FD_86154 | JGI IMG/M metagenome (GOLD analysis project Ga0118677, IMG submission 86154)
CCGACGAGGCCTCTTCCGCGGCAGCGTATGCAATCTGGCTTGCCTGGCTGATTTCGCTCGGAGCGATTGTCAGCGGCTGCATTCTCGCCGTTGCGATGGTGCGCGGCATCAATGGGGTCTTGCGCAAAGTCGCTGCGGACCTGCTTGAGGGCGCCTCGCAGTCTGCGAGCGCCGCGGCGCAGGTCGCCTCAGCCAGTCAGCAGTTGGCGCAAGGGGCTTCGGAACAGGCGGCCTCGCTGGAGGAGACTTCTGCTACAAGCGAAGAGATCAACTCGTTGACGCAGCGCAATACCGACAGTTCAAAGACCGCCGCCGAGCTGGCGACGCAGGTTTCGCGTCAGGTGGTTGTCGCCAACAAAGCGTTGGACGAGATGGTGGTTTCCATGAACCAGATCAAGACATCCAGCGACAGTATCTCCAAGATCATAAAGGTCATTGATGAGATCGCCTTCCAGACCAACATTCTGGCCTTGAACGCAGCCGTCGAGGCTGCCCGCGCCGGTGAGGCCGGCATGGGGTTCGCCGTAGTTGCTGACGAAGTCCGCAACCTCGCGCAGCGTTGCGCGCAGGCCGCTAAAGATACGTCCGCAATGATTGAGGACTCCATCCAGCGATCGAGCGAAGGCAAGAGCAAGCTCAATGACGTGGCCTCGGCCATCCACTCCATCACCGAGAGTGCCGGCCGCGTGGAGACGCTGGCCAATGAGGTGAATATGGGGAGCCAGGAACAGTCGCGAGGCATCGAGCAGGTGACCAAAGCGGTGACGCAAATGGAGAAGGTCACCCAGCAAACTGCCGCCAGCGCCGAAGAGAGCGCCTCCGCGGCCGAAGAACTGAACGCCCAGACCGATGCCCTGCGGGACGTGATCCATCGCTTGAATGTCATGGTCGGAATGAAGCGTTTACAGGCCGCGTAGAAAACTTGAATCGTTCGCGAACTTGGCTGCATCTCAAGCTGTTGATGAAACACTTTGCAACGGCTGTACTCACAGTACTAGGGAGCGTATCCATGTTCGCGGCATCAAGCATCCACGAATTCACCTTAAACTCGATCGACGGCAAGGCGGCCCCGCTGGCCTCCTATAAAGGAAAGGTCGTACTGCTGGTGAACGTTGCCAGTCGCTGCGGCTACACTCCTCAATACACGGGCCTGGAAGCCCTGTATGAGAAGTACAAGGACAAAGGGCTGGTAATCCTCGGTTTCCCGGCCAACAACTTCGGCTCGCAGGAGCCGGGCACCAACGAAGAGATCAAGACGTTCTGCTCTTCCAAGTACAACGTAACTTTCCCGATGTACAGCAAGATCTCGGTAAAGGGCGACGACAAGGCTCCGCTGTATCAGTACCTGACCCATGAAAAAGGTGAGGTCAAATGGAACTTCACCAAGTTCCTGGCAGGCAAAGACGGCAAAGTTGTGCAGAAGTTCGACTCGGCCGTGACGCCCGATTCTCCTGAGTTGTTGAAGGCCATTGAAGGCCTGTTGAAGTAGTCTCTACTTCAGCACCACTCGGGAACTGTCCTTAATATCGAATGGTTCCAGGGCGGGTCGTGCCGGTTTGTACTCGGTGGTTCTCTCGATCTTGTTATTGCGAATCGTCAGTCCATCCACCGAATAGGCCAGCACGATCCGCCCGCTATCGAATACGCGGAACAGATTGTCCTCGATGGTAATGTTGCGGTTGTAGCGGCTGATGGCCCGCTGCGACGCTTCGATCCCCGCCGCGACTTCAATCGTCGCCTTTCCCCACACTCCAAAATTACAGTTTTCAAAGCGATTTCTGCGGATCGTTACATCCCTAACCCCGGCCTGCTCAAACCAGAATCGCGCGTCTCCTTCAAACAGAATCGCCGCGCCAGGTATGTGAAAGCTGTTGTCCTCGATGATGGTTTTGCCGCGCGAGCCGATGAGCAGTCCGCGCGCCCGATTGCCGCGGAAGGTGCAGTTGGCGATCAGGACTTCGGGCGACGCATGGGCCGAGGCCACCACGTCGCCGATCTTCAAATCTTTCGATAGTGCCGTGGCGAAGGTGACCCGCGTGAACTCCTTGTTCACACGCTCCACCGCCTTTACCGTCGCGTCCCCGTAGGTGACCATCGATGGTCCATGCACCAGTTCCAGCCGCGCTTTCGGCACGATGAAATCGAAGCCCAGCTGTTGCGGATGCACCAGCCGCACTTCGATCTCCGACGGCGATATCTGCCGCGTTATCTGTGCATAGATGCCGTGGATATTGGTCGCGTCGTCCTTCTGGTTTTCAAACAGGCAATGCGTCATCACGATGCGGCCCGTGCAGTTGACGAAATGCGTGGCGTCCGCCGTGATGCTCACCACGCGGCCGCTGCCGGGCGCGGGCGTCACGTTGACGTAGTCGAGTGTGATGTCGCGGCTGCGTTGTGCAATCACGCCCATGCCACCGCAGTGATAGATGTTGATATTGGAAAGGGACGTCTCGCTGCTGTCGGAGATCGTGAAGCCGGGGTGATTGCGATTCGCCGCGCCGAACACCAGAATGTTGCCCGCGGTTGCGGTCAGCTTCGGAACATCGATCCGCACTTTACGCGGCCCGATCGACTCCGCTTCCACATACGGGCCCGTGTAATAATCCCGCGCCATGTACGCCGTCTCGCGGCGCTTCGGATCGAACTCCAGAATATTGCCGGTCGGATACTGTTCCTTGTTCTTGCCGTTGAACAGCAGCAGTCCCTTCTCCACACGGAATGGATACTGCTCCGGAATCTCCAGATCCACGCCATCCTCGCTGATGGCGATCACCTTGGCCTCGCTGTGGAACGTCCGCTCGTAATCGATCGAAAAGTTCTTGAGCGTAACGTTTTTCGAACGTTCCACCAGAAACGGGCTCATGAAGCCATGGAACACAAACTGCGATCCCTGGCCATCTATCTCCAGGCCTTCAAAGCCGATGATGGGGAATGCGATGCGCTTCAAACCCTCGTCGTTATTGCTGATGAACTGATACTTCTCAAACGCCTGCGCCGGATAAAAGTCGTAGCGGCCTTTGGGAAAGACCAGCTTCTTCGGCTTGCTCTTCAACGCCGCACGCACTGCGGGCGTGGTGTCGCTACCATCGCCTGCATGCCCGCCGAAGTTAGTGATGTCGGCAGCGAAGGCTCCAGGCAGCAGGAGTGCGGTTGCTAGCAAGAGTCGCATTACGGGATCAGCTTCAGCGAGCGCATCCACTCTTCGGCCCGCAATGGCCAGGTGGTAACCATCTTATCCGTACGGCGCAGGCCATAGCCGTGGCCGCCCGTGGGATAGAGATGCATTTCGGCCGGGACCTTCGCCTTCAGCAAACCCTGATAGTAGAACAGGCTGTTCTCCACCTTTACCGGGTCGTCCTGCGACTGGGCGAGGAACGTCGGCGGCGTGTTCGCCGTGATAGTGAATTCCGGGTTCAGCTTCTCCGGATTCTGACGCGGCACCAGCAGTCCAGGATAGATGAGCACCGCGAAATCAGGGCGGCAACTCACGCTATCGGCCGCGTCCACCGGCTCATAGTTGCGCTTCTCGAAGTTGGTGCTCACCGCGCCGGAGATGTGGCCGCCGGCCGAGAAGCCGAGCACGCCGATCTTGGCCGGATCGATACTCCATTCGTGCGCATGCTGCCGCACATAGCCCACGGCGCGCTGCGCATCCTGCAAAGCCGCCGCATATACCGGTTGCCCTTTTCGAGCGGGGACGCGGTACTTCACCAGGATTGCGGTGACGCCGATGGAGTTCAGCCATTCGCAGACTTCGGTGCCCTCCAGGTCCAGCGCCAGGATGCTGAAGCCGCCGCCCGGAAACACCAACACCGCGGCGCCGGAGCTCTTCTCTTTTGCCGGAGCATAGATGGTCAGCGTGGGATTCGAAACGTTGCCGAGGCGGATGACACGTTTCCCGGCCACCAGTTGTCCGGTTGGACCGGTGGTGTCCTTCTCTTCGCCGATATCGCCCTTTTCGCCGGGCGCGCCTTTCGGCCACAGCGGAATCGGGTTGGCAGCATGGGCAATGGATGCTAGTAATGACACAAGAATGACGATCTTCATCGAACACTATCATATCCGCCGGGGCTGTTTGCGTGCCAACACTAAAGTTATTATGGCTAGTAGCTACTATTTCGAATCCTACTGAGGTGAATCCAATGTTCGCTCGCACTTTTCTCTTACTGGCCGTTTCGTCTGTACTGCCTCTGGCCGCTGAACCCGTGAAAGTAACCTCGGTGGAGGGCATCACGGAGTACAGCCTGCCGAACGGACTGAAGGTCCTGCTGTTTCCCGATGCGACGAAAGCGACGGCGACCGTCGCGGTCACATATCAGGTGGGTTCGCGTCATGAAGGCTACGGCGAAAGCGGCATGGCCCACCTGCTGGAACACCTGGTTTTCAAGGGCTCGCCGAAGCATCTCAACATCCCCAAGGAACTGACCGGCCACGGCACACGTCCCAACGGCACCACTTCTTTTGACCGCACCAATTACTTTGAGACCTTTCAGTCCTCAGACACGAACCTGGAATGGGCGCTGGATCTGGAAAGCGACCGGATGGTGAACTCGTTCATCGCCAAGAAAGACCTGGATAGCGAAATGACCGTGGTCCGCAATGAGTTCGAATCCGGCGAAAACAGTCCGTTCAATGTGCTCTTCAAGAAGACGCTGGCCGCGGCCTACCAGGTTCACGGCTATGCCCGCTCCACCATCGGTTCCCGCTCCGACGTGGAAAACGTCCCGATCGAACGGCTCCAGGCCTTCTACCGCAATTACTATCAGCCCGATAACGCCATGCTCGTCGTGGCCGGCAAGATCGACGAACAGAAAACCCTCAAGCTGATCGAAAAGTACTTCGGTCCGATCCCCCGTCCCATGCGCAAGCTGTATCCGACCTATACCGCCGAGCCGACCCAGGACGGCGAACGCAGCGTGACCCTGCGCCGCGTTGGCGACACACAGAATCTGCTGGTGCTCTACCACATTCCGGCCGGCGCGCATGAGGATCTGGCTGCGTTGGACGTATTGGGCAGCGTGCTGTCCGATGTTCCCTCCGGCCGCCTGCACAAAGCGCTGGTCGAGACCAAGAAAGCCTCGCAAACCGGCGCTGGTGCGTTCCAGTTACGTGAGCCCGGTGTCATGATTCTGAGCGCCTCGGTCCGCAAGGAAAACTCGCTCAGCGAGGTGCGTGAGATCCTGCTCAAGACCGTGGATGAGCTCGCCGTCAAGCCGCCCACTGAAGAGGAAGTCAATCGGGCCAGGGTGCAGAATGACGTGAGCTTTGAACAGCAGTTGAGCAATTCCGAAGGCATGGCGCTGCGGCTCAGCGAGTGGGAGGCGATGGGAGACTGGCGCCTGTTCTTCCTGCAGCGCGACCGCTTCCGCAAGGTGACGGTCGCGGACGTGAAGCGCGTCGCCGCACTGTATCTGAAACCGAGCAACCGGACCATCGGAGTGTTCCTGCCGGAAGAAAAGCCCGACAGAACCGAGGTCCCCGCCTCGCCCGACGTGAAAGCCCTGCTGAAAGACTATAAAGGCCAGGAGGCGGTGGCGCAGGGTGAGGCCTTCGATCCTTCCCCGGCGAACATTGACAGCCGCACCCGCCGCGGCCAGATCGGCGACGGCCTCAAGTTCTCCTTCGTGGAAAAGAAGACCCGCGGCAAACTGGTGGTCCTCAGCCTGCAACTGCACTTCGGTGACGAAAAGAACCTGGCCAATCAGTCGAGCGTAGCGGCCACCGCCGGACGCATGTTGATGCGCGGCACCACAAAGCACACCCGGCAGCAGATCGAAGACACCTTTGATAAGTTGAAGGCCTACGTGAGCGTCTCCGGCGGCTCCACCTCCGCTTTCGCCACGCTACAGACTACGCGCGAGAATCTTCCGGAAGTCTTGAAGCTCATCGCTGAAGTGCTGAAGGAACCCAGCTTTCCCGAGTCTGAGTTCGAGCAGTTGAGGCAGCAGCAACTGGCGCAGGTGGAGGCCGCGCGCCGCGAGCCGCAGACGCTGGCCAGCATCGCCCTCGGCAAACATCTGAGCCCGTACCCCAAAGGCAGCGTCTTCTACGTGTCCGATTCGGACGAACAGGTTGAGAACATCAAGGCCGTCACGCTCGACCAGGTGAAGCAGTTCCACAAGCAGTTCTACGGAGCGTCGAAAGCCGAGATGTCGATCATCGGCGACTTCGATGCGGAGAGCGTGCAGTCGCTGACCAAATCGCTGTTTGGCGATTGGAAAAGCGCCTCTCACTATGCGAAAGTGGTGCGTCCCTACCAGGACATTTCACCCATCAACAAGGCGATCGAAACACCCGATAAAGCCAACGCCTATTTCATCGCCAGCAACCGGATCAACATCTCTGATGAGGAGGCCGATTATCCTGCGCTCACATTGGGAACCTACATGTTTGGCGGCGGCTTTCTCAACTCAAAGCTGGCAGTCAGGATTCGCCAGAAAGAGGGCCTGAGCTACAGCGTGGGCGCGATGTTTGGCGGCACAAGCAAAGAGAAGAATCAGTCCTTCATGGTCTACGCCATCTGCGCCCCGCAGAATGCACCGAAAGTGGAGGCCTCGGTGAAAGACGAACTGGCCAAAGTGCTGAAGGAAGGCTTCACCGCCGAAGAGATCGAAGCCGCCAAGAAGGGCTGGCTGCAATCGCGCGAAGTGAGCCGCGCACAGGATCGTGAACTGGTGGGCAAGCTCGTCTCGCAGCAGTTTGACGGCCGCACCATGGCCTTCGATGCCGAGATGGATAACAAGTTGAAGGCTCTGACCGGCGAGCAGATCATCGCGGCCATGCGCCGCCACTTGAAGGTGGATGCCCTCACCATCGTGAAGGCCGGCGACTTCAAGAAGGCCGGCGTTACTTACTAGCCGCCAGATACAGGTCCGCGACGCTCATTGCCAGTTTCTTGGAATCGAGGTCGCTTCGATTGAGCAGCACGATGACCGTCATCCGGTCTTCCGGAAACCTTGCAATAAAGGTGCGGAAGCCGATGGTGGAGCCACCGTGCTGCCAGACCTTGTGGCCTTTGTAGCTGGTGCTCTCCCAGCCGAAGCCGTAGATTCCGGCATTGGGCCCCGGCGTAACCGCCTGCTGCCACGTCTTGGCGGAGACCAGTTTGTGGCTGCTCCAAAGGGCCGCGTCCCACTTTCGCAGGTCCTCTACTGACGAGTAGATGCCGCCGTCGCCCAGCACGGCGCTGGTCAGGCTCTGATCCGTGCGTTTGAACGACGCGCCGTCGGGTGAATGCCCGTACGCGCGCTCGCGAACCTTGTCGATGCCCTCCTGATGCGCAACCGTCGCGGTCATCTTCAGAGGACCGAAGATGTTCTTTTCAAGGAACGCCGCGAAAGGCATTCCCGATACCTTTTCCACCACCATGGCCAGCACCGCATAGCCTGAATTGCTGTAGCTGAATTTCGCTCCGGGTTCGAACTCCGTGCGATTCTTCTTGCGCAGGATCTCCAGGACGTCTTTGTCCTTGAGTGGAAACGTCGTCGCTCCGTCTTCGTAGTCGGGAAGGCCGGAGGTGTGGTTCAGCAACTGCCGGATGGTGATTCCCGCCGGCAGTCCGGTGAGGATCGTGTTCAGCTTCTGATCGAAGGTCAGCTGTCCCTTTTCCGCCAGCAGCATGATCGACATTGCGGTGAATTGTTTGGTCACCGACGCCAGCCGGTAATTGGTCTTCGTCGTCGCGCGAGTCTGCTTCTCCAGGTCGGACAGGCCGAAGGCGTGCTTGTAGACGACCTTGCCGGCTTGGATCACCATGACGCCGGCGCCCGGCGTTCCCGGATGCTCGCAAGCCTCGAACAGTTTGCCCGGATCGGCGCCTTGAAGGAGTGAGCAGAGTAGGGTCATAGCGATGTACTTCATGTTGCTTCCAGTTTAATCCCGCTGGCTGGCAGTGGGGTGTTGCGGATTTCCACTGATTGTTGAAATGGGCGCAGATTCTGCCCCGGGGGTAGTGCTAAACTCGGAGTATAAGGTCTGATCTGAACGTAAAAAGTTTGGCGATAAACGTGCCTGGAGTCAGTCTTACGATTGACACTGGCAACACGCTGTGACAATCTTTATTGTTCCTATATCTGGAGTCTGAATGGCTGAACCGCCGAAACCAGCCGCTGCGAAAGCACCGGTGAAAATGGCTGCCACACCTTGGGAGGCAGAGCTGCCCTCTCAATTGAAAGCTGAGCTCGCGGATCGCATCGTCGAGGCCGCATCCTACCTCGGCCAGAATTTCTTTGTGGTGAAGCCCGCTGCCATCGTCGAAGTCCTTGAGTATCTGAAGCTTGAGTTCGACTTCGACTACCTTGCCGACCTCACTGCCGTGCACTATCCCAAGGAAGAAGAGCAGTTTGAGGTGGTCTATACCCTCTATAGCTTCGCGCGCAATGAGCGTATCCGTTTGAAAATACGGATCAAGGACGGCGAGAAGCCGGAAACGGTGACCTGCGTGTATCTAACCGCCAACTGGCTGGAGCGCGAAGTGTTCGACATGTTTGGCATTGAGTTTGCTAACCATCCTGACATGCGCCGCCTGCTGATGCCCGACGAATGGACCGGGCACCCGCTACGTAAAGACTACAAAATATTAGAGATGGATAATCGCTGGGTACAAGAGAACCTGGGAATCGAGAGTGGACAGTAACGTATGGCTGAAGCCACATTTCTAGATTCCACTGAACTCGTGCTCAACATGGGTCCGCAACACCCATCCACGCACGGCGTTCTGCGCGTAATACTTAAGCTCGATGGTGAGAAGGTGCGCGGCACCGATTGCATCATGGGCTATCTGCACCGCGGCGTCGAAAAAATCGCCGAAAACCGCACCTACACCATGTTTGCGCCCTATGTGGACCGCATGGACTACGTCGCTGCGGTCTCGAACGGCCTGGGCTACGTCCTGGCTGTTGAAAAACTCCTCAATGTGGAAGCTACGCCCAGGGCTGCGGCGATACGGGTAATCCTCACCGAACTCAATCGCATCGCCAGCCACCTGCTGTGGCTCGGTACCCACGCCCTCGATATCGGAGCAATCACTCCTCTTTTCTACGCCTTGCGCGAACGCGAAGGCGCATTGATGATTTTCGAAAAGTACTGCGGCGCGCGCCTCACCACGCATGCCTTCCGCATCGGCGGACTCCAATACGAGTTGTACGAGGGTTTCGAAAAAGATGTCACCGATTTCTGCGACATGTTTATCCCCAAGGTGGATGAGTATGAAGAATTGCTCACTACGAATCGCATTTGGGTGGAAAGACTCACCAACGTGGGTATCCTGACCGCTGAAGATTGCAAAGCCTATGGGGTAACTGGCCCAGTCCTGCGTGCAGCAGGGGTGAAATGGGACCTTCGCAAGGCCCAGCCGTACTCCGGTTACGAAAAATACGACTTCGACATCCCGACCGGGAAAAATGCCGACACCTATGACCGCTACACGGTCCGCATGGAAGAGATGCGGCAGTCGGTGCGCATCATCCGCCAGGCGGTAGCCGCCATTCCGGAAGGCCCGATCATGGCCAAGGTGCCGAAGGTCATCAAGCCTCCGGTGGGCGAGGCGTATGTTTCGATCGAAGCGCCTAAAGGCGAGCTCGGTTACTTCATAGTGAGCGATGGCTCCACGCAGCCATATCGCATTCGTGTGCGTCCGCCGTCGCTGATCAACCTGCAGGCGCTGGACTGCATGTGCAAAGACGCGCTGATTGCCGACGTGGTGGCGATCATTGGAACGCTGGATATTGTTTTGGGCGAGATCGATAGGTAGGAGATGGGACTTTGAGTATCAACCGATTCTTGCGGAGTGTGTTTCTCGTCGACCTGTTACAGGGTCTGTGGGTGACGTTCCGGAATCAGCATCCGAAGCAGATTGTTACCGAGCAGTATCCGGGCGAACGTCCGAAGATCGGCGAACGCTATCGCGGAGCACCGCGGTTGAACATCAATCCGGATAATGGCGAAACGCTGTGCATCTCCTGCAACCTGTGCGCGCTGGCATGCCCGGAAAACCTGATCGTGGTGACCAGCGAGCGCAATGAAGCAACCAAGAAAAAAGAACTGACGACGTTCACCTACGATACGTCGCGCTGCATGTTTTGCGGATTGTGCGAGGACGCCTGCCCGGTGGATGCACTGGAACTGACGCAGGATTTCGAACTCGCTTCCTATACCAGGGATGGGCAGATTTGGGATCGCCAGATGTTGGAAGAAGGCCCCAAACCTACCCAGTACAAGTATTAGCCAATGGACGCCATCTTTTTCTACATCTTTGCCTTAATCACCCTAGCGGGCGCGGTGATGACCATCACGCGCAGCAACGCGGTTCACAGCGCTTTGTGGTTGATCTTTTCGCTCTTGGGCGTGGCCGGATTGTTTCTGCTGCAGAAGGCCGAGTTCCTCTTCGCCGTTCAAATCGTGTTGTACATCGGCGGCATCATGCTGCTGTTCCTGTTTGTCATCATGCTGGTGAACCTGGACGATGCGGCCAAACAACGGCAGTTCAACAAACAGTGGCCGCTGGCGATCGCCTGCGTCGCCGGTGTTGGCGCCGAAGTCGCCTGGTTCCTGCGCAAGGGAGTAGGCATGTTGCCTCCTCCGGTGATTGGACCCGCCCCGACGGTCGGCAATACGGAAATGATCGCCGACGTGCTGTTCAAAGATTACCTGCTGCCGTTTGAAGTAGCGTCTATCCTGCTGCTGGTGGCGGTTGTGGGCAGCGTGATCATGGCGAAGAAGAGGATTTGAACATGGGACCAATCACTACGATGCACTACCTGGTCTTAAGCTCGGCCCTGCTGCTGGTGGGGGCGATTGGCGTACTGACCCGCCGCAACATTGTCGTTATCCTCATGTCGATCGAACTCATACTGAACTCAGTGAATATCAACCTGGTGGCCTTCTCGCGCCATTGGAATCAGGTCCACGGACAGGTCTTCGCGATCTTCATGATCACGCTGGCGGTGGCTGAAGCGGCAGTTGGTCTGGGGATTCTGATCGCGCTGTTCCGCAACAAAGAGACCGTGCTGGCCGACGAGGTGGATCTGCTCAAATGGTGAACTTTCTCGACTACATTTGGATGATCCCGCTGTTCCCGCTGTGCGGCGCGGCCTTCATGTTGATCTTCGGCAAAATGATCGACCCGCAGCCGCATTCGCATGTGGCGCTGGCCGATGGCGTAGGCGACGATCATCACGCTCACGGCCACGACGATCATCATCACCATGCCGCTGCAACTCAGTTCCTTGTTCGTATCATTTCGCCCGGCGTCATTCTGCTCTCATTCATCTTTTCTCTCGGCGCGGTGATTCAACTGGCTTCAAAGGCCGAAAAAGTTCATCAGGTGATTCAATACACCTGGCTCGCCGGCCTGCCGTTCCACATGCAGGACGGGCGCATCGGCATCTTCACCGCCGATTGGGGCTTCCTGCTCGATCCGCTCAGTTCGGTGATGATCCTGGTGATCACCGGCATCGGCTTTCTGATTCACGTCTATGCCACCGCCTACATGGCGCACGACACCGGCTACTACCGCTTCTTCGGCTACCTGAACCTGTTTGTGTTCTTCATGCTGATGCTGGTGCTGGCCAACAACTACACGCTCCTGTTCGTCGGATGGGAAGGTGTCGGCCTGTGCAGCTACCTGCTCATCGGATTTTACTTTCACAAGAAGTCAGCGGGCGACGCGGGCAAGAAGGCCTTCATCGTTAATCGAATCGGCGACGCGGGCTTCATCCTCGGCATGTTGTTGCTATTCAGCGTCCTCGGCACGCTGCGCTTCACGGATGTGAACCACGCGCTCACGAACTTCCATATCGAAGACGGACACTTCGGCGTCCTGAGCTGTGCCGCGCTGCTGCTGTTCGTTGGCGCGACCGGTAAATCGGCGCAGGTTCCGCTGTATGTCTGGCTGCCGGATGCGATGGAAGGCCCCACGCCAGTCTCGGCCCTGATCCACGCGGCGACCATGGTGACGGCCGGCGTCTACATGATTGCGCGCTCGAATGCGCTGTTCAAACTCACGCCTGAGACCTCGGCGATCGTCGCCATAATTGGCGCTCTCACCGCGATCTTCGCGGCGTCCATAGCACTGGTCCAGAACGATATCAAACGCGTCCTCGCCTACTCCACGGTCAGCCAGTTGGGCTACATGTTCATGGCTCTGGGAGTCGGAGCCTACTGGGTCGCGGTATTCCACCTTTATACACACGCCTTCTTCAAAGCCCTGCTCTTCCTTGGCTCCGGCTCGGTGATCCACGCCATGTCCGGCGAACAGGACATGCGCAAGATGGGCGGCCTGAAGAGCAAGATCAAGGTCACCTACCTGACCATGGCCATCGGCTCCATCGCCATCGCAGGCATCCCTGGTTTCGCCGGCTTCTTCTCGAAAGACGAGATCCTTTGGCAGACCTGGAGTTCGCCGCTTGGCTCGAAAGCAATTTATGTGGTCGGTCTGACCACGGCCTTCATGACCGCGTTCTACATGTGGCGCCTGATGTTCATGACCTTCTACGGCGAGTGCCGCGCCGACGAGCATACGAAGAAACACATTCACGAATCGCCGGTCGCGATGACCGGAGTTCTCTCCGCGCTGGCCGTGGGCTCTGTCCTGGCCGGCTGGCTCGGCGTGCCGAAACTGTGGCACATGCCTGAAGTCTTCTCTACCTTTGAACAGTGGCTCGAGCCGGTGTTCGCCTCTGAGGCCGCCCACGAAGCAGTTCACGAAGCCAGCCACGACACGAGCATGGAATGGACTCTGATGTTCCTCTCGGTCGGCCTGGCTGTAACCGCGATTTCGCTGGCCTACCGGTTTTACGTCCAGCGGCCTTCGATACCGGAGTCGATCCGTCAATCAAGCGGTCCGCTCTACACCGCACTGCTGAACAAGTGGTATGTCGACGAGATCTACGACTTCCTGTTTGTCAACGGACTCTGCAAGGGTGGCGGCACGCTGCTCGGCAGTTTCGATCGCAACGTGGTGGACGGCGGCGTGAACGGGGTCGGCTGGCTGACCAAGTTTATCTCCAAGGTCTCCATGTGGTGGGACACCTGGATTGTCGATGGCCTGGTCCGGCTGGTCTCGCTGATCGTGAAGCTCTCTTCGTATCCGGTGCGCATACTGCAGACCGGCTCTACACAGTCGTACGCATTAGTCTTTGTATTGGGAATAGTGGCCATCTTTGGTTACTATGTGACGCGTTAATCCTATGAACGATCATTTACTGAGCATCATCTTATTCGCCCCGCTGGCGGGCATGCTGGTGCTTTTGCTGATCCCGAAAACGCAGACGAACCTTATCCGCGTGTGGGCCAATTTTGTAGCCATCGGAAGCTTTCTGCTGTCACTGCCGCTGATCAACCGGCTCGACAGATCGAATGGCGGGATGCAGTTGATCGAGCGCGCGGATTGGATTCCTTCGATCGGGACGCAGTACCTGGTCGGCGTCGATGGCATCAGCATGTTGATGGTGCTGCTGACGACCGTGATCGGTTTCGTCGCGGTGCTCTGCAGTTGGAGCGCGGTCGAGAAGAATTGCAAGGAATACTACGCAATGCTGCTGTTGCAGCAGACCGGCATGATCGGCGTCTTCATCTCCATGGACTTCATGCTGTTCTACGTGTTCTGGGAACTTGTGCTGGTGCCGATGTATTTCCTGATCGGCGTCTGGGGCGGTCCGCGGAAGCTGTATGCGGCCATCAAGTTCGTCCTCTATACGCTGGCCGGTTCGGTGTTCATGCTGCTGGGCATTCTGACGCTGTACTTCCAATACTTCGCGCAGACCGGCAAGTACACTTTTGAAATCGCCGAATTGATGCAGTTGCACATGCCGCTCTATCTGGAACAGTGGGTCTTCTGGGCCTTCTTCCTCGGCTTTGCGATCAAGGTTCCGATGTTCCCGTTCCACACCTGGCTGCCCGATGCTCACGTCGAAGCCCCCACCGCGGGTTCCGTGATTCTGGCCGGCGTGTTGCTGAAGATGGGAACCTACGGCTTCCTGCGCTTCTCAGTTCCGCTGCTGCCTAAAGCCGCGATCGATCCGGCAATCATTCAGATCATCGCCGGACTCTCCATCGTCGGCATCATCTACGGAGCGCTGGTCAGCCTGATGCAGTCGGATTGGAAGAAACTGGTTGCCTACTCCTCGGTAAGCCACTTGGGCTTCTGCACTCTGGGAATCTTCGCCTTGAATCCGAACGGGATTGCGGGCAGTGTGATCCAGCAGATAAACCACGGTATCTCCACCGGCATGTTGTTCCTGATTGTCGGTGTCGTCTACGAACGGCGCCACACACGCGAGATTAAAGAGTACGGTGGCCTGGCCCACGTGATGCCGATGTACGCCATCGTCTTCGCCTTCGCCATGCTGAGTTCGGCCGGCATGCCCCTGTTGAACGGTTTCGTCGGCGAGTTCACCATCCTGCAAGGCGCGTTCGAAGCGAACCGTGCCTGGGCCGGCTTCGCGGTGAGCGGTGTGATTCTGGGAGCGGCGTACCTGCTGTGGTTATACCAGCGGACGATGCTTGGCCAGATCACCAATGCCAAAAATATCAAGCTGCCCGATCTGACAGTCCGCGAATGGGCGGTGTTCACACCGCTGATTCTGTGGGCGCTGTGGATCGGCCTCTATCCCAAGCCGTACTTTGACATTCTGGAGAAACCGGTGGCGAAGATTGTGGAACGCGTCAAGCCCGGTTATTACCAGGGAACAGCGACGGCCATCGCGCACGGAGAGACACGATGAACGAGTTCTACACTTCCACTGACCATTTCGTGCTTCTGCCCGCGATCTTTCTCGCACTGTTCGGCTGCGCGGTTCTGATCATCGACCTGATTGTCGCCTCTGACCCGAAGCTCCGTAAATCGGTCTGGCTGGTTGCCATTGCCGGCTTGGTGCTCACGGGCGTCGAACTGGTTCGCCAGCAGCGGTTTCTTGCCGAATCTGACCTGCTGACGCTCAGCGGCTTTCACGGTGCGCTGACGCTCGATGGCAACAGCCTCTTCTTCAACTGGATCTTCCTGATCGCCTCGCTGATCGTGATTCTGATCAGCTACAAATACATGGAGATTGAGCAGGAGCAGCACGGCGAATACTACGCACTCATTCTCTTTGCCAACTGCGGCATGTATTTCCTGGCGACCGGAACCGAGCTGGTAACGTTGCTTGTCGGCCTGGAATTAATGGCCATGAGTTTCTATATCATGGTCGGCTTCCTGCGGACGGACCGCCGCTCGAATGAAGCAGCCATGAAGTATCTGCTGCTCGGCGCCTTCTCTACCGGGTTTCTGGCTTACGGCTTCTCGCTGCTCTACGGCATCGCCGGCAGCACGCAGCTCGACGCTATCGCCGCTGCCGTGAAACTGCGCGATCCGTTCGATCCGATTCTGATCCTTGCCATCGTTACCACAACCGTCGGCCTGATGTTCAAGATCGCAGGCGCCCCGTTCCATATGTGGGCCCCGGACGCTTATGAAGGCGCGCCGACTCCAGTCACCGCCTATCTCGCTGTCGCCTCCAAGGCCGCCAGCTTCGCGATTCTGCTGCGGTTGTTCACCGGTCCGCTGGCCAGTGCGCGGCCGGCATGGGAGCCATTGCTTGTGGGTGTGGCGATCCTCAGCCTGACCATCGGCAACTTGGCCGCGATTTCGCAAAGTAACATCAAACGGCTGCTGGCTTACAGCTCCATCTCGCACGCGGGCTACATTCTGCTGGGCCTGATCGCCGGCACCCCGACTGGCATCCAGGGCGTGGGTATCTATCTCATCGTTTATACCTTCATGAACCTCGGCGCCTTCCTTGTCGTGGTGGCTCTCCGCCGCAAAGGACTCATCGGGGAGGACATCGCCGATTTCGCCGGCCTGATGCAAAAGAGCCCCGGCTATGCCGTCATGATGCTGATCTTCCTGCTCTCGCTGGCGGGCATTCCGCCAACCGCGGGTTTCATCGGCAAATACTATATCTTCCTGTCATTGATTCAAACCGGTAAGTACGGCCTCGCCGTTTTCGCCACGCTGTATGCGGCGGTGAGCATCTACTATTACTTCCGCATCGTACGCAGCATGTTCCTCTCCGAGGCGACCGATACCGGACGGCTCAGCGAAAGCTTCGGCATCCGCATGGCGCTGGTGCTGACCGGACTTGGCACGCTGGTGATCGGCATCTATCCGCAGCCCCTGCTTGACTACGCGCAAAGGACACTTCTTAAGTAAATGGATACCATCCTCCAAAATCCATTGTTCGCCCCCGTCGTGCTCATGATTGTGATCGTGGCGGTGTTCCCCCTGCTTGCAGGTTACATCGTACTGGTGGAGCGCAAGGTCCTTGCCGATATGCAGGTCCGCCTTGGACCCATGCGCGTCGGGCCCCACGGCTTGTTGCAGCCGCTCGCCGACGCCTTGAAATTGCTGTTGAAAGAAGACATCATTCCAGCCGATTCCGATAAGTTCCTGTTCTGGTTCGCGCCCGTCATTTCGACCTTTACCGGCCTCACCGCCTTCGCCGTGATCCCGTTCAGCGAAAAGATCCGCGTGGCGGACGTCAACGTCGGCATCCTGATTATCAGCGCCATGGGTGCGGTCGGCGTCCTGGGCCTGATCCTGGGCGGCTGGTCCTCCAATAGCCACTACTCGCTGCTCGGTGCACTGCGCAGTTCCGCGCAGTTGGTCAGCTACGAGGTCGCCCTCGGGCTCGCCCTTGTCAGCGGCGTGATGGCGGCAGGTACGCTGAGCATGGTGGAAATGGTGAAGGTCCAGCAGGCGCGGCACATCTGGCTCGTCTTCGATAATCTCGGGTTGATGATCGTTCCGTTCGTGGTGTTCTTTATCTCCGCCACGGCGGAAACCAACCGCGCGCCTTTCGATCTGCCTGAAGCGGAGTCGGAACTGGTGGCCGGTTTCCACACCGAATACAGCGGCTTCCGTTGGGCACTTTACTTCCTCGCTGAATACGCGCACATCTTCGTGGTTTCGGCGGTTGCCGTGGCGCTGTTCTGGGGTGGCTGGCTTCGTCCGTTCCCCAACGTCGCCTGGCTTGAAATCCCGCTCAACTACGGCATGCCTTTGCTGGTCTTCGCCGGCAGCGGTGCCGCCAGTTTGATCCTTGTAAAGAAATTGCGCGACCGCTCGCAGCAGATCGGCCTCACTGTCTTCTGCTTCATCCTGATCCTGATCGGTCTGGCTTGCATGGTGCCGGTGATCAATGCCGCCGTGATCGACGTCCTGTGGTTCATGGCGAAGGTTTCGGTCTTTGTCTACATCATGATATGGTTCCGCGGGACCTTCCCGCGCTTCCGCTATGACCAGTTGATGAACATCGGCTGGAAGTACATGATCCCCATCGGCATGGGCTGCATCCTGGTGAATGCGATCGTCGGCATGCTTCTCAAGAACTAACCGAACCTTTTTCGATTTCGCACGTATAACAATACAAAGGAATCCTCCCCGCGCGTTGACCTACCCCAACAGACAACCCTAATGCGCGGGGAGATCCGAACAACAGCAATTCCAGTCAAGTCAAACCGCGCCAAACCGGCTATTCTGGCTTCTATGAATCCTGTCGCGCGCGCCCTGTGGTATATCGAAAGCCATCTTGATGAATCGATCACCCTGGACGACATCGCCTCCGCCTGCTGCGTCTCCCGCTACCATCTGCTGCGCTCATTCGGGCTTGTCACGGGCACGGCCGTCATCGGTTATCTGCGCGCCCGCCGTCTGAGCGAAGCGGCCCGCAAGCTCGCAGCCGGAGCCAGTGACATCCTGTCGGTAGCATTGGACGCGGGCTACAACTCGCACGAGGCCTTTACTCGCGCCTTCCGCGAGCAGTTCGGCCAAACTCCGGAAGCGACTCGCGCACAACGTTCTCTCGAAAACCTCAAACTTACGGAGCCGATCAGCATGGATCAATCCCAACTGTCTTCACTCGAACCACCACGCTATGAAACCGGCCGCGCCATGCATCTCGCAGGGATCAGTGAGCGCTGCACCACTGAAACCAGTGCCCAGATTCCTGCCATGTGGGGCCGCTTTGTCCCCCACCTGGGTTCGATTCCCGGACAGGTCGGTCGCGTTGCCTATGGCGTGCTCATCCACTCGGAAGCGGACAACTCCACCGATTATCTCTGCGCCGTGGAGGTCACCGACTTTCGCGGAATTCCCGCAGAGTGGACCATGCTCTCGCTCCCAGAGCGCCGCTATGCCGTCTTCACCCACCGCGATCATATCTCCGCGATCCGCCGCACGTGGTACACCATCTGGAATCAGTGGAAGCCCGAGCCGGACAATGAACCAACAGGCGGACCGGAATTCGAGCGCTATGGCGAAGAGTTTAATGGGGAGACCGGCCTGGGCGGCGTGGAGATCTGGATACCGGTGAGGTGAAGTTAACTTCGTCCGGCAAGCAACTGTTCCACATCCCGATGGCCGTATTTAACACCAATGATCATTATCGGCTTCATGTCGATGCGATAGACGATCAGATAGCTGAATACCCTCCAGAACCGAAGTTGTTGCCGCGCCGTCAAATCAGTACGTTTATGCCCAATTCCTGGGCTCTTAGCCAATGACCTGAATGCAGAGACGATGGCTGTAGCGACGCATTTCGCGATTCTACTTCCAGAGTCAGCCTCCAGGTGGCTTACGATTTCTTCCAAGTCACGCTGTGCGTCCGGTGTGAGAACGTAGCGGATCATTGCAAGCGTGACAGCAGTCGAGACGTGAACTCTTCTCCATCGGCAACTTCACATGTTTCAGACTGCACGAAGCTCCGCTCAATCCTGCTTCGCACCTCGTCCATGGAAAGTTGAGGAAGCTTCGATGCCGACTCGTGGACTACAGCCGCAACGGCATCCCGCTCATTCAGCAAGATCTCAAGATAGGCATCGGGGCTCACGCCCTGCGCATCCGCAGTGGCTTTCAAGCGGGCTTCATTCTTCTGCGAAATTGCGATACTCACATTCCGATCATAGCGCAAGAAATCCCGGCCCAAAAACAAAACCCCGGAGCCGCGATACGGCAACTCCGGGGTTCACTAAACCACCTAAAAGACTACAGCAATTCAGAAGCGCTAAAGAAGAACCCAACCTCGACCGCTGCCGTCTCCGGAGCGTCCGAGCCATGCGCGCAATTGCGCTCAATGCTGGCCGCAAACATCTTGCGAACCGTGCCCTCAGCCGCATTCGCCGGGTTGGTCGCGCCCATCACTTCACGCCACTTCGCCACGGCATCCTCGCGCTCCAACACCAGCGCCACAAACGGGCCTTCGGTCATGAACGCCACCAGGCTCTTGAAGAACGGACGTTCCTTGTGAACGCCGTAGAACCCTTCGGCCTGCGCCTGCGTCATCCGCAGCTTGCGCATTGCTACGATGCGGAAACCATTCTGTTCGATCAAAGCCAGAATCTGGCCAGTCTGCCCGGCCGCAACAGCGTCCGGCTTAATCATTGCGTAAGTACGTTCAACACTCATATTCTGCTCTTAACCTTTTCTCCAATTTCGGCGGGAGTGGCGCAGACAGTGATGCCCGCCGCTTCCATCGCCGCGATCTTGTCGCTAGCCTTGCCCGATCCGCCGCTGATGATAGCGCCGGCGTGGCCCATGCGGCGTCCCGGAGGCGCCGTCTGCCCCGCGATAAAGCCGATCACCGGCTTCTTCACGTGCTCTTTAATGTATGCTGCCGCGGACTCTTCGGCAGAGCCGCCGATTTCGCCGATCATCACGATCACGTGCGTGTCCGGATCTTCGTTGAACAGCCGCACTGCGTCCGTGTGATTGGTGCCGATGATCGGATCGCCGCCGATGCCGATGCAGGTCGATTGTCCGATGCCAAGCTTCGTCAACTGGCCCACCGCTTCGTAGGTCAAGGTGCCGGAGCGCGAAACCACGCCCACGTTGCCGGGCATATGGATGTGGCCGGGCATGATGCCGATCTTGCAGCTGCCGGGCGAAATGATGCCGGGGCAGTTGGGGCCGATCAGGCGGGTCTTCTTGCCCTGCATGAACTGCCAGGCGCGAATCATATCGCGCGACGGGATGCCTTCGGTGATGCAGATCACCAGCGGCAGGCCCGCGTCGGTCGCTTCCATGATCGCGTCAGCCGCGAACGGCGGCGGTACGAAGATCACGGAAACGTTGGCGCCGGTCTCTTTCACTGCCTGCGCGACGGTATCGAATACAGGCAGATCGAGGTGCTTCTGTCCGCCCTTGCCGGGCGTCACGCCGCCAACCACGTTGGTGCCGTACGCGATGCACTGCTGTGCGTGGAAGCTGGCTTCCTTGCCGGTGAATCCCTGAATCAGGAGCCGTGTGTCTTTATTTACGAGGATGCTCATTTTGCCAACCCCACCACTTTCTCCGCGGCGTCTTTCATGCCATCGGCTACTGTAAAGTTGAATCCGGATTCCGCGAGAATCTCACGGCCCCGGTCCACGTTGGTGCCTTCCATGCGGACCACGATCGGGACCGTCACGGCCAGGTCGCGAACCGCGGCCACTACGCCCGCGGCCAGCACGTCGCAGCGCAGGATGCCGCCGAAAATGTTGATCAGCACGGCCTTCACTGCCTTATCGGAAAGCAGGATCGCAAACGCGTTCTTGATCTGCTCGGCATTGGCGCCGCCGCCTACGTCGAGGAAGTTGGCGGGAGTGCCGCCGGCCCACTGGATGATGTCCATGGTCGCCATCGCCAGTCCGGCGCCGTTCACCATGCACGCGATGTTGCCATCGAGCTTGATGTAGTTGAGGCCGAACTTCGAAGCTTCCACTTCGAGCGGATCCTCTTCGTTCAAGTCGCGCAGTTCAGCGAGATCCTTGTGACGGAACATCGCGTTGTCGTCGATGTTCATCTTCGCATCGAGCGCCACAACTTTGCCGTCCTTGGTCAGGATGAACGGATTGATTTCAGCGAGCGAAGCGTCGACGTCTTCGTACGCCTTCACAAGTGCGGTCATCGCCGCCACTGCCGCATTCACGCTCGGGCCGGGAATGCCGATACCGAACGCGAGCTTGCGTCCCTGATAGGGGCTCAGCGTCTGGCCGGGCTCCAGCGTCTCCTTCAAAATCAGTTCCGGAGTCTTCGCCGCCACCACTTCTATCTCCATACCGCCCTCGCGAGAGGCCATGAAGACGTTCTTGCCCGTAGCACGGTCAAGCGTGATGCCGAGATAGAGTTCCTTCTCGATCGGCAGCGTCTCTTCGATCAACAGCCGTTGCACCACCTTGCCCTCGGGGCCGGTCTGGTGCGTCACCAGGGTCATGCCGAGAATCTGCTTGGCCTTCGCCACGGCATCTTCGCGGTCCTTGGCAACTTTCACGCCGCCACCCTTGCCACGGCCGCCGGCGTGAATTTGAGCCTTCACGACCACGCTTCCGCCGAGTTTCACCGCGGCTGCCTCCGCCTCTTCGATCGTGTACGCTACTTCCCCGCGCGGAACGGGTACACCGTAGCGAGCCAAAATTGCCTTGGCCTGGTACTCATGAATTTTCATAGGATTTCCAAAGGGATTAAGTCGAATTATATCATGCAGCCCTACCGCAGGTGCTCTTGGCAGTCTCCGGCGTGGCCGGCACCGCGCGCTAACATGTTATTCAGCATGTCTTCCCGCATCTGTCTAGCCCTCCTCACCGTCTCGGCCTTCGCCCAAATGCCTGCGGAGATGGAAAAGAAACTCACCTCCAAAATTGAGGGCGCCCTGACGAAGAGCGGCGCGCCGAGTGTCTCCGTAGCCGTTGTCCAGGATGGCGTAGTGACCTTTGCCAGGGCCTTCGGCAACGCCGGCATCGCCACCAATCGCGCCGCCACCCCGGAAACCCGCTACGCCGCCGGCTCCATCAGCAAACAGTTCACCGCTGCCGCGCTGCTCCTGCTGCAGGAACTGGGCACGCTTTCGCTCAATGACAAAGTCTCCAAATACTTCCCGCAAATGACCCGCGCCGGTGAGATCACCCTTCGCCAACTCCTCAACCACACCGCCGGCTACGAAGACTTCGCCCCGCAGGACTACATCATCCCCGAATGGACCAGGCCTACCGCCCCCGGCGCCACCCTCGACGTCTGGGCCAAGAAGCCCCTCAACTTTGACCCTGGTACCAAATGGCAGTACAGCAACACCAACTATGTTCTCGCCGCAGCCATCTTCGAAAAAGCCGCAGGGCGTCCCCTGATGGCCTTTCTCCGCGAGAAAATCTTCGCTCCGCTCGGCATGGCCTCCACGGGAAGTTGCGAAGACGCATCCCCGGCCGATGCCACTGCCTATACCCGGTACGGACTCGGCCCCGCCCGCCAGGTCGCCCGCGAAGCCAAGGGTTGGTACTTCGGAGCTGGCGAGGTCTGCTCCACTGCATCGGACCTGGCGAAGTGGGACATCGCATTCCTCAAACGCCAGATCCTCTCCGCCCGCTCCTACCAAGAGTTCACCCGCGAAGCCGTCCTCGCCAACGGAGACCGCACCCACTACGCTCTCGGCCTCCAACTTGGCGAACAGAGCCGCATGCCGGTCATCTTTCACGGCGGCGAAGTTTCGGGCTTCCTCGCCTTGAACCGCGTCTTTCCCACCCGCAACGTGGCGATCGTCACTCTCTCCAACGAAGACGGCATCGGTCTGCTCGGTCCTCTCTCCGCCGATATCGCCGCCACATTGATACTGCCGGACCTTCCGCCCGCGGACGAAAAAGACACCCGCCTCGTTCGCAACGTTCTTGAAGACCTGCATGCAGGTAAGATCCGCCGTGATCTCTTCAGCGCCAATGCCAATGCCTACTTTACGGAGACCGGCATCCGCGATCTGAAACAGTCGCTGCGCAAACTGGGCCGCCTGAAAGCGGTCACACGCACCGGCGAAAGTCTCCGCGGCGGCATGACTCATCGCAGGTACAGCGCGGTCTTCGAAAAGACATCCGTCAACTTGAACATCTACCTGCTCCCCGATGGCAAGTTCGAACAGTTCATGGTGATGGAAGAGTTTTGATAGAATCCCTTCCATGTTCCGAATTGCATTTCTGACAGCTCTCTGCGCGTTGACCCTGTCCGCGCAGACCAAGAAGATTATCATCCTGGGTGATCAGGCCATGGCCGACTCGCTCAAAGACGCATCGCCGAAGGTGCGCCTGGTGGCCGTGACGCCCCAAAACGTGATGGAAGAAATCAAGGATGCGGACGCCTTCATCGGCACCATCAAGCCCGAAATGGTGCGCGCCGGCAAGAACCTGAAGTGGGTTCAGATCATGAGCGCCGGCGTGGAAAACATTCTCCACCTCTCCGGCGGCACGGATCTGCGCGACTCCAACATCGTCGTCACCAACAACCAGATCGTGCAGGGCCCTGAAATCGCCGACCACGCGCTGGCCATGCTGCTCTATCTCACCCGCGGACTTCACGTCTTCTCCCAGACCAAACAGAAAGAGAGTTGGCAGCCCCGCCCCTACGGCGGCATCGAACTTCGCGGCCGCCAGGCCGTGGTCATCGGTTGCGGCGGCATCGGCATGCAGATCTCGCAGCGGGCATGGGCCTTCGGCATGGGCGTCACCTGCGTCGACCCCGAAGACATCCCCTTCTCGCCCTTCTTCCAGAAAGCTGTGAAGCCCGATCAGTTGAACGAAGTGCTGCCGTCCGCCGACGTGGTCTTCATCTCCGCGCCGCATACGCCTTTGAGCCACAAGATGATGGGACCGGCGCAGTTTGAACTGATGAAGAAGGACTCCTACTTCATCGCCGTCAGCCGTGGCGGCATCTACGACATGCCCGCGCTCGTGAAGGCGCTCGATGGCAAGAAACTGGCCGGCGCCGGTGTCGACGTAACAGACCCCGAACCGCTGCCCCAGGGCCATTCGCTGTGGAAGTTCGATAACGTGATGATCACTCCGCACATCGCGGGCCGCTCCGATAAGGACCGCGCGCGCATGGTCGGCACCATCCGTGAAAACGTGATCCGCTTTGCCGATGGCAAACCGCTGATTAACGTGGTCGATAAGCAGAAGGGCTACTAAGCTAGGGGGGCTGCCCACGCTGTCCCAAGCGCCAGCGCGTGGACTGTGCGGGCTGTCCCACTCCGCTACAATCAGGCATTGATACTTGCCGATCGCTTTCGTGAAATTGGCTTGAACGCCGTGGAGTCGGGGCGCACACCGCCCCGGCACGCGGCACTACGGGACGACCCTGCTGCGCTGGCCCTGCGCCTCTTTCGCGACGGCGTCCCACTCTCTGACTCAGAGTCCGCCTGCCTTTTCAATTCTTGCGATGTCCCCAGGTTGCTAGTGGAAAGCAGACTGCGCCTCGACTTCGTTGAGGACCTGTTCCTGTTCAGCGACTGGCCGTCATCGGAGCCGGATACCGTGCTCCCGCCGGGAGAGACCGCCGCGATCCTATACAAGGCCGCGCAGCAGTTCACAGCGTACCGCCGCGTCCTCGATCTCTGCTGCGGCTCTGGCACGCTTGCGCTCCTGCTGGGCCGCGGCATCGGGACGGACCTCAATCCGCATGCCATCGAACTGGCGCGCATGAACGCCGCGATCAATGGTCTCGCGGACATTGAGTTTCGTCAGGGAAGTCTGTTCGCGCCTGTCGCCGGAGAACAGTTCGATCTCATCGTCTGCCAACCGCCCTTTGTGCCCAGGCCGCCAGAGACCTCGTCCCATCTGTTCCTGCACGGCGGCTTGCGCGGTGATGAATTGGCCCGCGAGATACTCCTCGATATTCCGCGTCATCTTTCGCCCAACGGTCTCGCCATGCTGTACAGCGACTGGCCGCTGGCCGAAGGCGAACTCCTTGCCGAACGGATTCCGGCCGAGCACATGCACGCACAGTTGTTCGCCTCGCCCATGATCACCCGCGAAAGCTATTGCGAAGCCTACGGCCAGGAACTGCGCCCGCATTTTGAAACGATGGGCATCACTGGAATCCGCCAATGCCTAACCGTGCTGACGCATGGCCATGGCATCGACGAACACGAGGTGCTGCCGCATCAATGGGCGTGCTTGGGAGGCTGGATAAAGGCCGCCGCCACAATGCCTACCAGCGCCAGTCCGGCAAGCGTCAAGTAGACTTCGTTGTAGCCGCCCGCCAGATTATGTGCGGCCTTGGCCTTGTCCATGATGCCCGCGAAATATCCCGGGACGACAAAGCCGCAGATGCCCCACGCCGAAAACAGCAGTCCGTAGTTGGCGCCAACATTCTTCGGTCCAAAGTAGTCGGCGCAGAACGATGGCATCAGCGCCAGGTAGCCGCCGTAGCCAATCGCCACCAGGCACAGGCCGGTCAGCAGTTGCAGGAAGCCGCCCGGTTCGCGCAGGAAGCCGACACAGGCCACGATGGAAAACGTGCACATGCCGATCGCCGCCACCTTGCGTCCCCAGCGGTCCGACACACTGCCCCAACCCAGACGGCCGAGTCCGTTGAAGATGCTCATCACGCCCAGCGCCGCGCCGGCCGAGATCACCGCGCCGCTCTTGGCCATCTCCTGCAGCAACCCGACCTGCACCAACTCCGCCAAGAAGGCCTAAAACGCTTCGGCCCGCAGCCAGGGAGCACCCAGCACGCGGAAGGCCAGGTTGGTGCCGCGGCCGACGTCGACGCCGTCGCTTCGGAGTTTGACCTGAAGAGGCCCGAGGCAGAGAGGTGCCTGAGGGAGGCGGGCGGGGACCTGAGGAGGGCGCTGGCGAGGCTCTGTGG
>Ga0118677_10004421_pt1 | contig 25633 bp, 30 predicted proteins | sample AliMusrvi5mmetaG_FD_86154 | JGI IMG/M metagenome (GOLD analysis project Ga0118677, IMG submission 86154)
ATTTAATATTATCAATGCATTATAAATAGGATACGGAATATTGATGCGTAGGGGCGGGTTCCAAACCCGCCCGATTTTGTTCAAAATGCGAATTGTTGGACTTTAGCTGGCCATAAGTGGCCTTTGGCATGTAAGTTGTATTATATAGGGCAAGCAGCCACGAGCTGTAGAATAACGAACCAATGATAATAGTGTCATTGGGGATCATAAAATAACTAATGTTACGGAGTATGTCATCATGGCAAAAGTACAAAAATCAACCGATTCCTCCAGCCTGGCTGAAGTTGTAGACCGCATTCTTGACAAAGGCATCGTTATTGATGCATGGGTTAAGGTTTCTTTGGTAGGTATCGAACTGCTGTCGATTGAAGCCCGCGTGGTAATTGCTTCGGTTGAAACCTATCTTAAGTATGCCGAAGCTATCGGCTTGACCGCTAGCGCAGCTGCACCGGCCTAAAGTTAGAGTTTGGAGACCCGCCGTTTATAGGATTGCGGTAGGTAACGCCATCCCCAGCCTGTTTATCGGTAACCTAGCATAAATAACAGTGCGCGATGGAATGCCGTAATGGCTAGGTAGCCACTTGCTTATGTCACCCCAAGGTGTCGGGATAACCGGCATAGGGAAATGAGGTGGGCCAAGTTGAAAAAGATTTAGGGTGGGGATGACGTAAAGGTTGAAGGGATTAAGAAAAAGCGTCCTGTGTTGGTTTAACCGATACAGGGCGTTTTTTTTTAGGTGAGCCATTCCGTCTGTCCATGCTCGGTGAGGATACCGGGGAAGAGAATGATGAGGACAGCGTTGTCAATGATTTGGATTATTACCTTGGCAGCTATGAAGCCGATTGGGTGGGCCTTGGTCTGAACACAGTACTGGAACATTATGGATGGGAACATCTAAGCCAAGTAATCTACTTGCCCAAGGAAACCAACGATGAAAATGCGTGTTGGATAGTCAAGGCAATGATGAGGTCGAAATGAATCCAATTAGCAAGATTGTTCAGCCAATTTGTAACACTATAGCCGAATTCGCCATTCCGGCAAAGTAAGCGGAACCTCGCACATATCGCCGGAAACGCCCGTGAACGGGCTTATTCCGGCCTACGGTGCGTAATGTCAGTTAATCACAGGCTACCCCCCGCCAAGGCCGCCCAAGTCAAACCTCCCGCCTGCCGTTGAAGGCATGGGCGAGGGTGGTTCCATCGACAAACTCGATTTCACCGCCAAAAGGCACACCATAGGCAATGCGCGTGGGGCGTACACCAAAATGCCTGGCCATTTCGCTGAGGTAGTGGGCGGTGGCTTCGCCTTCGACGGTCGTGTTTGTGGCTAAGATCAACTCTCTGACTTCGCCGGATTGCAAACGCCGTTCCAATAAATCCAGCCGCAACTCGTCCGGGCCAATGCCGTCCAAAGGCGAGAGCCGCCCGTTGAGTACGAAAAACCGTCCCTTGAAACCTGTGGACTGGTCGATTGCAAAAACTTCGGACGGGCTTTCGACAATGCATAATTGCGTTCCGTCGCGGTTGGGATTGGCGCAGACTGCGCACAAATCCCCTTCGGTTAGGGTCCGGCATTCTTCGCAATAGCCAATGTGTTCGACCGCTTCCAGCAGGGCTTCGGCCAAGCTTTTCGCCCCCAGCCGGTCACGTTGAAGAAGGTGGAAAGCCATGCGCTGGGCCGACTTCGGCCCCACCCCTGGCAATACCCGCAAGGCTTGAATCAATTGGGCGAGACGCCCCGGTCTCTGCATTGGTTTAGAAGGGGAATTTCAAGCCAGCCGGCAGTTCCAAGCCGCCAGCCAATCCGGCCATCTTTTCCTGCTTGATTTTGGCGACCTTGCGCACGGTGTCGTTGATGGCGGCCGCCACAAGATCCTCAAGCATGTCGCGGTCTTCTTTTAGCAGACTCTGGTCTATGCTGACTTTCAGAGCCTCGCGCTTGCCATTCATGACGATTTTAACCAGTCCTGCGCCGGATTCGCCATGAATTTCCTCGGCTTCCAATTCTTCCTGGGCCTTTTTGATGTTTTCCTGCATCTGTTGAGCTTGTTGCATCAAACTTGCCAGTGGGTTTTTCATAGATGTCTCCGTTTTGTTAATCCAATGGTTTGATAGAACCCGGTACAATCCGGGCATCTAGCCGTTCCTTTAAAGCCAGAACGATGGGGTCTTGCTCGATTTCCAACTCGGCGGATTTTTGCCTTTCAAGCCTGCGGCGTTGGATTTGGTCGGCCGGTGTGTCTTTAACAGGTTTTTCAGTGTCAATGTGGAGTTTGACTGGACGGTTGAAATAGTCTTGCAGCGCTTTTTCCAGATTGGATTCCATCTGGGTTGTGCTAAAAGTCTTCGGGTCCATCGCAAGCTTGACGCGGTTGTCTTCAATGCCCCGCAGTATGCAATGGTTAGCTAACTGAAGGGTCAGCCCGGTTAGGCCCATGTCTTTGATGATTGACGGCCAATTGGCTTTGGTTTCCTTAGGCGGGGAAAGATCGGCAATAGTGGTGAATTCCTTGTAAAAAGGGGAGGGGGGCTGTGGTTTTCCGTCCACCAATTCCATTTCTGGTTTTTCTTTAACTGAATCTTGCAAATGGTTCGTTTCATCTGGCGCTTTTGCCCTTAACCTGCCGTCTTCATCCCCCAAGGGGATAGCGTTCCTTGTCTCTGCCGTATTGTTTCTCTGCGTCGGCTTGTGTAGGTGAGGAATTTGTTTTCGGGGTTCGTCAGAGCCACTTCTGGCAGGGCGGAAGGCCAGCATCCGCAGCATAACCATCTCGAATCCTCCCTGTGGTTCGGGTGCCAAGGGCAAGTCACGCTGTCCCAGAAGGCCGATCTGATAAAACAATTGCAAATCTTCGGGACTGATTCGTCCGGCCAATTCTAAGATGCGTTCTGCATCATCGTCGTGGCGCACGGCATCGGGTACCCATTGGGCCAAGGCTGTGTGGTGCAAAACAATCAGCAACTGCTGGAGGACATCTGAAAAATTGGGGGAATGCACGGCCAACTCTGCGACTAGCCTCAGCAAGGCCGCCGCGTCGGCATTGGCCAGGGCATCCAGTAAGCCGAATACAGGGCTTCTGGACACCGTTCCAAGCATCGCGCTCACCGGCCCGTCTTCAAGTCTTCCGCCGCCATGCACAATGGCTTGGTCTAGCAGGCTGAGACCGTCTCGCATCGATCCGTCAGCGGCCCTGGCAAGCGAACGGACGGCGTTTTGTTCGAATGGGATGCCTTCTTTCCCTAAAATGGACTCCATCTGTAGGCGAATCTGCTCAGGGGTTAGCCGCTTCAGATTGAATTGCAAGCATCTTGAGAGTACTGTGACCGGGATTTTTTGCGGGTCGGTCGTTGCCAGCAGAAACTTGACATGGGGGGGCGGCTCTTCCAAGGTTTTCAGCAAAGCGTTGAAGCTGTGCCCTGAAAGCATGTGCACTTCGTCGATGATGTAGACTTTGAAGCGCCCTTGGTTGGGTGCGTATTGGACATTTTCCAGCAGGTCGCGGGTATCCTCGACTTTGGTCCGCGACGCGGCATCCACTTCAATCAGATCGACTAAACGTCCCTCGTCCTGCTCCCGGCAGAGTAGGCACTCGCCGCATGGATTGAATCCCACCCTCGCTTCGCAGTTCATCGCCTTGGCCAGAATGCGGGCTAGTGTTGTTTTGCCCACACCGCGGGTTCCGGTGAACAGATAGGCGTGATGGAGGCGCTCGAATTCAAGGGCATGCGTCAATGCCTTGACGACGTGTTCCTGTCCGACGACTTCGTTGAAGTTACGCGGTCGCCATTTGCGGGCTAGTGCCTGATAGGCCATGGGCTGCGTTTACCGAAGGAGGTGTTGACTATAAAGGGGAAAATTAGGGTGGCAAGTCGAGAGAGCCACACCCCGGCACATGAAACATCTACTACCGTTGCTCCCTTCCGGGCCTGGCGGGGTTCGCAGCGTATCATTGCGAGGGGACCCAATCGACTCGCCATTGAAACCAGTCGAATGTAAACCGGAAATTTATACCGGCTGTCATATGAATTTGCCATTATGCACGTTAATGTTGCCATGATCAAGAAAAAAATTCTTAGGGCCACAAACTCACCCATCGGGCTGAACGATGACCAAGCCCCCCTTTTCCAAAGTGGGGGTAGTCAATTAGAAACTGGAAGCCCGTATTTTTTTGTTGGCACGAATCGAAGACCACAGGGAAAATACGATGAAAAGGAAGCCAGTCAGGCCGGTTATCCACTCAGGGACATGCTGGCTCATATCCGTCAGCATTAAGATCGCTAGTGCGCCGATGGCATAATGTGCGCCGTGTTCCAAATACAGGTATTCGTCGAGCATTTTCTCCCGCACCAAAAAAACCGTCAAGCTCCGCACGAACATCGCGCCTATGGTCAGGCCCAGTAGTATCAGCACCACATCACGGGTGATGGCGAAGGCTCCAATCACCCCATCCAGCGAGAATGAAGTGTCCAGCACCTCCAAATAAATGAAAGACAGCAAACCTGCCTTAACGCCCTCTCCCGAATTCTGGAACAGGCCCGAAACGCTTTTCACCACCACATACAGGATAATTCCCACTATCCCAGACACGATGGCGGCTAGTTTTTCCCCCGCAGGCAGGAATTGTATGGCGAACAGCAGCACACACAAGGCAGTTGCCACCTCAATGGACTCTAGCTTGCCAAGTTGGCTCAAACGGTGCTCCAACCAGACCAGCCAATGCAAAGACTTGTTCTCCTGGAAAAAAAACGACAGGAACACCAGCAGCAAATACATCCCGCCAAAGGCCGATATTTGCACATGGGAGGATTGTACGTTATTGGCGTATTCGTCGGGATTATGCAAGGCCATTAAAGTCACTGTCTGCAAACTTTGCCCTGTGACAGCGGATACAATGATCACCGGCAACAGAAAGCGCACTCCAAACACGGCGATAAACATGCCCCAGGTCAGAAAACGTCGCTGCCAAACGATGCTCATATTCTTCAGCACGGTGGCGTTGACAACGGCATTGTCGAAAGACAGGCTCAATTCCATCAGTCCCAAGATGGAAGCCAAGAGCAGGCCGTTTGGCCCTGCCCAGTAAAAGGCCGCTGCCAAACCCAGCAGCGCAATCAGGATGGAAGAAGTAAAATGCCTCACTTAATAGGCTCCAGTTCAATTAACAAGCAGGTATTATAAGTGACATTGCGTGTACAATGCGCTCGGAAGCGGCGACGAGTCGCCGCACTCCACACTCACCCATAGGGATGAACGATGACCAAGGCCATCATTTCTAACAGCACGAACTTCGACGAAGGTGTCATTAAATTCGCTTTGGCCTTTAACCATGGCCCATCGCTTGCAGCGGAAGCCGTAGCGGAGTTAGATGTTTGGAGGCAAATACTTTATCGCCTAGGGCTGACTGGTTGCGATCCCTCCCGTTACCAAGGGCTGGCTTATGGCAATGTCAGTCAGCGTTCAGGGGCAAACAGCTTTATCATCAGCGGAACCCAAACCGGGGGGAAACCCTGCTTGTCACCTGACGATTATTGTCAAATCTTGGATTTCGATCTGGGAAAAAATCGGGTAAGGGCAGAGGGTCCAATCGAGCCATCCTCGGAGGCGTTGACACACGGGGCGGTTTACTCGGCCAACCCACACATCAATTGTGTACTCCACATCCATTCGCCCATCCTATGGCGCAATACAGTAAAACTGGGCATTCCCCAAACAGATCCAACCATCGCTTATGGCACCCCGGAGATGGGGCTGGCGGTTGGGCGGGGCGCGGTTGACCTGAATCAGGGAATTATCTCAATGGGAGGCCACGAAGACGGGCTGATTGCCTTTGCCGAGACTATAGCCCAAGCTGCGCTTTTGTTGGTGCAGTACTTGGCGGAGGCGGAGAAGCTAGATTTCATAGAAAGATATACCGCTTTTGTAGGAGCGGGCCTTTAGGCCGCGATTGTCGCTCCTACAGTATTTAATGCAAACCGATAGGTGACAAGTTTTTATGGTGCAAATAGTAGGGGCGGGTTCCAAACCCGCCCGAATTGGCTTAATCACCCGCCATGCAAAGCCAGCCAGATGGTTTCACCCTCTGCTTGCGTCCATTCAACCCGGTGACGCAGGTGCGCCGGAAGGTAAAGATAATCCCCCGGCATTAATTGCCGTACTTCTTCCTCTCCCTCAAGCAGCAAACCTGCCGAGCCTTTTAGCAGCACTACCCATTCGCCGTGGTTTTGGTCGTACCATTCTCCTTGCGCTGTGGCTTGGCCGAAGGAAACAATGCGTTCCAGTTTAAAATTGGCGCATTCTAGCAGCGTTTCAAAATGTTCGCGGCTAACATCAACCGGCAAATCTGCAAAAATATTCTTAATTATCAAGTTGTTTTAGCTAAAATCTAAACATCGTCATTCCGGCATGGATCGCCGGAATCCAGATTGCAAGGATGCCAACAATCCGTACCGTCCATGGAGCCTAGGTTCCGGCGGTCCATGCCGGAACGACGGGGTTTTTCTTAAGTCAACAATATTGGGGGGATCGGAGCCTTTCGCAAGCTTGCTTCACTAGGCAAGAAGCAAGTTTGCGAAAGGCTCCAGCCCATTGTGCTTGGCGGTTCTACGGTATTTAGCGCGATCCTTGAACACTAAAGACCGGTTGAATTTATGGGCATGTTGGGCGACAGGGTTTCTCGCCCCACGTTTATCTTGCTTTGACTTTTTTGACACTTTAACCTCTTTATTTGAAGGATTGACCGGAATTTGGTATTTTACAACAACTTTAATGATTTTTCGCACAGAATTTTGACGGTGACACCGACACGACTTTCGTTTTCCCATGAATAAGACTAGCCCATCTTCCCCGCTCCGCCCACCAGTCATTGCCCCATCGGGTGGCTTGCATGTTTGGCGGGGTTTGCATGGATGTGGCGACTCGCTGGCCATTGCCGAGTCGGTAAAATCCGACACCCGGCTGTACCTCATTGTCACCCCCGACATGCAGACAATGCTCAGGCTGGAGCATGAGCTTTGCTTTTTTTTGGGTGACGAATTGCCGGTTCTACAGTTTCCCGATTGGGAAACTCTGCCTTATGATGTGTTTTCCCCGCTGCCGGAAATCATTTCGCAAAGGATAAAGACTCTCGCCCAATTGCCAACAATCCGCCGGGGTGTCCTAGTGGCAACCGCCGCCACTTTGATGCAGAGGCTGGCGCCAAGAACCCACATATTAGCCAACAGTGTGGTGATGGCCTTGGGTGGCCTACTAAAAATGGACAGCACGCGGCAAAATCTGGAAAGCATAGGCTACCATTGCGTTTCGCAGGTTATGCAGCATGGCGAATTCGCCGTTCGGGGGTCCATCCTTGATCTCTTTCCCATGGGCAGTTCGATGCCTTACCGGATCGAACTGTTCGACGAGGAAATCGAGTCAATCCGCACCTTCGACCCGGAAACCCAACGTTCCAAGGAAAAGGTGGATTCAATCAACCTTTTTCCAGCTCGGGAGTTTCCTTTTGATGATGAAGCGATCAAACAATTTCGCCGCCGTTATCGCACCCAATTCCCTGACCTACCCACCGCATACAGCGCCCTTTATCAGGATATTAGCAAAGGAATGGCTCCGGGTGGCGTGGAATATTATCTGCCATTGTTTGTTGATCGCACGGAAACCTTATTTGATTATTTGCCCAAGGACACCGTTTTCTTGTTGCAAGGCCAAGTTGAAGCAGCGGCGGCTGGTTTTTTCGAGGAAGCGGAAAACCGTTATGTGTTGCGCAGGGGCAATATCGACCGGCCCGCATTGCCCATAGACACACTTTATTTGAGTCCTGATGATTTACGCGCCAGACTCGACAAGTATCCCCGGATAATTTTTCCATCAGGCCTTGAGGAAGAAACCTCGCTTCCTGCTACGAGTTTCGCTTGCCAGCCGCTTCCCGTCCTTGCAATCGACCCAAAACAAAAGCAACCGGCGGAAGCCTTGCGAAGTTTCCTTGGGGAGTTCCCCGGAAAATGCTTATTCATTGCGGAAACCGCAGGTCACCGTGAAGCCTTGCTAGATAGTTTAGCTAAGTTTGCAATCAGGCCACGGGTCATTGAAACCTGGAAGGACTTCAATCAGGCTGGCAACGAATTGTGTCTGCTTATAGCGCCTTTGGACCGCGGCCTTTGGGTAACCGATCCTCCACTGGCCATCGTCACCGAAACCCAGCTTTCCGGCGAAAAGGTACAACAGCGCCGTCGGCGCAAGCGCGTCGAACGCGATCTAGGTGCGCTGATGCGCAATCTGGAAGAGTTGGAGATTGGCTCGCCCGTGGTGCATCAAGAACACGGGGTTGGGCGCTATTTGGGCTTGCAAAGGCTGACGGTGGGTGGAATCGACGCTGAATTCCTCTCCATTGAATACGCCAATCGCGACAAACTCTATGTTCCGGTGTCTTCCCTCCACTTGGTAAGCCGCTACAGTGGTGCCGGGGATGAAGGTGCCCCACTGCACAAGCTGGGCGGCGAACAATGGGGCAAGGTCAAGCGGAAAGCCATGGAACGCGCACGGGATGTGGCCGCCGAATTGCTTGAGATTTACGCCAAGCGCGAGGCAAAGAAAGGCTATGCTTTTCAAACATTGACCGAAGATTATGCAGGCTTCTCGTCAGGGTTTCCTTTCGAGGAGACACCTGACCAGGAAAACGCAATCCTTGATGTTGTCAAAGACATGGCTTCAAAGTCCCCCATGGATAGGGTGGTTTGCGGGGATGTCGGTTTTGGCAAGACCGAAGTGGCAATGCGCGCTGCATTCATTGCTGCCCACAATGGCAAACAGACGGCGGTGCTAGTACCCACTACGCTGCTGGCCCAACAGCATTACCAAAATTTCCGTGACCGCTTCGCCGACTGGCCCATTCGTATCGAGGTCATGTCTCGCTTCGTTGGAAAAAAACAACAGGCGCAGTTTGCCGAAGCGGTCGAGGAAGGCAAAATCGACATTCTCATCGGCACCCACAAATTATTGCAGAAAGACATACGCTTCAAAAACCTTGGGTTGGTCATCATCGACGAAGAACACCGCTTCGGCGTCGCCCAAAAGGAGCATTTCAAAAAGCTGCGCAGCGAACTGGATTTTCTAACCCTCACAGCCACACCCATCCCCCGCACCCTGAATATGGCACTCGGTGGGCTGCGCGACATTTCCATTATCGCCACCCCGCCGCTAAACCGCCACGCCATTCAGACGTTTGTCAGCGAATGGGCCGATGCGATGGTCCAAGAAGCCATACTGCGAGAAATCAAACGCGGAGGGCAGGTTTATTTCCTGCACAACAAAATCGAGACGATGGACAAAACCCAACGCGAATTGGAGCGACTCGTCCCCCATGCGCGTATCCAGCATGCCCACGGGCAAATGCCGGAACGCGAATTGGAACGCATCATGCTGGACTTTTATCATCAGCGTTTCAACGTGTTGCTCGCCACCACGATTATCGAAAGCGGCATTGACGTACCCAGCGCCAATACCATCATCATCAACCGTGCCGACAAATTGGGATTGGCCCAGTTGCACCAATTGCGCGGGCGGGTAGGGCGCTCCCACCACCGTGCCTATGCTTATATGATTGTGCCACCTAAGACGCTGATGTCCAGCGATGCAGTGAAACGTCTAGAAGCCATCGAAGCCTCTGGGGAATTAGGGGCGGGATTCCTGATTTCCTCACACGACATGGAGATTCGCGGCGCGGGGGAACTATTGGGCGAAGAACAGAGCGGCGAGATACATGAAATCGGCTTTAGCTTGTATTCGGAATTGCTGGAAAGGGCAGTGAAGGCTCTGAAATCCGGCAATCAGCCCGAGTTGGATACACCGATGGGCATGGGGCCTGAAATCGATCTGCAAACCCCCGCACTGATCCCTGACGATTATCTGTTTGATGTACATACCCGGCTGGTATTATACAAACGAATTGCCAACGCCAAAGATGAGGAAGACATCCGCGCCCTGCAGGTTGAAATGATCGACCGTTTTGGCCTGCTGCCATTCGCAACGAAGACGCTGTTCGCAATCACTTCTCTGAAGCTGCTAGCCGAACCGCTTGGAATAAACAAAATTGAAGTAGGTGTCAATGGGGGGCGCATCTTGTTCAAACCCAAACCCGACATAGACCCGATGCAGATTATCACACTCATCCAAAAACAGCCTAAGATTTACCGCTTGGATGGTCCCGACAAGCTGCGTTTTTCCTTGCCCTTAAACTCGCCTGAGGACAGGATTGAGTTTGTGACGGGTTTGCTGGAAAAGTTGAAGGGATAGCAATTAATTTTGCTCGTTCCCAAGCTCCTGCTCTCGCCGTTATACACAAGTGCCGACAAGCTGGAAAACACCGTCATATCGGCATGGATGCCGATATCCAGGCCATGGACGGTAACCATCCGACAGTGCAAGTGCTTGATTCAGGCGAGTTGCCAACCCGTAGTTTCCCATCGGAGCCGGATGGGATATTGCTCGTTCCCAAGCTCCTGCTTGGAAATGGGGGGTTTGAAGCTCCAGCTCCGAAGAACGGTCAAGCAGGAGCTTGCAAGGTAAGGGTTCCCAAGCCGGGCGCTCTCGCCGTTATACACAAGTGCTGGGGGCACGTCATTCCGGCAGGGATTGCCGGAATCCAGTCCACAGGGAGGTGAAACTGCGGGCTGGAAATTACCAGAATCAAACACTTGCTCAGCGACGAGTTGCCCTCCATGGCTTCTGGATTCCGGCAATCCCTGCCGGAATGACGACGTTTCTTGCTCGGGCGGTCTTGTGTATAACGCCGAGAGCCGGAGCTTGGGAACCAGCCATACTTCTTTCGGGAAGTTGTTTTTGACCAAATCCTAATATCAAGAGGAATCAACATGAAAATAGGCATCGTAGGGGCCGCCGGACGCATGGGGCAGACGCTAATCAAAGCCTGTCTGGAAACTAATGGCGTTGAATTGGCTGCGGCCATCGAACACCAAGATAGCCCCGCTGTGGGCAAAGACGCGGGCGAGGTCGCCGGACTGCCCCGCAACGGATTAATCGTGGTCTCGGACCTGTCGGCCATAATTGGCGCGTTGGATGCGCTGATCGACTTTACCCGTCCGGAAGCCACTTTGGCAAACCTTGAAGTCTGTCGCCAACACGGCAAACATCTGATTATTGGCACGACAGGCTTCACGCCGGAACAGCGAGGACAAATCGAAAAGGCTTCCCGCGAAATGGCCGTGGTGATGGCACCGAACTTCAGCGTGGGTGTCAACCTCACCCTGAAAATCTTGGAAATGGCGGCAAGGGTAATGGGCGAATACACCGACATCGAAATTATTGAGGCCCATCACCGTCATAAGGTGGACGCACCTTCCGGGACGGCGTTGCGCATGGGCGAAGTGATAGCTAAAACCTTGGGCCGCGATCTTAGTGAATGCGCGGTGTATGGCCGTGAAGGCTTCACCGGCGAACGCGACCGCAAGACGATTGGTTTTTCAACCATCCGTGCCGGTGACATTGTCGGCGAGCACACGGTGATGTTTGCCGACGAGGGGGAGCGGGTTGAAATCTCACATAAAGCTTCAAGCCGGATGACTTTTGCCAAGGGGGCTGTCCGTGCTGCGTTATGGCTAGATGGCAAGAAAAATGGATTGTTTGATATGCAGGACGTGTTGGGCTTGAAGGATATTAATTAGAGATGATTCAGCTATTCCGTCATTCCGGCAGGGATTGCCGGAATCCAGTCCACAGGGAGGTGAAACTGCGGGATGGAAATTACCAGAATCAAACACTTGCTCAGCGACGAGTTGCCCTCCATGGCTTCTGGATACCGGCAATCCCTACCGGTATGACGGCTGTGTCAACAGCATTGACCCTATAGGTGGGTTTTGCGTAATATCGGTCATTTAGCAAATTTTCGTTTGAGTTTCCAAAATAAAGCACTGGTCGCCAACACCATGGCGCAACTTGACAAGATTAAGATCACGCCTAACTCCAATAATTTATTAAACGCGTAATCCACCACTTCTTTGCTGCTCGTCTGGGCTTGTTTGCCAAGCAAATCCAGTCTGGCGGACAAAGGGTCAATGCGTTCCGGGCTGATGGTACGGTCAAATGCCTCCAGCAATTTGGTCAATTGTTCTGCGGAGTTTTTAATCTGGGTAGCGGCGGCTGTGTAGTCGCCAATCCTGAAAGGTTCTGAATTGGGGTCGGAAGGGTTGGCTTGCAATTGCTTCAACAAATCTTGAAATGTCTTCAATGTGGCATTAGTCGCATCAGACATTTGTTTTCCGGCATCCAATGCCTTCTCTGTCTGTGCTGCGAGGCTGACAAGCCCCGGTCGCTGTGAATCGATGGCTTGGACGAGATGCTCGCGCTCGCTTCTTATCAAATCAGGAATGCGCTCGCTGACTTGGCTGAATCGATCCGCCGACGAGGAAAGCTGGCTTGTGCTGGACAAAAAGCTTTCAATTTGTGGCATTTCCGCAGTTTGTAAGGCTAACAGCTCGGTTTCCCAGCGCACTAGGGTCGGCATGTGCCGGGCCAAAAAGAGGCCCCTTTCCGCAAAAAGGCGAGTGTTCGCCAACTCGCTGGTGGCGGGATCGAGCCCGGCAAAAGGATCGATCATCAATAAGTTGAAAACACTGGATTTGTCTTGCTGGTTGAATTTGCCCATTTTGGCGATTTCGCCTGCAAAACCAAACGCTCCCATGTCACGGGGCGAACGGCCATCGGGATGCTTGTCGCGCCAAGTTTTAATGCCAATTCGAAGCTCCTCGATCTGCTCTTTTTTTAACGCCCCTTCAGCAATCCTCCATATCTCTTTCTCAGCATCTTGAGAAGCGACTAGCAACGGTTTGGCCGAATCGCCAAATCGTTTGGGCATCCAATAATCTTCAACATTAATCCGGTTCAAGCTGACGAGGATAATCATGTCCAGCAGATTGGCATAAGCATTGGAACCCGTTGCAATGGACAGTACATCGTCGGTTAATAAAATGCGCCGTCTCAATAGAAGTGCACGGTTGGGACGTTCGTCATCGCCAATCCTCAGCATCCCGGTGGCGGAACTTATCACATCCAAATAATGATCTGAAAAACGTATCAACTGGGATTGCAATTCGACTGGATCAATGATCACGCCTTCTTTGTTTAAAGAAAGAATAGCCTGAATGGCCTTGTCTGGCAGTCCCAGAGTGCTTTTGACCAAGGTGCAGCCATTGGTGAAGCTTAGGATGGGAATTGCCAGCAATATTACACGCAATAATTTTGTCGCCGATTTAGATCGGGCAGACGTAGACTTTGATCTCCGTATGGAAATGCTTTCTGTCGGGTGAAGTTTGCCATTAGACTTTATCGGAAACCAAGTAAATGGCCACACCGATTCTGTGTCTGTTGGAGGTTTCCGATAAAGTCTATTACGCATCGACGGTATCATCAGAGATTAAGGTGATTTCTAATAATGAATCCACCAAGGTTAAAATGAATTGTCCACGAAAATCACGAACAATACCTCCCCAAATCAGTTCGCCAAGCTGGTGCTTGGCGCTCCCAATGGGAACGCCAAGCACCAGCTTGGCCTTTGGATGGGATGTTCCTTCTAAGAAATCACCTACTCATGTGGGCGGCTCAAGCGGTTGCCCGCAGATCAAGCAGAAATTTGCTTCTCCCGGATGGCCGCATTTGCCGCAGCCAGCGCAAACCCTATTTGCATCCCGGCTGTCCTGCCGTTTCAACTCTTGGTTCATCTCGGCGGCGAAAATGCCGGTGGGGACCGCGATGATGGCATAGCCTATGATCATCACCAGCGCGGATACCGCACGGCCCAAATCGGTCTTGGGCGTAATGTCGCCAAATCCCACCGTTGTCAATGTCACCACCGCCCAATAGATACTGACCGGAATGTTGGTGAAACCGTTTTCCGGCCCTTCGATCAAGTACATGGCTGAGCCAAAAACCACCAGCAAGGTGGATAGGGTGAAAAGGAAAACGGCAATCTTGAGCCGGCTAGCCAGCAAGGCATTGAGCAACAGGTTTGATTGGTTGATGAATTGGACCAGTTTCAGAATGCGGAATATCCGCAGCACCCTGAGGATGCGGATGATTTGCAAAGAATGCGTACCCGGCAGGATTAGGCCGAGGTAGGATGGGACAATTGCCATCAGGTCGATGATGCCGTAAAAGCTGAAAATATATTTGAATGGCCGGTGGATGGCAAAAATTCTCAGGCCGTATTCGAGGGTAAAAATAGCGGTGAAAAACCATTCGGCCAGGGATAGCAGCCTGCCATGGCTTAAGTTGAACTCCTGGATGCTGTCCATGATGACGACTGTCGAGCTTGCCAGAATGCAACACAGCAAGCCGATATCAAATCTGCGGCCGGCGGGCGTGCTGGACTGGAAGATGACTTCGTACAAATGGCGACGCAGGGTTGCGATACGGTCGTGCATGGAAAATTACTACACTGATATGGAGTTTGCAGTGGCGACGCTGGCTGATTTTATACGCATTGTTGGACAAAATCACTAGACACGCAAACCTTTGTTTTGGCCTAAGCGAAAATCGGCCTTGGTCATCATTCAGCCCACATATACATCAATGCTCAGTTTGGCCTGACCGACGCATCTACTGAACGGACAGGAGCGTCTAAACCGAGTCGGTCTCGACGGTGTATCGTATATTCGGGCGCAGTCTCCAAGACCGACTCGGTTTTTCACCTAATTGGGCTGAACGATGACCAAGGATTACGTCCTGGTCCTGCTGTTCATCAAATACGTCAGCGACAAATACGCAGGGCTACCCTATGCCCCGATCACCATTCCCGAAGGGGCCAGTTTCAAGGACATGGTGGAACTCAAGGGCAAGCCTGACATCGGCGACCAGATCAACAAAAAGATTGTCGGGCCGCTGGCCGATGCCAACAAGCTGTCTGACATGCCGGATTTCAATGATGCCAGCAAGCTCGGCAGCGGCCCTGAGATGGTGGGGACGCTCACCAACCTCATCGCCATTTTCGAGAACAAGGCACTGGATTTCTCCAAGAACCGGGCCGACGGCGACGACATTCTTGGCGATGCCTATGAATACTTGATGCGCCACTTTGCCACCGAGAGCGGCAAAAGCAAAGGCCAGTTTTACACCCCCGCCGAAGTCAGCCGCATCATTGCGCAGATATACTGCCGCATGGTGTTTTGTTCCGGGGCAATGCCGAGGCCGACATCCGCCGCAACCTGATTCGCAAGGGCTATATCCTAGGCATCATCGGCTTGCCCGCCAACCTGTTCTATGGCACGGGCATTCCCGCTTGCATCATCGTCATCGACAAACAAGATGCCCATGCCCGCAAGGGCGTTTTCATGCTCGACGCCAGTGCGGGCTTCATGAAAGACGGGCCGAAGAACCGGCTTCGCGCACTAGACATCCACAAGATCGTCGATACCTTCATCAAACGGCTGGAAATCCCCAAGTATTCAAGGATGGTGGGCTTGGAAGAAATCGAGAAAAACGAATTCAACCTCAACCTGCCGCGCTATATCGACTGCCAAGAGCCGGAAGACATCCAAGACATCGAAGGCCACTGCAATGGCGGCATTCCCCAGTTGGATGTGGATGCCCTGGACCGCTATTGGGCCATCTGCCCCACGCTACGGCAAACCTTATTCAAAGACAATCGCCCCGGTTATCTTGACTTGGCTATTGAAAAGACAGCCATCAAGCCTGCCATCTATGGACATAGCGAATTCGCCGCCTTCATCACCGGCATGAACGCCCACTTTGACCAATGGCGGCAAAACTGCTCTGGGAACGCCAATCTTTCCAGGAACGCCAAGCCCCAGCTTGGCGATGTTTGCTCCAGGAACGCCAAGCCCCAGCTTGGCGATGTTTGCTCCAGGAACGCCAAGCCCCAGCTTGGCAATGTTTGCTTCAGGAACGCCAAGCCCCAGCTTGGCAATGTTTGCTCCAGGAACGCCAAGCCCCAGCTTGGCGATATTTGCTCCAGGAACGCCAAGCCCCAGCTTGGCGATTAAAGTGTATCGCCATTTGGAAAAGATGGGGTTTTCATTTAGTTGACAATAGGCAATCTCCTATTATCATGTACGGATAATCACCGCATTGGAAATATCCATGAACGAAACCATTGAACGCTTTGACATTCGCCTTCCTGCCAACGCCAAACGATTGTTGACACAGGCGGCGGAAATCAGCGGCAACACACTCAGCTCTTTGGTGCTGAATGCGGCCTTGGACAAAGCGCGGGATATTTTGGAAAGCCACCAGCATTTTAAACTCAATGCCGAGGAATGGCGGCAATTCACCGCAGCACTGGACCATCCGCCAGAACCCAACGAAGCCCTCAAAAAGGCTTGGCGCGATTATGAAGATGCCGGGTTGGAATGAAAATCGTCTTATTCGAGGCCAAGCGACATCGCCGGGGCGATTTTGCTTGCGGACATGCAGGGCTGGATGAGTACCTGAAACGCCATGCCAGCCAAAGCCTACGCAACCATTTGGCTCAGGTGTACATTGCCGAAGATGGGCAGGGCAAAGTTCTGGGTTACTACACCCTCTCCGCCGCCTCCATTCGCCACGAAGAACTCCCGGAAAGCCTAGCCAAAAAATTGCCGAAGCACCCTGTCCCCGCCGTGTTGATTGGGCGCATGGCTTCCGACGCACAGGCACGGGCAATCGGTCAACGGATTGGCTCAAAGCTCTTGATCCACGCCCTCAAACAAGCCCTGATTGCGTCGGATACCATCGGTGTGCAATGCGTCATCGTGGACAGCAAGCCGGAAGCTGTGGGTTTTTATCAGCGATTTGGATTTGCCCCGCTCAAACAGGATGGACTTAAGCTTTACCTGCCGATCAGCACGATCAGGCAAATGGTAGGATAAAGGATGACATTCACTTTACTTACGGTATCCGATAAGTCAGAAGCCTTCTCACCAATTGAGTGGGTTCCACTATTTCTTTTTACTGAAAAGGAAAGCGGAAAATGAGTATCGTGGGAACGCCAAGCTCCAGCTTGGCACTGGGAACGCCAAGCACCAGCTTGGCACTGGGAACGCCAAGCACCAGCTTGGCACTGGGAACGCCAAGCACCAGCTTGGCACTGGGAACGCCAAGCACCAGCTTGGCACTGGGAACGCCAAGCTCCAGCTTGGCAACAAAGGGCCGGAATGCCACAAGCCAAGCTGGAGCTTGGCGTTCCCAGTTGAGTAATACCTATACCACAGTTAACGGAACATGAGTGATAAGCAAAAGTCTCACCAATCAACTATTCATTCTCCATCAATACCGCCGGGTTACAAACAGACCGAGGTGGGAGTGATACCGGAGGATTGGGAGGTGAAGCATCTTAAAAAAATTTCGCCTGTTCAATCAGTTGGACTTGTAATTAACCCTTCGTCATATTTTGATGACAAAGGTACTGTGCCAATTCTTGTTGGTTCAAATATTAGTGAAAATAACATAAACTGGGAATCAGCAAAGCGGATAAGCGATGCCAGCAATAAGTTAATACCATCATCGCAGCTTACAGCAGGAGATATTGTGACTGTTAGAGTTGGTGAACCTGGCACAACTGCGGTAGTGCCGCCAGAACTCAATGGTTGCAATTGTGCATCAATGATGATTGTTAGGAAGCATGAATCATTCGATTCGGCTTGGCTTAGCTATATGATGAACTCGCGAGTTGGATTAAAGCAAGTGGAGCATGTGCAGTATGGTACTGCGCAAAAACAGTTCAACATTAGCGACGCAATACATTTTAGGTATCCTGTCCCATCTCTCACCGAACAAAAAGCCATTGCCAAGGCGTTGAGCGATGCGGATGACTTCATCGAATCCTTGGAGCAACTCATTGCCAAAAAACGCCACATCAAACAAGGGGCCATGCAGGAATTGCTCACTGGCAAGAAACGACTGCCGGGGTTTAGTGGGGAGTGGGAGGTAAAGAAATTAGGTGATTTATTTGATTTTAGTGGTGGATTTACGGCCTCAAGAGATCAGCTTTCAACTAACGGTTACCTTTACTTACATTATGGCGACATTCACACATCAAATAAAACATTTATTGATGTAAAGTCAGATGGTCATGAAATACCAAGGCTTGAAGTTTCATTAAAGAGAGTTTCTCCAAGTTCTCTCTTGAACGATGGCGATATAGTTTTTGTTGATGCATCGGAAGATGATGAAGGGACAAGCAAGCATGTAGTCATCATTAACGAGGATATGATCCCTTTTATTTCCGGTCTCCATACTATCGTTGCAAAGGGAAAATATAACGAACTGGATCACACATACCAAAGATTTTGCTTTCAGACAAACGATATTAAAAGACAGTTTCGTTTTTTCGCTGTTGGAACCAAGGTATCTGGTATAAGCAAAACTAACATCACCAGAATAACGCTTCCGGTTCCTTCCCTATCTGAACAAACCGCCATCGCTTCCATCCTCTCCGACATGGATGCCGAAATCGACGCTTTGGAAGCCAAGCTAATCAAAGCCCGCCAAATCAAGCAAGGCATGATGCACAATCTGCTCACCGGAAGGATTCGGCTGGTATGAATATATTAATGGAACGCCAAGCTCCAGCTTGGCGATTTTGGCGTGGTGGGGCTTGCCAAGCTGTGGTGTGCCAAGCTGGAGCTTGGCGTTCCGGGCTTGGCGTTCCGGGCTTGGCGTTCCGGGCTTGGCGTTCCGGGCTTGGCGATCCGGGCTTGGCGTTCCGGTGATCCCGTGAAAGCCAAGGGTTGGTACAGCCGGGGTTATTTGCCGCACTTTGATGCACCGGGGGCTTTGCAGTTTATTACGTTTCGCCTTGCTGATTCATTGCCCCAGGACGTACTCGATAGAATAGAGAGGGAATTGGAGCAGATGCCAATAACTGAGCGTGAGCTTGAGCGGTATAAGAAAATTGAGCGGTGGCTCGATAGCGGCTTGGGTTGTTGCGCTTTGCGACACCCACAAATGGCCTTGCTGACCCAAGAAGCATTGCAACATGCAGACGGGAAAAGTTATCGCCTGATTGAATGGTGCATCATGCCTAATCATGTGCATGTGTTGATTGAGCAAAAGATCAGCTTGCCGAAAATTTTACAGTCTTGGAAATCTTTTACCGGTCGCTGGGCTATGGCGCATAATGCCGAGCTAGGGCTGGGCGTTCCGCCGGGGCATTTTTGGATGCGCGAGTATTGGGATCGGTTTATCCGCGATGAAGACCACTTTAATCGTGTGGTCAACTATATTCGAGAAAATCCGGTTAAGGCTGGGCTTTGTGACAAGGCCAGTGATTGGCCTTGGTCGAGTGCCTATAAAGGCTTGTCGTTATGAATAAAACCCGCCCAGTTTGCCGCATCATTGCGGGGCCGAATGGCGCGGGGAAAACCACCTTCGCACTGAAATATCTGCCGGAAGTGGCCCATTGCCGTGCCTTTGTCAACGCCGATTTGATCGCGGCGGGTTTGTCGCCCTTGGAACCGGATAAACAATTACTGGCAGCCAGCCGCTTGTTCCTTGGCGAAATCGAGCAACATATAAATTCACGCCGCGATTTCGCCTTTGAAACCACCTTGGCCGGACGGGGATATTTACGCCTGATTAGAAGCTTGCGGGAAGATGGGTGGCGGGTGGAATTGCTCTATCTTGCCCTGCCGAGCGTGGAAATGTCTGCTCTGCGTGTTGCCGAGCGGGTTGACCACGGCGGGCACTCAATCCCACAAACTGACATTGAACGCCGCTTTCCGCGCAGTCTGAACAATTTATTCCATGCCTATGCGGACGCAGTGGATTTTACCGCTTGCTTCCTCAGTAGTGGGGAAACGCCGCAACCGGTTTTCATGCAGGAAGGCGTGACTCGCACCGTCCTTCAACCCGAACTATTCCAACAATTATTGAACGAGGCCAAATGATGGAGAACATTTCACCCGATGTTTTAATTATTTTGGATTCCCTAAAAAAGGCGGTGGCCGAAACCTTGGACCGCAAGCAACGCTTAGGGCAATATGCTGTCGTTTGGCGGGATGGCCGACCAGTTCTTATTGGTGAGGAATTGCCGCAATCACCAATGACTGAGGACTTACGTTTTGTGTCGGCTTTGATGTGTTACAAGAACAACCGGCTATCGCTAGGCAAAGCCGCTGAATTGGCAGGGTATGCAAAATTGGACTTCATTAAGCGGATGAAACTGGAAAACGAACCACTATTTGATTACACCGAAGCCGAGATAGCTGAGATTTTCGCAGATGCTGACAAGTTGCCATGAATTTGTCGTCAACACCACGCCGAATGATTTAATATATACTTTTATATATACATAAGCGGGAGAGAATGCCATGCAACCCACCACAGCGAAAGTGTTCACCAGCGGCAACAGCCAAGCCATCCGCCTACCAAAGGAATTTCGGCTAGATACGGATGAGGTTTTTATTAACAAATCGGGTGAAAAGCTCATCATAACCCCGCGCATGAACTCATGGGAGGGCTTTGTGGATGGATTCAGCGGTTTTAGCGATGACTTCACGGTCACGGACGGCTTGTCCACTGATGCCCCCAGAAAGGCTTTTGAATGATCCGCTATATGCTGGACACCAACGCTTGCATTGGTGTCATCAACAGCAATCCGCCTTCCTTGCGGGAACGGTTGATGCAATTTCCCCCCAATGAAGTCGCCATTTCGCAAATTGTCCTGTATGAACTGGAATTTGGCGTGTGCAATTCCAAGCATCAGCAGAAGAACCGGGCCAACCTGACCCACTTTCTGAAATATGTCCAGGTACTGGATTGGAGTGACGGGCAATCCATCGAAGCCGCGCAAGTCCGTTGTGAACTGGCCCGCAAAGGCCAACCGATAGGCCATTACGATACCCTAATCGCGGCTCACGCCCGTTCGCTTAACATCCTATTGGTCACGCACCGTAGGCCGGAATAAGCCCGTTTACGGGCGTTTCCGGCAAGAGCATCACCCGGACAAGTGCGGCTTACTATATCGGTAAATAGGCGAAACGCATCAGTGGGAGCGGTTTTTAACCGCGAACGATGCCGAAAGTCGCGGTTAAAAACCGCTCCCACGGCAACGCATTTGAAATTATTTTCAAAAAAGTGTTGACGCGGGTGTCCTGAAGTCCCATAATGAGCGGCTCAAGTCTGGCGGGCCGTTTGGCGGGTCGGGCTTGGAGCGGCCCCGGAGGGGCGGTGGTTTTGCGGGGGGTTGACAACGCGGCGGGATGCTGTAGAATGGTCGGTCTCGTTAAGGTGGCTTGCTGAAGCTGGGCCGCCGGATTCTTTGACAGTTTGGACGGACAATTTGTGCGGGCGCCGGCGCCTTTGTGTGTTTCCGGCCCTGCGCGTCGCGGCCTGCCGCCCTCGGGGGGCGGCCGCGACGTAAAAGAAAACGAATGGCTATATGCAGGACAACCGGCGCAAGCCGGTGCCCATTGGACGGGGAAGAAGGTTAAACTGGAGAGTTTGATCATGGCTCAGATTGAACGCTGGCGGCATGCCTAACACATGCAAGTCGAACGGTAACGGGCCTTCGGGCGCCGACGAGTGGCGGACGGGTGAGTAACGCGTAGGAATCTGCCCACGGGTGGGGGACAACCCGGCGAAAGCCGGGCTAATACCGCATAAGACCTTAGGGTGAAAGCGGGGGACCTTCGGGCCTCGCGCCGGTGGATGAGCCTGCGTGGGATTAGCTAGTTGGCGGGGTAAGGGCCCACCAAGGCGACGATCCCTAGCTGGTCTGAGAGGACGGCCAGCCACACCGGGACTGAGACACGGCCCGGACTCCTACGGGAGGCAGCAGTGGGGAATATTGGGCAATGGGCGCAAGCCTGACCCAGCAATGCCGCGTGTGTGAAGAAGGCCTGCGGGTTGTAAAGCACTTTGGGCGGGGAAGAAGGGGCTTGGGTTAATACCCCCGGTCCTTGACGTTACCCGCGGAACAAGCACCGGCTAACTCCGTGCCAGCAGCCGCGGTAATACGGAGGGTGCGAGCGTTAATCGGAATTACTGGGCGTAAAGCGTGCGTAGGCGGAGCGGTCAGTCTCGCGTGAAAGCCCCGGGCTCAACCTGGGAACTGCGCGGGATACTGCCGTTCTGGAGTGCGGGAGAGGGCGGTGGAATTTCCGGTGTAGCAGTGAAATGCGTAGAGATCGGAAGGAACACCAGTGGCGAAGGCGGCCGCCTGGACCGACACTGACGCTGAGGCACGAAAGCGTGGGGAGCAAACAGGATTAGATACCCTGGTAGTCCACGCTGTAAACGATGCGGACTAGCCGTCGGGGGCAATCGGGCCTTCGGTGGCGCAGCTAACGCGCTAAGTCCGCCGCCTGGGGAGTACGGCCGCAAGGTTAAAACTCAAATGAATTGACGGGGGCCCGCACAAGCGGTGGAGCATGTGGTTTAATTCGATGCAACGCGAAGAACCTTACCTGGCCTTGACATCCCAAGAATCTGGCAGAGATGCCGGAGTGCCCTCGGGAGCTTGGAGACAGGTGCTGCATGGCTGTCGTCAGCTCGTGTCGTGAGATGTTGGGTTAAGTCCCGTAACGAGCGCAACCCTTGCCCTCAGTTGCCAGCGCGTCATGGCGGGGACTCTGGGGGGACCGCCGGTGATAAACCGGAGGAAGGTGGGGACGACGTCAAGTCATCATGGCCCTTATGGCCAGGGCTACACACGTGCTACAATGGCCGGTACAGAGGGGAGCGAGGCCGCGAGGCGGAGCAAATCCCAGAAAGCCGGTCCCAGTCCGGATCGCAGTCTGCAACTCGACTGCGTGAAGTCGGAATCGCTAGTAATCGCGGATCAGAATGCCGCGGTGAATACGTTCCCGGGCCTTGTACACACCGCCCGTCACACCATGGGAGCGGGTTGCACCAGAAGCGGGTAGTCTAACCGAAAGGGGGGCGCTTGCCACGGTGTGGTTCGTGACTGGGGTGAAGTCGTAACAAGGTAGCCGTAGGGGAACCTGCGGCTGGATCACCTCCTTAATGAAGCGCAGAGCCGGGGATGCCCGGGGCCTTGGCGCCCGCAGCAAATTGTCCGTCCGAATGATAAGTTCCGGGTCTGTAGCTCAGTTGGTTAGAGCGCACCCCTGATAAGGGTGAGGTCGGAGGTTCGATTCCTCCCAGACCCACCATGCGAAGGGGCCATAGCTCAGCTGGGAGAGCGCCTGCCTTGCACGCAGGAGGTCGGGAGTTCGATCCTCCCTGGCTCCACCAAAGCGGGTGTTGGGCGGTTTTCCGCCCCCGCATGGCAACTGGCTGTATTTAGTGTTTTTTGGTTTTTTCGCGGTTTGCGGCGCGAGCCGCAAGCGCACTTTGCAGTGCGCTTGCGGGTCGCCAAGCGGCGGCGGGGGGCGGTTTTTACGACTGTCCGCCCGCCGCGGACGACTGGCGGCAGCCCTTAGCGGCACATTCTTTAACAAATTGGGAAACGCACGCGTTCGCGCCGAGGCCCCGGGGGCCGGCGGAAGCCGGCCCTCGGGCCCGGCGCGGGCGCGGGATGGAAAGCAAAGCAAAGTAAAGTAAAGAAGAAAAGTCAAGTCTAGGGAAGCGAAAAGGCGGGTCGGGGAGCGCATTGTTGAAAAAAGGCAATGGTGCGGCGCCCCGGCCCGCGGCGAAGAAGGCGGCGCGTGAGCCCCGGCGGCGTGAGGCCGGTTGGGGTTATATGGCCAAGCGAATAAGCGCATACGGTGGATGCCTAGGCGGTGAGAGGCGAAGAAGGGCGCGGCAGCCTGCGAAAAGCGTCGGCGAGGCGGCAAACGGCCTGTGACCCGGCGGTGCCCGAATGGGGAAACCCGCCCAGCTTGCTGGGCATCCCGCCATGAATACATAGTGGCGGGAGGCGAACCGGGGGAACTGAAACATCTAAGTACCCCGAGGAAAAGAAATCAACCGAGATTCCCCGAGTAGCGGCGAGCGAAAGGGGAAAAGCCCTTAAGCGGCGCGTTGGGTAGCGGAACGGACTGGAAAGTCCGGCGGCACAGGGTGACAGCCCCGTACGCGAAACCCTCCGCGGCGTGAAAACGAGTAGGGCGGGGCACGTGAAACCCTGTCCGAACATGGGGGGACCATCCTCCAAGGCTAAATACTCCTCACCGACCGATAGTGAACCAGTACCGTGAGGGAAAGGCGAAAAGAACCCCGGAGAGGGGAGTGAAATAGAACCTGAAACCGTATGCGTACAAGCAGTGGGAGCCCACTTGTTGGGTGACTGCGTACCTTTTGTATAATGGGTCAGCGACTTACATTTTGTGGCGAGCTTAACCGGATAGGGGAGGCGCAGCGAAAGCGAGTCTTAACAGGGCGCTTGAGTCGCAAGGTGTAGACCCGAAACCGGGCGATCTACCCATGGCCAGGGTGAAGGTGGGGTAAAGCCCACTGGAGGCCCGAACCGGGATCTGTTGAAAAAGATTCGGATGAGCTGTGGGTCGGAGTGAAAGGCTAATCAAGCCCGGAGATAGCTGGTTCTCCCCGAAAGCTATTTAGGTAGCGCCTCGTGTGTCACTCCCGGGGGTAGAGCACTGTTTCGGCTAGGGGGCCATCCCGGCCTACCAAACCGATGCAAACTCCGAATACCGGGAAGTGCGAGCACGGGAGACACACGGCGGGTGATAACGTCCGTCGTGAAGAGGGAAACAACCCAGACCGCCAGCTAAGGCCCCAAAATCATGGCTCAGTGGAAAACGATGTGGGAAGGCACAGACAGCCAGGAGGTTGGCTTAGAAGCAGCCACCCTTTAAAGAAAGCGTAATAGCTCACTGGTCGAGTCGGCCTGCGCGGAAGATTCAACGGGGCTCAAGCCATGTGCCGAAGCTGCGGATTTAGCCTAAGGCTAAGTGGTAGGGGAGCGTTCCGTAGGCCGCAGAAGGCGGATTGAGAAGTCCGCTGGAGGCATCGGAAGTGCGAATGCTGGCATAAGTAACGATAAAGCGGGTGAAAAACCCGCTCGCCGAAAGCCCAAGGTTTCCTGCGCAACGCTAATCGGCGCAGGGTCAGTCGGCGCCTAAGGCGAGGCCGAAAGGCGTAGTCGATGGGAAACGGGTCAACATTCCCGTACCTGCCGCAACTGCGACGGGGTGACGGAGAAGGCTAGGCCGTCCGGCGGTTGGAAGTGCCGGTCCAAGCGTGTAGGGGGGGTTCCTTGGCAAATCCGGGAACCCATTCAACCCCGAGGCGCGAGCGCGAGCCCTAACGGGCGAAGCGGCTGACGCCATGCTTCCAGGAAAAACCCCTAAGCTCCAGGTTGCGGGAGGCCGTACCGGAAACCGACACAGGTGGGCTGGTAGAGGATACCAAGGCGCTTGGGAGAACCCGGGTGAAGGAACTAGGCAAAATGATGCCGTAACTTCGGGAGAAGGCATGCCCCTGGCGGTGGAGCCCCTTGCGGGCCGAGCGGCCGGGGGTGGCACAGAAACGGTGGCTGCGACTGTTTATTAAAAACACAGCACTCTGCAAACACGAAAGTGGACGTATAGGGTGTGACGCCTGCCCGGTGCCGGAAGGTTAATTGATGGGGTCAGCGCAAGCGAAGCCCTTGATCGAAGCCCCGGTAAACGGCGGCCGTAACTATAACGGTCCTAAGGTAGCGAAATTCCTTGTCGGGTAAGTTCCGACCTGCACGAATGGCGTAACGATGGCCACACTGTCTCCACCC
>Ga0118677_10004422_pt1 | contig 25628 bp, 13 predicted proteins | sample AliMusrvi5mmetaG_FD_86154 | JGI IMG/M metagenome (GOLD analysis project Ga0118677, IMG submission 86154)
GCCGTGATTAGTCGGGCTCTGACGCTCTCTGTCGCGTCCTCAAAATGGTCGGGGCGGCGAGATTCGAACTCGCGACCTCCTGGTCCCAAACCAGGCGCTCTACCAGGCTAAGCTACACCCCGTCGGCCATGGACGCCGATAGGGACGCTGGTTGCCGCAGTGTGTCAATGCTATCCCGGGCTGGGGTTTATCCATGGGGGAACTCTGCGATTGTTAATAATCTCTGCTTGCCACGTCCCGCCATTCCGCTAGTTCTCCGCCTCTAACCTCTCACCTATGGATACCATTTCTCGCGAAAATAATAGCATGCTTCCGGTTGCAGGAGTCATCGTTGGCGTGCTCGCCCTGATCGTCGGTGGCTACGGCGCCATCAAGGCCTCGAGCCTCCAGAAGACGGTCGCGGCCCATCAGGAGAAGGTGGACAAGGTCGACGGCCTTGAGTCCCAACTGGGCACGGTCTCCGCCGCCGCCGACAAATCGACGAAGGACATCGGCTCGCTGTCGCGCACGACGCAGGACGCGTTCAACACCGTCGCCGCCGACCTCGCCAACATTCACGCCTCGATCGTCAAGCTCGAGGAAGCGCAGAAGCGCCCCGCCGCCAGCGGCAAGGGTGGTCACGGTGAAGTGGTCGCCGGTCCCGGCGAGTACGTCATCAAGGCCGGCGACACGTTCGCCAAGATCGGTCGCGCCCACGGCGGTTTCTCCGGCACCGAGGTCGCCGCGGTCAACCCCGACGTCAACCCGAGCAAGCTGAAGGTCGGCCAGAAGATCAAGCTGCCGCAGAAGAAGTAACTCCGGCCTGATCACCCCCATTGCCTCCTCGCCCTCGTGGTCAGGAGGCTTTTTTTTGCCCGCATGAAATCCCCCGCGCCCGGCCCCGCCCGCTGGCAGAAGCTCACGCACACGACGCTCGCGCAGACGCGCGTGTTCGACCTGCACAGCACGCGCTACCGCCACCCGGTGCGCGAGACGGAGCGCGACTTCGTCATCGCCCACCCGCCGGACTGGGTGAACGTCGTGGCCCTCACGCCCGACCAGCGCATCGTGCTCGTGCGGCAGTTCCGCTTCGGCATCGACGGCTTCTCGCTCGAGATCCCCGGCGGCGTGATGGAGCGCGGCGAGGATCCCGTGCTGGCGGGACTGCGCGAGCTGCGCGAGGAGACCGGCTTCGCCGGCGCGCCCGCGCGGCTGATGGGCAGCGTGCATCCCAATCCCGCCATCCAGAGCAACCGCTGCCACTTCGTCCTGGTCGAGCAGGCCGTCGCCGCCACAGCGACGGAATGGGACGCCGACGCGGAGATCGAGATCTCCACGCAGCCGGTCGAGGACGTGCTCGCGCTCGCCCACGCCGGCGGCATCACACACGGCCTCGTGCTGGATGCCCTGCTGTTCTTCGAGCAGCACTGGCGGACGCGGCTGAAGCCGCGCGGCTGAAAGAGGCTTCAGCCGAACGTCCAACACCGAACGGATCCTAGCGAAACATCACGGGATTGATCCGGACGCTGGAATCGCTTCGGCGTTGGACGTTCGAAGTTCGCCCTGACCCGTGCTCCGCCCGCCCGCGGCATTTGACTTACCCTCCCGGCCCGCTTACCTGCGCATCCTCCCTGCACCATGTCCGCCCCCCTGTTTGCCAACGCCCGCGAGTCGCTCGGCCCCGTCATCTCCGGGGACCGCGTGCCGGCGTTGCTGGAGGGCGAGATCCGGAAGATCTACGCGCGCAGCCCGTTGTACGCGCAGCGCTTCCCGCTGCACCCGAACCCGCTGCGCTGGTCCTGCTACCAGGACATCCCGGCGCTCTCGAAGCAGGAGATCGTCCAGCGCGGGCACCAAGCGTTCTTCGCGGACTACGCCGAGGTGGACCGCGGGCTGCAGACCAAGCGCTTCGAGTACGAGAGCACCGGCGGCACGACGCAGTCGCCCATGACGGTGATCATGGAGGAGGGCTGGTGGGACCGCCAGACGGAGCGCGCCTACCAGGCCTCGCCGATCCTGCGCGAGTTCGCCGGCCGGCCCTACCGCAAGTGCGTCCTCGCGCCCGTCGGCTGCTCGAGCAACCTCTGCCCGTATGAGGATCATCCGTTCCCGCACCGCTATTTCAACGGCACGGTCTACCTGAACCTGTCCAGTGATCCGTTTTCGTTCCCCGAGTCGGAGTGGGACCGCATCGTGGTGGAGCTGCAGGCGACGAAGCCCGAGGTGATCGAGGGCGAGCCCGTCTACCTCGCGCTGCTCGCGCGGGCCGCGCAGAAGCGCGGCGTGCGCGTGCCGAGCATCCGCGCCGTGATCCTCACCTACGGCAAGGCCAGCGCCCAGCACGGCGCGCGCCTCGCCGAGGCGTTCCCCGCGCCGCAGGTCGACCTCTACGGCTCGACCGAGGCCGGCTACCTGTTTGTCGGCGAGGCCTTCCGCGACAACTCGCGGGTCATCGACGCCAACGCCTTCATCGAGCTGGTGCCGTGGCGGGCGGAGCTGCCCGGCGTGTTCCAGATCCACGTGACCACCCGCGACCGCGAGGCGATGCCGCTGCTGCGCTACCACACCGGCGACATCGTGCAGCAGTTTCCCACGGGCTTCCGCCTGCTGGGCCGCGAGGGCAACCTGTACTTCCGGCCCGATGGCTCGCTCGTGTCGCCGACGGACGTCGACGCCGCGCTGCCGGCGGACTTCGCGTGCTGGCACTATTCGCTCGTGCAGACCGGGGAGCGGCGCTGGGACTTCCATTATGTCGCGGACGAGACGCGGCCGCATGCGGCGGTCGAGACCGCGCTGGCGAACCTGCTGGGTCCGACCGTGCGCGTGAACGCTTTCCGCCGCCGCGTGATCGCCCCGGCCGCCAGCGGCAAGTTCGCGCTGCTGAAACCGCTGCCGACGAAATAGCCGGCGTTGGAGTTTTTGGGGACCGCTCAGGGGATTTCACCATTGGTGAAATCCCCTGAGCGGTCCTCCCCGTGAATGCCTGTGCTACTGACCCGTTCGTCAGCGGCTATTCTTATGGCGACGAACCGGGTAAGGCTCGCTAATAAGCCCCGGGGGCAAACGGGTGCGCCTGCCGATAAACTTTACATCCCCGGGGCGGTATCCGAGCGTCGGCGGACCCGTTACCCCACCTAACTTCGCGTATTTGTGATGAACCTCGCAGGCAGCCTCTTCAGTTCCTCCGTTGGGCGGAAAATTCTCATGGCGGTCACCGGTGTGATTCTCATCGGCTTCGTCATCGGCCACCTGGTGGGCAACCTCCAGATTTTCTCGGACCCGGACCACATCAACGGCTACGGCGCGTTTCTGCACCGGCTCGGGCCCCTCCTGTGGGCCGCCCGGATCGGCCTGCTCCTGGCCGCGGGGATCCACATCTGGGCCGCCACCGTGCTGACCCTCGAGAACCGCGCCGCGCGCGGCGTCGGCTATGGCGTCGCCTACACCCTGCAGGCGACGCTGTCGTCGCGGCTGATGCGGTGGACCGGCGTGGTGGTGCTGGCGTTCCTGCTCTATCACCTGGCGCACTTCACCGTCGGCGTGGCCCAGCCCGCGACGTACAAGGAAAACCTGGCGCACTACACGATGGGCGGCGAGTACCGGATCGCGGGCTTCCCGGTCGTGAAGGCCGGCGCGGAGGTGCTCGACGTCTACAACATGGTCATCCGCGGATTCCAGAACCCGCTGGTCTCGCTCTTCTACGTGGTCGCGGTGGGCCTGCTGAGCCTCCACCTGCTGCACGGCTTCGACAGCATGTTCCAGTCGATCGGCTGGCGCTCGGCGAAGTGGTCCGGGTGCCTCCGCCGGATCGCGATCGCCTTCTGCCTCGTCTATTTCCTCGCCAACGCCGCCATCCCCGGCGCCGTCCTGCTCGGACGGCTGCAGCCGCATGCGGCCGCCCCGGCGCTCACCCAACGCTAAGCCTTCTCCGCCATGGCCCAACTCGACTCCAAGGTTCCCTCCGGTCCGCTCGCGGACAAGTGGCGCAAGCACAAGGCTGACATCAAGCTCGTCAATCCAGCCAACAAGCGGAAGTACGAGGTCATCGTCGTCGGCGCCGGCCTGGCCGGCTCCTCGGCCGCCGCCACGCTCGCGGAGCTCGGCTACAAGGTGAAGAGCTTCGTCTTCCACGACAGCCCGCGCCGGGCGCACTCCATCGCCGCGCAGGGCGGCATCAACGCCGCGAAGAACTACCAGAACGACGGCGACTCGGTCTACCGGCTGTTCTACGACACGATCAAGGGCGGCGACTACCGCTCCCGCGAGGCCAACGTCCACCGTCTCGCCGAGGTCTCCGTCAACATCATCGACCAGTGCGTCGCACAGGGCGTCCCCTTCGCCCGCGAGTACGGCGGCCTGCTCGCCAACCGCTCCTTCGGCGGCGCCCAGGTGAGCCGCACGTTCTACGCCCGCGGCCAGACCGGCCAGCAGCTGCTCCTCGGCGCCTACTCCGCGCTCTCCCGCATGGTCGGCGCCGGCGCGATCGAGCTCCACACCAACAGCGAGATGCTCGACCTCGTCATCGTCGGCGGCCAGGCCAAGGGCATCATCGTCCGCGACCTCATTACCGGCGAGCTCTCGCGCCATTCGGCCGACGCCGTGATCCTCGCCACCGGCGGCTACGGCAACGTCTTCAACCTCTCCACCTACGCCCGCGGCTCCAACGTCACCGCCATCTGGCGCGCCTACAAGCGCGGCGCCTGCATGGCCAACCCGTGCTACACGCAGATCCACCCGACGTGCATCCCCGTGACCGGTGACTACCAGTCGAAGCTCACGCTCATGTCCGAGTCGCTGCGCAACGACGGCCGCATCTGGGTGCCCAAGCGCAAGGAGGACCGGCTCAAGCCGCCGGCGGCCATCGCCGAGGCCGACCGCGACTACTACCTCGAGCGCATCTACCCGAGCTTCGGCAACCTCTGCCCCCGGGACGTCGCCTCCCGCGCGGCCAAGCGCGTGTGCGACGAGGGCCGCGGCGTGGGCGAGACCGGCCTTGGCGTCTACCTCGACTTCGCCGACGCCATCAAGCGCCTCGGCGAGGCCGGCGTGCGCGAGCGCTACGGCAACCTCTTCGACATCTACCACGAGATCACCGCCGAGAGCGCCTACCAGGTGCCGATGCGCATCTACCCCGCGGTCCACTACACCATGGGCGGCCTCTGGGTGGACTATAACCTCATGTCGAACGTCCCGGGCCTCTTCGTCCTGGGGGAGGCCAACTTCTCCGACCACGGCGCGAACCGCCTCGGCGCCTCCGCGCTGATGCAGGGCCTGGCCGACGGCTACTTCGTCATCCCCTACACGATCGGCGACTACCTCGCGGGCCAGAAGCCCGGCTCGCGCCCGTCGCCCGACGCGCCCGAGTTCCACGCCGCCGAGGAGAACATCCGCGCCATGACCTCCCGCCTGCTGGGCATCAAGGGCCGCGAGACCGTCAGCCATTTCCACAAGCGCCTCGGCAAGATCATGTGGGAACACTGCGGCATGGCCCGCACGCGCGCCGGCCTCGAGGAGGCGATCCGGCTCATCCCCGCGCTCCGCGAGGAGTTCTGGGCCAACGTCAACGTCCCGGGCTCCGCCGCCACCCTCAACCAGGCCCTTGAGCAGGCCGGCCGGGTGGGGGACTTCCTCGAGTTCGGCGAGCTGCTCTGTCTCGACGCGCTGAAGCGCGAGGAAAGCTGCGGCGGCCACTTCCGCGAGGAGTACCAGTTCAGTGACGGCGAGTGCAAACGCGACGACGCCAACTTCGGCCACGTCGCCGCCTGGGAATACCAGGGCATCGACCGCGCCCCGCTGCGCAACACCGAGCCGCTCAACTACGAGTTCGTGAAGATGAGCGTCCGCAATTACAAGTGAGCCGATTTACGATTTACGAGGTACGATTTACGATGTTGGCCGAGGCATGACAAAACAGGAGATGTTGCAACGCACTAAACAGTTCGCCCTGAGAGTGGTTCGAGCCGTGCAGGCTTTGCCGCGGGTGGATGAGGCGAAGATTTTGGGACGACAGCTGCTGTGGGCCGGAACTTCGGTCGGAGCCAACTGCCGCGCCGCTTGCCGGGCCAAGTCCTCCGCCGACTTCATTCACAAACTCAAGATCGTTGAGGAGGAGTGCGACGAATCGCTCTACTGGATGGAACTCTTGATCGAGGCCGGTTTTTTTCCGATCCGAAAACTGGACAACCTCATGCGCGAAGCCGACGAACGGCTTGCCATGATCGTTGCATCACTTCGCACCCTGCGCTCCCCGCGCCCGGCCACATTGTAAATCGTAAACCGTAAATCGTAAATTTCCCCATGGTCGCCGAAAACACCTCCAAGACCCTCAGCGTGACCCTCCGCGTCTGGCGCCAGGCCGGGCCCGACGCGCCCGGTCGCTTCGTCGATTACCCGGCGAAGAACCTGAACTCCAGCATGTCCTTCCTCGAGATGCTCGACGTCGTGAACGACGAGCTCACGAAGCGGGGCGAGGAGCCGATCGCGTTCGCCCACGACTGCCGCGAGGGCATCTGCGGCACCTGCTCCTGCACGATCAACGGCAAGCCGCACGGGCCGGGCCACGGCATCGCGACGTGCCAGACGTACCTGCGCAGCTTCAAAGATGGCGACACCATCGTGGTCGAGCCCTTCCGCGCCCGCGCCTTCCCGCTGGTGAAGGACCTGGTGGTGGACCGCGCGGCCTTCGACCAGATCATCCAGGCCGGCGGCTTCATCAGCGTGCGCACCGGCGCCGCGCCGGACGCGAACTCGATCCCGGTGCCGAAGCCCGATGCCGACCTGGCGATGGACGCCGCGGCGTGCATCGGCTGCGGCGCCTGCGTCGCGGCCTGCAAGAACGCCTCCGCCATGCTCTTCGTCGCCGCCAAGGTCTCCCAGCTCGGCCTGCTCCCGCAGGGCCAGCCGGAGCGCGACCAGCGCGTGCTCGCGATGGTGGGCAAGATGGACGAGCTGGGCTTCGGCAACTGCACCAACCAGTACGAGTGCAGCGCCGCCTGCCCGAAGTCGATCAGCCACGATTTCATCGCCCGGATGAACCGCGACTACCTCACGGCCAGCATCCGCGCCACGTTCAAGCCGGCCTCCGCCAGCGCCGGCGGCGGCGCGGGCTGAGGCACTTCCGCAATTTCCCCTCGAACGGCGCCGCCCGCATGGACGGCGCCTGTTTTGCGCCCGCGGTTTCCTGTAACTTTTCCCGGGTCGGGGTGTTTTCAGGGCAACAACATCGTTGAACCCATGAAGACCCTTCCCCTTGTCGCCTCCCTCGCCGCGTTCGTCGCGTTTGCCCTGATTCCCTCCCCGGCCGTGGCCGGTTCCCTCTGCTTCGCGTTCAGTCTCCTGACGATCTTCGCCGCGGACTACTCCCGGGTGATCAAGCCCCTCGCGCCCAAGGCCGAGCTGGTGTCTTTCACCCGCACCGCGGTCCCGGCGCGCAATTGCGAGCTGGCGGCCTGATCCCCGCCGGTTCGTCGCTGGAGGACGGTCCCTGCCTTACGGCGGGGACCGTCTTTTTTGCGCGCTCAGCGCAGCTTGCCCAGGTCCACCGTGCCGTCGGCCGAGGCCCGCAGGTGAAGCTCCGTGTCCTCCGTCGCCGAGTTCAGCACGGTTTCCAGCCGGTACCGCACGGTCGCTTCGCCGGGCTGGGACGACAACTGCCGCAGCAGGGCGGCGTTCTCCACCGTCAGCACGACGTCCTGCGTCGCGGTGCTGAGCGGGGGCAGTCCAACCGGGGTGCTGCAGGTGGCGCGGCCGACGTAGGTGCCGTTGAGGTAGAGCTTGTGGGTGGAGTTGGAAAAACCGAAGGCGTTGAGGCTCTCGCTGGTGAAGCGCAGGGTCAGCATGACCTGCCCCGCCGTGCCGGGCTTCAGCTCGGCCACGGTCGTCACAATGTTGTCAGGCCGCGTGGCTGAGCTGCAGCCGGTGAGAATGACGCTCAGGCCGAGCGTGGCGAAGGCGAGGGCAGAGAGGAGTTTCATGGGGCTGTCGTGATGGAAGCCGCCCTGAAACAAACTGCAATCTTCCGCTGCATCTCAGGGATGCCCAGCGGTGTGCTCATCCGCGGAAAATCGGGGCTGCGCCCGAACCGGCGGCCTTCGGCTCAGAACACGGTCAGCGCCCGCGCGCTTTCCAGGGCGATCCAGGCGCCGCCCGCGATCAGCAAGGCATAAAGGGCCCGGCGCACCAGCCGGCGACCCCGCAGCACGGCGTCGTGGAAATCGGTGTCGAGCGCCTTGCGGTTGCTCTGCACCAGGAAGCTCACAAACCGTGGGTTACGATACGGCCCGCGCGCATCCCTCGCCAGGCCCAGGCGCACGGCCGGCCGGTGGAAGAGATGGTGAAGCAGCGCGCGCATCAGGGCTCATATCGGAAATTTGGGGTGGTTTTTTCAAGGGGAAACTCTCTATGGTCCGCCTTTCATAATTTTTTTCACCCGCACCCATGCATCATTTTCATTACACCGGCCAGGACCTGCACTGTGAATCCGTCGATCTGGCCGCCGTCGCCCGCCTCTACGGCACCCCGACGTACGTCTACAGCGCGGCGACGATGACGGACCATTTCCGCCGACTGCAGACGAGCCTGTCCGGGCTCGACCTGCAGATCTGCTATGCGATGAAGGCCTGCTCGAATCTCGCGGTGCTGCGGCACTTCTCGAACCTCGGCGCCGGCTTCGACCTCGTCAGTGGCGGCGAGCTCCGCCGGGTCATCGCCGCGGGGGCCAATGTGCGCACCAGCGTCTTCGCCGGCGTCGGCAAGACCGAGGCCGAGATCAAGCTGGCCCTGGAGAACGGCATCTACGCCTTCCACGTCGAGAGCGAGCCGGAGCTCCAGCGCATCAACCATGTGGCCGGCCAGCTCGGGGTGAAGGCGCCCATCGCCATCCGCGTCAACCCCGACGTCGACGCCCACACCCACGCCAAGATCACCACCGGCAAGAGCGACAACAAGTTCGGCATCCCGCTCAAGCACGCCGCCGCCGCCTACGAGGCCGCCGCGAAGCTGAAGAACCTCCACATCCGTGGCGTGCAGATGCACATCGGCTCGCAGCTCACCGAGGTCGCGCCGTTCGTCGAGGCCGTGAGGAAGGTCGCGCCGTTTGTCGCCGAGCTGAAGGTGCACTACGGCATCGAGTACTTCTCCATCGGCGGCGGCATGGGCATCGTCTACCGCGACGCGCTCGCCAGCGGCCAGGCGGCCTGGTGGGACGCCCAGCCGGCCGACCAGCGCCCGCTCACCCCGGAGGTCTATGGCGCGGCGCTCACGCCGCTGCTGGCCCCGCTCGGGCTCAAGATCCTCCTCGAGCACGGCCGCTACATGGTCGGCAACGCCGGCGTCCTCCTCACCCGCGTCGAGCACCTCAAGCGCGGCGCGGGGAAGAACTTCCTCATCGTCGACGCCGCGATGAACGACCTCGTCCGTCCCGCCATGTATGAATCCTACCACGAGATCGTGCCCGTGCACCGCGACAGCTCCCGGCGCGCGCTGGTGGCCGACATCGTCGGGCCGATCTGCGAGAGCGGCGACTGTTTCGCGAAGGACCGCCAGATCCAGGAGGTCGGCGAGGGCGAGCTGGTCGCGCTGATGAGCGCCGGGGCCTACGGCCACGTCATGGCCAGCCGCTACAACACCCGCGGCCTGCCCGCCGAGGTGCTCGTGAACGGCAGCGCCTTCGAGCTCGTCAACGCCCGCGAGACCTTCGAGCAGATGATCGCCGGCGAGAAGGTGCCGGCGTTCCTGCGCTGACGCGCAGCGTTGACCTCCCTCCCTCCGCCGGATCAGTTTGCCGCCGTGAAGTTCACTGTCATCGGCGCCGGCGCCTGGGGCACAGCCTTCGCGGTCCACCTGGCCCGGACCGGGCAGCCGGTCGCGCTGGTGCCGCGCCGCGCCGAGCAGGCGCGGGCCCTCGCCGCGGCGCGCGAGAACGCCGAGTACCTGCCCGGCGTCGCGCTGCCGCCCCCGCTCGAGGTGAACCATGACCTTGCCGCCGCCCTCGCCGGGAGCGAGCTGGTGCTGCTGGCCTGCCCGTCGCAGGCGCTGCGCGAGACCAGCGCGCGGCTGCGCGACCACCTCGGCGGCGGCCGGCCGCGGCTGGTGGTGAGCCTGGCGAAGGGGCTGGAGCTGGACACGCACCTGCGGCCGTCGCAGGTGATCGCGGAACTGCTGCCGCATCTGCCCGCGGGCTCGCTGACCGGCCCGACCAACGCGGCCGAGGTCGCGCGCGGCCTGCCCGCCGCGATGGTGCTCGCGGCCCCGCCCGCGGCGCCCGCGGCCGACGTGTCGGCGGTCCAGGCCGCGCTCAGCGGCGCGACCCTGCGCGTCTACACCAGCGACGACCTGCCCGGCGTCGAGTACGGCGGCAGCCTGAAGAACATCTATGCGATCGCCGCCGGGTGCTGCGACGGCCTGCGGCTGGGCGACAACGCGCGGTCGGCGCTGCTCACGCGGGCGCTGGCGGAAATGGTGCGCGTCGGCGCGGCGCTCGGGGCCCGCCCGGAGACCTTCTACGGCCTGAGCGGGTTCGGCGACCTCGTGGCGACCTGCCACGGCGCCTGGAGCCGCAACCGCGAGTTCGGCTTCGAGATCGGCTCCGGCAAGGAGGTCGCCACCCTGATGGCGCACCGCAAGACCGTGGTCGAGGGCTACAAGACCGCCCAGTCCTTCCACGGCCTGTGCGTCGAGCGGGGCATCGACGCCCCCATCCTGCGCGAGGTGCACGGCATCCTCCACGAGCACAAGGCCCCGGCCAACGCGATCAGCGCCCTCATGACCCGCTCGCTCAAGCGCGAGACGGGCCGGTAGACGGGCGGCGGGTGGCCGGACGAACGCCCTACGCCCAACGCCGAACATCGAACGTCCAAGGATCGTCCCGCGGCGTGGCCCCACACCGGGTCCGGCTTCGGCGTACGATGTTCGTCCGATCTTTTCACGGCTGGCTTGCGCCGCGGGCGCGAATTCCTTCATTAGCCGCACCCCATGAGCCCCAACGCAGCGGCCGCGGCCGCCCTTGACCGCAAGCACAAGCTGGTCGTCTTCGCCTCGTCCCTCGGCACCGTCTTCGAGTGGTACGATTTCTACATCTACGGCACGCTCGCCGCGTTCTTCGGCAAGCTGTTCTTCCCGCCGGGCAATGAGACCGCCGGCTTCCTCTCCAGCCTCGCGCTGTTCGGCGTCGGCTTCTCCGTGCGGCCGTTCGGCGCGCTGGTCTTCGGCCGCATCGGCGACCTGGTCGGGCGCAAGTACACCTTCCTCGTCACCATCGTGGTCATGGGCCTCGCCACCGCCCTCGTCGGCGTGCTGCCGACCTACGCCAGCATCGGCTTCTGGGCGCCCGCCCTCCTGGTCCTCCTGCGCCTCGCCCAGGGCCTCGCCCTCGGCGGCGAGTACGGCGGCGCCGCCACCTACGTGGCCGAGCACGCGCCGCCGGGCCGCCGGGGCTATTTCACCAGCTGGATCCAGCTCACGGCGACGCTCGGCTTCTTCCTCTCCCTCGCCGTCATCTACGTCACGCGGCACGTCCTGTCCGCCGCGAGCTTCAGCGCCTGGGGCTGGCGCGTCCCGTTCCTCGTCTCCGTGCTGCTGCTCGCCATCTCGATCTACATCCGGCTGAAGCTGGAGGAGTCGCCGGTGTTCGCCGAGATGAAGGCGCAGGGCCGGACCTCGAAGGCGCCCCTGACCGAGAGCTTCGCCCGCTGGGGCAACGCCTCGCTGGTGCTCAAGGCGCTGTTCGGCGCCACGGCGGGGCAGGGCGTCGTGTGGTACGCCGGGCAGTTCTACGCGCTCTACTTCCTCAGCACCACGCTGAAGCTCGACTACGAGACGACCTACCTGCTGGTCGCGTCGGCCCTGCTGCTGGGCGCGCCGCTGCTCATCGTGTTCGGCTGGCTCTCCGACCGCTTCGGCCGCAAGCACATCATGCTGCTCGGCTGCCTGCTCGCCGTGCTGACCTACCGGCCGATCTTCCAGGGCCTCACCCGCGCGGCCAACCCCGCGCTCGCCACGGCCATGGCGCAGTCGCCGGTCGTGCTGCACACGGCGGAGTACCGCGGCGCCTGGGCCCTCACGCTCGAGGCGGTGCAGGACGCCGCCGGCAAGATCATCGGGCTGAAGCACGCCGCGACCACCACCGACCAGGCGCGGAACTACCTCAACAACCGCGGCATTCCCTTCCACCTCGCCCCCGCCGAGCCGGGCACGCCGCTGCGGCTGAGCGTCGGCATCACGACGGTGACGGGCTTCGACGCCAAGGCCTACGAGGCGGCGCTCGCGCCCGTGGGCTACCCCGCGGCCGCCGACCCGGCCCGCATCGACCGCGTGCGCGTGGTCGCCCTGCTGCTGGCGCTCATGGTCTACGTCGCCATGGTCTACGGGCCGATCGCGGCGTTCCTCGTCGAGCTGTTCCCGACCCACATCCGCTACACCTCGATGTCGCTGCCCTACCACATCGGCAACGGCTGGTTCGGCGGCTTCCTGCCGCTCATCGCGGCGAGCATCGTGGTCTACACCGGCGACATCTACGCGGGCCTGTGGTATCCGATCGGCATCGCGGCGATGTCCTTCATCGTCGGATCAATCTTCATCCGGGAAACCAACGACAACGACATCAACGCCTGAGCGCCCGCCCTTGTCCTCGACTCGCTCCCTCGCCCCCGCCGTGGCCCTGGCTCGCCTGGCCCTCGGTTGCGGCGCGGCGTTGGCCTCGGTGGGGGCGCCGGCCGCGGGGGCGGAGGATCCGGCGGGCTCGCCGGCGCTGATGGACTCCTCGCCGAAGGTCGTGCAGATGACGCCCTACCTGGTCCAGGTGTCGGTGCTCGGCTCGATCGGCGTCACCTTCACCCTGCAGGGTGAAGGTGACGCCGATCGAGCCGAGCACCGACACCTGGACCAGGTAGGGCGTCATCTGCACGACCTTCGGCGAGGAGTCCATCAGCGCCGGCGAGCCCGCCGGATCCTCCGCCCCCGCGGCCGGCGCCCCCACCGAGGCCAACGCCGCGCCGCAACCGAGGGCCAGGCGAGCCAGGGCCACGGCGGGGGCGAGGGAGCGAGTCGAGGACAAGGGCGGGCGCTCAGGCGTTGATGTCGTTGTCGTTGGTTTCCCGGATGAAGATTGATCCGACGATGAAGGACATCGCCGCGATGCCGATCGGATACCACAGGCCCGCGTAGATGTCGCCGGTGTAGACCACGATGCTCGCCGCGATGAGCGGCAGGAAGCCGCCGAACCAGCCGTTGCCGATGTGGTAGGGCAGCGACATCGAGGTGTAGCGGATGTGGGTCGGGAACAGCTCGACGAGGAACGCCGCGATCGGCCCGTAGACCATGGCGACGTAGACCATGAGCGCCAGCAGCAGGGCGACCACGCGCACGCGGTCGATGCGGGCCGGGTCGGCGGCCGCGGGGTAGCCCACGGGCGCGAGCGCCGCCTCGTAGGCCTTGGCGTCGAAGCCCGTCACCGTCGTGATGCCGACGCTCAGCCGCAGCGGCGTGCCCGGCTCGGCGGGGGCGAGGTGGAAGGGAATGCCGCGGTTGTTGAGGTAGTTCCGCGCCTGGTCGGTGGTGGTCGCGGCGTGCTTCAGCCCGATGATCTTGCCGGCGGCGTCCTGCACCGCCTCGAGCGTGAGGGCCCAGGCGCCGCGGTACTCCGCCGTGTGCAGCACGACCGGCGACTGCGCCATGGCCGTGGCGAGCGCGGGGTTGGCCGCGCGGGTGAGGCCCTGGAAGATCGGCCGGTAGGTCAGCACGGCGAGCAGGCAGCCGAGCAGCATGATGTGCTTGCGGCCGAAGCGGTCGGAGAGCCAGCCGAACACGATGAGCAGCGGCGCGCCCAGCAGCAGGGCCGACGCGACCAGCAGGTAGGTCGTCTCGTAGTCGAGCTTCAGCGTGGTGCTGAGGAAGTAGAGCGCGTAGAACTGCCCGGCGTACCACACGACGCCCTGCCCCGCCGTGGCGCCGAACAGCGCCTTGAGCACCAGCGAGGCGTTGCCCCAGCGGGCGAAGCTCTCGGTCAGGGGCGCCTTCGAGGTCCGGCCCTGCGCCTTCATCTCGGCGAACACCGGCGACTCCTCCAGCTTCAGCCGGATGTAGATCGAGATGGCGAGCAGCAGCACGGAGACGAGGAACGGGACGCGCCAGCCCCAGGCGCTGAAGCTCGCGGCGGACAGGACGTGCCGCGTGACGTAGATGACGGCGAGGGAGAGGAAGAAGCCGAGCGTCGCCGTGAGCTGGATCCAGCTGGTGAAATAGCCCCGGCGGCCCGGCGGCGCGTGCTCGGCCACGTAGGTGGCGGCGCCGCCGTACTCGCCGCCGAGGGCGAGGCCCTGGGCGAGGCGCAGGAGGACCAGGAGGGCGGGCGCCCAGAAGCCGATGCTGGCGTAGGTCGGCAGCACGCCGACGAGGGCGGTGGCGAGGCCCATGACCACGATGGTGACGAGGAAGGTGTACTTGCGCCCGACCAGGTCGCCGATGCGGCCGAAGACCAGCGCGCCGAACGGCCGCACGGAGAAGCCGACGCCGAACAGCGCGAGGCTGGAGAGGAAGCCGGCGGTCTCATTGCCCGGCGGGAAGAACAGCTTGCCGAAGAACGCGGCGAGCGTGCCGTAGATGTAGAAATCGTACCACTCGAAGACGGTGCCGAGGGACGAGGCGAAGACGACCAGCTTGTGCTTGCGGTCAAGGGCGGCCGCGGCCGCTGCGTTGGGGCTCATGGGGTGCGGCTAATGAAGGAATTCGCGCCCGCGGCGCAAGCCAGCCGTGAAAAGATCGGACGAACATCGTACGCCGAAGCCGGACCCGGTGTGGGGCCACGCCGCGGGACGATCCTTGGACGTTCGATGTTCGGCGTTGGGCGTAGGGCGTTCGTCCGGCCACCCGCCGCCCGTCTACCGGCCCGTCTCGCGCTTGAGCGAGCGGGTCATGAGGGCGCTGATCGCGTTGGCCGGGGCCTTGTGCTCGTGGAGGATGCCGTGCACCTCGCGCAGGATGGGGGCGTCGATGCCCCGCTCGACGCACAGGCCGTGGAAGGACTGGGCGGTCTTGTAGCCCTCGACCACGGTCTTGCGGTGCGCCATCAGGGTGGCGACCTCCTTGCCGGAGCCGATCTCGAAGCCGAACTCGCGGTTGCGGCTCCAGGCGCCGTGGCAGGTCGCCACGAGGTCGCCGAACCCGCTCAGGCCGTAGAAGGTCTCCGGGCGGGCCCCGAGCGCCGCGCCGACGCGCACCATTTCCGCCAGCGCCCGCGTGAGCAGCGCCGACCGCGCGTTGTCGCCCAGCCGCAGGCCGTCGCAGCACCCGGCGGCGATCGCATAGATGTTCTTCAGGCTGCCGCCGTACTCGACGCCGGGCAGGTCGTCGCTGGTGTAGACGCGCAGGGTCGCGCCGCTGAGCGCGGCCTGGACCGCCGACACGTCGGCCGCGGGCGCCGCGGGCGGGGCCGCGAGCACCATCGCGGCGGGCAGGCCGCGCGCGACCTCGGCCGCGTTGGTCGGGCCGGTCAGCGAGCCCGCGGGCAGATGCGGCAGCAGTTCCGCGATCACCTGCGACGGCCGCAGGTGCGTGTCCAGCTCCAGCCCCTTCGCCAGGCTCACCACCAGCCGCGGCCGGCCGCCGCCGAGGTGGTCGCGCAGCCGCGCGCTGGTCTCGCGCAGCGCCTGCGACGGGCAGGCCAGCAGCACCAGCTCGCTCCCGGCGAGGGCGGCGGCAAGGTCATGGTTCACCTCGAGCGGGGGCGGCAGCGCGACGCCGGGCAGGTACTCGGCGTTCTCGCGCGCCGCGGCGAGGGCCCGCGCCTGCTCGGCGCGGCGCGGCACCAGCGCGACCGGCTGCCCGGTCCGGGCCAGGTGGACCGCGAAGGCTGTGCCCCAGGCGCCGGCGCCGATGACAGTGAACTTCACGGCGGCAAACTGATCCGGCGGAGGGAGGGAGGTCAACGCTGCGCGTCAGCGCAGGAACGCCGGCACCTTCTCGCCGGCGATCATCTGCTCGAAGGTCTCGCGGGCGTTGACGAGCTCGAAGGCGCTGCCGTTCACGAGCACCTCGGCGGGCAGGCCGCGGGTGTTGTAGCGGCTGGCCATGACGTGGCCGTAGGCCCCGGCGCTCATCAGCGCGACCAGCTCGCCCTCGCCGACCTCCTGGATCTGGCGGTCCTTCGCGAAACAGTCGCCGCTCTCGCAGATCGGCCCGACGATGTCGGCCACCAGCGCGCGCCGGGAGCTGTCGCGGTGCACGGGCACGATCTCGTGGTAGGATTCATACATGGCGGGACGGACGAGGTCGTTCATCGCGGCGTCGACGATGAGGAAGTTCTTCCCCGCGCCGCGCTTGAGGTGCTCGACGCGGGTGAGGAGGACGCCGGCGTTGCCGACCATGTAGCGGCCGTGCTCGAGGAGGATCTTGAGCCCGAGCGGGGCCAGCAGCGGCGTGAGCGCCGCGCCATAGACCTCCGGGGTGAGCGGGCGCTGGTCGGCCGGCTGGGCGTCCCACCAGGCCGCCTGGCCGCTGGCGAGCGCGTCGCGGTAGACGATGCCCATGCCGCCGCCGATGGAGAAGTACTCGATGCCGTAGTGCACCTTCAGCTCGGCGACAAACGGCGCGACCTTCCTCACGGCCTCGACGAACGGCGCGACCTCGGTGAGCTGCGAGCCGATGTGCATCTGCACGCCACGGATGTGGAGGTTCTTCAGCTTCGCGGCGGCCTCGTAGGCGGCGGCGGCGTGCTTGAGCGGGATGCCGAACTTGTTGTCGCTCTTGCCGGTGGTGATCTTGGCGTGGGTGTGGGCGTCGACGTCGGGGTTGACGCGGATGGCGATGGGCGCCTTCACCCCGAGCTGGCCGGCCACATGGTTGATGCGCTGGAGCTCCGGCTCGCTCTCGACGTGGAAGGCGTAGATGCCGTTCTCCAGGGCCAGCTTGATCTCGGCCTCGGTCTTGCCGACGCCGGCGAAGACGCTGGTGCGCACATTGGCCCCCGCGGCGATGACCCGGCGGAGCTCGCCGCCACTGACGAGGTCGAAGCCGGCGCCGAGGTTCGAGAAGTGCCGCAGCACCGCGAGATTCGAGCAGGCCTTCATCGCATAGCAGATCTGCAGGTCGAGCCCGGACAGGCTCGTCTGCAGTCGGCGGAAATGGTCCGTCATCGTCGCCGCGCTGTAGACGTACGTCGGGGTGCCGTAGAGGCGGGCGACGGCGGCCAGATCGACGGATTCACAGTGCAGGTCCTGGCCGGTGTAATGAAAATGATGCATGGGTGCGGGTGAAAAAAATTATGAAAGGCGGACCATAGAGAGTTTCCCCTTGAAAAAACCACCCCAAATTTCCGATATGAGCCCTGATGCGCGCGCTGCTTCACCATCTCTTCCACCGGCCGGCCGTGCGCCTGGGCCTGGCGAGGGATGCGCGCGGGCCGTATCGTAACCCACGGTTTGTGAGCTTCCTGGTGCAGAGCAACCGCAAGGCGCTCGACACCGATTTCCACGACGCCGTGCTGCGGGGTCGCCGGCTGGTGCGCCGGGCCCTTTATGCCTTGCTGATCGCGGGCGGCGCCTGGATCGCCCTGGAAAGCGCGCGGGCGCTGACCGTGTTCTGAGCCGAAGGCCGCCGGTTCGGGCGCAGCCCCGATTTTCCGCGGATGAGCACACCGCTGGGCATCCCTGAGATGCAGCGGAAGATTGCAGTTTGTTTCAGGGCGGCTTCCATCACGACAGCCCCATGAAACTCCTCTCTGCCCTCGCCTTCGCCACGCTCGGCCTGAGCGTCATTCTCACCGGCTGCAGCTCAGCCACGCGGCCTGACAACATTGTGACGACCGTGGCCGAGCTGAAGCCCGGCACGGCGGGGCAGGTCATGCTGACCCTGCGCTTCACCAGCGAGAGCCTCAACGCCTTCGGTTTTTCCAACTCCACCCACAAGCTCTACCTCAACGGCACCTACGTCGGCCGCGCCACCTGCAGCACCCCGGTTGGACTGCCCCCGCTCAGCACCGCGACGCAGGACGTCGTGCTGACGGTGGAGAACGCCGCCCTGCTGCGGCAGTTGTCGTCCCAGCCCGGCGAAGCGACCGTGCGGTACCGGCTGGAAACCGTGCTGAACTCGGCGACGGAGGACACGGAGCTTCACCTGCGGGCCTCGGCCGACGGCACGGTGGACCTGGGCAAGCTGCGCTGAGCGCGCAAAAAAGACGGTCCCCGCCGTAAGGCAGGGACCGTCCTCCAGCGACGAACCGGCGGGGATCAGGCCGCCAGCTCGCAATTGCGCGCCGGGACCGCGGTGCGGGTGAAAGACACCAGCTCGGCCTTGGGCGCGAGGGGCTTGATCACCCGGGAGTAGTCCGCGGCGAAGATCGTCAGGAGACTGAACGCGAAGCAGAGGGAACCGGCCACGGCCGGGGAGGGAATCAGGGCAAACGCGACGAACGCGGCGAGGGAGGCGACAAGGGGAAGGGTCTTCATGGGTTCAACGATGTTGTTGCCCTGAAAACACCCCGACCCGGGAAAAGTTACAGGAAACCGCGGGCGCAAAACAGGCGCCGTCCATGCGGGCGGCGCCGTTCGAGGGGAAATTGCGGAAGTGCCTCAGCCCGCGCCGCCGCCGGCGCTGGCGGAGGCCGGCTTGAACGTGGCGCGGATGCTGGCCGTGAGGTAGTCGCGGTTCATCCGGGCGATGAAATCGTGGCTGATCGACTTCGGGCAGGCGGCGCTGCACTCGTACTGGTTGGTGCAGTTGCCGAAGCCCAGCTCGTCCATCTTGCCCACCATCGCGAGCACGCGCTGGTCGCGCTCCGGCTGGCCCTGCGGGAGCAGGCCGAGCTGGGAGACCTTGGCGGCGACGAAGAGCATGGCGGAGGCGTTCTTGCAGGCCGCGACGCAGGCGCCGCAGCCGATGCACGCCGCGGCGTCCATCGCCAGGTCGGCATCGGGCTTCGGCACCGGGATCGAGTTCGCGTCCGGCGCGGCGCCGGTGCGCACGCTGATGAAGCCGCCGGCCTGGATGATCTGGTCGAAGGCCGCGCGGTCCACCACCAGGTCCTTCACCAGCGGGAAGGCGCGGGCGCGGAAGGGCTCGACCACGATGGTGTCGCCATCTTTGAAGCTGCGCAGGTACGTCTGGCACGTCGCGATGCCGTGGCCCGGCCCGTGCGGCTTGCCGTTGATCGTGCAGGAGCAGGTGCCGCAGATGCCCTCGCGGCAGTCGTGGGCGAACGCGATCGGCTCCTCGCCCCGCTTCGTGAGCTCGTCGTTCACGACGTCGAGCATCTCGAGGAAGGACATGCTGGAGTTCAGGTTCTTCGCCGGGTAATCGACGAAGCGACCGGGCGCGTCGGGCCCGGCCTGGCGCCAGACGCGGAGGGTCACGCTGAGGGTCTTGGAGGTGTTTTCGGCGACCATGGGGAAATTTACGATTTACGGTTTACGATTTACAATGTGGCCGGGCGCGGGGAGCGCAGGGTGCGAAGTGATGCAACGATCATGGCAAGCCGTTCGTCGGCTTCGCGCATGAGGTTGTCCAGTTTTCGGATCGGAAAAAAACCGGCCTCGATCAAGAGTTCCATCCAGTAGAGCGATTCGTCGCACTCCTCCTCAACGATCTTGAGTTTGTGAATGAAGTCGGCGGAGGACTTGGCCCGGCAAGCGGCGCGGCAGTTGGCTCCGACCGAAGTTCCGGCCCACAGCAGCTGTCGTCCCAAAATCTTCGCCTCATCCACCCGCGGCAAAGCCTGCACGGCTCGAACCACTCTCAGGGCGAACTGTTTAGTGCGTTGCAACATCTCCTGTTTTGTCATGCCTCGGCCAACATCGTAAATCGTACCTCGTAAATCGTAAATCGGCTCACTTGTAATTGCGGACGCTCATCTTCACGAACTCGTAGTTGAGCGGCTCGGTGTTGCGCAGCGGGGCGCGGTCGATGCCCTGGTATTCCCAGGCGGCGACGTGGCCGAAGTTGGCGTCGTCGCGTTTGCACTCGCCGTCACTGAACTGGTACTCCTCGCGGAAGTGGCCGCCGCAGCTTTCCTCGCGCTTCAGCGCGTCGAGACAGAGCAGCTCGCCGAACTCGAGGAAGTCCCCCACCCGGCCGGCCTGCTCAAGGGCCTGGTTGAGGGTGGCGGCGGAGCCCGGGACGTTGACGTTGGCCCAGAACTCCTCGCGGAGCGCGGGGATGAGCCGGATCGCCTCCTCGAGGCCGGCGCGCGTGCGGGCCATGCCGCAGTGTTCCCACATGATCTTGCCGAGGCGCTTGTGGAAATGGCTGACGGTCTCGCGGCCCTTGATGCCCAGCAGGCGGGAGGTCATGGCGCGGATGTTCTCCTCGGCGGCGTGGAACTCGGGCGCGTCGGGCGACGGGCGCGAGCCGGGCTTCTGGCCCGCGAGGTAGTCGCCGATCGTGTAGGGGATGACGAAGTAGCCGTCGGCCAGGCCCTGCATCAGCGCGGAGGCGCCGAGGCGGTTCGCGCCGTGGTCGGAGAAGTTGGCCTCCCCCAGGACGAAGAGGCCCGGGACGTTCGACATGAGGTTATAGTCCACCCAGAGGCCGCCCATGGTGTAGTGGACCGCGGGGTAGATGCGCATCGGCACCTGGTAGGCGCTCTCGGCGGTGATCTCGTGGTAGATGTCGAAGAGGTTGCCGTAGCGCTCGCGCACGCCGGCCTCGCCGAGGCGCTTGATGGCGTCGGCGAAGTCGAGGTAGACGCCAAGGCCGGTCTCGCCCACGCCGCGGCCCTCGTCGCACACGCGCTTGGCCGCGCGGGAGGCGACGTCCCGGGGGCAGAGGTTGCCGAAGCTCGGGTAGATGCGCTCGAGGTAGTAGTCGCGGTCGGCCTCGGCGATGGCCGCCGGCGGCTTGAGCCGGTCCTCCTTGCGCTTGGGCACCCAGATGCGGCCGTCGTTGCGCAGCGACTCGGACATGAGCGTGAGCTTCGACTGGTAGTCACCGGTCACGGGGATGCACGTCGGGTGGATCTGCGTGTAGCACGGGTTGGCCATGCAGGCGCCGCGCTTGTAGGCGCGCCAGATGGCGGTGACGTTGGAGCCGCGGGCGTAGGTGGAGAGGTTGAAGACGTTGCCGTAGCCGCCGGTGGCGAGGATCACGGCGTCGGCCGAATGGCGCGAGAGCTCGCCGGTAATGAGGTCGCGGACGATGATGCCCTTGGCCTGGCCGCCGACGATGACGAGGTCGAGCATCTCGCTGTTGGTGTGGAGCTCGATCGCGCCGGCGCCGACCATGCGGGAGAGCGCGGAGTAGGCGCCGAGGAGCAGCTGCTGGCCGGTCTGGCCGCGGGCGTAGAACGTGCGGCTCACCTGGGCGCCGCCGAAGGAGCGGTTGGCGAGCAGGCCGCCGTACTCGCGGGCGAAGGGGACGCCCTGTGCGACGCACTGGTCGATGATGTTGACGGAGACCTCGGCGAGACGGTGGACGTTGGCCTCGCGGGAGCGGTAGTCGCCGCCCTTGATCGTGTCGTAGAACAGCCGGTAGACCGAGTCGCCGTCGTTCTGGTAGTTCTTCGCGGCGTTGATGCCGCCCTGCGCGGCGATGGAGTGCGCCCGGCGCGGGCTGTCGTGGAAGACGAAGCTCTTCACCTTGTAGCCGAGCTCCGCGAGCGTGGCGGCGGCCGAGGAGCCGGCCAGGCCGGCGCCGACGACGATGACCTCGTACTTCCGCTTGTTGGCTGGATTGACGAGCTTGATGTCAGCCTTGTGCTTGCGCCACTTGTCCGCGAGCGGACCGGAGGGAACCTTGGAGTCGAGTTGGGCCATGGCGGAGAAGGCTTAGCGTTGGGTGAGCGCCGGGGCGGCCGCATGCGGCTGCAGCCGTCCGAGCAGGACGGCGCCGGGGATGGCGGCGTTGGCGAGGAAATAGACGAGGCAGAAGGCGATCGCGATCCGGCGGAGGCACCCGGACCACTTCGCCGAGCGCCAGCCGATCGACTGGAACATGCTGTCGAAGCCGTGCAGCAGGTGGAGGCTCAGCAGGCCCACCGCGACCACGTAGAAGAGCGAGACCAGCGGGTTCTGGAATCCGCGGATGACCATGTTGTAGACGTCGAGCACCTCCGCGCCGGCCTTCACGACCGGGAAGCCCGCGATCCGGTACTCGCCGCCCATCGTGTAGTGCGCCAGGTTTTCCTTGTACGTCGCGGGCTGGGCCACGCCGACGGTGAAGTGCGCCAGGTGATAGAGCAGGAACGCCAGCACCACCACGCCGGTCCACCGCATCAGCCGCGACGACAGCGTCGCCTGCAGGGTGTAGGCGACGCCATAGCCGACGCCGCGCGCGGCGCGGTTCTCGAGGGTCAGCACGGTGGCGGCCCAGATGTGGATCCCCGCGGCCAGGAGCAGGCCGATCCGGGCGGCCCACAGGAGGGGCCCGAGCCGGTGCAGAAACGCGCCGTAGCCGTTGATGTGGTCCGGGTCCGAGAAAATCTGGAGGTTGCCCACCAGGTGGCCGATGACGAAGCCGATGAGAATCACACCGGTGACCGCCATGAGAATTTTCCGCCCAACGGAGGAACTGAAGAGGCTGCCTGCGAGGTTCATCACAAATACGCGAAGTTAGGTGGGGTAACGGGTCCGCCGACGCTCGGATACCGCCCCGGGGATGTAAAGTTTATCGGCAGGCGCACCCGTTTGCCCCCGGGGCTTATTAGCGAGCCTTACCCGGTTCGTCGCCATAAGAATAGCCGCTGACGAACGGGTCAGTAGCACAGGCATTCACGGGGAGGACCGCTCAGGGGATTTCACCAATGGTGAAATCCCCTGAGCGGTCCCCAAAAACTCCAACGCCGGCTATTTCGTCGGCAGCGGTTTCAGCAGCGCGAACTTGCCGCTGGCGGCCGGGGCGATCACGCGGCGGCGGAAAGCGTTCACGCGCACGGTCGGACCCAGCAGGTTCGCCAGCGCGGTCTCGACCGCCGCATGCGGCCGCGTCTCGTCCGCGACATAATGGAAGTCCCAGCGCCGCTCCCCGGTCTGCACGAGCGAATAGTGCCAGCACGCGAAGTCCGCCGGCAGCGCGGCGTCGACGTCCGTCGGCGACACGAGCGAGCCATCGGGCCGGAAGTACAGGTTGCCCTCGCGGCCCAGCAGGCGGAAGCCCGTGGGAAACTGCTGCACGATGTCGCCGGTGTGGTAGCGCAGCAGCGGCATCGCCTCGCGGTCGCGGGTGGTCACGTGGATCTGGAACACGCCGGGCAGCTCCGCCCGCCACGGCACCAGCTCGATGAAGGCGTTGGCGTCGATGACCCGCGAGTTGTCGCGGAAGGCCTCGCCGACAAACAGGTAGCCGGCCTCGGTCGAGCCGTAGAGGTCGACCTGCGGCGCGGGGAACGCCTCGGCGAGGCGCGCGCCGTGCTGGGCGCTGGCCTTGCCGTAGGTGAGGATCACGGCGCGGATGCTCGGCACGCGCACGCCGCGCTTCTGCGCGGCCCGCGCGAGCAGCGCGAGGTAGACGGGCTCGCCCTCGATCACCTCGGGCTTCGTCGCCTGCAGCTCCACCACGATGCGGTCCCACTCCGACTCGGGGAACGAAAACGGATCACTGGACAGGTTCAGGTAGACCGTGCCGTTGAAATAGCGGTGCGGGAACGGATGATCCTCATACGGGCAGAGGTTGCTCGAGCAGCCGACGGGCGCGAGGACGCACTTGCGGTAGGGCCGGCCGGCGAACTCGCGCAGGATCGGCGAGGCCTGGTAGGCGCGCTCCGTCTGGCGGTCCCACCAGCCCTCCTCCATGATCACCGTCATGGGCGACTGCGTCGTGCCGCCGGTGCTCTCGTACTCGAAGCGCTTGGTCTGCAGCCCGCGGTCCACCTCGGCGTAGTCCGCGAAGAACGCTTGGTGCCCGCGCTGGACGATCTCCTGCTTCGAGAGCGCCGGGATGTCCTGGTAGCAGGACCAGCGCAGCGGGTTCGGGTGCAGCGGGAAGCGCTGCGCGTACAACGGGCTGCGCGCGTAGATCTTCCGGATCTCGCCCTCCAGCAACGCCGGCACGCGGTCCCCGGAGATGACGGGGCCGAGCGACTCGCGGGCGTTGGCAAACAGGGGGGCGGACATGGTGCAGGGAGGATGCGCAGGTAAGCGGGCCGGGAGGGTAAGTCAAATGCCGCGGGCGGGCGGAGCACGGGTCAGGGCGAACTTCGAACGTCCAACGCCGAAGCGATTCCAGCGTCCGGATCAATCCCGTGATGTTTCGCTAGGATCCGTTCGGTGTTGGACGTTCGGCTGAAGCCTCTTTCAGCCGCGCGGCTTCAGCCGCGTCCGCCAGTGCTGCTCGAAGAACAGCAGGGCATCCAGCACGAGGCCGTGTGTGATGCCGCCGGCGTGGGCGAGCGCGAGCACGTCCTCGACCGGCTGCGTGGAGATCTCGATCTCCGCGTCGGCGTCCCATTCCGTCGCTGTGGCGGCGACGGCCTGCTCGACCAGGACGAAGTGGCAGCGGTTGCTCTGGATGGCGGGATTGGGATGCACGCTGCCCATCAGCCGCGCGGGCGCGCCGGCGAAGCCGGTCTCCTCGCGCAGCTCGCGCAGTCCCGCCAGCACGGGATCCTCGCCGCGCTCCATCACGCCGCCGGGGATCTCGAGCGAGAAGCCGTCGATGCCGAAGCGGAACTGCCGCACGAGCACGATGCGCTGGTCGGGCGTGAGGGCCACGACGTTCACCCAGTCCGGCGGGTGGGCGATGACGAAGTCGCGCTCCGTCTCGCGCACCGGGTGGCGGTAGCGCGTGCTGTGCAGGTCGAACACGCGCGTCTGCGCGAGCGTCGTGTGCGTGAGCTTCTGCCAGCGGGCGGGGCCGGGCGCGGGGGATTTCATGCGGGCAAAAAAAAGCCTCCTGACCACGAGGGCGAGGAGGCAATGGGGGTGATCAGGCCGGAGTTACTTCTTCTGCGGCAGCTTGATCTTCTGGCCGACCTTCAGCTTGCTCGGGTTGACGTCGGGGTTGACCGCGGCGACCTCGGTGCCGGAGAAACCGCCGTGGGCGCGACCGATCTTGGCGAACGTGTCGCCGGCCTTGATGACGTACTCGCCGGGACCGGCGACCACTTCACCGTGACCACCCTTGCCGCTGGCGGCGGGGCGCTTCTGCGCTTCCTCGAGCTTGACGATCGAGGCGTGAATGTTGGCGAGGTCGGCGGCGACGGTGTTGAACGCGTCCTGCGTCGTGCGCGACAGCGAGCCGATGTCCTTCGTCGATTTGTCGGCGGCGGCGGAGACCGTGCCCAGTTGGGACTCAAGGCCGTCGACCTTGTCCACCTTCTCCTGATGGGCCGCGACCGTCTTCTGGAGGCTCGAGGCCTTGATGGCGCCGTAGCCACCGACGATCAGGGCGAGCACGCCAACGATGACTCCTGCAACCGGAAGCATGCTATTATTTTCGCGAGAAATGGTATCCATAGGTGAGAGGTTAGAGGCGGAGAACTAGCGGAATGGCGGGACGTGGCAAGCAGAGATTATTAACAATCGCAGAGTTCCCCCATGGATAAACCCCAGCCCGGGATAGCATTGACACACTGCGGCAACCAGCGTCCCTATCGGCGTCCATGGCCGACGGGGTGTAGCTTAGCCTGGTAGAGCGCCTGGTTTGGGACCAGGAGGTCGCGAGTTCGAATCTCGCCGCCCCGACCATTTTGAGGACGCGACAGAGAGCGTCAGAGCCCGACTAATCACGGC